>Ga0208940_1004344_pt1 | contig 11263 bp, 9 predicted proteins | sample AD_JPNNA6_MetaG_FD_184445 | JGI IMG/M metagenome (GOLD analysis project Ga0208940, IMG submission 184445) | Active sludge microbial communities of municipal wastewater-treating anaerobic digesters from Japan - AD_JPNNA6_MetaG (SPAdes) (version 2) | ecosystem: Engineered > Bioreactor > Anaerobic >... | reverse complement strand
TCCATTTTTTGGGATTATCAATTATATATTGCCTTATTCGATTTAATTCAACCTTATTTCGAATGACATGTTCGTAATAATTTCGTTGCCATAACGGTTGCATTGGCGTGGAGACACGTAATTGGTTAATTTGTTTTGTTGTTGTTGATTTGAATAATCGTACAATGGTTGGAATTGAATTTTTTGTGGGTTTCCCAAATTGTTCAATTGTTTTCGTTTCCGTTTTCGTATCCGTTATAATTATAATTACATGCAAATGATTTGGCATAACAACGAATGCGTCAATGACAATATTCGGCCGAATAATGCCGGTTTTCAACCATTCGTTTTTAACCAATACACCGAATTCATTCAACATCATTTCACCATCAATAATATTCCCAAAAAAACATTGCCGGTTGTGCGTAACAATGGTAATAAAATATGCGCCAGGTTGGGAATAATCGTATCCTGGTAATCGAATAGATTCAACACGGTATTTGTCTTTGAACAGGGTCATTTTATATTTTCCACAATCCCTATTTCTTTATCCGTTAAATCATATAATCTGTAAATGGAGTTCGGTCATTTTGAAGCCTTGTGGAATTATGTTATTGTTGGGTGGTTTCATATGCTTTCTCCATTTCCAAATTGTTTTTCGATTGCCTGTCGCACAAGACTAATCACATAATCCATCTCTTCTTCTGATTCTAAAATAACTTCAACATCGCCATTTCCCCAATGACCTGTTTGAGAAACATCTCTGCATAATTTTTTAGGATCATTAAGTTCATTATATTTTATGTTTATAAATAGTTTTAGCTTATCTTTTTGTGGTACTACATCTATTACATTTGTTTCTAGTTTGTAAGCGATATATAATTTTAAATACTCCTCACTAATCTCAGGATCCAATGATAGGACTTCTTTACGGAGTTTTTCAAAAAGATTTTTTGCCTTGCTTTCCTTAAAATATTCGTAAGAGTCTATAGAATATTCAGTTAAGGTTTCTTCTTTTTTTCTATATTGATCCAAAATAGTTTGATCAAGTTGCGGATATTGCCATACCTTTAAAGCCTCTTTTGATAAATCTTCCGCACGTTGTAATATTGTTTCTTCATTCCATGTATCAAGGTTTGCTAATCCTCTATTTAATTTTAATGGGCTTTCTCTAAAACCGCCTTTTATATCCCTTTTATCAGCAAAAAACTTATCACTATATTCTGTATTGTATCCGGTAAGGGTCAAATTCCCAATGGTATGGACATATTTTTGCTGGATTTTTTCCCAGTCTGGTCCCAGAGCTTGTCGCCAATAATGGTTTAAGTTATTATTTTGAGGCAGAATATGTTCGATGGTGTATTCGCTTACATTTACTCGTTCTTTACGATCGTGATTTTCCAAACGTTTTAACCAATAACTTCTACTGCGAAAATTGTATAAGTCTTTATATTTTAATTTTGTTACAAACTCTTCATCATTTGGAAATCTTCGATAGGAAGTCATTTTGTTAAAATGAGCTTTTACACTTTCAATATATTTTTCTTTTCTTATTGATTTAATAAAACTTGCAAAGGTCTTGTTTAACGAATTGGTAGGTATACCACATACTGCTCTTCTAAAGATATAAGATTCTATCAATCTGATTATTTCAATAAAATCATTTTTAGAAAGGATACCAATTTTATGGTCATTATAGAGTTCAAGCAATAATGGATATGAGACATCAACCTTTAACTCGCGTAAATCTGAAAATGCTTCTTTCAGTTCTTTATCTTCTTCTTTGTCTAAAGTCATTGCACAAAAATACGCTGCATACTTCTTAAGTTCTTTCAATTCTTCATCATTATCTCTTTGAGTGTTATAAAAATAATTTTTAAACTCTTCATAAACTTCATCAATTTTAGGAATATTTCCTGTTTTCATTGTTAAATAATGACGCATAAAGCTGTCGAAGTAGCTGCTATATGCTTCTTGTCCAAATTCAACTTCCATTGGGCGCCAGTAATATTCATATAGGCGTTTTTGTGTTTCACCATCTAATCTCATAAGCATAAAATTTCTAATGAGGTCTGCCTGTGAGAGATCTTTACCGGTAGAATTCATGCTCTCAAATATCAATTGAGGATTATCATGATCCCGATTTAAGGAAATATCCACAATAAACAGTTTTAATAATCCGAGACATAAATTTTGAATATCATTTTCAGATAATTTATCAATTTTACTTGTAAAATATTCAAATATATCTTTAATTCTTACTGAGAAGTCTTTTGGATATTCCCTCTGCTCAATAATAGAAATGTAAGTATTTCTATCGTTTTGAGAGAGAAGTAATTTATATTTTCGAACCTCGGTTTCGAGAGTATTGATAAGATAATAATTTCTAATTTTTTTTGCTGAAAATCCTTGTATTTCGTTATCACCAATTTGTCGAGCTAATGCCTCAAGCAGTAAACTTATTGTAGTTAAACGTTGTTGCCCGTCAATAACAAGTAATGGTTCTGGTTTTGAAATTTGGTATAAGCCTTTTTCTATATACATAATAGAGCCTATGAAATGACTGGGGATATCCTTGCTGCCTGTAGTTATTATATCATCCCATAATCGTTCACATTCCTTTTCTGTCCAGCTATAAAGTCTTTGATAAATAGGAATTGAAAACTGGTTGGACTTTTTAATGAATTCTAATAAATTAGCTTCAGTTGCCTTCATTCATTAACCTCCTTAATTTTTATATTGATAAAAGTTAAATATTTTTCTTTCATTCCACCACCTCCCAGTGCCCACCTGTAGCAGGGCCTATGCGCTTGTTGATTCCTTCCTTTTAAAGTTTACGTATCTGAGAGTTGAATTCTATATTTTGCTGTTCGTTCATAATTTTCTTTCTTCCCTTTTTAAACGCTGACTAATCGCTAAATTGCCAAAAAACATAATAACCAATTTGGTAATTTATATTTTACTTTTATCGTTTTTAGTGACCTTTCCATAATCCCATTTCTTCTAAAATTGCTTTCATTTTTTTGTCTGCTTCATTTTGTTCTTCTTCTGCCTCCTTTAGTTGCACAATGGCATCCTCAAGGTCAAGGGTGTCGTCCTCGCCGTTTTGAGCAACGTAGCGGCTGGGGCTCAGGTTATAATCGTTTCGGGCTGCTTCACCATTTGTAATAATCTTACTGATACCTTCTACTTCTTCCCAGTTGAGATAACTATCTGCAATTTGTTTTATACTTTCATCGGGTAAAAAGTTTTTTGGCCGGCCTTTCATAAAGAGCTTCGAAGCATTGATAAGCAGTATTTTTCCTTGCCTCTCCTGCGGTTTAGCTTTGTTAATAACCATGATTATCCCTGGCGCTGTTGTATTATAGAACAGGTTTTCGGGCAGTAGCAGCACAGACTCCACAAAATCGTTTTCTACAAACTGCTTTCGGATATCCCGCTCGCGGTTACTGCCTGCATTACCACTTCCACGGGAAACAGCGCCTGTATCAAGCACCACAGCCATTTTCCCTTTGTCGTTAAGCGATGCAAACATATGCTGAATCCAGCCCCAGTCGGCACTGTTAGAAGGCGGATAACCATAACCGAATCGATTGTAAGGATCGTTCTCATAAACAGATTGCGGAAAATCCTGATTCCACATCGGATTGGCAGTAACAAGGCCAAATTTCCTAAGCGAGCCCTCCGGTGTAAGAAATGCAGGTCGGTTCATCGTATCACCGAGTGCTATTTCTGCCTCCATATCGTGGATAAAAGCATTCATCTTTGCCATTGAAAATGTTGAAGGCAGTATTTCCTGTCCATAGAACTTGAGCGGTTCAACGGATGGATTAGCATCGTATTTTTCCTTGAAGCGCAGAAAGCACTTGATGAGGAGTCCTCCCGAACCACAGCAGGGATCGTAGATTTCATTACCAGGTTCAGGATCGAGAATGTGCGACATCAGGATGGCAACCTCGCCAGGAGTATAGAATTCGCCCGCGCTCTGACCGGAACCTTCGGCAAATTTTCGCAGCAGGTATTCATAGGCTCTCCCTAGTATGTCAGCATCAACATCATTTAAACCAAGGCGGTATTTGCTCAGCACGTTGATGAGTTCCTTCAATATATCATCGCCAAGAATTCGCTGCCCGGAAGTTGTAGCATTGAAATCCACCGTATCCACCACGCCCTGAAGCTTGGCATTTTCGTGTGCGATAGAGCGAACAGCGTTGGTAAGATGTTCTCCCACATTGGTTGTATGGTTTGCAACAGCTTCCCAGCGGGCATCTTTGGGAAGATAGAAACGAACAAGTTTGTGATCCTGAGCAAGTAGCTTTTCGACAGTTTCCTTTGAGCCATAATCCTGCGACAATCGGTCAAGTTCATCCTCAAACACATCCGAAAGCCTCTTAAAAAAGATGAGCGGCAGGATGTAGTCCTTGTATTTAGGTGCATCAACTGGTCCACGAATTTTACAGGCGGCTTCCCATAGCCAGTTTTCCAGCGATTTGACATCAAGCGTAGTGTTCATTGCATAATCCTCATGTTCGATAGTTATTGTTTATAGGTGTGTTGCCATACTATCATGTTATGTTTTGTATTGTACACAATTATTTTGTATACGGTATATGGTTATATGCTATTATGTGTGCAATTTTCATCATTTTCTCATTGCATGGGATTTTCATTGACAGTAAAAAAATTTTTAGCCTCAAAAACTCATACCGATAACTATCGCCACAATGGAAGCCGGGAAGATTTATCACCGATCGTATGAAGAAAAATGAATTGGGGATGAAAACAGGTAAGGGCATCTATGCGTGGCAGGGTGGTAAGGCTATAATAGACACCTCGCACAAAACAGATATCATAAAGCCGGTTGACCCGTTAGCGGTACAGTTGAATGAAGCTATACGCGTTTTAAAAGAAAAGGTTGCCCGGAGTGCTGAGGATATTGACAGGGGCCAGGAAGCAGGCATGAATCAGCCCGGCCCTTTTAAAACAGCAGCGGGTATTGACCATAACCTTATAGCCCGGCGCCTGCAGTGGCTCAGCGCAGCATATAATCTTAGCTATATCAATCCGGAGCCTGAAATTCTTGATGGTAGCTTTAAATCCATGATATAACCATGAGGTCAGCATGGAATACATTGAAACACAGGTAAAAGATGCAGTAGCTTGTTGTTATATCAACAGAAATGAAGTGAAGAATGCACTTAACAGAACGATTATCGATGAGCTGGGTGCAAAGATCGGCTCCTTGCGTAAGGATAATGGGGTCAGAGCCCTGATTATGATTTTTATAGAACGTATATGGGAAAAGAATTATGATCTCTGGTACAATCCCATCCATTTTCAGAGGATGACGATTCAGGACATGCTACATTGCAGCGCTGCAGTAACACCTGATAAAGTAGCAACAGACTTCTATGGCACCAAAATTACATATTATGGGCTACGGAAGATGTCTATTACGTTTACTCAATCACTGGTAAATATTGGAATAAAAAATGTGATAGAGTCAAGATGATAGTTTTACTCCTGAGGAGGTACGGTTAATTCAGTTGCAGTTTGAATTCCCCTTGATATTTCGGGAATAATACCAAGTTTGACGTATATTGACCGAACACCCTTCTTCAGTTCTGGAAGTTTTTTTACAAAGATGAGAGCACCTATAATACATGTCACACCGCTTATTGCGATAGTATTGGGAACACCTATTAAATCTGCAAGCCATCCTGCTAAGATGCTGCCAAAAGGTGCTGTGCCCATGAATGCCATTGAATAAAAGCTCATAACCCTGCCTCGTTTATCATCATCGGCAATGGTTTGTAAAATGGTATTGCTTGATGCCATCTGTGTTATCATCCCAAGTCCAATGGCTACCATTAATAGTAAAGAAAGAATAAATATGCGGGATAATGAAAAAGCAATGAGCCCAAAACCAAAAATAGCTGCTGATAAAGGAATAATCTTCCATAGCCCTAACACACTTTTTCTGGAAGCAAGGTATACTGCACCCATCAAAGCGCCAAGCCCTGAAGCCCCCATGAGAAAACCAAAAGTATGTGATCCTCCATGAAGTATTTCTTTGGCAAAAACGGGCATAAGTACCGTATAGGGTGTTCCCATAAGGCTAACCAATGCAAGGAGGAGTATAACATATCGTAAGGGAGCAAGTCCAAACGTATATAAAAATCCTTCTTTTAGTTCTGCGAATATATGGGTGCTTTGCCTGTCTTTTTTTTCTGGTGCAACATTCATCTGTAATAAGCATGTAACAACAAATATGTAGCTCAACCCATTAATTAAAAAGCAGGTCCCTTCGCCAGCGTAAGCAATCAGGATACCGGCAATGGCAGGTCCCACTAACCGTGCACTATTGACCATTGAAGAATTTAAGGCTATTGCATTGCCAAGGTCTTCTTTTTTTTCTACCATTTCAACTATAAATGAGTGGCGCGCAGGCATGTCAAAGGCATTAACTAAACCAAGAAATACATTTAACACAATAACATGCCATACCTCAATGGAACCTATGAAATAAAGAAATGCAAGGAGTAAAGCCTGCACCATTGAAAGAATCTGCGTAACCACCAGAATGTAATAGCGATTCCATCTATCCGTTAAAACTCCGGCAAACGGAGCTAATAAAAAAGTTGGGATTTGACCGGCAAAACCTACCAGCCCCAATAAAAAAGCTGAACCGGTAAGATGATATACCAGCCATGGCATGGCAATTCGTTGTATCCATGTTCCAATGAGTGAGATGCCTTGACCGGCAAAAAAAAGACGATAATTTCTATAGTGAAGTGAACGAAAGATGTTGTTTAACAATTTTGATTCATGAACATAGTGACTGTTGGATTTCATACTTGTTGATGCTTCCTATTTTTGCGATTATGCGATTAATTGTATATAACATTGTGCATGCCTGCTAACCTACAACGAAAGTGAGCACGGTAGACAATTATGTTGTAAACTAATTGATAATACGTTTTTATTTATCTCATCTTTTTTCATATCAGTGTACCCATGTTGTACATAGTACAATACTCTTTGTAGTCAAAGATTTTGTTTCTCTTTACATTAATTATAGAGCTATTGTCGTCGGTTAACCATAAATTATACTGTTGTCATGTATTTTCATTAAAAAATTAATCATATCAACCATAGATGCAATGTTATAAGTTTACATAGTATGCAATACTATGAGCATAACACTATCCATGTTATTCCCTGCAGGTATAGCAGCTTGCCGATGCCAGGTAATACCATGAGCTATCGAACACAATAAAAATATGCCAGCATCTTGACTTGACAAATTTTGATGATATAACTATGTAATGCATGGGGGTCAGAGCCTTTATGAATTATCACCGCTGGGAATGCTCCGTTTCTGAAGCAATAGCCATTCAGGAAAACCTTGCCACAACGGTAATAACAGCAGGGAAGCCTGATACCATTACCACTGTTGCTGGTATTGATATTGCTCTGACCCCACAAAACATTGGTTTTTGCATCATCGCAGTTTTTGAATACCCATCGCTTGTGCTCATTGATGAAGTTTTTAGCTCTGACCCCATAACCTTTCCCTATGTGCCGGGCTTGCTGTCGTTCAGGGAAGGACCGCTGGTGCTGAAAGCATTTGAAAAGCTTACGGAAAAACCTGATATTCTTATTTTTGACGGGCAGGGGATTGCACATCCCCGGCGCTTTGGCATTGCAAGCCATATTGGTGTAGTACTTGATGTGCCTGCAATTGGCTGTGCAAAATCACGGCTCTATGGGAATTATGAGGAGCCGGGGATTACTAAGGGTGACAGAGCATACCTGTATGACAAAAACAACAAAAAAATTGGTGTGGTATTACGAACGCGTACTAACGTAAAACCAATTTTTGTATCACCGGGACATAGAGTAGGGATTGATGAAGCAGCAGATATTATAATGCAGTGTACGGGGAAGTACCGTATACCTGTCCCCACACGCTATGCTCATTGCAGGGTAGGAGAATATAAGCGAAGCAGTTTATAGCTTATTTTTTTTGTAAAATATTTTACCAGCTCGCCGAATATGATCCAGTATATCCGGATCGTTGAGATAATTGTATAGAAATAAATCTTCCGTGTAGGGGAGAAGAAGATCATCAATACCAGTCATGATTTTACCTAAAGTGGTAAGGTTTAAATCACTACTGCCAATTAATGTTAAATCAATGTCAGATCCATTTTTGTAATTTCCTTTTGCTCTGGAACCATAAATAATTGCTTTTTCAATTTCTGAATATTTAGAAAATACAGTATATAATTTGTTTATTGTATCAATACTAAGTCCAAATTTATCAGGCATTATTTTTGTCCAATAATTTTTTTAAAAAATCATGAAGTTTTCTAAATTGTGGATAGTAATAATACATTATTGATGAAGAAATCTTATTTGCTATTTTCTCATCGTAAGTATGGCTGGTAAGAATACGACTTTTAATCATATCCATCCATATCTCTCCATCATCAATAATACCTCGTTTGTAAGCCATACGAAATGCATCGCGACTACCTGTTAAACCTGTTTCGCCCTGCGATTCAAAATAATCCTTTATTACATTCCATGCCAATTCATAAGTATATTCAAATACTTTAATTAATCCCTGTTCTTCTAACTCATTTAATTGACCTTTATCAATAAATTTTGTCAATTGATCAAGAGCCTTTGAAAAATTGCTTAATCGTTGTTTCCAGCAAATATCCTGTTGATCCATTGTATAGTACCTGTATAATTGTAGTAAGAGTATAAAATACTATTGTACCGTTTTATCAATGAAATTTGATAAACATCCATTAAACACTGAAAACAATAAAATTTTTTTTATTGACTATATGCCATATATTTCATAAGTATTAAAAAAATTATTTGTATTCATGCTTTCTCCAGTAGTTAGTTTTCAGGTTTTAAAAATAATAGCTTCATACTAGTGTGTTTTTATAAGTGATATATATACTACATAGGAAGATATAGTTATTTAAAGTGTACATTACATGGAACAAACAACAATAATTATTGCCGGTTTGGGCAGTGCGGGGTTTTCTGCACTTACAACGGTAAAGCGGATTAATCCAAAAGCACGAGTTGTGGTCATTGATCCAAAAGAAAAGGATATTGTGCATCCATGCGGGTTGCCCTATGCACTGGAAGGGATTGTTAGCTATGAACATCTGAGTCAGGATATCTATCTCAACCGCATGAATGTTGAAAAGATAACGGGAACGGTTCAATTGGTTGATGCTGCAAATCATAAACTTATTGTTACATCAGGCAACAATGAACAATTGGTAAACTTTGACAGAGCAATTATTTGTACTGGTTATAAGCCTTTGGTGCCACCCATTGTTAATATCAAAAAATATTATAACAATGGTGTGTATACGCTCTCTTCCGTTCAGGATTTGCTTGCTATCAAAAGTGCTTTACACGGTAAACAAAGGGCGCTGGTTATTGGAGCAGGGGCTATTGGTCTTGAAATGGCATATGCTCTACAGGTTAACGGATTGCAGGTAACTGTTATTGAAGCAAAGGATGTGTTGCCCAATGCGCTGGACAGTGATATGGCATCAATAGTGGCGGACTACTGCACACAAAACAATATTGCTCTTGCATTACATGCTGCTGTCAATACCATTGAAAAAAGTAATAATTTCATTGCTATTACCAATGATGCACAATACAATGCAGATATCATTATTGTTGCCTGTGGTTTTGCACCCAACTGTGATTGGGCTATTGCCTCTTCACTGAAAACATCAAAAGGTGGGGCGATAGTTACTGATAATCTACAGGTTTGCCCTGATGTATATGCTGCAGGTGATTGTATTGAATGCTGGTCAGTTATTGATAAAAAACCTTTGCCGGTAAAACTTGCAACATCGGCATACAAGCAGGGTGTTATTGCTGCCGAAAATGGTATGGGTGGCAATTCAGTTTATGTAGGTACTGCGGGTACGTTTGTTACCGTGATAGGCAATTTAGAGATTGCTGCAACCGGTTTTTCAACAGATGTAGCAAAAGAACGTGGTTTTTCCGTGATAGCAGGGAAGATAAGTGCTACAGTAAAACCGGAATATTTTCCGTCCAATGAACGATTGACTATGAAGGTGCTCTGTGATATACATGGAAAGGTGATTGGAGCGCAGGCAATAGGCCATGGAGCAGCTTCAAGGATTAATATAGTCAGTTTAGCCATCAACAAGGGATTAACCATTGATGATTTATTACAGTCCGAGATGGCATACTGTCCGGCAGTAAGTGAAGTTAACGATATTTTATTGAAAGCATGTGAATTTGCAAAACGGAGAATGAAATGACCGCACAAAGAACATTTTTATATGAGGATCACATAAAATTAGGTGCCAGGATGGTTGAGTTTGCAGGCTGGGAACTGCCTGTCATGTATACTTCAATTATTGATGAGCACATGGCTGTGCGTCAATCCGCAGGCATTTTTGATGTGTCACATATGGGCGAGATTGTTGCAAAAGGGCGTGGTGCAAAAGCTGCATTACAGAGGCTTATACCAACCGATATGGGCAGGCTTGAGAAAGGCAAATCAATGTATACCTGCTTTTTAAATGAGCAGGGTGGCATTATTGATGATCTTTTTATCTTCATGTTATCCGACAATGAATATTATCTTGTTGTTAATGCAGGCACAACAGAAAAGGATGTAGAATGGTTAACCCTGAATTGTAAAACTAATGTTGCAATTCAGGATGTTTCAGGGGTTACCTCAAAGATTGATCTTCAGGGCCCGCAATCATACAATATCTTAAAAAAGATAATTAAGGATGACAGGCTGGAAGGTTTACAGCGGTTTTACTTTTTTACGGGAACATATAAAGGCGAACCTGTTCTGGTGTCACAGACAGGGTATACCGGTGAGTTTGGCTATGAGCTTTTTTGTATCAACAATATAATTTCACGATTGTGGAATGATATCCTTGATGCCGGAAAAGAATATGGCTTAAAACCAGCAGGGCTTGGTGCACGGGATACATTGCGGTTGGAGTCATGCTACTCATTATATGGACATGAACTGAGTGAAACGATTTCACCAATTGAAGGTGGCATTGGTTTTGTTGTTAACGCAACATCAGATTACATAGCAAAGGATATTATTGAAGACCAGAAAAAAAATGGTGCTCCGCGTGAAATACTATGTCTTGAAATGATGGATAAAACTATCCCCCGCAGCGATTACCCGGTAGTATATAATAAACAGGATATAGGCGCTATAACCAGTGGTGGA
>Ga0208940_1004326_pt1 | contig 11290 bp, 9 predicted proteins | sample AD_JPNNA6_MetaG_FD_184445 | JGI IMG/M metagenome (GOLD analysis project Ga0208940, IMG submission 184445) | Active sludge microbial communities of municipal wastewater-treating anaerobic digesters from Japan - AD_JPNNA6_MetaG (SPAdes) (version 2) | ecosystem: Engineered > Bioreactor > Anaerobic >... | reverse complement strand
CACGGGAAGCAACAATGATCGCTGCATCCGCCCCGCCAACTTCATTCCAGTTGGTGATCTTCCCTGAAAAAATATCGCGTACCTGTTCAACGGTCAAACCACTTACCGCTGTATCGGGATGCACCACGATGGCAATACCATCTCGGGCAATCACATGCACCTTGAGATTTGGAAATTCGGCGAGTTCTTCTGGTTTAATTTCGCGAGAAGCGTTACCGATATCAGCAGTGCCCTGAGCAGCAGCTTTCACACCTACACTGGAGCCTCCACCGGTTACTTCAATTTCGACATCGGGGTTCTTTGCCATGAAATCTTCAGCCAATTTTTCTGCCAAAGGCTGAACCGTTGTTGACCCTGTAATGCTGATGCTGCCAGAAAGACCAGCTGCCACGTCCTCTCCATCAGTTGAGGCTGGGGAAGCTGTTGGACTCGCGCATGCCGCGAGTAAAAGACTTGCAATCAAAGCTAAACCTAAAACAAAACGACGCATATTTATTTTTCTCCTTCTCATAGTTTTAATTTTATTTGCTTATAAATGTTAACAAGCGATGCTTAAAAGGCTTTTATAGCAATGTTAAATCCTGGTGATAGGCTTGTTTAATTTCAAATTTTAATGGTTATTTGTTTATAGAATTATTACAACCTACCATAGGGTTTTTTCTTCGACGCGATAAACCAGTGTGTGTTAGCCTCTCATGTTAGAATCAAGCATCATGCAAGCGAAAATTCGTGCGCGTTTCCAGTGGCTGGCTGGTGCCGCCTTTGCGTTAATCTTACTGATTAGTGCTTGTGCAGGTCCTAAGCATCTTCCTCAAATCACTCCTGCCGCACTGCCAGAATTTAGTCCCACGCCCAACCCCATCCAGCGGCAAACCATGGCAGCTGCAAACGCTACCCCCACACCTATTCCCTCACCAACCCCTTGGCCAGTTGCAACTGCAACGCCATCATCCATTCTTGTAAAGGACTTAGCCGCAGAAGGGCTCAATCCGCTGACCGGGCTGCCGGTGGATGACCAAACCCCGTTACAACAGCGCCCGGTGCTCGTGAAGATAGCCAACTGGCCGCAAGGCTTGCGCCCCGCCGCTGGCTTGAACCAAGCTGACCTCGTCTTTGAGTATTATATCGGCGCCCAAATGAACCACTTCTTAGCCGTTTATCACGGGCAGGATAGTGAGCAGGCGGGACCGCTTGCGCCAGCGCGCATGGTGGATGCCCGCCTGAGCGAGCACTACCAAGGCATATTAGCTTACGCCAGCGCCGATAACACGGTTGAGAAGGTGCTGAGCGAAGTGCTACCCGGGCGGTCCTTCCTGCGCGGATTTACCCCCTGCCCACCCATGTGCAACCTTTCGGACGCTGGCGGCGAAAACACTTACGTCAATACCGGCGCTATGCGGGAGCTTTATCAGGCAGAAAATCCCGTTGGTGACAATGTCCATCTCTCAGGGTTAGATTTTGCAAGTCATTTATCCGAGTGGGATGCCCAGGCACAACAACTTAGTTACCTGTATGCAGATTTTTCCGTGATGCAGTGGGATTATGACCCCCCAAGCGGTCAATATCAGCTCTCGCAGGATTACGCCGCTCCTGATGGCAGCGTTAGCATCGCTCCTTCATACGACCGGGTGGATGGTACACCAATCGCCTTCGATAATATTATCGTTCTATTTGCCAGCTACATCGAATATGGCACGTCGCTGTACGATATCGACTTCCGCGAGGGCGACCCACACCAGCCGGCGCTTGTTTTCCGGGATGGAAAATTGCTATCTGGCACCTGGATGACTCCTGATCCCTTTACTCCCATCCAACTCATGGACGCTTCTGGGCAGCCACTGGCGCTCAAGCCTGGCAGCAGCTGGATAGTCTTTGCCGGCACCCAAAGTTCCACAAGCGAAGTGCAGCCCGGTATCTGGGAAATCACCTTTTCACTAAATTAGCCTGTTTTAGGCTGTCTCTGGTAGTGGCGGCGCAGTAAAGCTCATCGCGCGCAAGCCATTTAGCGTCACCAGCAGGGTGATGCCAATATCCGCAAGTACCGCCATCCAAAGCGGCGTTAGCCCGAGCAGGGCAAACACAGCCACGCTGAACTTCACGCCTAAGCTGATGATCACATTTTGGCGGATGAGCTTATTGGTGTAGCGTGAGAGATCTAGCGCAAAGGGCAGCTTGCGCAAGTCGTCGTTCATCAGCACCACGTCGGCTGTCTCCAGCACATGCGCATTGCCAGCTCCACCCATGCCAATGCCCACATCAGCGCTGGCTAAAGCCGGGCTGTCATTGCTGCCGTCTCCAATCATACAGGCTGGACCAATTTTCTCACGCAGCTCAGCCAGCAGCTGCCACTTCTCATCGGGCAGCAAGCCGGCGTGGACTTCATCCAAATCGAGTTCCTCAGAAATGCGCTCGGCTACCTCAGGGTTATCTCCAGTAAGCATCACTGTATAGAAGCCACGGTCTTTAAGTGCCCGAATAACTTGCGATGCTTCCGGGCGGAGGGTATCCTGCGCACCCATAAAGCCGCGTACCCGCTCGCCATCACACACCAACATAGTGGACTGTCCATTGGTCTCCGCTGCGATAGTCTCCTTGAGGAGCTGTGAGGGGACTTTGTGCTCGGCTTCGAAAAGCTTGCGGCTGCCAACGGTAGCCAGCTTGCCATTCACATAACCTAATTGCCCTTCCCCACTGCGTGCCATTATGGCTTCCGCCGGTGCATAGCGATCAAGAACATGGCGTTTCTGGGCTTCTTCCATCACTGCCTGTCCCAACGGATGATTGCTGTAGCGCTCCACAGAACTAGCGAGAGCGACCAAGTCGTTGCAGGGTTCGCATTCAGGTGTTCCTAGGCAATCCACCGCCTTGACTGTGGTGATGACTGGCTTACCAACGGTGAGTGTTCCGGTCTTATCAAATGCAATCAACTTCGCCTGGCTGAGGTTCTCCAAGTAAACCCCACCTTTAAAGATCACGCCTTCACGGGCAGCGCGCGTGAGCCCGCTGATCATGGTAATTGGCGTGCTGATCACCAAAGCACACGGGCAGCCAATCATCAACAGGGAAAGTGCCCGATGCAGCCAGCCATAAGTGGTTGCCGTATTCATCAGGGGCTGGGCGAAAAACAGCGGAGGCACAACCGCCACGAGCAAAGCAACCAACACAACAATCGGTGTATACACGCTGGCAAAGCGGTCGATAAACTTTTCCTGCTTGGCTTTTACGGATTGCGCTTCGGTCACCAAGTTGATTATGCGCTGGATGGTCGTATCCTCAGCCCGCGCCGTTACGCGCACTTTGAGAACTCCTTGCCCGTTGATCGTGCCGGAGAGCACCGTATCGCCTTCCCTTTTAGAAATGAGGCGGCTTTCACCAGTCACTGGCGCTTGATTGACCTCACTGCTGCCTTCCAAGATCACGCCATCCATTGGGAAGCGCTCCCCAGCTTTAACCAATATCGCATCGCCAATTTGCAGTGCTTCGATGGGCACTATCTCCTCGCCTTGTTCGGTAAGTTTTAGTGCTTGGTGCGGCGCCAGGTCGGCAAAAGCAGTCAGAACTGCACGGGCATGGTCATTCGTGTATTCTTCCATCGCCTCAGAAATATTAAAGAGCACGAGCATAATTAGGGCTTCTTGCGTTTCATTAATCAACACCGCACCTATAACAGCCAGCGCCATAAGCAGGTTGATTGTGATTTTGCGTTCAAACACCAAGCTCTGTACGCCGCGGCGCATCATTGGGAAGCCAGCAGCAAACAACAAAACGAGTTGAATGACAATGCGCATACTATTTGGCATTCCCTGCCCTTCGAGCAGCAAAGAGAGTGCCAGTAAGATCAACCCCGGCAGAGTCATGCGAAACTCTTGGCTGTTCCGTAAAGTCTCCCAAAAGCCTTTAAAACTCAAGCTTGTTTCAGGCGGTTCCTGCAAAGGTTCCGCAAGCTCGAAGCCCAAACGGTGGAGATGCGAAGAGATTACCTCTGGGGTTACCTTTCCAGAGACGAGTAACGTTCCCCGAGTAAAATCCAGCTTAACTTCCTTAACTTCTGGTAATTTTTCCAGGTCAACTTTGATCACACTGGCGCAATCGGCACAGTCCAAACCTTTAACATGGTAAACCTGCGTCTGCATTAACGTTCCTCCACCACTGATTCCAAGTGCTTGCCATGAGCATAAGCTTGCATGAAGAGATCCTCGATATGTTCATCATCAATGCGGTAGAAAATCTGCTGACCTTCACGCCGCGCAGAAACAAAGCGGAGATGCCGCAAGAGCCGCAGCTGATGTGAAACTGCGCTCTGGCTAATCTGCACACGCTCTGATAACTCAGAGACACACGCTTCCCCTTGCAGGAGCACAGCTAAAATCTTCAAGCGGGTTGGGTCAGCCAAGCCTTTAAATGTGGTTGCCATGCGTTGAGCATCTTTTACCGAGAGCTCTATCTCTAATTCATCTTTGACCATCATCATCTCAGCACCTTTATTTGAATATATGAGCAATTGCTCATATTATAACCTTTGGAAGAGAATAGTCAAGAGAAAATATCAAATTGAATTTACTTTTGGATGAAGAAGCCTAATTTGAATATGGATTTCTTATCGGGAAGCAATATATCGCAGCAAAGCCGCCGTCAGGCGGGCATCATCAATGGCATGGTGTGAGTTGCCCAAATCCAGCTGGCACACGTACCCGGCATACTCCAACTTATGGGACTTAAAGCCGTTATAGCGCGGGTTCCACTCCCCATAATATGCCGCAAACAATTTCATCATGCAAAAGGCTTGCTCGTCTTCCAACGTCCAGGGGATGTTATGCACTTGATTGGACTGCTTGAGCAGGCGCATATCGAACTCGGCGTTATAGATGCCGATGGCGCGTTGGCGCAGGATGGGTTCTATCTCCTGCCAAATTACCGGCCAGGGGTCCGCTGTGGCAACCATTTCGTCCGTAATCTCATTCACCGCACTGGAGTCGGGCGGGATAGGTCTGCCAGGGTTAACCAGCTTATCGTAGAGTGTGTTGCCCTCCCGGTCAACAATCCCTACTTCGATAATGACATCATTCTGGCCGGTTCCTGTCGTTTCCGTATCCAAAAATAGCGGGTCCAGCGCCAGCACCTGGCGGGCGCGCTCGATAACTTTAGGGTCAGCAATTGGATATGGCATGGTAAATCTCCAGAGTGGGTTTGGCTAAATATACCATTTTCTCCTGCGTTGATTAGCATTTGTGGCAGGTCTTGGCTGGCGCCATTCGGTGTTAAACTTATCCCCAATGAGAAAACCACGCTTGCAGCCTTACCGTCATTTCGCCAAGCATTATCATGCTGGCAACTACATCCAATTTAGCCACTGGATCAGCCAGGAGGTCTTCCCACACCTACTCACGATGCTGAACTTTTCCCCCCATTCGTTATTGGACTTAGCCTGCGGGAGCGGAGTCTTCGCCGTTTCTGCTGCCCAGCAAGGGCTCGCCGTTACCGGCCTGGATGCTTCTGCAGATATGCTTGCCATTGGTCAAGAGTTAGCCCGCGAAGCCAATGTACCGGTTTCCTGGGTGCAAGCTGATATGAGCAGCTTTTCTTTATCAGCGCGTTTTGATTGCATCACCTGCTTTTTTGACAGCCTCAATTATCTGCTGAAAGTGGAAGACCTTTTCCACACTTTTCAAGCCGTCTATGCGCATCTTAACCCCGGGGGTTATTTTATCTTCGATATGAATACTATCTATGGGCTAGCCGTCGTATGGCAGCGCCTCCCGTATAACCTCGCTCAAGATCAGCCAGATTATATGGAGTTCACCGGGGTTTCTTACGATTACGAGCTGGAAATTGCCAACATGCGCGTGATTATGTTCGAACGGGGCGAAAAACGCACTTGGGTGAAGCACGAAGAATTGCATCAGGAGCGCGGCTACCACATCGAAGACGTGCTATTGCTTTTGAGTCGGGCTGGTTTTGAACTGAAACATCTCTTCGGGCATCCTATCCAAGAGACACTCTTGATGGAAAACTCCGGGCGCATGTGGGTGATCGTCCAGAAGCCGGCTTAAGTTCCTCGTTCCAACAGCTCGCATGCTTGCTGCCAGATGGAGTCAAACATATCCGCGCTTAGCCTGCCAGTCTGTGTGTTTTGCCTGCTGGGGTGATAAGAGCATAACAGCCAAGGGAGGTCATCCCCAAGTTTATAAAAAGCCCCATGGTGGAAGGTAAGTTCTTTTTTATTGACGCCCGAAAAAGCTGGTAATTCTAAAACCCCATCAAATGCTACCCTCCCGAGCACCACAATACCGCGCAAGTTTGGCAGGCAAGCCATCTCAGCAGCTAACCAAGGCAGGCAATTGCGCATCTCCTCTCTGGTGGGTTTATTTTTGGGGGGAACGCAACGGCAAATAGCACTGATAAACACATCCCGCAGCTCAATCCCATCTCCGCGCGCTGCCGTCCTAGGTCGGTTAGCAAAGCCAGCTCGGTAAAGCGCTGGGTAGAGGAAGTCCCCAGAAGCATCGCCAATGAACATTTGCCCGGTGCGATTGGAGCCATGCGCCCCAGGGGCAAGCCCGACCACAAGCAAGCGTGCTGCAGGGTCGCCAAACCCAGGCACAGGTTTGCCCCAATACTCCCAATCTTGGTAAGCTTTGCGCTTGACCGCCGCCATCTGCTCGCGCCACGCCACCAGGCGCGGGCATTTGCGGCAGAGTATTAATTGGGATTCGAGATCTTGCAAATCGGAGGGGTTGCTTAGGGATTGAGTTGATTCCACAGCAGCAATTATAGCCAATGAATTAGGGTTGTTGAGGAAACTAAAGCGGCTGCCCGAAAATGAGCAGCCGCTTTGAGGTTCTTACAAAAAAAATTAATGCGCAGCTAAAGCAGACCAGCCTGCAAATTCTGCCGTTTCATCCAATTCAGCTTCGATGCGCAACAGCTGGTTATATTTTGCCACGCGGTCAGAGCGCGCAGGGGCACCGGTTTTGATCTGGCCCATATTCATTGCCACAGCCAAGTCCGCAATTGTGGTGTCTTCAGTTTCGCCAGAACGATGCGAGCAGACTGCTCGCCAGCCATGTGTTTGCACCATCGTTACTGCCTGCATAGTCTCGGTGAGTGTGCCAATCTGGTTAAGTTTGACCAGCAGGGCATTGCAAGCCTTTTCTTCGATGGCACGTGCCACACGTTTCGGGTTGGTCACGAGTAAGTCATCGCCCACAATCTGGAGACGATTCCCCACCTTCGCGGTGAAGTTCTTCCAACCATCCCAATCATCCTGAGCAAAGCCATCTTCGAGCGAGACAATTGGGTACTTGTTTACCCAATCCAACCAGAAGTCAACCATTTGATCACTGGTGAGCATCTTGCCTTCCTTGCGCAGGTTATAGAGCCGCGTTTCTTCATCGAATAGCTCTGAGGCTGCAGGGTCCAACGCGATGCAAACTTCTTCGCCGGGTTTCAAACCAGCTTTGGTGATAGCTTCCAGGATTACCTCAATCGCTTCCTCATTTGCCTTGAGTGCTGGCGCAAAACCGCCCTCATCTCCGACCAGCGTGGTATAGCCCTTGGATTTGAGCACGCCTTTGAGGGCTTGATAAATCTCAGAGCCCCAGCGTAAAGCTTCGGCGAAAGTGGGTGCGCCTAAAGGCATCGCCATAAATTCCTGAAAATCAGTCGATTGCCAATTGGTATGTGTGCCGCCGTTGAGAATGTTCATCATTGGGACGGGTAAAACATGCGCGTATACCCCGCCCAAATAACGGTAAAGCGGCAGGTCAAGCGAGGCAGCTGCAGCCTTAGCAACCGCCAAGCTTGTGCCTAAGATGGCGTTAGCCCCAAGTGCAGATTTATTGGGGGTACCATCAAGATCAAGCAGCAACATATCGATAGCTTTTTGCTCCGTGGCATCCCACCCGATGAGTTCGTCGGCGATCTCATCGTTGACATGCTCGACCGCATCCAAAACGCCTTTGCCACCATAGCGCTTTTTGTCGCCATCGCGCAATTCCAAGGCTTCATGCACGCCGGTGGAAGCACCCGAAGGGACAATTGCTCTTCCATGGCTGCCATCGGCTAAAACGACATCCACCTCAACGGTGGGGTTGCCACGTGAATCCAATACTTCCATGGCAGTGATAAATTCAATTGTAGAAAACATAGTTTTATTCCTTTCTTTATCTCTCTTAAATTCGAGCTTAAGTATAATCTAATCTTCCTTACCTGGAAGACTTTCGGGCAGTTGCACTTCAACCGATAATTTCCGGCGCTGGCAAACTGCTTTAATAAAACCACTAAAGAGCGGATGCGGCAAAGTGGGTCGGGAGAGAAACTCTGGATGAAATTGGCAGCCAATCATGAATGGATGATCTCGCACCTCCGCCATCTCAACCAGGATACCATCCGGAGAAACCCCAGACATAATCAACCCATGCTCTTCTAAAGCTTGCCGGTAGGCATTATTGACTTCATAGCGATGACGATGGCGCTCCTCAATTCTCTCTGTTTGGTACAAACGCGCTGCTAAAGTTCCTGGTTGGATCACACACGGGTAAAGCCCCAAACGCATCGTTCCGCCTTTATCTTCCAATCCTCGCTGTTCTGCCATTAGGTCGATAACCGGATGGCGTGTGCGTTGATCAAATTCGGGTGAGTTGGCATCCTCCATCCCCAGCACATTGCGTGCATATTCAATCACCATCACTTGCATGCCCAAACATAATCCCAAATAGGGTACCTGATGTTCGCGGGCATATTTGGCTGCGATAATCTTGCCTTCAACCCCACGGGAGCCAAACCCACCTGGAACAACAATGCCATCCACTTGCTCCAAGCGCTCCAACCCGATACCCTTCTCCAAGTCGGTTGCCGAAATCCATTCGATTTCCACATCCACACCAGCATACAGGGCAGCATGCCGTAAGGCTTCACGTATACTGATATAGGCATCGTGCAGCTCCACATACTTCCCCACCAGACCAATGCGTACTTTGGGTTTTTCCCGCTCGAGTTCGTTTACCATCCAACGCCATGCCTGTAAATCGGGCGCTTGTTTCGGAGCCAAATCCAAGCGGCTGAGTAAGATTTCCGCTACATGCATATCTTCTAAAGTTAGTGGAATTTGATACAGCAAGTTCGAAGTCACTAAGGGGATGACAGCTTCCCTCGGAACATCACAAAACTGGGCGATTTTAGTGCACAATTCCATTTCCACCGGGTAATCACTTCGGGCAATAATCATATCGGGAAAGATGCCTATGGATCGCAATTCGCGTACGGAGTGCTGTGTTGGTTTAGTTTTAAGTTCACCGGTTGCCTTCAGGTAGGGAAGCCAGGTGAGATGCACAAAAGCAGTATTGTTGCGCCCGAGCTCGTTGCGCATCTCGCGAATTGCCTCCAGGAACGGCTGACCTTCGATGTCCCCAACAGTTCCGCCTACCTCCACAAGTGCAATTTCTGCGTTAGTTGACTTGCCCACCAGAGCAATGCGTCGCTTGATCTCATTGGTAATATGCGGGATGACCTGGATCGTACCGCCTAAGTAATCCCCGCGCCTTTCACGGTCGAGCACCTCTTGATAGACTTGCCCAGTCGTAACGGTGCTGTTTTTGTTCAGACGTAAGTCGCACATTCGTTCATAGTGACCTAAGTCCAGGTCGGTTTCTGAGCCGTCATCTAGCACAAAAACTTCGCCGTGTTGGTAAGGGCTCAGCGTGCCTGGGTCAACGTTGAGGTAAGGATCCAGCTTTTGGATGGTAATCGTGAAACCCCGGGCTTTGAGCAGGCGGCCAATCGCAGCTGCAGTAACACCCTTACCAACAGACGAAAGCACGCCGCCTGTAAAAAAGATTACTTTAGTTGTCATTGGTTCCTCCATGTTTACTCATCCGGTAATTAAAAGCTTCGGGGAGGGTTTTTGTCAGACCCTCCCCGGATGGTTTCAGTTAGCTGTATGCAAATCCTGTTCGGTATGCATATTATTCTTGCTCACCTTTTGCTTTCAAAGTGCGTTCGTAGATTTCATCGGCTTCAGTTTCCGTAATCATCTTAGCGCGCTTGATCCGATTAGTGATTTCGGGCTTACGTTTCTCTGCGCGGTCCATTGCTTTGCGCATGGCGATTTCCATGTATGTTGGATCTGGAAGTTCAGTTTCTTCTTCAACAACCTCAACCTCTTTCTTCGCTTTACCCTTGCGAGCGGTTTTCTTAGGAGGTGCTTCGACTTCAGGCTCATCTTGCAGCGCTTTCATGCTCAGCTTGATTTGCTTCTTACGTTTATCCACTTCGAGCACTTTCACATCGACTTCATCGCCAACTTTGACAACTTCTGAGGATACCCGCACGTAATTATGTGAAAGCTCACTGACATGCACCAAGCCGGGACGCTCTGCGCCAATCTCAACAAAGGCGCCAAAGTTTTCCACCCGCACAACTTTTCCGTGAAGAACCATATCAGGTTTGATTTCTCGCCATTCCAGCTCTAAAGGTTCTCTCATGGTCAATTCCACCCGATCCTTGAGGATGCGTTTGACCCAGACGGTAAGGTTATCGCCAACCTTCAGCACATCTTCGAGGTTGATGACTGCTGCATTAGGATTAGCGCTATCGACAACTTGGGAGATGTGGAGAAAACCCGGTAAGTTTTCGCCAATATCAACAATGGCACCTTGCAAAGAGGTTTTCATGACCTTACCTTCGTATTTTTGCTTAGGTTTCAGTTTTGGTTCATTTGTAGAGGGCGTTTCGATAGGGTTATCCATTCCAGTTCTCCCAGGAGAATAATTTCACGATTGGTCAGTATACTCTACGACCCGCTGGTTTGTCAAACAAGGCGTGTGCGTGGGCTGTGCGTGGGCTGTGTTACTGTTTCAAAAGTTCATAGATTAGAGGGATGCAAAAAATTGAGAGTTCCTTGATAATCGGGTTTGTAACACCAAAAACGAAAGGAACTCTCAAATGACAGTCGAAACCGTCCCAATTAAATGAAAACATGAGCATGCAGGGGCGCGACTGTCCTCGCCTCCTTCCGGGGGACCCTGAACCAGTCCCGTTAAACACAGTGTGAGCGTGCAGGGGCTCGAACCCTGAACCAATGGCTTAAAAGGCCACTGCTCTACCATTGAGCTACACGCCCAGCGGGTTTATTTTAGCACGGGGAGCGCCTGCGCGTCAAATGCACGTGTTAGTTCATCTAAAATGTTACCGAAATAGAATCGTTGGGTCAAAAGAAAATGTTACCGAGGTGAACGGTGAGCGAAACAGACCCAATGAATATCGATGAACGCAGGAAGTATCTTCAAAGAAT
>Ga0208940_1004324_pt1 | contig 11291 bp, 7 predicted proteins | sample AD_JPNNA6_MetaG_FD_184445 | JGI IMG/M metagenome (GOLD analysis project Ga0208940, IMG submission 184445) | Active sludge microbial communities of municipal wastewater-treating anaerobic digesters from Japan - AD_JPNNA6_MetaG (SPAdes) (version 2) | ecosystem: Engineered > Bioreactor > Anaerobic >... | reverse complement strand
AAATACAAATTCCGTCGGCGTCCAAAGCGAGGGCGAGGCGGAAGGGGGGTGTGGGGGGAATTCCGGCTCGCCCGAGCCGAAGTCCCGCAGTTGCGGGATAAACTCCGCTCCCGCCGCCCTGCTCGGTAAGAGCAGAGTCCCGCAAAAAAGTTTTCTTTTCCTTTTAGAAGAAAAAATCGGGCGTGCGCAAAATAAAAAATTGCGAAGAAAACTTTTTTGCTGGACAGCGAGCATTAGCGAGCGGCGGCGGGGCGGAGCGTCAGTTTCGTTCAAAGAAATTTCGCGCAAAGTTTAGAATATCCCACCAATCGCAACTTTCACTGTTTTGGGAAAGGATTGCCTCGCGGCTTCGCCATTCGGCAATCGGGCTTTGCGCCTTGCGCAAAGCCATAAAATCCCACGGCGGGCAAAAAGAAAAGGAAATGGATTTGTCGTTTTCGTATCTAAAATAATAATTTATAAAATTATGCTCAAACCAAAATATTTTCTCTACGCTCGTAAATCAACGGAAGATGACGACCACCAAATAATGTCTATTGAGGCACAGCTTTTTGAATTGCGAGAATACGCGCGTAGAGAAAATGTTGAAATTCTTGCAGAATTTACCGAGGCGAAAAGCGCAAAGAAACCCGGACGAGAAAAATTTGCGGAAATGATAAACGAGATAGAAAAATCTGACGGCATTGGAATTTTATCATGGCATCCCGACCGTCTCGCGCGTAATTCTGTGGACGGCGGAAAAATTATCTATCTTGTGGACACGCAAAAAATTGTTTCTTTGCGCTTTCCGACATTTTGGTTTGAGCCCACGCCGCAAGGGTTGTTTATGTTGCAAGTGGCGTTCGGTCAATCAAAATACTATTCTGATAACTTGGTTGAAAATATCAATCGCGGTATTCGCCAAAAACTCCGCCGCGGCGAATGGCTGACAAAGGCGCCATTTGGTTATGTAAATAATACGAAAACGAGAACGATTGAACCGCACCCGACACTTTCAAAAGTTATTGTCCGCGCTTTTGAGGAATTCACCACCGGAAAATATACTCTCGGAAGTTTGGCGGAGTTTTTGGCTGAACTTGGCTTGGAAACAAAAAACCGAACGCCACTTGCCAAAGCGTCCATTTCGCGAATGCTTACTAATCAAGCGTATTTAGGTTTGGTGAAGCATAAAGGCGAGTATCACGAAGGACGCTTTGAGCCAATTCTTTCCGCAACGCTTTTTGAAGCCGTGCAGGAAGTATTGCGCCGTAAAGCGAAACCGCGAAAATCAAAGCAACGCCACGATTTTCCATTTACCGGACTAATGACTTGCGGTGAATGCGACTCGGCGATCACGGCGCAATTTTCGCGCGGCAAGTGCGGCGGAATATATCGTTACTATCGTTGCACAAAAAAGAAAGGTGTTTGTTCGCAAAAATATATTCAAGAAAAAGACCTTGCCGCGCAAATTAAGGCACGGCTTCAAAGCGTTGCCATTTGCGACGAGTGGACTTCTAAAATGTTAAAGCAAGTTGATGAATGGGAAAAAGAGCAAAATTACTCGTCGCAAAAGTTTGTCCAAAATCTGAAAAACAAAATTTTGGAAACGCAAGAGAAACTGGATAAATTGGTTTCCGCTTACATTGACGGCGACATTCCAAAAGAAAATTATTTGCCGAAAAAAGAGGAATTGTTAAAGCAAAAAGTTTCTCTTGCGAACGATTTGGAAGATTTTGGACAAACAGGAAAGAATTGGCTCCAACCCTTGCGGGCGTGGATTTTAGATACGAAAAAAGCCAAAAATTTGGCTTTTTCCGAAAACTACGAGGAAATGAAGCGGTTCGTTCAAAAAGTCGGAACGAACCCCAAATTTTTGGACAAATCCATTTCCTTTTCTTTTTGCCCGCCGTGGGATTTTATGGCTTTGCGCAAGGCGCAAAGCCCGAATGCCGAGCGGCGAAGCCGCGAGGCAATCCTTCCCCAAAACAGCGAAAGTTGCGATTGGTGGACCTAGCGAGAATCGAACTCGCGCCTCGGCAATGCGAATGCCGCGTCGTACCACTAGACTATAGGCCCAAATGTCCCTCTCGGAAAATTACCGCCTGGTTGTTTGGCGCTATTATGACAAACGATTTAGACTTTTGACAACGGAATTTTAACTGAAGGGCAAAGTTATTTAACCATAAAATAAGTAATTTCTCAACTTTCTGACACGGGCCAAGCGCGAGAAAAGTAGCGGTATAAATGGATTTGGTTCTTAGCCTTTTTCCTATTTTTTATTTTATTTTGTGGTCTTTCGTTTCGTTATACAATTCCTCGGCTTCATTCAAAAGTCTTTCAATTTCAGCAAGACCGGCTTGCCAAACATCTGGCTTGGTGATATCCAAACCTAGTTTGGCAAAAATTTGGTCCGGTGAGGCCGAAGAACCGGTTGCCAAAAACTCTTTGACCAGACTTATTTTGTCGGGCTTGTCACGCACGATTTGTTGTAAGGCTTTAGAAATTAGTAAGCCGCTGGCATAAGAATAAACATAAAAGTAGTAACGAAAATGACTCCAGTAAACCCACCAATTTTCGGTGCCAGTCGGAAATTCCATCGCCGCCCCGGTGTAGTCCTTCATGTGTTTCAGGAAAAGGTCGCCGATTTCTTGTTTGGATAGATATCCTTTGGCGCGGAAAGTTTGGTGCAACTCGTGCTCAAACCGATAAGCGGCGACTTGACGAAAAATAGTGGCGACATCGTCGTCCAATTTTGCCATTACCAATCTTAACTTATCTTGAGGGTTGCTTCCTCTCCCCAGTTCTTCCAAAGCAAAATCTTCCACAAAAGTGCTTGCCACTTCGCCGGTGGAAACCGGCGTCTCGTAATAAATTTCGCGCTGTTTCTGTTTGATTAACTCGTTATTTAAACCGTGACCGGTTTCGTGGGCCAAAGTCATCACATCTTTGAGTTGGTTGGTATGGTTGAGCAAAATATAAGTCGGGTCAATCTTGCGCATATTGGAACAAAAAGCGCCGTTGGCGCGGCTGGTGTGAGGGAAGACGTCAATTTGTCCGTTGTTGACAAAACCGCGAAAAATCTCTGCCAGTTCCTTATCTAGCTTAACGAGAACTTTGTCCACTAAGTTGACTGATTCATCATAGTCAAAGTTTCTCGCCAGCTCTCCATAAGGGACACTTTTTTCGTAATACTTAAGATTGGGCAGACCAAGGAGACGAGCCTTAAGTTCGTAATAGCGGCGAGGCAAATCAAAGCGCTCGGCGACGGTTTGGCTCATGACGTCTACCACTTCGCTTGAGATGTCGTCGGAGAGGTGTCTGAGTTCGTCCGGCCGTTTGGCTCCGCGCAATTCATCATTGGTTTTTTTGAAAGCGAGCAAAGAATTCATTTCAGCTTCGGCGACGTCGGCGTGTTTGGCCAAGATGTCATTGATGGCGCGGAAAGCCCAAGCGCGTGTTTCTTGGTCGCGGCTGTTTACGGTGGCGAGCAACTCGGCAAAGCTATGGCCCTCAAAAGTTTCGCTGCTGATTAAGGATTCTATCATTTTGACCCAATTGCTATAGGAAGTTTCATGGAAAAGGTTAATAACTTTTTCTTCAGCTTCGCTCAAAGTATATTTTCCTTCAGCAAAAATTTTTTCCAAAAAATGTTTGAAGTCGGCCAATGTCGGACTGGCCAAAAGTTCACGTTGAGTCTTGGGTGGAATTTTGGCTAGCCGAAGCGTGAAAAATTGGATGTCATTTTGGATGCTGACGGCCAGCTCCTTGGCTTTGTTGAAGCGCGCGCGCAACTCAGGGTCATTTTGGTTTAGTTCCGTGCGGAGGTGAAAATAGTAACAAACACGGCTGTTTGGGCCATGGTCGGCGAGCCACTGGTCATAATCTTTCAGCGCTTCTCTCAGCGCGGCCGGTTGAGATAGGTAGTCTTTTCGCTTGTGCCACTTGGTGATAAATTTATCGGCGGCTTGTCTGGCGATAAGCTGTTCCTCTTCAATTCGCGGGTCTTTGTCGCTTATAAAAAGGGGAGATAAATCCCAATCGGTTTTGAGGTTTGCTTTCGGCTTGGATTTTTTAACGATTTTCTTGTTGGACATAAATATAATTTAAATTTGTTTTACGTGTCTTACCATCTTACCTCAAATTATGAAAATATAAAAAAATTTCTAGTGGAGACGGTCCTAATCATCGTCAGAAACAAAAACGCCCTAATTGGGGCGTTTTTGTTTTAACTTGTTATTTCTGTTTTATTTTTTGCCAAAATCGGATATCAGGTTATTTAGATGACAATTTGAGTACAATGAGAACATCGTTTGGCGTCAATTGGAATTTCGCTCAAACACTCTTTGCATTTTTTGGTCGTGGGGTCGAGGGGCTCTTCTTTTCTGGTTTTGGCAATAAGAAAGTTCATGGGTTTAATTATCAAGAAAAAGATTGACGCGGCAACTAACAGAAAAGAGATTAGGGCATTTAGGAAGTGCCCATACATAAAACGGCTACTGTTTAGAGTGAAAGACAAATCTGAGAAATCCGGCACTTTGACGATTGCCGCGATAAAGGGAGTAATCAAATCCGACACTAGAGCGGTTACGACAGAACCAAAGGCGGCGCCGACCACGACACCTACGGCTAGGTCAACTACGTTGCCTCTAAGTAGGAATTGTTTGAATTCTTTTAACATAAGAAATAAAAGAAATTATTAATTGATAAATAATGTTAAACATTATACCAGAAATTTTTGGGATTGTCTTGGTGTCTTGGATAGAGGGGGTATAGGCGAGAATTTTTTTGGGGGCCAACCTGACCGCCCTTCGGTTGACGGCCTTAATCCGCGGTCATTTTTATGCCAAATTTGTTGTTTTTTGTCTTGGCTTGTTTTATTTAGGCGTCTTCATTAACGTTATCTGGAGCCAATTTGGGGCCTCTCCCTACCTTGCCTGGGAGTTTACAATGTGTGTTTGCCTTTTTTGGGATTTTTGGTATTATTATGTTTGTCTTGAAGGTTCAAGATATGTTCTTTCTCAATCTCTCTAAAAAATTTCTATTAAACGAAACTATTAGAGTAATAATCCTTGGCCGAAAATGGTCTTGGATATTCCGTGGCCTAGCCACGGATGATCCGCGGTAGCTCAGTTGGTAGAGCGGTCGGCTGTGTCACTTTGGATTTAGTGTCCAACACAAACGCAGCTCCCTAAAGGAATTTAGGGATGAAAAATGAGGTGAATTGCTGGAAGCCCTAAGGGGTAATCAGCAGCCAATCCTTCGCTAAAGCTTCGGATTGCGAAGCAGGTTGAAGGCAGGTTCAGAGACTATCTCGATTGCACCCTCCATCGTTTTAGACGAATGAGGGGAGAGAGTACCCTTAAATAAGTTAAGGATTCATCCCGAACTTATTGAGGGGAAGCGCCTCACGCCCAGAACGGGTGATGATATAGTCCACTCCTTTTGGAAACAAGAGGGTTAAGTGTAACCGATTGGTCGCAGGTTCGAGTCCTGCCCGCGGAGCCGAAAAACATTAGACTGGCGTAAGCCGGTCTTTTGTTTTTCCGGCTCTGCGGGAGCAAAGCGACTGCTCGCTTTGCGTCAGGACTCGAACGCCAGAGCGCTATTTTTTCAGCACCTGCCTGCCGGCAGGCAGGGAAAAATCCAGCGAGGCGGTGCCCAGCCCGACGAAGCGCGACCGGCGCAAGGAGAGGCGAGGGAGAGTCCTGCCTGGGTTTTACTTTTTTTGAATGTAGTTGAGCGAGTGCTAAAATAAAATTACACCACATTTACCCTCTTGGGGGAGGTGGGGACCTCCCTTGGCTTGTGCACCCCTAGTTCTCTGTGTTAGAATATTGATGTGGATTGATAATTAAAAAATATTAAAAAATTATGCCCAAATCACAAGAACAACAACCAAGACCAGTAGAGCAAAAAAGTGAAGAACCATCAACTAATAAGGTTAATAAATTAGAAAAAGAAGCTAAAATAGATCTTCTTGATTATATGACTTATATATCATGTGAAGATCATATAGAATACTATGAATCTGCGTTAAGGCGGGGCATAAAATATGGAAAAAAAACTCACCCTGCAATATTACATGGACCTATTACTACGAATCTTGCTGATGAGCTTGAAGATGTTAGAAAAACATTAAAACGTAAAACTGAGAAATTTTCAGATGCTGATTTTGATAAAATAAGAATAATCAAGGAGCTTAGAGATAATCGAGAATACCAAAAGTTGTTAGAAGATCATGAAAAAGCCGTACGCGAAGGTTTAGACTCTTACGAACACAAAACGAGAGAGGCGATAAGAATGTTTTTATCTGATTATTATAACAAGAATGGTATACGTGTTCGTTCGGCTCCTGTAGGTGCTTATTGTTTAGATAGGGATGTTGCTGGTGAATATATGATGTATAACGGTATGGCGGGTGGTGCGCCTTTCAAATGGATGAAAAAAGGGCTTCTAATGACACAGATTCCTACAAAAGTACGTGGTTTTCCGGGAATAACATGGCATACCAAAGACGAACGTGAATAAATAATTGAAGATTCTTCCATCTTTTTCTTAATTCTCACCCAATCTAAAGTTCTAAAGCCTCTAGGAGAGACAAAACAACTGGAATTTTTTGATTAAAAGATGTAAAATAATCAGGCGCTCCTTAATGAAGGGCGAATGGCGGAATTGGTATACGCGTACGCTTCAGGAGCGTATGAGAGCAATCTCGTGAGGGTTCAAGTCCTGGCAGGGAGGTAAAGTAGAAGTAAATAGGGGAGCTACCCAGCTCACCTAAGAGGGCAAATGTGGCATAATATCCCCTATTTCTTCCAATCCTTTATTTCCAATCTCTTGCGCCCCTTGTCAGAGATAACCACCTTTTGTTTTTCTTTCCAGCCGAATTTCTTTATCAAAGAGATCGGCAAGATCAGCGAATAGGTATACTTGGAAATTTTTCTTATTTTATGAATATATTTTTCCGCCATATACATAGTATACACTATCGTGTACACGATAGTGTATACTAATTCAGATCAGGGAGAGGCCGTGCCTCTCCCCTCCGAAAAATGTGGTGTAATTTTGTTCTATCACTTGCCCAACTATAATCAAGGAAAAGTATCTTGCTTATAGAAATAAAAGACCGGCTTACGCCAGTCTAATATTTTTCCGGCTCGAATGGAGGTGTGCATTTCGAACTTTTGACTGGGCTACTTTATATCCTGATCCGGAATATCATTTGGAGAAGATTAATGATCTCATAGCTTTAGCTCATTAATTTTTATATAATTTGAACTATGGACTCACATACTAAATCAGAAAAAGAAACAAATCTTGTTTTAATAAGAGAGCGTCTATTGAAAAAACTTGAGGGCTTATTTGAGAACAAAGCGGTAGAAGTCCACGTCTTCGGCTCTGTCGCACGTGGTGACGCAGATGCTTATAGTGATATTGATATTTGGTTTACTTTCAATGATTCTGACTACAAAGATGTGTACAAAAATAGATTTGAATACTACAACCAAATTGGCAACATTATTCACTACTGTGAAGCTCCACAGAACGCACCGATTGATGGGGTTCACACAGCTCTACTTGTAGAAGAAAATGGCGATGTCGTTGTAGTAGATATATATCTTTGCCCACTCTCAACCGCCTATATAACAGATGACGGGAAGAAATTATTCGGCTTGGATTTACCGAAAGGGACTATTGGTTACAATCCAAATAAGATTAAGGTCGATGAAAATTACCGTATTGATTTTTTCATTGGCTTTATCTTTAACTCAATAAAAAAACTTGCTCGGAAGAATGACAATCCACTTGAAGCTGTGCTTTATGAGTACCAAAATAAGTTTATAGATTCTAATATCACAATTACACCACTCGTTAGTAAGGAACAAAATCTTGATACACTGGAATCAATAATTGAGAATGTGCACGAAATAGCGAATGATAAACAAAAGAAAACTCTTGCCATAATCCGTGATTTTGCAAGAAGAATACTACTTTAGTTCGAATCCTGTTTCCAGGTACGAGATTTCACACTTTTGGCTCTATATTTATCAACGTGTTTTAGACGTTTTACTTTGCTCCGAACGCTGAACGAAATCCGAACTTTTTTTAGCGAAAATCCAAACGCTGAATTTTGACGCTCCGCCCCGCCGCCGCTCGCTAACGCTCGCTCCGACAAAGAAAAGTTTTGTTTACAATTTTTTATTTGCGCGCGCCCGATTTTTTCTTTTAAAAGGAAAACAAAACTTTTCCTTGACGGCCTGCTCTTAACGAGCAGGGCGGCGGGAGCGGAGTTTATCCCGCAACTGCGGGACTTCGGCTCGGGCGAGGCGGAATTCCCCCCACACCCCCCTTCCGCCTCGCCCTCGCTTTGGACGCCGACAGAATTTCGTATTTCGCTTTGCGAAATGCGCCGCCAAAGAAGATGTTGCCCTTGCCCCAGCCCTCCCGTGCGCGGGCAACGACAAGGAACTCCCTTTTGTATTTACGAAACTCAATAAATTTGATACCATAGTAATAGATTAAGGAATTTCAATCGCTATTACTTTAATTATAGTAATATATTACAATGCCGTCAACAAACAAATCCACAATCGCCGACAATATAAAGAAATACCGGAATAAAATGGGTGTTTCGCAGGACAGGTTGTCAAAATTAGCTGATGTTACCTACAACACCATTATTAAAATTGAATCCGGCGCAAACAAAAACCCGACAATAGAAACTTTGTCAAAAATTGCCAAAGCTCTTAATGTTAGCGTCGATGACTTAATAAAGTAAAAAACTATGACTAAAGAAACAAAATTTTATAAAGCACTTCAAGATATTTTTATCGGCGCCAAAATTGAAGGTGAAGGCGGGTTTATTAATTTAATGCGGATTAAAGCCGGATACTATTCGCAGATTGAAAAACTGCTTAAAGAAGATATAAATAAAGCCGTCGTAAAATATCCCGCTTTTAGGGAAGAACTTTTTGACAAGCTCCACTCATTTTTTAGTCGTTACTTTACCGAAAGCGGATCGATTTATTTTAATTCAACGCCTTTCCATAACAATATTTACGAAAAAGTTTATACCGATGAAAAAGATGTCATTCTGTTTTGGAAAACGCAGATGCTCTATTATGTCAAAACCGACCGCATTTTTAAAAGTATGCCGGTTGAGTTTGACGGTTTGAAATTCTATTTTGACGCCAGCCAAATTGAAAATAAAAAAGCGAATGAAAAACGCGCTTTATATTTTGAAATCAAGCAGGTACGCGAAGACGAGACAGTCGCCTTTACTGTTAAATATTCCGAACGAGGAACGAAGACAAAATCCGATGAAATTCTAAAGGATTTAAAAAAGAAGAATATCAAAATTACTGAAGAATTGCTTGAAAAAGCATTCCGCGTTTTTGAAAAACAAAGCGAAGTTGATTTCTTTATCAATAAAAATGCGAATGCTTTTTTGCAGGAGCAATTTAAACTTTGGAGCTATCAGTATTTCTGGGAAGGAGCTAAGGAATGGTCTGGGGATAGGGTTAATCAATTACAGATTTTAAAAAGTATCGCCTTCAAAGTAATTGATTTTATTTCTCAATTTGAAGATGAGTTAGTGAAAGTTTGGAATAAGCCAAAATTCGCACGTAAAAGCAATTATGTGATTACGCTGGATAGAATTACAGACAAAAAAATAATTGAAAAAATACTAAAACACGCAGGATTTAAAGACCAAATTAAAGAATGGTTGGAGCTTGGTATCGTTGACGGCAAATTTAAGGTTAAAGATGTAGAAGATAAAAAATATGAGCATTTGCCGATTGATACAAAATATTTTAAGGATTTAGAATTTGAAATTTTGTCTTTATTTGACGATTTAGACAATCAGTTAGATGGCTGGCTGATAAAAAGCGAGAACTATCAAGCGTTAAATTCAATTCTCCCGAAATTTAAGGAACAAGTACAGTCAATATTTATTGACCCTCCCTTCAACAAGGCTGAAAGCGAACAATTCTCTTACATAGCAAATTATCTGGATTCTAGTTGGATTACTATGCTTGAGAATAGGCTGAAATTAGCTAAAGAAATTCTGGCAAGAAACGGAACAATTTTTGTCAATTCTGATGATAAGTGTAATTCGTACACGAGGTTTTTATTGGATCAGATTTTTGTTAATTTTCAAAATGAGATTATCTGGTGTTATGAGAAACCAGGTGCTGGGTTGGGTAAGTTTAAAAATAATCACGCAGACATCTATCTTTATAGTAAAAGTGAAGAATTTTTGTTTAACACATTGTATGTTCCAAGAAAGGGCGAAACAGAACTAACAAAAAGAGACGGCAGACATAATGTTGATTATGAAGGAAAAATATCGCCTGATTGGTGGGTTGATATGTGGACTGAAATCCCATCATTTGCAACCGCCATGACAGCCGGCGAAAGAGCCATAAAGATGTTAGGAGTTTCTTTTCCTACCCAGATACCAGAAAAATTGTTATATAGGGTTTTATTTACTGGATCAAACAAAAACGATTTGGTAATGGATTTTTTTGCCGGTACTGGGGTTACGGGAGCAGTTGCCCACAAAATGAACAGAAAATGGATTAGCGTTGAATTAGGCGAACAATTTAATACCATTGTTTTGCCAAGAATGAAGAAAGTTTTGGCTTATGATAAGAGTGGGATTTCAAAGGATGTTCCAAATTATTCTGGCGGCGGTTTTTTCAAGTATTACGAGCTTGAACAGTATGAGGACGCGCTAAAAAATTGTAAATATGGCGCTGGCGATTTGTTTAGTAAGGCAAGCGACAAAGCATATCAGGATTATGTATTTATGAAAGATGAAAAAATGCTTTCCGCTTTGGAAATAGATTACAAGAATAAAAAAGTGAAGGTAGATTTGAACAAGCTTTATCCCGATATTGATATTGCGGAAACGCTGTCAAACTTAACTGGAAAATGGATCAAGGCCATAAAAGACGGCGAGGTGGAATTTACCGACGGGAGCAAGGTAAACACGAAAGAATTGGACTATAAACTTATCAAGCCTTTAATCTGGTGGGAATAATATGAAGACCTATTTGCAATCAATCGTTGATGATTTTTCTTTTGATAACTTGCCGGCAAAATGGCAGGATTTTGATTTTGGCAGATTTTCTTCCGACAAAACACTATTTGATTTTCAAAAGCAAGGTTTACAGAACGCACTGAAAGCACTTTGGTTGTTTTATAAAGAGAAAAAAAGCGATAAAAAACAATTTTTTGAGCAATATCAAGCTAATGGTTTTGATGCAAATTTTGACTATGATTTAACCCGAGAAAGAAAATCTGCA
>Ga0208940_1004319_pt1 | contig 11299 bp, 15 predicted proteins | sample AD_JPNNA6_MetaG_FD_184445 | JGI IMG/M metagenome (GOLD analysis project Ga0208940, IMG submission 184445) | Active sludge microbial communities of municipal wastewater-treating anaerobic digesters from Japan - AD_JPNNA6_MetaG (SPAdes) (version 2) | ecosystem: Engineered > Bioreactor > Anaerobic... | reverse complement strand
GTGACGTTGTATGATCCATTTCCACCTGAGAAGTCATAAGTGCCAATCTGCCCTTTTGCTTCATCCTCTTTACGCTTGAACGGCTGTTGGTATTTCGATACAAACGCAGAAACACCATTATCGTCTACAGGGTAAACTTCTTTAACGGTATTGTCCACACCGCGCACCACAATGAATTTACGGTCACTCGGAATGTCTTTTACATTTGTGTATGAACCATTAGGATTGTGTAATTTATCTTTTACTCCATACTTTGTTAAGTCTCTTGCGCTAACGGTAATTGCCTGAACAGGCGCATAAAACTCTTGACCTTTATCGTTGTAAACATAATCACCAAACTGATTATCAAATACAGTATTTGGTGTATTCAATAAATTGCTTAACGACGCACTGAACTGTGAACCTGCAAGTTGCTGTCCTGTTGTTTTAAATTGTGAAGCTGCCGCATATGTATCTGCATTTTGCTGCTTAACCGCAAGGTTATCCAAATGCTTACGCATATCCTGTGCTAATTTTGCAGAAAACTTATTGTCGTACAGTGGTGGCATTAAACTGTTCTTTAAAGCCATACCTTCGCCTTCAATCTTATCTGCTAATTCAGGGTGTTGTTCTTTTGACTTATCAATAAATGCCTGCACCGCATTGACATCGTTTGTCCATTTATCTAATACGTCTTTTGCCTGCTGCTCACCATAAACCGAAATTGGTTTTTTGTACGCCTCCTGCAATCCCTTAAATCCTTCAAATGGTGCTTCTAATGAATATTTACCCAATAATTCATTCGTAAGAACCTGATGTGCATCAGGATTGCCAACTATTGAATTTGGGCTAAGTTTTAATTTTTCTAATTGTTGCTGATTCTGTCTGCCTGTTTTTAATTCCTTGCCTGTTTGCAAGAAATCCTGATACATTTTATTCCATTCGCTTGCGTACTGCAGATGTGTCGGATTATTTTTTGGTTTAGTTACATCTATGCCAACTGCCTTTCCCTTGATGGCATAATCTTTTAGTTTCTGCGCTAAGTCAAAGTATTTATCGGTTAACTCAGTGTCAGTTTGAATGTCTTTTTCAGTTTCAACTTTCGGCACCGCAATATCATCCAATGATGGCAATCCCCATGCGGATGCGCTCACCGCCTTTAAGTCAGGAAGTGCGCTTTTATATAATGGATTTTCAGGAATGTTTACATCCACCAATCCTGCGCCTGTGTTTCCATATATCATGGTTGTTTTCCGTTTAGGTTCATTGCTGTTTTCTGTAATTCAACATCGCCTTTCAGTTTTGTTTTTTGCAACTCACGGTTTGTAATCATCTCCTGCACCTGTCCATTCGCTTGAGATTGTTCCTGTTGTCTTGCCATTAACATCTGAGATTGTTGCTCCTGCATTTGCGCCTGTTGCGCCTGTGCTTCTTTTTCTTTCTTCTTCATTAATCCGATATAATTAAATACCGCACCTTTTACATCTGATTCCGACTGTACCTCTAATTCCAATGCTTCGTGTAATGGTAGGTTATGTTGCAAACCTGCAATGATGTACTCTTTTAATGTGCTTCTATTTACGGAACCATTTTTCACAATAACCTCATGGTCGTCGTCGGCAATATCATCTTCCATTTCAATAAACCCGAGATACAAATCGCCAATAATATCGCTCCATCTTTCAGGGTTGTTCTTCCATGAGATACGGATATGTTGTGCGTGTTTTGTAAGCAACTTACTTTCAAACCTAAAGAAGTTATCAAAGAAATATTTTGATGTTTTCGCAGATTGCTGTAATGCCATCTGTGTAACTCCATTTAACTGATTAGCGGATTGTATCACTCCCTGCCTTGCATCATTGATGCTTGAAATATTTTTCATTTCATTGTCAACAAATGACAACAAGCTCATTAATCCTGCAATCGTGGCGCCTAAGCCTGTATCACCACTTGACACACCACTGCCCTGGTTGCCACTTGGCATTTCTCCCTGTTGGCTATTATACATTCTTACGCCATGCGCTTTCATATAATGGAACATGGTATTTATTGCACTCTGCGAATCGCCCCATTCATTCGGGAGTTTACTTACGTCAACTTCAATAACAGTTCCATTTGACTTTAAAATCTCTAACTGTACTTTTGTCCAGATGAAATTGATAAAATCCTGCGTCTGCATAATATCCATCACCATCGACATGCTCTGTCCATTAATGTAGTATGGCCTGTAAGATGTAATGGAAGTTTCTGTATGCCCGTAATCCGTGTAGTATCTTGGTTGGTTTTCTACGTCGCCATATTCCACTAAATATTTATCGCCGATAAGTGTTCCTTTTTTAAGAACATTCATGTTTTTGCGGACTACCTTAAATTCTTTGGCATCCTTGTATCGGTTTTTATCAACTTTTTTCTTTGCTTCGTCGCCGGTCAACACTTCAAATGTTTCCACGCCGTTTTCATACACCGCCTGCACGCCTGCCACCTTTTCAATATCCACCCACTCCCATTCTGCAACCAATACGCGCGCCTGGCCTGTATCAAATGGCTCAAAATATCTTTTATTATCAAATTCAATAAAGAACTCACCACTTTTTGAGCCTGTGTTTTCTTTCAGTCTTTCTTTCAGCCATTCAGCCTGCTCGTCATTTAATTTCTTGCTTTCAATAATTTCCCGAACATCTGCGTAATAAACATGACCTTTCGCTTGTGTCTTAGTAAGAAAATCATCATCATTGATATTTCTTGGATAGTAGATATTCAGTGGATTTAAACGTTCCACTCTTGGCATCCCGTTTATGATGCTTGTTTTTCCGTGACATTCGCCCGCAACAGATGCATCCAATAGCATTGTCAATCTTGTGAGCATGTAGTTCCAATACTCCAATGTGTATCTAAGGCATGCCTCAATAGAAAGTTCACTTAAATCCTTGTAGTTTTCTAATGTTTGTTGTACGTCGTCACCATCTTCCAATTCACTCGCGATATTGATTCCACTTTCGGCTGCTGCTGCATCCATCATTGGTTTAATCTGCATATCAGTCAATACTTTCAGTTTGTATTGCTGTTTACGTGATTTAGCTTCCTTGTTTACCGCGTTGGCGCTTGCTTCAAACCCCATATCAATCAAATCACCCAACAAAACATTTACCTTGCCTTTGATTTTATTCAGGTTCATGTACACAACGGGTGTAACTAATTTGTCTTTTTCCGTTTCTACATCATAGACATCAAACAAATCCATGAAACCGCTTTTTGCCTGCGAACCATGAAAATAATCGTAACAAAGAGCCATCTGCCCTTTCAATATTGAATGCTTGTCTATTGACTGACGCATATTACGTCGTATCGCATCCTTGTAATCCTGTTCTTTATCTATGGGTTGTTCGTCAGCCACTATGGGTGTGTTTACACAAAATTACTTTATTCTTATTGCCTGCACGTACCTTGTTAGATGTTGCGTTGTTTCGCATTTATTCAAAAGATATAATTGGTATGGCGCACATTGATTAAACCTGCTGATAAACATCAACACTACATCTGCCGGTTCGTGGTACATATACTTTGCATCCTTGTTGTAGTAATCATCCATTAAATCCTTCTGCATGATTTTATCTACATACTCAATCAGTGGCAATGCAACATTGAAATCGTTTTTATTATGCCCTAAACCTCGCAGTATCGCACCTCTTATGCGAATAATATTTATGCCATACGATGTTTCCTTGAAATTTCCCATAAACGGAAACAGTAACGGGTGTGGCATATTATAAAGCAGTGAGTATAATAAAATACTCTTTTTGGTAAGGCTGAGAATGTATGCAGATGGGTTATGGAAACCGTTTACATTCTTTGAAAACTTCTCCATTAATTCATCGAAATTCTCATTGATGTAATCGTAAATATGACAGGAGTGTTCGGCGTAAGAATAGAATTTTACCGTTTGACCCGCAAACATCGGCTGATTGCATACTGCGTATATTCCGTTAACCACATCTATTTCCTTGTCCACTACATTCAGGATATTAATCTTTTGCTTGTTTCTTAAAGAAAGTATCATCGGTTGCCAGATTTAGAAAAGTGATTGCCATTTTTTCGGACTACACCATACAGCTTTGGCGCCTTATTTGGTGTATATGTTTCATTATCGTTTAATAGTTTTGCCTGTGCGTCGTGTATAAGGCATCCGCCGAATCCATCCACGCTATCCTTTTTCTTTTTCTGCACCGTGTCGTCGTAAATGGAACAGTCTAATAATAATCTTGGAAAGTAAATCCTGTTACAGTTGTCCTCGATGTAATTCTGCAGGAAACTCCTGCGTTTATCTTTCCAATATTCATCGACTTTCAATCCCCACTCCTTGAAGTCAATCGTAAATTCGTGGTGCTTTAATGGTTTTCTTTGGAGTACATGTTTGGCATTATCCATAAACCACATGAAAATTAACTGTGGCTCACGCTCAACAAGGGTTTTACAGCTACCATACCATGTAATTACCCGATAGGCGTATTCTGCAAACACGCGCGGATCATCAGGATTGTCTAAATATTCACATACAGGCAAGAACCCAATCCGTAAATGGATTTCCAATTTCTCATTAAGTGTAACCGCTTTTTCTAAACGTTCCTGTAATTGCTCTTTCTCGTAATCGCTTATTCGTGTCTTTCGCTTAAAGATGTACAATGCACCCCCTGAGCCTTCGGTTTGTTTTTGTTGCTTACCGTAAACGTCAACGAATGCAATATACTGTCTATTAAGCAGGCTTTCACTTTGTGGCGTTTCCAGAAATTTAATTTTACCTGTTTTGCTGTTTGGGCGGAACGTTATATTGGTGTGATTGCTATCCCATTCCAAATCACCACTCCTGAGGTAGTCATTCTCGTAAGCAAGCGTTTTGGATTGTTGGAATATTTTTGTCTTATTGAAAATTGAAGTGTTGGTGCTTTGTAATGCTTCTTCGGGTGTTAGTGGCGCCTTTTGTATATGTTCCTGTAGGAGTTGGTCATTATTGTAGCCGTACAGCCTGTATCTCTCCTTGAATAATTCGTACACGGCTTTTTCTACATCGTCGTTCCCGTATTCATCTACATGGATTCCGACAAATCCAGGCACGAACCATCTGAGAAAATTCCTGATTTCTGCATCATTCCATAATTCAATGTAGTCATTGCCGAATTTATCAAAGTCGCCGGCAACTCCTGTCAGTATCGGAACACCTACTCGCGTGATACCATCCTTGCCATTTAATGCGGGCAATGTATTATCCACTAATTTCAGTAAATCCTTTGTCTTTCCTGATTCGTCGTGAATCCATAACCTTGCACCGTAGCCTTCTAATGCTTCCGATGTTGGCGCGCGGGAAACTACACGGCTGTCATTGCCTAAAATAACCGTATTGCCATCCTTATCTTTCTGTTTTTTACCGATATGATACACGCCGCGATTATTCTCTACTTCTGAGTATCGTAAATAACCAGGATAGCGGTAGAAATTAAATTTTACCTTTTCTGATAAAAATGAATTACTCGCTTCCTCGTCTTTTGAACTCAAGAGCGCAGTTACTTCCTTGTTTACACTGATAACCGTGTTTATCATGTGTCCGCACTCGGCAGATTTACCCAAACCGCGCTTGCTGAGGAAAATAATACCCTTTCCGGTGTTATCGCCAAAGTAATTTGACTTCCCGTACAGGCAGCTTTCCGCTAATTCAAAAGTTTTATTGGTGTATTCACGGTATTCAGGTCGGATAGCGCCACCTCTCGCCCTGTCTTTTATCAAAGTGTAATTCAAATAGGAATACATGCTGCCATTCAGTGTTTCGTAGCCATATTTCCATCTTCTCAGATATTCTTTAAGGCGTTCCTCTTTTTCTTCGTGTGTTTTTAGGTGGTCAAGCGTCTTTGGTAAGGTGAGTTTACGATGCTTTATACGGTTTTCCTTTGGCATATAACCCATATACTCAATAGTATCGAGATAGCGTTTTGTAATCTCACTCACTGATTCGAGCGGATTAGGTAGAAATATCTCGTTTATTGGGTTTTTAATTAGCAATCTATTTGGTTTTTGTTTATTTTAATTACTTTTTACAAATTTGAGTTACCTGTGAATGCAAAATTTTTTACTCCTGAGTTTCAGGAACCACATTTATCGGCGCTGCCCTTAATTGCCTGATTTCAGCTTGCAGATTGTAAATCACCTTACTTGTTGACATCAACATTTCAAACAATTCAAATCTTGAACAATTCTCGAATGTTTTACCGTTAAGCATGACTTCTTTTTGCATAATTTTCCGAAAATCACCTTTTGAAATTCGCGGAAGTTCCTTTGGCTGTTGCGGTGTTTCCTGCGATGGCTGTTTTTCTAATTCAATTACCTTTGTTTCGCTCATTTTATTTGTTTTAGATCCTTTTATTTATTAACGCTTTTACTTTTTCGTATTCCATTGGTGTTACGACTTCATATCCGCTCACGCATATATAGGTGCCGATAACTTTTCCCTTGTCGGTGCATGGATAAATTGCATTTATTACAAAGAATGTGGATTTTTTCAAATCGCATTCTTCCCATTCGTAATCAATTCCGACTTTTTCCTTCTCCTTTGTTTCTGGAGTGCTGACATAAATTTCCAATTCAATCGGAGAGTTTAACATATAGATTATAATTTTAAAGACATGTAATCATCAATAATTTTCTTTGCGCTGTCAAATCCTACCGCAAAAACTGCATAATAACCCGCATTTAAAAGTAAATTCAAAGTATTATTTTGTTCTTGAATATGTTTATTCATGCTCAGCGACCCATCTTTTAAAAACGGACTGCTATCTTCTGATTTTAATTCCAAAATCAAACCATGATATTCTGCATTTGGCTTTAAGATTATCATATCAGGAATTTTATGTACAGACCTTTGTGCTTTTAATGATGTCGCTTGTCCCATTGTTAAACGAACACCACTGGCATCGCAAGTGAACACAATATTTGGAAATTGTAGTTTCAAATACCTGCTTACTGATTTTGATAGTGCTTCTTCTTTTTTTGCCATTATATCACAATTACTTTTTCTTTCTTTCCAGTACAATCCAATATCTCAATCACCTGCTTGCTGTCCACGCGGAATACACCTGCAACTGCCTTGATATTTTTTATAGCATTAGCTTTTCTTGTAAAGCATTCAGATACATTTAATTTCTCGCCATTCTTTCCGTACATCGTTACGAAAAATTGTCCTAATGTTTTTGCCTTTACAGATTTGTGAATCTTTATCATAGAATTAAAGTTTATCTACATCAATATTATCCGCGCCGAACTTATCAGTGGTGTCTTTTTCCGCCGTGTCCTCTGCTACCTCTGCAGGAATTTCATATTCAAAACCAAGCTGTTTCTCGAAATACATTATCTGCTCAAATGTCGCCTTGATGGTTTCATCCTTTATTGACTTTGCATTATTCGCATACACTTTCACTTGTTCATCAAAATCACCTCCATCATCCAACTTCCCCATGAACTTCAACAATCCATCGTAATACTCATTCAATGTATCAAGCGTCGCCATGATTTTCGCCTGCTTGTTATTGTTGATTTCCTTGTTGTATTTTATGATTGCCTGCTCGACATCCTTATTCTTCCCTTCCATGAACCGCGTACCAAGATTAGTAGGCCTGCCGTTTATCCAACAGCCATCCACTAATTTCAAGGCAATCTCACGGCGCTGCTTCATTGGCTTTAACCGGAGAATACTTTGCCCATCCGCGACAAACACAACATACTCCATTTCCGCATTATCCAACTTTGGGAACATCTTACGCAACCCATTATTGAGTTCAAAAATATCTTTACCTTGCTCTATACGGACTGTCATATTATTTATTCAAATACATCCTAACCTTTAATCCTTCCACCTTTTGATAAGGACTTGTAGTATCACAAAACACTTCCAACCTGTCCACCTCATCCTCGTACCGTTCAACAAATTCATCCACGTCACACCTATATCCATCAATCGGCACCAATATTTTGTTTTCCAAAGCACATAACCCATAATCCGTATTCACCACAATAACTTCCACGTTGCTTATAGATACATTTGCCATTACGCATAAATTGGTTTTTATATTTCAGAATAATCCTTTTCATCCATCGTCACCGCATCCATCCTACCCATCAGCTCCAGGTAAGGAATAAACACCCCGAACTCCTCAAATATCACATCACTAAACTCTTTTGCTTTTTTTACAGTGTGTATTCCGTTTTCCATCAAAAACTGCCCCGTTTGCCATGCATATCCGTAGCCTTTTTTTCGCATAGCTTTACATACCATCGTTATCGTAATACCGCCTGAAAACCTATCCAAAACGTCTGTACGTCGATTTAAAGACCACCACAACTTCGTATCGTAGGTTTTTATTGCCCGTTTTTCCTGTTTCTTATAATTCAATTCCAATATTATAATTATTATATACTAAAACAAATATAATACAGCAATGTCGAATTTCAGTTACTTTTTGTTAACAATAGTTACTTTTATTAACAATTGGGCTGATTTGGTTGTGACATTTTTGGCTTGATGTGGTTTGTTTATAAACGTGGGTGGCTTGAAGTGTCAATGATTGCTGAACGTTTCGTTGTTTTTAGACACATAATGATAGGAGATTATTGATACAAGGCTGTAATTTATATGCGGGCGTGGCGTGGGTTGAACCTATAAAATCCACAGGGGTACACCGACATAAAGAACTATCCCCCGTCAATTCCAGACCCTGCCCCTTGTTTTGTTACTAATTAATTATCAATCACTTATATCGTCACATAAACAACATTATGTTAAGTAGTCAATTTGTCACTACCTTTTGTCAGGAAAAGACAAGGAAATAACAAGGATCCTACCCCTCCCCTACCCTATCAAAAAGAAATATTAGTCTGTGACTTGGATTATAGGCTAAAATAATTGATTATTTTGTGTGACTTATTGTATTGTATTGATTTACAGTGATTTATGATATTTAAAATGTTTTGTTTTGTACTTGCTGTGACGTGTGTACAAATATCCTACATCAAACAAATACGCTACACTTGTAATAAATTACTATTTTTGCAACAAAATGAACACCTTAGAAAGATACTTATTTTATGATTTACGGCCAATCGTGCTATCGATATTAAAGCATGTGAACAATAAGCAAATTATTGACGCCTGTGGCCTGCATCAAACAGGGTTAACAAATTATATCAAATACAATCATAAGGATTATTCAGATTTACATCAAAAGCCGTTTAGGTACCTTACTTACAGGAATATTATTGATATACTTGAGTATTCAGGTTACAATGTAGATATTCAAATCAAACTTAAAGAAAGCGAGATTTAAAGCCTATTTTAGCGACTTTCTGTAGTTCGGAGGATAAAAGATACTATTGCAGGGATGTTGTTTGCCGTTTGGTGGTGTATTATGGCGTGGTTTATATTTGTCCATTGAATAAGAAATCAGTATTTATACTAAAGTAGTTATTACCTTTTTCCTTGAATATTATTTTTTTTTCAATTAGCCCATTAATTGCCCTGTAATATTTAGGCTTACTAAAATTAAATAGATCGGCGCCTAATGTAATAGTACGGCGTTTCATTTTTAAATGATGAATGATGAATAAATATAGTTGACATTCCGGAAAGTTTAAAGTTTTTATTACTTCATAATTTGCATGGTAAACCTTAGTAAATGCTTTATGTGAATTTTGATATATTACTTTATCAGCAACCAGCGTAAATACTTCACCTGTTGCAGTATCCGCAACTTGTTTAAATACTTTTTTTATAGCTTTTATTTGTTTCAACTACATTCTTATTATAATAAAGAAGCACACCTTCTAAGTGTTTGATAATCAATATACGTTAGTAACGTTTTTGTAACTGATTTTTACAAAAATGTGTATTATTAGTAAATATTTCACCCGTTAATCAGTGGCGCAGGCAGTCTAAAACCTATCACTAATTAACGAGCTACTTTATATTATAATTTTCGGTTGATTGATTTAGACTATTTCAACGCACTACAAAGATACTTATTAATTTCCTTTAGCAATTATCTTACTGTCTGTAATTATCAACAAGATAAACCAGCTATTTTACCCATTTTTTACTCTATTCATAAAAATAAACAAAAATATCTTTGCAATATAGTTGCATTAGATTATTTATAAATTGGTAGTGTTTATTGATAGTTTGAATATATCTTAATATTTCTATATGTTAAATATTGGTATTTTGTGTACCTAAATTTTTAAATAGTGTTGCACAATTCAAAACTATTACTAACTTTGTATTCAGAAAACAAACAATTTAAAACAAAGCAAAATGACAACAATTATCAAAAAAGCAACAGAACTAAAACAAGGTGATATTTTAGTAATAAAAAATATCCCGTTAAAAGTTGCAGGGAAATGGGGTTTAGCAGTTAGTTTAGATATGTATGTCTCTGATGAGCAAAACGCAACTTCTTATATTAAAAACAGAAAATTAAATTTAAATGCAACACAAGAATTTACTGTAATTGAAGGCTGTAAAAATAAATCTTTATTTGATATAGCAAATGGATTAAAATCTAAATAACAATCACAATTTAAAACAAGAATTATGATACAGATATTTGAATACAAAAGTACAGGTGTAAAACACAAAGAGGAAAATCAGTTTTTTGAGTTTGTTGTGAAAAGCAGATTTAACGAACAAAACAACAGGACTTTACTATGGTGTCGTTTTGATGGTTTAAAAATAATTTGTGAAACTCTCGAACCATCAATAGTTGATTTTGTCAAATTGACTTTAAAGAATGTGATTGAAACAAGTAATGGGCACAAATGGGAACTGGTATGAGCAACACAAAAAAAGTAACAAAACGATAAAAAAATATCCTTTCACAACTAAAAAAAACATTATGAAAACAGATAGCTATTACATTAAAAAAGCAAAAGAATACTTATTGCTGGTTAAAAATAACGACAGTATAGATAACAGTGAATTAATTGAAATAGGTAAAAATGTAACCGAAAAAGCAAAAATACAAGTATTAAGTCCAGACGGGTTTACTATTGATTTTAATTATTTCAATTATACGTCTTTATTAAATGCAGCAAAAGCAGCTGATAAATTTTGTAAAAGATTTGAGTTACAAGGGTATTACAGTTCTAATTATGGTAGAATTTCCTTAGATGAATTAATGAGTGAACTAATTATTAAAGACTTAAAAAATACAATGTTTGAACTTATCTAAAACAAAAAAGGCGCACTCCGGCAAGAGTACGCCAACGATAAAAAATTAACCTTTCACAA
>Ga0208940_1004303_pt1 | contig 11322 bp, 15 predicted proteins | sample AD_JPNNA6_MetaG_FD_184445 | JGI IMG/M metagenome (GOLD analysis project Ga0208940, IMG submission 184445) | Active sludge microbial communities of municipal wastewater-treating anaerobic digesters from Japan - AD_JPNNA6_MetaG (SPAdes) (version 2) | ecosystem: Engineered > Bioreactor > Anaerobic... | reverse complement strand
GACGGTGATGCCCAAAAGCTGGGGGCTTGCGCCGGCGGCGAGGCAGATGAAGCCGGCAAGGGCGGGGAGGGCCAACAGGCGCACGGCTGAAACGGCGTAGAGGCGCCAGTCGCCCACCACGGCTTTGGCCGGTACATGGGAGAGTATGGCGCCCACCACGAGCATGGCGAGCGGGGTGGTCGTGTTTCCCAGCAGCTCGAGCGGCTGGCGGATTACCGGCGGAAGCCGGACCGAAAGCACGAAGAGTATGAAGCCCGCGATCGCGGCGAGCACGTTGATATTAAAAAGTTTTGCCACCGGGAAGCGGAACTTTTCGCCGCCGGTGCCGGAGACGATCACGATGCCCACGGAGAAGGCAAGCAGGTTAAAGAGCACGTTGTGCACGGCGGCCAAAAAGAGGGCGTCGGGCCCCAGAATGGATATGATGACGGGAAAGCCCACGAAGCCCGCGTTCGAGAAGGCGAGTGAGAACACGAGGGCGCCCACCTGCTTGCGGGGAGTACGCAGGGCGCGCACGGCAAGGTAGCCGAGCGCGGCCGCGCCGAGGTAATACGCTGCCGCCGCTGCCAGGGTTACGAGCGCGTCTCCCAGAAGGTCGTGCGAGAATTCCCGCTGGAGGGAAACGAGTATGAGCGAGGGCAGGGCCACCTTGATTACGAGGTTCGAGAGGCCCCGCACGGAGGCGCGGTCGAGCAGCGTCATCTTTCCCAGGGCAAAACCCACGGCCATTACGAAAAAAAGTGCGAATATTTGTACAAGTACGGGCATGATCGTCATTATTACCAATTACCGTAATTGACACAAGCCGGGCCGGAGATTTATAGTGCAAAAATCATTTCATAGGTTTTAAGGAGGTGTGATTACTTCATTGAAAAGACAGGATTACATTACGGATACGGACTGGGAGCGGTTCCTCGAGTTTTCGGACAAACTCGAAACACCATTTGTGGTAATCAATTTACGCACAATCAAAAAGAACTATATCAAGCTGAAGGATTCTTTTCCCTACGCCCAGATTTATTACGCCGTAAAAGCGAATCCTGCCCCGCAGGTAATCACGCTGATAAATGAACTCGGCGGTTTTTTCGATATAGCTAGCCGGTTTGAACTGGACAAGGTTCTTTCCCTCGGTGTTGCCCCCGAACGCATCAGTTACGGCAACACGATCAAAAAAGCCAAAGACATACAATACTTCTACGAGAAAGGTGTGCGCATGTTCGCCACCGACAGCAAGGAAGATCTCAAGAACATCATTAACTGCGCGCCCGGCTCCAAGGTCTACGTGCGCATCCTGGTGGAAAACTCGGGAACCGCCGACTGGCCGCTTTCCCGCAAATTCGGCTGCCACCCGGACATGGCGTACGACCTGCTGGTTCGCGCACGCGACAAGGGGCTTACCCCCTACGGCATCTCCTTCCATGTGGGAAGCCAGCAGCGCGACATTGGCCAGTGGAACGACGCCATCGCGAAAACCAAGTACCTCATGACGAGTCTCGAGGAAGAAGAAGACATCAAGCTTCAGATTATCAATATGGGCGGCGGCTTTCCCGCCTCGTATATCGAAGAGGCAAACGATCTTTCCGCCTACGCGAGCGAGATTACCCGCTATCTCCGCGACGACTTCGGCGATGATATTCCCCATGTCGTGCTGGAACCGGGCCGATCCCTTGTGGGAGATGCGGGCATTCTCGTTACCGAGGTAGTACTCACCTCGCGCAAGAACAACACCGCGCTCTGCCGCTGGGTCTACTGCGATACCGGCAAATTCAACGGCCTCATCGAGACGCTCGGGGAATCAATCAAATACCCCATCGTTACCCGGGACGATAAAACGGACAAGAAAACCGGCGACGTTATTCTCGCCGGCCCCACCTGCGACTCCATGGACATCATGTACGAAGACTACAAATACCGCCTGCCGCTCGATCTCAAAGTGGGAGACCGGCTCTACTGGCTTTCTGCCGGCGCGTATACGTCAAGTTACGCTTCCGTGGAGTTCAACGGCTTTCCGCCGATTCAAACGTATTTCGTTGAGTAAAGTCCGCTCCTGAAAGGTCCTGGAAAACCCGAAGACCGAACGCGCCCATGACCGAAAGGATATGGTCAATAATGTCGCTCTGGATCGCTTCGTAGTTCACCCAGGCCTTGTCTGTCGAGAAAAAATACAGTTCCATCGGAATACCCTTCGCCGTGGTTTCCAGGTAGCGCACCATGCAGGTGAGCTCCTTCGAGACCATAGGGTGCGCCCGCAAATACGCGAGTACATACGCGCGGAACGTCCCCAGGTTCGTCAGGTGCCGCGGAGAGACAATGTCGTCGTCGGCGGTGCCGAGGCGCGTATTGTGCTCGGAAATCTCCGTGCGTTTGGCCGCCAGGTATTCCGCGAGCAGGGGCAGCTTTTGCAGCCGGTCCAGCTCCTCGTCGCGTAAAAACCGTACCGCCTTCATGTCCAGAAATACCGTCCGCCGCGCGCGCCGCCCGCCGGCCTCGCTCATGCCGCGCCAGTTCTTGAAACTGTCCGAGATCAGCGCGTAAATGGGAATACTCGTAATCGTCATGTCCCAGTTGCGCACCTGGATGGTCTGGAGGGTTATGTCGATCACGTCGCCGTCGGCCCCGTACTTGGGCATCTCGATCCAGTCGCCGATGCGCACCAGGTCGTTCCCGGTCAGCTGGAGGCTGGCCACAAAGCCCATGATCGAATCCTTGAACACGAGCATGAGCACGGCGCTCATGGCTCCGAACCCGCTCAGGATGCCCACGGGAGACACATTCAGTATTCCGGTCACCACGAGGATTCCTCCCACAATGTAGAGGAAAATCTTTACCATCTGCAGATAGCCCTTTACCGGCTTCCGCTTCGCGATCTCCGGGCTTGCTTCCTTGTAGATCTCATTCGTCGCGTCCAGAAGCCGCGCCACGAGGCGCATCACGAGCAGGATGAGCCAGGCGAGAAGGATCCGGCTCCCCAGTGAAACGAGCACATGCGTTTCGGTAATGAATACCGGATACAGCGTCATGAGGACGAGCACGGTCACAATGCCCGCGGCGCGCGAAAAAATGCCGTGGTCCATCAGGATGTCGTCCCAGGTGGTCCGGGATCTCCGTATCGCTTTTGCCACGATAAACGTGTTTACGAGCTTCCCGGCAAGGCGCACGAGCAGGGCAAGAAGCACCAGAACGGCAAGGGACACCAGAATGGAAATGGCGGGCCGCCAGGTGTCGGGAAGATTCACGAGGTCGAGAATGGGGGTAATATAGTGTTCCATAGCACAAGTATAGCACGATTTGCCTTGCGTTTACCGCACGTTTCTGGTATCATCGTTCATAGATTGAACATGATTTCTGTTTCGCCTGTCAGTGTGTTTCGGCCGCGGCATCCGGACGGAATGGTCACTTCTCATCGAATGAAAAAATCGCGTCTTCCTGCGCGACTGGCGGAGCCATGCCCGCAGGGACCGCCTGTTGCCGAAACCGCCAATTGGCGGTATCATTATGGACAGGAGGCGTTGTTATGGCTGATATGTTCATGCATGAAGCGTTAACTCCGTATGCCTGCCGGAAAATCCTGGAAGACGGCATAAAAAAAACCGACTACCTCAAGGTAATCAAATCCGTCGTGGATATGTCCGAAAAGGACTTTGCCGGTATTAGCGGCATAAGCCAGCGAACCCTTTCGCGGTTGCGCCCCGAGCAGGACGTGCCGGCCCACACGGCGGAAGTCGCCCTCTCCGTGCTGCGCATTCATCAGCGGGCCAGCGAGGTGTTCGGTAGCGGCGAGCGGGCGGTGCAGTGGATGAAGGCGCCGAACGGCGCGCTGCAGGGCAAGACGCCCGTCGAATCGGCGCAAAACCGCTTCGGCGCGGAGGAAGTGCTCGACATCCTCACCCGTCTCGAGTACGGGGTCTATTCCTGATGCACGTGTTCCGGATTGCCCGGCGCGATCGTATCCGGGATCTGGGCGGCAAGGGCGCGGAAATCTCCGGCGGCCGCTGGAACCGGAAGGGTGTTCCCTGTCTCTATGCGTCGAGCTCCCTCGCGCTGTGTATTTGCGAGATACTCGTGCACACCAGGTCCGACCTTCCGCCGTCCGACCTCTGGTACGCGGAGTTTCTCCTTCCCGATACCCTCGTTTCGTCCCGCTTTGCCGGGGCGGAACTCTTCACCGATACTGTAGGCGCGGGTACCGCCTGGCTCACCTCCGGCGAGTCGTGTGCCATCCGGGTGCCGTCCGCGGTTCTTCCGCGCGACTACCGCCACGACAACAATGTCATTATTAATCCGCGCCATCCCGCCTTTGGGCAGGTGGAGCTCGTTGCGACCCGTCCCTGTCCGTTCGACGAGCGGTTTTTTACCATACAAGACTGAGGCACAACGGGCCATGGCGTATGGAATAGGGTTCGGCGGAGCCCCCGCCAAGGAGTGGCCACGCGGGGCGGTAGTGGGGGTGTCATGAAAGTCTCAATCAAAGAACTGAGAATACAGCCCGGAAAGATACTCGATCAGGTCGTAAACGGTACCGAAATCATCGTTACGTACCGGGGGAAATCGCTCGCGAAGATTGTGCCTTTTGGCGATTGTCCCGCCTCCAATGAAGAGGTTTCGATTTTCGGCCTCTGGAAGGATCATGAGGAAAATAACACGGTAGAGGATCAGGTACGCGCTCTCCGCAAGGGGCGGTCGTTTTGATTATCGATACCAATGTTCTGATCTGGTATCTCCGCGGCAACACCCGCGCAAAAGAAGTTGTTGAGTGTCAGATTCCGTTTTCCTTGTCCGTGGTTACGTACATGGAGCTTGTACAGGGCATGAAGAACAGGAACGAATTCAGGTTGTTTCAGAAACAGCTCTCGGTATGGCATGCACGGATCTTGCATATTGACCGTGATGTTTCATCGCGGGCCATGTTTTATGTCCAGGAGTACGCGTTGAGTCATTCAATGGCTCTTGCCGACGCCCTGGTTGCCGCAACAGTTGTCCAGAACGCGGATGTTTTATTGACCGCAAACGAAAAACACTACCGTTTTATTCCAACGCTGGAGTACGCAAAATTTGCTCCTGAAGGTTGAGTAGGGTATTTCCGGCATGAATACATCATTGTAAGGTAAATGGAGTATACTAGACGTATGGAATATACAATTTATGCAATGTGGGATGCAGAATCCCTGGTATGGATCGCTACAAGTGAGGATATTCCGGGTCTTGTTCTGGAATCCGGTTCACTTGATGCGCTCATGGAGCGGGTTCGCCATGCTGTTCCGGAACTTTTATCACTGAATGGTCTGGAAGCAGATGGTGTGTATCTGTCTTTCAGATCCGAGAAACGTGAGCCGGTTTTGCAGTAATGGCTTTTTATGAGAAAATTGTACGAGAAACACTTCGTACGAATAAATGTTCGTTTATTCGGCACGGAAAGGGTGATCATGATGTCTGGTTTAGCCCGATTTCCGGCAAGTACTTTACCGTTGACGGAAAAATCAAATCCCGCCATACAGCAAATGCAATCATGAAACAGGCGGGTCTGGACATTCATTTTTAACAGGAATACGAGTGAATACTACTACCATTCTCCGGCGTGTGCCGGCCATTCTTGTGGCGTTGCTTATTCTGTATCTTTCCAGCCGTTCCACGCTGCCGATGCCCCTGCCGCCCCTGGTGGGGATGGACAAACTGGCGCATTTCGCGGCCTTTGCCGTGCTCTCGTTCTTCGCCTGTTTCTGGATCAGCGCCGAAAGATGGAAGGGCCGACCGGTATTCTTCTTTTTCGCGGTGGTTATTGTGGTAAGCCTGTACGGGGTACTGGACGAGTTTCATCAGTCCTTTGTGCCCAACCGCATTCCTTCGGTCGCGGACTGGGTTGCCGACACCCTCGGCGCGGCCTTCGGGGCGTTTGTGTTCCGGCGGTTATTGAGACGGGCAGGGAAATTCCGGGCAGAATGATAAATACCACCTATATGCTATCAGGGTTGTAGTGCATTGTTTATAAAACCATGTATTCCTTGATTCTGTAACATAAAAGTGGTACACTTCTTATGAACAAGAGTGATTGAAATGAAACGGTGTGTGTTGGCGAAGACAGAATACCTTGCGATGAACCAGGGGGTATGCAACAATGAAAACAACGTTTGATACGTATGTTACGGATAATCCCTCCGAACGTGTGAAATTTGACCGTGAATATCAAGAATTTCTGTTATCCGAGTTTGTTCTTGAAAAGATGGAACAGGAGAATCTTTCGGTTCGTTCTCTTGCGAAAAAAGCAGGTGTGTCACCCACCGTTATTCAAAAAATCCGCAGCAAGGATGCCGAGAAAATAAATTATCGAACCTTATCCAGTGTGCTTAATTCTCTTGGGTACCGGATCAGTATTGAGAAGATTTAGCTCTTTACCATGACTTGCCGTATGATCCATATATGGTCTTTTGGAGGTCATAATGAGCGGTAGATTTTCAGTCAGTGATGATAGTTCTCCTTTTGACCGGCAGTGTTTTCTTGAAGCTGTTCAGGAAGGTCTTTCGAATATTGCGTCGGGGGATGTATTTTCAACCGATGAATTGCGGCATGAGCTCGGTTTGACAGGTGAAAAGTGGAGAAACTCTGGTGATTCTTCGTGTTGAATTACACGTTTCGCTATAGTATTGTATATAGTGTGTTTTTGGGAGGTTGACATGAAAAACCTTGCATATACCTGGTGGAAAGATGAGTCTCAGTATATTGGTTTCTTGAATAGTTATCCGGATTATGAGACACAGGGAGAATCCGTATCCGAGCTTGAAGAAAATTTGCGTGATATATATATGGACATTCAGGCCCAAGATATACCGTATTTACGGCATGTTTCTGAATTGACCATCGCATGAAACGGAGAGATCTGATACAGAAACTGGAATAATCCTTTTATTTTTCCCCGGGATATATCCCTGCGTCATGTTGTTCTGCCCGTGTCCCGTCTTTTGGAGGTTGGTATGGCAAAGAAGCGGGGGGTTGTAATTCCGAAGCGGCGGGTCGTTCTTTTTTTTGCCGTTCTGGTGTTGATTGTTGCCTCGGGTATCTGGTATTCGGTGGATTCGTTCCGCCGGGCGGAGAAGAGGCGCCGGGAAGCGTTCGACAATGTTACGTCAACCGCGCTTTTGCGTATTGCCCAGTTCGCGGTTCTTGAGTACGTGTACACCGATGTGGTGGAGCTCTCGCGGAGTTTTATCATCGGGGGGATGAGTTCGTCGCTCGTGCGGTTTTCCGGAGTGGTCAAGGCGGGCATTGCGGACGTTGAGCGTATCGTGGTAACGCCGGATCAGGAATCTGGTCGTGTGCAGGTAATCCTGCCGCGCTCGGTGGTTCTCGAAAACACGGTGGATGTGTCCACCGTACGCTTCTGGGATCTCAAGAAGAACATTTTCGTGCCCATCTCGGATGAGCTCAAGATTCAGGAAATTACCCTTTTCAAGGAGCGTATCGGCAAGGAACTTGTCGAATCCGGCTTCCTTGCCGACGCGGACACGCGAGCCCGGGAACTGGTTGCCTCGCTCTATGCAGGATTCGGCATGAATGTCGAGGTGGCTTGGGAGTAATGAAGTATACTAGTATTGCAAGCGGAAAAAATCCGGAGGTTCGTTGATGGAAAAAGAAACAAGCATGCAATTATCCGCAGTTCTGACAATAGCTGAGGAAGGCGGTTATATTGCGTATAATCCGGATACAGGGACTACAACGCAAGGCGAATCTATTGAAGATGCTCTGGATAACCTGAGGGAAGCTACCGCGTTGTATTTGGAAGAGTTTCCAATTCTTATACCTGCATCTACACCTTTTTTAACAACCATACAGGTTCCAATCCATGCCTAAATTACCTGTGGTATCAGGTAAGGAATTGATACGAGCACTTGAACGATTGGGTTTTAGTGTTGTTCGGCAACGAGGTAGTCATGTCATTTTACGCAAAGGATCTGTTGGTTGTGTCGTTCCAGACCATAAAGAAATCAAGATAGGTTCCTTGACCGGAATCTTGAAGCAAGCGGGTGTTCAACCTGTGGATTTTCTCAACGTTTTATAGTAACGAAAACATTAGATTCCGGGTGATTTGTGCTGTTCGGCATGAACGTAGAGGTGGCCTGGGAGTAAGTCCAGAATATACGCCAAAAACAGGACTTGTAGTCCTGTTTTTACGCTAAAAACAGGATTGATCAGGAGGGTTGTATGAGTAAAAATTTCAAGACCGATATACAGCCCATTTCGTATATAAAATCAAATGCCGCAGCGTTATTGCGTATTATCAAGATTTGCGATGATGAGATTACCAGGGGGAAGTACGAAGATTCAGATGTGGTATTTTCGGACCTGGAGAGGAAGTATTTCAGGAAGTAATGTATAATACGCCATATATTCCATTACTAATGGAATATGCCATGCCATGATTGTGTCCGGTATCAGGTTTTGCTTGACAGAAAGTAACGAAATACGTTACTTTCTGTGTAGCGAGGTGTCGGTGACCGGAATAAAGAAGTTACGCCATCTGCTTGAAAGCCTGGCAAACGAGGATCAGTATCTCTTTGGAAAGGCGGACTTTGCGCCCGTCTTTCCCGAGTTGTCTCCGGCTGCGTTGAAGATGCTTATTTCCCGTTCGGTTTCGGACGGTTTGCTCGATCCGGTATGCCGGGGTATCTACCGGTATCCCCGCCTTTCGCCCCCTCACGGTCTTTTGTTGTGTCATACGGCGTCAAAGTTGCGTGCGGGCACGTTCAACTATATCAGTCTTGAATCCGCGTTGAGCGATGCGGGCGTCATATCGCAGATGCCGATTCAATGGCTTACCCTGATGAGCGGCGGTCGCTCCGGTAAGATTTCTTGCGGGAAGTGGGGGACAATCGAGTTTGTTCATACTGTCAAGACGCCCGGGCAGCTTGCGCCGGATCTTGTCTATGACGGTCGCTGTCGTCTCTGGCGGGCTTCCGTTTCTCTTGCGATGCGGGACATGAGGTCCTGCAGGCGTTCGATGGATCTTGTGGATCGGGAGGCTGTCGATGAATCTCTTTGATTTTCAGATCGGATTTTGCCGATTATTCTTTTGAAATTGCAAGGTTTCTTCCGGCATCGGCGAGTTCGGAAATAACCGCTCAGACCGGTTATTGGGATGTTAGGTGGATGCCACTATCGCGGTGTATATGCGCTATATATAGCCCATACAATAGTATTTTCCCCTTATGCGGAACTATGAAAAATAATTGACAAATACTGGATAAGGTATATTTTATATATTATTATGAGTTTTGCAGATAAGGTTATAGAAAACCAACGAATATTAAAAAAATGTAAAGATGTTTCTGCTTTTAATGTTGGAGCAAGTAGAGCATATTATTGTGCTTTTATAGATATTAAAAGATATTTGATTAGTAAGGGTTATGATTATAATCAGTTTCTTGGTGATATTGGAAAAACTGGTGAACGCGTTTTTTCACATGGAACCGTTAAAAAGGCACTATTCCAATGCTTATTAGAGCATGGAAATATACTTTCAAATGTATCACAATTAAATGTACTAGACAATTTATATTGGAAGAGAAGAACGGCCGACTATGAAGATAGGGGAATTACAAGTACTCAATTTGATGATTCGATCAGAGAGTTGGGATTAATCGAATCAGTTTTAGGAGCAGCAAAATGAATATAGATTTTCTTGTTTTAATTTCTAAGATAAAGAGCCTTATTGCGGAGAATTTTCCTGATACTTTATTTAGTGTTTCATCAGATGATATATATGGGGATATCATCATTTCACTTAAAGATAAAGAAGATTATTATTCAAATAAATTTCAAGAATTGGTTTCTTGTATAAATATTGATTTTCTGTGGCCTCAAGATATTACTAATGTACTATTTGTAGCAGATGAAGAAATTGTGTATAAACCTGTTTTCAGTAATGATTTACTTCAGCGGTATTCAGTATTACATGATATCTGGATAACTCAAGAGGCTACTGACTATAGTGTTAATTTAACATACCATGATTATTGTTCTGATCCTGATGAATTAAAGGTTGCATAATATGGACGAATCAAAACAGCCAGGAATTAACTTTAATACAATTTTCTTAAAAGAAATCCAGTTTAAACGTGAACCTACAATAAATAGCAATCAGTTAGATATCGGATTTGAATCTAATGTCTCGATATCAGAAGATAAACAAAAACTTGTTTATGAGCTTGGGTGTAATGTTTCCGATAAAAACAATGTATTCACTTTGCATTGTTCTATGATTGGAGTTTTTACTGTTTCTAGTGGTTCTGAAAATATGGAACTTGAAAAATTCGCTGAGAATAATGCTCCTGCAATAATGATGCCATATATTCGAGAATTAGTAACAACTACAACCATTAGAGCCGGTTTAAATCCAATAACATTTCCGCCAATTAATATAATTTCTATTTTCCGAGATAAGAAAAAACAAGTTCCGAATTAATTATCGTATAAAGAATTCACCTATAAACTGCTTCAACTGGATATTGCTATTGTCACAAAGCTTGCTTTCCGCGCCCCAGCTTTTCTGGGGAACGCTCGGCAAGTTTTACGCCAATGTACGCAATGCCGGTTAAACAAATGTTACACTATCCGTTTTGCAGGGAATTCTGAGTGAATTGATCCGTTCGGCATGAATGTCGAGGTTACGTGGAGTGAAGAGTAGTTATTCCATTACTAACGAAATATATATTCCATTAGTAATGGAATAATGTCGATTGTTGGTGTATACTGATTGTATGAAGTTATCCGAACTGCGGGATGTAGCTTCCGCGCAAAAAGAACGGCTTGTATCACTGGATACCGGTTTGATCCGGGAGGATTTGTCTTTTCTTCCCGATATGCAAAGCCATGCCCTGATTGTGTCCGGTATCAGGCGGTGCGGAAAGAGTACGATTCTTCATCAATTTGTGCAGCGTTCCGGGAAGTCCTTTTTTTATCTGAACTTTGACGATCTCCGGTTGTCGGGTTTTTCTCGTGCCGACTATGCGCTGCTGGATTCCCTGGTATCTGCGTCGTCGTCTTCTCTGCTTTTTTTTGACGAAATTCAGTCTGCACCGGACTGGGAACTGTATATTCGGCAAAAGCTCGATGAAGGGTTTCAGGTTGTCATTACCCGGTCGAATGCGTCTTTGTTGAGCGGGGAGCTCGGTTCCCGGCTTACGGGTCGGCATCTTTCGTATGAGCTGTTTCCGTTTTCTTTTTCGGAGTATTGTTCTTTCCGCGGGGAAAAACGGAATCGTTCTTCGCTTGAGTCGTATCTGGTTTCGGGTGGTTTTCCGGAGTATCTCAAGACGGGGAATGACGATATTC
>Ga0208940_1004301_pt1 | contig 11326 bp, 10 predicted proteins | sample AD_JPNNA6_MetaG_FD_184445 | JGI IMG/M metagenome (GOLD analysis project Ga0208940, IMG submission 184445) | Active sludge microbial communities of municipal wastewater-treating anaerobic digesters from Japan - AD_JPNNA6_MetaG (SPAdes) (version 2) | ecosystem: Engineered > Bioreactor > Anaerobic... | reverse complement strand
TTTAATGATGGCAGCCACTTTGCGGGTCGAGACACCCTGGACATACATTTCGGTCAGGCTCATCACCAGGGCCCGCTCACTCCGCAGGCCTTTTTCCAGTGCCTGGGGGTAGAAATCTCCCTCGCGCACCTGCGGAATCTCAAAAGTAATGTCTCCCACTCGCGTTTTCATCGTTTTGGGCTTGTATCCATTCGCCTGGTCCCGGCGCTCTGGGCCGCGTTCATATGGCTCGACCCCCAGATATTTCTGCCGCTCCATTTGCATGGCCGCATTGATCACCAGGCGCAGTAATTCCGGCATAAACTCGAATCCCTGGTCGGCAATATCTGCCGCCAATTCCTCTGGTAGGGTAAAATTATGTTTGTAGATCATGGTTCCTCCTTTGTGGTTTGGTCACCTTAAGGATAACCTGATCTACACTTTTTAAGGTGCTAGATTTTACAGAAACGATTGTACGTTATTAAAATCCATCGTTGTAAACTTGAAAAGAAATGGAATATTCTCATCAATAGATATATCGGAAATATCCTCTGTATTTAATATTCCGCCCCATTTGATATATTTTGATTCAAATCTATAATTCAATCCCGATTCATTCACCGACAAATAATCATCAATAATAATATTTGGCAATCCTTGAGATTGGATTTTCCCGGATAGTAACAGGATGCATGATTGGCAAATGGAGCTAACCGCTCTCATATTATGGCTCACAAACAACACTGTCCGTCCCTCTTTACTAGCTACATCGCCCATTTTACCCAGGCACTTCTTCTGGAATTCGGCATCGCCTACAGCCAGCACCTCGTCCACCAGCAGGATCTCACTTTCCAGGTGGGCAGCCACAGCAAAGGCCAGGCGCACATACATACCGCTGGAGTAGCGCTTGACGGGGGTGTCGATAAATTTTTCTACCTCGGCAAAGGCCACAATCTCGTCAAACTTGCGGGCAATTTCCTGCTTCGTCATGCCGAGGATGGCGCCGTTGAGGTAAATGTTTTCGCGACCGGTCAACTCAGGGTGAAAGCCGGTGCCCACTTCCAGCAGACTGGCGATGCGTCCTTTCACCTTCACGCAGCCGCCGGTGGGGGCAGTGACGCGCGAGAGGATTTTGAGCAGGGTGCTCTTGCCGGCGCCGTTGCGCCCGATGATGCCCAGCACTTCGCCCTGCTGAACGGTGAAGCTGACATCACGTAACGCCCAAAGCGTTTCGCCATCCTGGTTGCCGTGGTCAGTCTGGCCGATCTTTAGCAGCGGGTTGGGCTTGCCGCGCGTTCTGGCCCACCAGACCTTCAGATCGTTGGTCAGGGTGCCGGTGCCAATCTGGCCCAGACGGTAGGATTTCGAGAGATTTTCGACAGAGATGACGGTTGGAGTCATTAAACAGTATCCATAAAGGTAGATTCGACGCGGTTGAACATTATGGCGCCGAGGAAGACAATGACCAGCATGAAGCCGAAGCTGTAGAGCAGGTCGAGGGGGTGAACGGAGCCGGCGCCCAGGAAGGCGTAGCGGAAGGTTTCTACGATGGGCGTCATGGGGTTGAGCTTGATGATCCACTGGAAGCGCTCGGGGATGGACGAAGCCGGGTAAATGACCGGCGTGGCGTACATGAGCAGCGAAACGCCAAACTGCACCAGGAAACGCAGGTCGCGGTACTTGGTGGTGAGGGAGGAGATGATAACCCCAAAGCCCAGACCCAGCCCGGCCATCATGAAAATAAGAACCGGGGATAAGAGGATCCACCAATTGGGAAGGAGGGTTGAGCCGCTGAGGGCGAAAATGCCCATGAATACCAGGAAGAAGGCAAACTGGATGGCAAAGGTGATGAGGTTGGAAATGAGGATGGAAACCGGGACGGCCATGCGCGGGAAATACACTTTGCCAAACAGGCTGGCATTGCTGACGAAGGTATTGCTGGTTTTGGTCAGGCAGTCGGCAAAGTAGGTCCAGATGACGGTGCCGGACATGTAGAAGAGGAACTGCGGCAGACCGTCGGTGGGCAGGTTGGCAATGCCGCCAAAGATCACCGTGAAGGTGATGGTGGTCAGCAAGGGCTGGATGAGATACCAGAGTGGGCCTAGAATGGTCTGTTTGTAGACTGAGACAAAGTCGCGGCGGACAAAGAGCATCACCAGGTCGCGATACTGCCAGAGCTCACCCAGGCGCAGGTCCAGGAGGTTGCGCTGGGGCTTGATGACCAGAGACCAGTCCTGGTCTTCGATCAGTGCCGGATTCGGGGATGTGTCCATCTAAAGTTTGACCACTTTGGAATTCGATTTGCCCAGAGCGCCAAGGGCATTGCGAGTATCCACAATCAAGGTTGCGGCATCCAGGATCGCGGGGTAATCATAAATTTTATGGTTGGTTACAATCACCACACAATCGGCCTGGTGGACTTCAGATAATAGGTCTGAAACGGAGGTCATACTCCAGCCATCATGCCGGAATGAGGGCACGTAAGGATCGTGATAGCGGACATCCGCACCTTTCGCTTTCATCAGATGGATGACATCCAGCGCAGGTGATTCACGCAGATCATCGATATCGGGTTTGTAAGCCACGCCAAGCACCAGTATGCGGCTACCCTTCAGAGGCTTGCCAATTTCATTTAGAGCATCCTGGACTTTGCTGACGGCAAATCGGGGCATGCCGGTGTTGATTTCAGACGCGAGCTCAATGAAGCGAGCTGTATAGTTGAGCGATTTGAGCTTCCAGGAAAGGTAGAGCGGATCAATGGGGATGCAGTGACCGCCGAGGCCCGGGCCGGGTGTAAATTTCATAAAACCGAAGGGCTTGGTGGCAGCAGCCTCAATGACCTCCCAGACATCTACGCCGAGGCGGTCACACATGATGGCCAGTTCGTTGACCAGACCAATATTGATCATGCGGAAGGTGTTTTCCAGCAGTTTTGCCATTTCGGCGACTTCGGTTGAAGAGACCGGGACGACGGTATCCAGAGCCTGGCGATACCAGGAGGCGGCAATTTCAGAACAGAGCGGTGTGATACCCCCAATAACCTTTGGGGTGTTCTTGGTGGTCCAATCTGTCCGGCCAGGATCGACGCGTTCAGGAGAGAAGGCAATAAAGATATCCTTGCCGACTTCCAGGTTGCTGGAACCTGTTAACCGCGGAAGAACCATCTCGCGGGTGGTGCCGGGGTAGGTGCTGGACTCGAGGACAACCACCATGCCCGCATGAACGTAGGGCGCGAGCGATTCGGTAGCTGAAACGATGTAAGACAGGTCGGGGTCACCAGTTTTTCGTAATGGGGTTGGGACACAGATTGAAACTGCATCGGCAGAAGTGAGGACAGAAAAATCTGTTGTTGCCTTCAGCCGGCCAGCCTGAATATGGCTGGCGAGCCGGGCAGAGGGGATATCTAAAATATAGCTTTCGCCTCGATTGATGGAATCAACTTTTTCTTGTATCGGGTCAATGCCAATGACAGTAAATCCGGCATCTGCAAAGACGACTGCCAGCGGTAAGCCCACATAACCTAAACCCAGGACCGCAACCACCGCGGTCTTATGCGTTAATTTTTCTTTTAATAATGATTGAGTCATGGTAATAACCTGCGATGATTAAGCGTGTTGATCTAATCCGTGTTTTACAGCCTCAACCACAAGTTCAAGTTTTTCTGCACTCATGGTGGGGTAAAGCGGCAAGGTCACTTCGCGGGAAGCAACATCTTCGGTGCGCAGCAAGGACTGCTGTCCGTAGCGCTGCTGGTAATACGTGAATGTATGAATGGGGCGATAATGGATACTGGACTGGATGCCGCTATCCCGCAGGCTTTCCATGAAGGCCTGACGATTGGTGCCTTCTGGCAGGAGCATAGGGAAGATATGATACGAGGGCTGTCCCTTTTCTGTTTGGGAGAAAGGCAAGCCAACACCCAATCCATCCAACGCCCGCCAGTAGGCATGAGTCAGATCGCATCGGCGGCTGTTGTTGCGTTCCAGTTTTTGCAGTTGGGAGACACCCAGGGCTGCCCGCAATTCATCAATGCGGTAGTTATAGCCCAGGTCAACCACGTCGTAAGAAAAGGCATGGCCTTTGTGGCGATCATAGGTCAGGCTGGTCATGCCGTGTGATCGCTGCAGGCGGATGCGTTCAGCCAGAGTGTCGTTGTCCGTGGTCAACATACCACCCTCGCCGGTGGAGAGGTTTTTGTTTGAGAAAAAGCTGAAGCAGCCAATTGCGCCCCAGGTGCCCAGCGCCTTGCTGTCCAGAAATCCGCCAGGGGCATGGGCTACATCTTCAATCACGGGCAGGTTGTGTTTGGCCGCCAGGGCCATGATTTCGTTCATACGGCAAGGAAAACCGCCGTAATGCATCACAATAATTGCTTTTGTGCGAGGGGTGATCAGGCGCTCAATTTCTGCTGGATTGATCGTTAGTTCGTCCAGGCCAATGATATCAGCAAAGTGCACATCGGCCCCCGTATAAAGGACTGCGTTGGAGGTAGCCACAAAAGTCAACGACGGCACAATAACTTCATCACCCGGGCCTATCCCTAGCGCCAGACAAGCCAGGTGTAGGGCTTCAGTGGCATTGGAGACAGCGAACGCAAATTTACTACCTGTTACAGCCGCAAATTGAGACTCAAATTCCTGTGTTACGCCGCCCATGGTCAACCAACGGGAGCGCAAAACGCTCAAAACAGCCTCTTCTTCTTCGACACCATAATCTAAATCAGCCAGCGGAACCCGCCAATCCATAAATTATTCTTCCTCCGGTAAAAACTCAGAGCGCATCATTTCAAAATCAATGTTAGCCTGTTCATAATCATCTGGGCGGCCAAGATCTTGCCAGTAACCGCTGAAGGGGTATGCCGCTACACATTCGCCTGCAGCAAGCATTTTCTTGACCAGATCGGGGAAATCCAGATATTGCCCGGCAGGAATGTATTGAAGCGCGACAGGCTCAAAGACATACAATCCCATGCTGACCTGATAGTCAATGTCGGGTTTTTCGATATACCCATTAATTGTATGATCGCCGTTGGTCTCAATCACCCCCAGGTCAATATGAACCGAACGCTGGTGTGTGGCAATAGTTGCTATGGCACCACTGGCTTTGTGAAAGCTTACTAAATCAGCAATGTTCAGGGTGGTCAAGACATCTCCATTAGAGACCAGGAAGGTTTCGGTCAGTCCGTCGATGAGTGAGAGTGGACCGGCTGTGCCCAGTGGCTTTTTCTCATAGCTGTAGCGGATTTTCAAACCAAGCTGGCTGCCATCCTGGAAAAAGGCCCGGAGTAATCCTGCCAGGTGACCGACCGTAAGAACAGCTTCATCAATTCCAGCACGCCTCATTTGAAGCAATAAGATCTCAAGAATTGCCTTATCCCCAATCGGCATCATGGGTTTGGGAAAGACCCGAGTATATGGAGCCAGTCTTGTGCCTTTGCCCCCAGCCAGAATAACTGCTTTCATTTTTACCTCTAACGTTGATAGATACCTGGGCGATAAACCTGAAGGTTGGATTGGATCCAGGCCACGGTTTGAGCCAAACCCGACTCTAAAGTGGTTTCTGGTTTCCAGTTCAATTGATTCTGAGCTTTACGGTTATCGGACAACAACCGGACTACTTCAGATTTTTGAGGGCGCAGGCGCTCAGGGTCCTGCACTACGGTTAGTGGTCGGCCGACAATCTTTTCAATCACAGTTACCAGTTCCCCTACAGAAATTTCGCGCCCTGTGCCAAGATTGAATGTCTGACCATCAACACCCGTTGATTCAGCAGCCGCCAGGAAGCCAGCAACGGTATCCAGAACATAGGTAAAATCGCGCTTTGTATCAAGGCTGCCCAGATGAAGTTCATTGCCTGTCAAGGCTTGAGAAATAATTGTGGGTATGATGGCGCGGGCTGACTGGCGCGGGCCATAGGTGTTAAAGGGCCGAACAGTCACTACAGGCAGGTCATAGGAACAGTAAAAGGATTCGGCTAATTTATCGGCTGCAATTTTACTGGCAGAATAGGGAGATTGCCCCTGTAAAGGATGCGCTTCATCAATTGGAGCATAAATTGCAGAGCCATAGACTTCGCTGGTGGATGTATGAATAACCCGAATCTGCATATCCCGGGCCGCTAAAAGGATGTTCAATGTGCCAATGACATTGGTGTCCACAACTTCAGCGGGATGCTGGTAAGAGTAAGGAATGGCAATCAGGGCTCCTAAGTGGAAGATAGTCTCCATCCCCTTTGCGGCATTCTGGATTGCAGTTAGATCGCGCAGATCACCGCCGACAATTTGTGTGCAATCATATATATCTTTTGGAAGATGGTTGAGTAAGCCAACATCACCCCTGGAGTTGTAGCGCACAAAGGCTCGGACGGTGGCCCCGTTACGTACCAGCGACTCAACCAGATGGCTGGCAATGAAACCGCCAGCACCTGTTACAAGGACTCTTTTACCATTCCAAGTGCCGCTCATAAATTGCCGCCTTTTGCAACCCCTGCATAGTGGGAGCGTAACTCGGCTATGCGAATTCTAACATCCTCAATATTTCCCTGATCCAGCAATTGTGATAATTCATCCAATATCTGGCGCACTTCAGCGGATTCTGCCGGGTGTTGTTCAGAGCCGTCACTCCGGAAAGCGAGCTGAGACTGAAACTCTGCCAGGATATTTGGAAACATGACCACACGGACACCGGCTTTTGCACAAAGATCAATAATGCGGCGGCGCTCTCTGGGTGTAATTTTTGAGATGGCGAATAAGACAATGCCAACTTCGTATTTCTTGATTAATTCCAGCAGGTTTCGGGTTGACCCGAGCACAGATACCCCGCCAACCACCACACCTGATTTCAAGGGATCGTCGTCCACAAAACCGACCACCGAAAACGCATTTGAGAATTCTTGTCGATGCATCAGGCTCAACACCAGGCTACCCATTTCACCAGCCCCAATAATCAACGCATGTTCGCCCAAAGCATTCGCCTGAGGGCGCCTGGCGAGCCATCGAGTTGCCAATCCGGTGAGCAGGCGCTCGCGATATCGGACCACAATTGAGCCCGACAGCGAAAAAATGCCCATCATGATCAACATGCCGACAGGTAAGCGAACCGAAAATGCATTCATATGATCCAGCCCGATCAAGATGACCGTCGAGATAGCAGCTGACAGACCTAGATCGAACACAGCAGAAGCCTGGGCATGCCCCCATTCAATCACATTCAATTTCAAGATAACATTGATCAGACTGAATATCAGAGCAACAATCAAGGCCATGAGCACGGCGCGACCCAGGCCCAGATCCAGAGGCTGAGAAATTCTCCAGGTGACTGCAACAAACGAGACGGAGAGGAAAGATACAACCCAATCGATAGCGAACCAGTTTAAGAAGCGCCCAAAGGCTCGGTTAAATGGGCCGTTGAATAGAAAATGTTCCGGAATGGGACCTTTGCGCCATTGCGGAAACAGCGCAATAAACGTCATAAAAATGACATCCAGGTCGCTCAAGAAGGTACGCCGGTGCAGGTAGAGCAAATCGAGGCGCAATTTTGAGGGCAGGATGTCGCGGAAATAATCCCCCATGGGATCATCAGATGACAGCATTTTTTCTTCGTTGCGATATGAAATTGAAGCCGGGCTGGTGATGCCTGGGCGAACAGCCAAAATCTGCTGACGAATTTCAGCGGGCCACTCAGCGGCGAGTTTTGGGTCTTCAGGACGCGGCCCAACCAACGACATTTCTCCAACCAGCACATTCCAGAGCTGCGGAAGCTCATTAATTTTTGAATCGCGCAGCCAGCGCCCGTAGGGCGTTATTCGATTGTCGCTGTTGGTGGTGACTGCTGAACCTGCATAACTTTCCGGGCATTCATACATGGTTCGAAATTTAAGTATTCCAAATTCTTTACCATTGCGCCCCACTCGAGGGCCGCGGTAAAAAATCGGGCCTGGGGAATCTCGGCGAATCATGATGGCAATGACGGCAAAAAACGGTGCCAGGAAAAATAACCCCCAAAAGGCTGCCAGAATATCCAAGGTGCGACGCAGAACAGCATCCAGCCAGACACCCAATTTAGGGGTTGCGCGTTTTTGAATTAGTTCTATGTCTTTGACAAAATCCATGTTGGTTTCCATAGTATTTCCCCCGATGGGCAGCATCTTACTCTAGGGTTGAGGTAGAAGGACCCAACGACCGGCTTCCAACCAATCGGTTTCGACATTATTCCAGGCAATGATATCGGACTCGGGTATTCCAGTTTGAACTGCAAGATCCGAGACTAGAATACGCTGGGACAGCATCTGTGTGGAGAAGCTAGGCAAATCGGCGACCTCGGTTTGATTCGGGCAAATTACCAGGTAAGCGCCAATCCACAATGGTGTGATCTGAGCTGTATTGATGGCATCCAGGACATCTTTGGTGGTGTTGTAACGGCCGGAAAGGCGTTCAATCGTGTCTCCCTCTGCCACCTGATGGACCAGGCACTGCCGGGTTCCAAACGGGGTTTCAAGGAACGGACCGGGTGTGGAGGTATAAAAACCGGTGGGAGAGGGCGTGGGGGTAAGGGTTTGGGTTGGCGTGCGGGTGATTGTGGGGGTATGGGAAGGCAGCGGCGTCATGGAGGGGGTCAGGCTTGAGGTAGGGGTGTCGGTGGGGGTCGTGGTTCGGGTAGTGAGAAGCGAATGACCAGCGACGGGATCTGGCAGGGTTACGCTAGCGATATAGATCAGGGCGCCTAAAATCACTAGAGCAAGCAGGGCGGCCAAAATCCTCAGTACTTTTTGTAGGCCATCCCATTTATGCTCTGATTTACGCTGTACATCTCGGGGGAGATGGTGATCCCAGCCCATGACATAACCGGAACAGAGGGTGAACTCTGTCGTCAGACAGTAGCGAGTCTGATAATCTAAATTGACCGGTTGAGGCGGGGCTGCCTGATGGCAAAAATGTAATTCATCGGCCACCACATAATGCGTTTGGGAATCTGTTTCCAAACCCAGGTAGGGGCAGTGAGCGCATTGTTCTGGGGGGGTGTTTATCATGGCGGCCAATCAGTTATTCGGCTTCTGAGGAGACTTTTGTTTTAGAACGCTTTTTACCGCTGGAGCCGTAATAATCCTGGTAGGCAGAATAACTGCGATAGTAGTGGTAGTGGTAACCGTACCGTCCGCTGCGCATACTGAGATTGTTCAAGACAACGCCCAGCACACGGGCATTCACACGCCGTAACTGTTCAACCATGTGACGGGCCGAGCTGGCATGGGTTTTGCCTGGATAAACCACCAGGATGACACCATCCACAATGGGCGCCAAGACAGTCGCATCGGTCACGGCGAGGGTGGGGGGGGTATCAATTAAGACGACATCGGCATTCTCGCGGACCATGCCGAGGATGGTTTCCATGCGACGAGAACCCAACAGCTCCGCCGGATTGGGGGGCAGCGGACCGGTTGTCAGTACGCTCAAGTTTTCAATTTTGGTTTTCTGGCAAGAACCATTCAAGTGCTGCTCAGTCTGGAATAGATGACTGATGCCATCAGTGTTCTGTAAACCAAAGCGTTTATGGACTGTTGGGTGGCGCAGGTCGCAATCCAACAGGGCCACCTGACGCCCGGTTTGAGCCATGACAACAGCCAGATTGGAGATGACGCTGGTTTTACCTTCTCCGGGTTCCGAACTGGTTACAAGGAGTGTGTTCACGGGGCGGTCCAGGCTGGCAAATGTCACGTTGGTGCGCAGGGTACGAAAAGCCTCGGTGGTGGGCGAGCGGGGATGCAGATTTGTTATTAGTTCCCCCTCAGGCACAGAATAGTGATTGATCACACCCAGCACAGGCAGGTCCAGGAGGCGGACCACTTCTTCGGGGGTCTTGATCGTATCATCCAAGACTTCACGGGCAATTACGCCACCAGCCGACAACACAAGGCCAATCATGGCAGCCATCAGCGTGGTCTTCAGAATATCTGGGCGGACGGGGATGGTTGGCACAGTGGCTTCTTCCACCTGGACAATGGATGAGACAACTTCGGCTTCAGACAGGCGGACTTGCTCGTAGGATTGCAGCAATCCAGCGTAAATTTCACGATATTGGGCCAGTTTAGAATCAACGGCTTCTTTTTCAGCCGGGTCGGTCACACTGGCAGATTGTTCTGCATAATAGGTGACCTGGGATTCGATGTCAGCCAGTTGTGCTTCAAGGGTCTCTTTTGATTGGGAAAAGCGAGCGGATTGGATTTCTTGAATCTGGACGCTGAATTCCTGAACCAGGGTGTTGGCAATGGCAGCAGATAGAACAGGATCGGTCGATTCGACCGAAATTAAGAGCAACTGCGTATTCTTGACCGCTGAAACAGTAATCATCTGCTTTAATTCACCGCTGGAGACATTTAATCCCAGTTTATTAATCACATCTTCCAGCACAGGCTGCTTCAACATTAGCTCAGCATATGTGCTTGCCAGACGCTCGGATAAAGCCAGCGACGTCAGATCAGTGGTCTGAGTAGCGGGGGCTTCATTGATCATGATTGTGGTGGCGGCTTTGTAGTAAGGCGTCAGGCGGCTGCTGTACAGGAAGGCGCCAGCGCCCGCAACCAGTGCGACCAGGACGATCAACCAGGCCCAATGCCAAAGCAGGGACAGGTATTCTCGAATATCCAGGCCATCTTCAACTGATTCAAAAGAATTCGATTGCATTGTGAAACCTCTAATTAAGACTCGGGGGGCCCCCGCGCTCCGCCATTTCGACATATCCAATATGTCGAATCAGAAAGGTCCATGACACACAGTAATACCTTAACCTTGCCGGGTTAAGGTATTACTTGTTTTTTGATTAGTCCTGCAGCTTGGTTACATCCATGCTTTGAGAGATCTCAATAAAGCGCAGCTTACCTTTTTCAACGATCAGACGCACCTCGCCAAACTGACCGACCTGTTCAAGAGCATGATCAATCAGCAAGATCTGCTCAGGCTGCAGGAAGCGGACATCGTCCGTTGGTTGCGTTTTACTGTCTTTCTTTACTGGAGGTAAAGTGGTGTCGCTCATTTGAGCTCTCTTGTTTTATTCCCCCTGCAGGATTTTCCACCTTGTCAGCAGGGTTAATATTTGGATGGTTCTCTGACCTCAATTTGATCCAGGTATGTCCCTTGCCGGGCAAGGGCTTCTGCTGATCAAAATTTAAGGTTGTTTCAGCTAGCCATCTTCTGAACGGGTTATTTATCTGGGGAGAGAATTGTTTTATTGATATTCGCTTGGGGATAAAAACGCGATAAAATAAGGGTATGAGACCCAAAGGAAGCGCACGCGAATTGGAAATCAGGCGAGAGATAGCCGCGAGCATGCTGGAAAGAGGGATGGGGATCCGG
>Ga0208940_1004291_pt1 | contig 11348 bp, 9 predicted proteins | sample AD_JPNNA6_MetaG_FD_184445 | JGI IMG/M metagenome (GOLD analysis project Ga0208940, IMG submission 184445) | Active sludge microbial communities of municipal wastewater-treating anaerobic digesters from Japan - AD_JPNNA6_MetaG (SPAdes) (version 2) | ecosystem: Engineered > Bioreactor > Anaerobic >... | reverse complement strand
TTACTGCCAGCGGCGGGGCCTCCACACCGCAGCATATCCTGGAGGCCTTTACAGTGGCAAAGGTGGAGAAGGCCCTGGCCGCAGGGATGTTCCACCGGGGAGAGTACACTGTGGGCCAGGTCAAGGATTATCTGGAGAGCAACGGTATCCGGGTAAGACGGTGATTTGAAAAGGCGATGAACCTAAGGGCGGTGGGAAAGAAGGATAAGAAGGGGATCAGCCTGATCTATGCTCCCCCCATCCATTAGATTCACTGCGAGATACTGTCTATTGTGACCAAGCTCTGTTCTGCGCCTCTGAAAGCGTTCTTGAAGTGAACTTTTATTTTTTGCGATGTTTCTGGCCTGGAGTAGATGAAAGTATCATCAACCTCGTTCTCTGGTGTGATCACCTGCGAATCAACCATCATCCCATCTTTACAGAGCTCCAGGTATAATTTATTTCCATCAATGTCTATGGACGGGATAATAAGCTCATATCCTTCCTCCAATTTTAAAGGTGTCCCTGAAGTTATTGTCTGGGATCTGGTGTCGTTAATCAATATTGGATTGGGATCGATCTCTGAAGTCTGCCAGAGGCTATCTACTGTAGCCATGCTTTGATCTGCACCTCTGAAAGCGTTCTTGAAGCGAACTCTTATTTCTTGCGATGTTCCCGGACAGGAGTAGATGAAAGTATCATCAACTTCGTTCGCCGGTATGATCACCTGGGAATCGATAACAATCTCATCTTTGTAGAGATCCAGGTTCACTTTATTTCCATCTATGTCTATGGAATTAATAGCTAGCTTGTATCCTTCCTCCAAAGCTAAAGTCGTCCCTGAAGTCATTGTACGGGATCGGGGGTCGTCAATCAATATAAGATCAGGATTGACCTCTGAAGTCTGCCAGAGGCCGTCTGCTGTAGCTAGGTTCTGATCTGCGCCCCTGAAAGCGTTCTTGAAGCGAACTCTTATTTCTTGTGGGGTTCCCGGACAGGAGTAGATGAAAGTATCATCCCCTTCGTTCGCTGGCATGATCACCTGAGAAGCAACTATTTCTCCGTCCTTGACAAGCACCACGTACACTCTATTACCATCGAGGTCCATGGACTGAATCTCCAACTCATATCCTTCTTCTAGCATCAAGCCAAACCTTGAACTCACCGTTCTCAATTGAGTGTCATTTATCAGTATACGATAGGGATCCATCCCTGAAGTCTGCCAAATCCCATCTATCATAGCCAATGAATGATCTGTGCCTCGGTAAGCGTTTTTGAAGTGAACCTTTATTTGGTTGGACGCTTCTGCCTGAGAGTAGACAAAGTTGTCGTCAACCTCATTTGCGGGTATGATCAGCTTAGAGTCAATTACTTCTCCGTCTCTGCTAAACTGAAGGTACGCTTTATTTCCCTCGATATCTGCGAACCGGATCGCCAGCTCATAACCTTCCTGTAGTTCCAGGGGCATTTGTGAGCTCAATGTCATTGATCTAGAGTCATTTATTAAAATGCGATCGGGATTGTCTTTCGAATTCTGCCAGATTCGGTCTATTGTGACCAGATCCTGATCCGGAGTTCTCAAAACGTTTTTAAAGTGGATCAATATCTCATGAGATGTTCCCGCTCGGGAATAGTGGAAGATGTCATCAACATCGTTAGGCGGTATGATCACCTCTTCATGAACCAATTTCCCATCTTTATCCAGCTCAAGACAAATTTTGTCTCCCTCGATGTCCATTGACTTGATGAATAACTCGTATCCCTCCTCCAATTTTATTGACTCTTTTGAAGACAATATTATTAATTGAGATTTGTTTATCAATATACGATCAGGATTGTCTTCTGAATTCTGCCATATTCCCACTATTGTAGCAAGATTCTGATAAGCGCTTCTGAAGGAATTTTTTAATTTTGCCCTTATTTCATTAGACGTTCCAGGTCGGGAATAGACGAATTCATCGTCAACCTGGTTTGCTGGCACGATAATCCTGGAATCAATCATCTCTTTGTCTTTGTATAGCTCCAAATAAACCCTATTGCCGTCAATATCAATTGACTTAACCACCAGCTCGTATCCGCCCTCAAGCTCCAATCTCTCTTCATTTGTTATATTGATAAGGACTTCCCGCTCCTGTTCCTCAATCAGCAGAGTTGAATGATCATTTTCATATCCTGCGGCTCCTTCGCTGATTATGCCTCCTAAAAAGGTGACTATCAGGATGATTATAAAAGTTGATCCGATTAAAATTCCTCCGACAAGGATTTACATTATCGTGTTAGGACTGGACTCCTAATGAATCTTTTGGATTATGGAATCTTTCTAAAATATTAAATGAATTATCCCATTCAATATCTTCATACCGGCTCTCCTTCTCTATCCTGCAAGCCCTCTCCCCAGCCCATAACCTCATCTGCGCCTCCAGTGAGAGCGATCCTTCCCCTCTCCAGGAGACAGGCCCGATCTCCAATAGAAGCCACATCCCTCAGATCATGAGTGACAATGATGCTCGGCACATGGCAGGCGTGAATCCTTTCCCGAAGCTCCTTTCTCATGGCAGCCTGCTTACGAACGTCCAATGCAGATAGTGGCTCGTCCAGCAATAGCAGATCGGGCTCGATGATCAATGCCCTCGCCAGTGCTACCCGCTGCCTCTGCCCTCCCGAGACCTCAACTGCCCTGGCCTTCCTGATATCCCAGAGTCCAGCAGCCTTCAGGTGCTCCATTACTCTGGACTCAATAGCCCTCCGGGAAAGCCTTCTGGTCCGCAGGCCGAAGGCCACATTATCATATACGCTCATATGAGGAAAGAGGGCGTAGCTTTGAAAGACATATCCTATATTCCTCCCTTCAGGGGCGACGCGGATCTTCAGACCGGAATCGAACAGCGGCCTTCCGTCCAGTGCTATCCTACCCTCGTCCGGGTCCTGTAGCCCTGCCACTAAATTCAGCAGGCTGGTCTTCCCACAGCCGTTATCCCCCACCAGCATCAGGATCTCGCCTTCTTTGATCATCATTTTAACCTCGAGATCGAAATCCCGAAGCCCCTTTTTAATGTCAATTTCCAGCATTCTTATACACCCGCCGGGTTAGAGTCTTTACCAGGAATATGACCACAAATGAAATGGCCACCAGTATTATGGCAATACACAGGGAGACGTCCAGATCGCCTTGCATGGCTGTATAGATGGCCAGAGGCATGGTCTGCGTCCTGCCCTGAAAGTTGCCGGCAAACATGATAGTAGCTCCAAACTCTCCCAGAGAGCGGGCGAAGGCCATTATGGCCCCGGAGACGAGGCCGTTGATGGCTATGGGCAGGATGACATGAAAGAAGGTGTAGATCCGTGAACCTCCCAGGGTTCGAGCCGCATTCTCGAGAGCAATGTCCACATCTTCGAAGCTCGTCCTCGCCTGGCGAATGTAAAAGGGGCTGGAGACGAATACCTGGGCTATGATCACCGCCAGAGTGGTGAAGGCGATGCTTATTCCAAAGGCGTCCAGGTAATGGCCAACGATTCCCATCCGGCCAAAGGCCATGAGTAGGGCAATTCCTGCCACCGCAGGAGGCATGATAACAGGCAGATCAATCAGAGAGTCGGCCAGCTCCTTGCCGAAATATCGAAATCGAGCGCTGACGTAGGCGATAGGCGTTCCCATTAATACCACAGTGATGGTGGTCAGGGTGGAGGTCATAAGACTGAGTCTGAGTGCATCCATTACCACTGGATCATGAAGAGATTGGAGAGTAGTGTCCAGAGGGCTTCTGAGGAAGAGCGCGACTACAGGCAGAGCTATGAAGGTTATGGCAATTATCAGTAAGAGGGCCAAACTCGCTTTTAGAGCCACCTCCCGTAACCTGGAAAGAATGCTGACGCTCTCTTGTCCCCGACCTGCCAGCTCAGCAAGATCTCTTTTGCCGAGACGATTGATGTCTATTTGATTGGAAGCCATTGGTCACTCGATCTCTTCATTAAATTCTCTCGGTTTTGTTTCTTTCCCTGGCCTAAAAAAAAGAGATCTTCCGGTTAAGCAGCAGCAGCTGACGCCGAAGAAGTCTCCTCATGCATCATAGGCTCGCGTTCGACGGGAGCGAAGCCGTACTTTTCCAGGACCGCTCTGCCCTCATCCGACATAACCAGATCCATGAACCTCTGGCTCTCGGCAGGATACTTTGATTCCAGAAGCATTCCCATGGGGTACTCGGCTATGATATTGTATTCGTCCGGGATAACTATCTTGTCTATCTTGCTTGTCATATCCTGGGTGATATCGGAGATATATGCAAATCCGGCATCTGCTTCTCCCAGGGCCACTTTGGTCACCACGTAGTTGACATTTGTCTCTTGAGAGATGACATTGGCCAGCACATCTCTCTCATAATCCGGACCATATGCAGAGTCGTTGCCAAGCCTGGCTATGATCTGCAGAGCATAGTCGCCCACCGGTACATCCTTTGTTCCCATGACGATCTTGACACCCGGCCGGGCGAGGTCTGAGAGGTTGGTGATCTTTGCAGGGTTATCCTTGGGAATGATGAGCGAGAGCTTATTTCTTGTGAAGATGGCGACGCTGCTGTTGTTCATTAGCCTGCTCTCTCTTACGGCATTCATCTGCTTCGTATTGGCTGAAGCGAAGAGATCGGCATAAGCACCGTTTTCGAGCTGGGTGCGCAGTGCCTGTGAGCCGTCGAAGTTGAATGCCACATGGATGCCGGTTTCGTTCTCGTATATCTCTCCTATTTCGCCAAAAGCTCCTGTCAGCGAAGCTGCTGTAAAGACTATGAGCTCATCCGGCGATTGGGCGAATCCTGCAGACATGGAAAGGACCAGGGCTGCAAAAAATGCGATAAATATACTTTTTTTCATCAAAGCTTTGCCCTCCTGAAATGCAACGATTATTATTTATATCTTGGTATGCTTCAATATGCTTCGATCTTTCAGCTAATTTCAATATACTCAGATATATTCTCAATAATCATATGCACTAACTTATCTCTAATTAGTGAGCTAATATGTAAACTTATTTAAGCCTTGCCGGATGGAACAAAATCACCTCAAAATCCTGAGCTCTCAGACCTGTGGCCCAGACCCTTATGGCAAGACCGCCTGTCCGGCTGCTTGATGATGCCCCATTGTTCAAAGGTTATTCTCATCCAGCAGAGCATTGGTTATGGCATCCGCAAGCCGGGTGGCACCCTCGTACCCAACCAGGAGCTGCCGCGTTGCTCCCACTCGATCGTGGTTGGGAAGCCCCACCCGCACCAGAGGTATTCCCTCTTTTTTTGATATCTGACGGCCATTGGAGGTGCCCAGCATCAGGTCGATTCTTGCATTCCTTATTTTGTCGTGGATCTGGCTGAAATCAGCCCCCAGGAGAATTAGGGCATCCTCAGACGCCGCCCTTATCTCCGCCTCAAAGCGGGTGCTTCTCAATCCGGTTGCCACAACGGCCGGAATTGCTCCCGCCTCACAGAGGAACCTTGTCAGTCCTAGAACAATATCGGAATCTCCATAAACTGCCACCCTGACCCCTGCCAGGTATTTGTGAACATCAGCCAGGGTATCAAGCAGCCTGCCCCTCTGGGCCTCATATCTCTCGGGAAGTGCAATTCCAGTCTGCTCCTCCAGCATGGATACGAATAGGTCGGTATCTTTAAGGCCAATGGGCAGGGGCAGAGCCGTTTGCGGCACTCTGAACTCTCGTTCCAAAAATCCCCCAGCCGAACTGCTCTGGAAGCGCCCGCCGATGGTCAGTGTACAGCGTGAGTTGGCAGTGTCAACCATATCCTCTAGTGTTGTGCCACCCTCTGTGATCCTTGGCGGGTTTTCCTCTCGCGGAGCATCAAGGGTCTCAGATATATCGGGAAACAGGATGAACCCGTCTGCAAATCCCCAATCAATAATCATATTTTTGAGGTAGCGCACATCCGCTGGAGAAACAAACGATCCGATGATCAGATTTATCCTGCCGCCGGGCTCTGTTCTCCTGGCCAGGCTCTGAACCAATGCCTGGAGCGCTCTGGCATATCCTTCCTCATGAGAGGCGGAATAGCTGGGAGTGGACACTGGAATGATTGGGATATTGGATTTCTCCTCGGCACGGAATTCATTTATGATCTGGACGATGTCGTCTCCAATGGTCTCGGCAAGACAGGTCGTGGCTACGCCGATGGCCTTGGGGCTGTAACCGATGATGAGGTTATTCAGACCCATCTTCAGGTTGGCAGAGCCACCATAAACCGTCCCCTTCTCGCTCAGGGCCGAAGATGCGATGTCCACTGGCTCCCGGAAGTGGTGGGCGAGGTACAATCGCATGTAGGTGGCACAGCCCTGAGAGCCGTGAAACAGAGGCATGCACCCCTCGACTCCCCGGAAAGCCAGGACCGATCCCATGGGCATGCACATATTGCAGGGATTTATTGTGGAATAGCTCTCAGACATCGGCCTGTACACCTCCTTCTGCTGCTTTCTCGATACCTTTCTCGATTTCCAAACCTCTTGAACCTGCAATAGGACTTGGTCTATGCAGGGGCAGCCTCCAGACAGGGCTGTTCAGGCTGGCATCCAGCTCTCGGGCAAAGTTGATCAGGCCGTCATAGCCCTCAAAGCTGGTGGTTCGGTCGTGGTTGAAGTCGCAAAAAGCGATTCCAAGTTTATAAGCAAGAAACCTCTCTTTGACCCCTGCCACCAGCAGATCGGCCTTTTGGACTGCCAGCAGCTCCCTCAGCTCAAGAGGATTGGCATCGTCCACAATTACCGTCCCGTCCCTGACCATGCAGCTTATCTTCCGGTAGTCGTCCCGGTCACCGGTCTGCGTTCCTATGATCACCACCTCCATTCCCAGCTCCTCGAAAGCTCTGACCAGGGAGACTGCTTTGGCAGCGCCACCCATGTAGATGGCGGCCTTCTTTCCCTGGACCCGGGAACGGTAGTAGACGATCTTTGGCATGACCCGAGCCGTCTCCCGTTCGATTATCTCCTCTGCCTTTGCCAGCATGCTCTGGTCTGCAAAGAATCGAGCAGCGCAGCGCAGAGCTGATGCCAAATCCCCAAGGCCGAAGAAGCTGATGTGCTGGTAGGGAATGCCATACCTCTCTTCCATCTTCTTTGCGAGGTAGGTCATGGAGCCGCTGCACTGGACCAGATTCAGCCGGGCGGTATGAGATCTCTGGATCTCTGCTACCCTGCCGTCTCCAGTAAATGTGGCTACCACCTCGATCCCCATCTCCTCAAATAGGGGCTTGATGGCCCAGAGGTCTCCGGCAACGTTGTACTCCCCGAGGAGGTTTATGGCATAAGGGATGGCAGGCCTGTATTCCTTCGTGCCGACCAGCTCGAATAGAGCATTACAGGCAGCCTTGTAGCCCTCATTCTTGTTTCCGCGAAAGCCTTCCGACCGGACAGGAATGACGGGCAGGCCAAGCTCTGCGGTAGCGCTACGGCAGACTGCTTTCAGGTCATCTCCAATAATCCCCACGATGCAGGTGGAATAGACGAATATGGCCGGGGGATGAAACCTCTCCGCCAGATCACGAATGGCTCTTGCCAGCTTCTTCTCGCCGCCATAAACGACATCCAGCTCCGACATGTCTGTGGAAAAGCTGTTCTTATAGAGGTCCGGACCGGAGGAGGAACTCCCTCTGATATCCCAGGTATAGCTGGCACAGCCGATGGGGCCGTGCACCAGATGAAGGGCATCGGTGAGGGGATTGAGCACTACCCGGGCTCCGGAATAAACGCATGCCCTCTGGCTGACGGCACCAGCGAGGCTCTCGTTGCTGCAGGAGAGGGACACAGGATCATAGCCCGTTTTCTGGGATATGTGACCCTCTCTGCCTTCAAAGGTCTTGATCACGCTCATGGTAGTTGTTTCCTACAGGACCATCTCGAAATGAGTGTCGTCCGAGTCTCTGTCACGCCTCTCCAGAAAGGCGTTGCCTATCATCTCCACCAGGCGGGCAGCTCCGGCGTAGCCGATGATGGGGAAGTAATGCAGATTGGCCCGATCGGTTATGGGGAACCCCACCCGCACCAGCGGTATATCCTCTGCCCTGGCTATCAGCTTGCCATAGGTATTACTGACGAGCATATCCACCGGATTGTTCTTGATCTTCTGGTGCAGGAGGAATGTGTCTCCTATCATTGCTTCACAGTCAGGCGAGACACTATGAACCTCTTCTTCGAACTTCTTGTCTGGAGTGCCCGTGAGCGCATATGTGGGGTTCATGCCCATCTCCACTGCCAGGCTGACCAGTCCTGCGACGGTATCAGGGTCTCCAAAGATAGCCAAGCTCTTGCCATGGAAGTGGGGATGGGCATCGGTCATCATGTCCACCAGCCTGCCTCTTTCTTCCTCTATCCCCTGGGGAATGGGCACATCCATGAGGCTGGAGACGTTCATCACAAATGCATCGGAATTACGAATGCCAATGGGCATGGGGCCGATGACGGCGGGAATCTGGAACTTGCCCTTCAGGACCATGGCTCCGGAGGCGCCAGCAGTCCTTCCCAGAGCTATGGTAGCACGGGAATTGGCGGCGTCTTTCAAGTCCGGGATGGTTGTTCCACCCGGCGGAAAAAGTCCGCCTGATTGGGGTGACATCGGTGCGTCGAATACGTCCGTGGTATCAGGGAATATGATATGGCGAACGCCCATAATGCCAAGTATCCTCTTGATCTCACGAATGTCTCCTGGCTCCACGAAACCGGGAATGACATTCAGCTTGCCGTTGGGCGATCCCCTGCGAGCAAAGCTCTGGACGATGGCCTTTACCGCATTGTCATAGCCGGTGATGTGCGATCCAACGTAGCTGGGTGTGCTGGCAATGACGACGCGCACATTGGGGTCGAAGAACTCCTCTTCTTTGATCTCTTCCATGAAGGAGGAGACATCGTCGCCTATGGTCTCTGAGGAGCAGGTCGTATTGATGGCGAGAACATCGGGATGATAGATGTTCACCACGTTATCAACCGCCTCTTTGAGGTTGTTTCTGCCTCCGAATACCACCGAGTCCTCTGTAAATGAGGAGGTAGCAGCGAGCGTCGGCTCTCGGTAGTGGCGGGCCAACACCATGCGCAGGTATGAGCTGCACCCCTGCGAGCCGTGGGTGATGGGCATGCAGTTGTGGATGCCTTTATAGGCCAGGATGGCGCCGATGGGCTGGCAGATCTTGGCCGGGTTTATGACCAGGGTCTCTCTTTGCGCCATCTCTTTTGGTGTATAGTCAAGCATTACTCTTCTGCCTCCAGGGTGGGGTTATAAATTTCCAGGTGGGGCTATTCACAGACATGTCGATGTCCTTGGCGAACTGCACAAAGCCCGAAAAGCCGGTGTAAGGGCCGCTGTAGTCATAAGAGTGCATCTGGCGGGAGGGAATGTGCATCTTCTGGAAGACGTACTTGTCTTTTATCCCCGAGCAGAAGAGGTCCACTCCCAGTTCTGCTACCAGCCGCTCGCACTCCTGATGGCTGTAGTCATCGATCATTATCTGGCCATCTTTCATGTGAGGGAGCAGTCCCTCGTAATCCATGAGCCTCGGAATCCTCTCCTTCTTCTTCTGCAAGGAGGCATCATCGTATGGAGAGACGACATTCGGGTCGCGCTCGTAATGGATGTCCTCAAGGACTTTGGAGCGTCCAGTATGGACGATGCTGGTGAGGATCTTTCTGCCTTCGTAGTCGTCCCGGTGAGCGAACTCGTATCCGGCCACGACTACCTCCATTCCCAGAGTCTCGAACATGTTCCTGAAGTGGTGCGCTCTTGAGCCACCGACCAGGATCATGACCCTCTTTCCGGCCAGCCTCTTTCTGTACATATCGATAGTCGGCTGGATCTTGGCCAATTCCTCGGCAATCATGGCTTCAGTTCTTCTGGTAAGGCCGGGATCGTCGAAGAACGCTGCCATATCGCGTAATGTTTTGATGGTATCCTCCACTCCCAGGTAGTTGACCTTCAGCCAGGGGATGCCGTACTTCTCCTCCATCATGCGGTTGGTGTAGTTGATAGAGCGGTGGCAGAGCAGGATGTTCAGCTTGGCTTTGTGGGCTTTGGCGATATCGTGGAACGAGGCGTCGCCAGTGAAGGGGCTCACTATGCGGTAGCCCACTCTCTCCAGCAGGTTCTTGACCACCCAGTAGTCTCCACCGATGTTGTACTCTCCGAAGACGTTGACGTCGAAGGGTCCGGGATTCTCCAGCTCCTCCGTGCCCACCAGATGCTCCATCAGAGCGTTGGAAGCGATGTGGTGCCCGGCGGATTGGGAAACGCCCCGGTAGCCTTCGCATCTCACCGGTATCACCTTGATCCGCAGGTCCTCCTCTGCCTTGCGGCAGACCGATTCGATATCGTCGCCTATGAGGCCGATGGGGCAGGTGCAAAAGACAGAGATGCACTCCGGCTTGAAGATGGAGTAAGCCTCTCGTATGGCCTGGGCCAGCTTCTTCTCGGCGCCAAAGACGATGTCCGTCTCCTTGACGTCTGTACTCAGGCAGTAGCCCGAGTAGCAGTCTCTGCCCTCATCCTGGCTCATCAAATTGCGACGCGTTCCCCAGGTGAAGTAGGCGCAGCCGATAGGGCCGTGGGTGATGTGCAGGATGTCTTTGATCGGCCCGAAGACCACTCCCTTGGAGCCTGCGTAGGCGCAACCGCGGTTGGTCAGAATGCCCGGTATGCTGCGGTCGTTGGCTTCGATCTTCTGTTCGATCTCGCAGGAGTCCTTGACTACAATATGCTTTTTTCTGATGTCCCGCGTTTTTTGGGGAAGGCCTTTCACCATTGCTTCGACCGTCTGCCGGCTCCGGGCAATGGTTACTGGTTCTCTCTCGACTCCGCTCATGATATGGCCACGCTCCCTCTCTCTCCGGTTCTTATTCTGACTGATTCTTCCACTGGGATGACGAAGATTCGGCCATCGCCATAGTCTCCAGTTCGGTTGACTTTGGTGATCACTGCCACTACAGCCGGAACGAATTCGTCTTCCACCATAACCGAGATCATCCTCTTGGGGATGTATTTCATCCTCTTCTCATCCGTCTCATCCAGGGGCGTTGGATGAGGGATCTGCAGACCTTTCTGCTTTCCCCGTCCAGAGACCTTGTAGGCTGTAAAGCTGCTAAATCCGATGACATCCAGTGCATCTTTGGTCGCCTCCATCTTGTTCAGCTGGATGATGGCCATTACTTCTTTCATTTTCTACAGCCCTCTCTGGCCGGTTCGGATGGTATAGGCTTCGTCTACTGAGCTGACGAAGATCTTGCCGTCTCCAATATTCCCGGTCCTGGCGCTGTCCTCGATGATCTTGACCGACTTCTCAACGCTATCGTCATCGACAACCAGCATGATCATGGTCTTGGGAAGGTTGTCATACACAACG
>Ga0208940_1004284_pt1 | contig 11362 bp, 8 predicted proteins | sample AD_JPNNA6_MetaG_FD_184445 | JGI IMG/M metagenome (GOLD analysis project Ga0208940, IMG submission 184445) | Active sludge microbial communities of municipal wastewater-treating anaerobic digesters from Japan - AD_JPNNA6_MetaG (SPAdes) (version 2) | ecosystem: Engineered > Bioreactor > Anaerobic >... | reverse complement strand
CAGGAGCAAATTCCAATCATTCTCTTGCAGCAGGATTTCGCTTTCAGGTAGGGCGGTTATCAGATGGGCGTGGAATAGATATTGCCCTAATTCAAACAGATGGCGGGGAGTCTGTGCCTGGGCGGATAATCTCTCATGGGGTTCCTTCACGTTTTCCGCGCAGATTTTGGCAAGGTCATTGTATTTACCATCGCTGGCCCAAAGCAGCCGCTGCTTAAGCAATTGGACAAGTTGTTGGACGCTCCAGCAAATTTTCAGGGGATCATATCGTTCGGCGACAAACCGGTATTTCTCTGGCAACGCTATATAAAAGCTGATTCCGCGCTGCTTTTGCAGTTCTGTGTTTGTTTTCTCCAGGATTAACGTGATGATTTGAGGGTCTGTAATCTCGTCATCATCAATATCCAATACGACATTTGCCGATTCATAGGTTGCCAGGCTTTTTTTCACTGCAGGAGCGTGAAAGATATCATCCACTATGGCATGTAACGTGACCGCACTCTGATAGAAAGTAAGCGTATTAGGTTTAACATCCTCCGCCAGCATGATCAGTTGCGCTGTCTTGCCGCTTCCGGCCGGGCCAACGATCAACCGGCGATTTGAGTGATCGCTCTCTCCTCCAAGCGCTACAAAGCATTCTTTCAATGCCGGGTCTGCCTCGCCGCGTGGAAAATCGAAGGGATTGCGTACCCGCCCCAGAGTTTTGTCATCGACAAAGCCCAGGTCCAGTAACCACTGCTCCATCGCGCTTCGCTGTGTGTCCATCGCTTCAGGCTCCATGATGAGGGAAAACAATGGCGAGCCGGCGGTCGCGCCCGCTGAGGCCTCGAGACCGCCGGTTGGGATCACTCCCATCACAAATATTATACCCAGGATCAACGCCACATGCAAGCCCGGTTCTGTCGCGCGGCCCCTGGGATTTGAGCCTGTCCCCCTCGAAATCATGTCTTTCCTGCAAACAGCGCGCGGCGTTAGAAACGCATGGCGCGCGCCGCGGCGATATAGGTGACTCCATAATACCAAAAAGCGCCGCCGGATGCTTGACCGGCAGCGCTTGAAACTTGACACGAAGTTGACGAAACTCTGACAATCCGTGACCGCGTCACGGCGCTTGCGGCTCCTCGAGGTATTCCAGCCGAAACCCCTGGTTGTGCTCGGTGAGCAGGTAGATGGGAGCGCCCGGCAGCGGCTCGATTTTCTCGCGGATGCGCCGCACTAACCGACTGACGGCCTGATCGGTGACGCCTTCCGTCGTATCCCAGACTTTGAGGATCAACGCTTCTTTCTCGCACCAGCCGCGGCTCTGGTGCAGCGCCAGCAGGAATTTGTGCTCCAGCGGCGTCAACTCGATCAGCCGCGCGCCGATCCGCGCTCGCGGCAGGAGCGGGTCAATGCGCAATGTCGGCGGCGGGAACTCGTGTTGGAAGCAGGTAAGTGCTCCTTCCCAGGCCTCTGGGGCTAACAGAAGTGTGTCTCCTTGCATCGTGCGGGCGTGCTCGAACAGGAGCAGCTCTCCCAGGTGGAGCAACTGTCGCGGCGAGCCGTTGGCCCATTGGATCAGGTCGCGATCTATCGTCTCACTCAAGGGCGAGAGCGCCAGCTGGCCCAGGGACTTGATGTGCCCCTCGCTGAAGGTGGTCAGGCGCTTTTCCAACAATTGGGACAGCAGGGCCTCATCCCATTCCACCCAGTATCGCCGTAGCCGGTCTAGCCGCACTCTTGGGGTGTGCTGCAGCAGCGTTTCGGCCGTCAGCGGCAGGAAAAACTTGAAGGCCGCCCCCGGCAGTTCCATCAAGGGGAGGTGTGCCAGCAGGGGCAGGATGAGGTCAATGACGGCCTGTGGGGCATCCGCCGTTTCGGGCTGCTCATCAAGGCGATCCACGAGGACGTAGACGCTGTCGAGGCCCATCCCCTGGACGAGGTGGACAAACGCGGTGAAATCCTCCAGCGGCTGCTGCGCCGGCGATCCCGGGGTAGTTGCGGGGGACGTGTATCTCTGCCGCAGGGAGCTCAGAGTTTGAAGCTGCTCCGCGGTGACGTGATGGAGTATTTCCGGATAGCGCGCCGTCGTGTCTGCAATCGCCTGTAAACCCCGGCGCAAAATGGCGCTGAGATGGCAGTGAAGCCGCTCGCGCAGCGTCAGACTTGGGTTTTCAAACAGGGGGTCGAAAGTGAGATAGGGGACGGCCAGCGCATTCACCAGGGCGCCCTGGGGATAGCATTGCTGTTCGAGCATGACGCGATAGGCGGTCTTGCCGCCCCCTCGGGGCGCCAACACCAGCGTGGTTTGGGGCTTTTGGGGGTCGCCCAGGATGGAGAAGTAATGGCCGGTATCCACGAAGCATTCCGGCAAGAAGGTGCGCTCGTCCTCGGCATTGGCCGTGGCAAAGGGGTTGCCTTTCACAAAGCCAACGGCCTTGAGCCACTGCTCCAGCTTCTGACTGAGCGCTTCGCCTGCTGTCATGGGACCTGGCCCTACCGGTGAAGGAATGGCCGCAGAATGCTTTGTTTCATCTTAACACACCTTTACAGAAAGGCCAAACCTGTGCTGCCGCGAGGCCGGGCAGCAAGCGGGCGACCCGGCTACCGCGGCAGCAGCTCCTCCAGCCGCGCGAGTTCCTCCGGCTTGCGGCGACAGTAGTCGAGCAGGAGGTTGATCATCTCATCTCGCCTCATGCCCGCCCCGAATTTTTCGTAGACGGCGGAGAAGTGGACCAGACACAGCGTTTCGATCTCGACGGCGTCGAGGCGCTGCAGGCGAGTGTGGAGGGCGGCGAGATTGAGGGGCGGCGGGGGGATGTCCGCAGTGGGGGGCAATCCCTCGTGCGCCTCCAGTTCCGCTACCTCACGGCGCTTTTCCTCCAGCTCAAGTTGGAGGTGCGCGGGGACGGAGAGAGTCGTGTACCCGGCAACCTGCGCCTCGAGGCTCGCCAGGGCGCGACGAGCCCTGCGCAGGGCGGGGGAGGGTTCTGCCGTCGTCACACCTTTACCGCCCAGGATCAGGGCGATGGGGAAATTGCCGCGCATCTGGGAATCTGGCGTCTGCTCCTGCCCCCAATCCCCCCGCGCGCTTTCGGGCACTTTGCGGGTGACATAGCTGATCACGTCTGAGACGAGCACTTCGCGCGCGCCTTCCTGCGGTTGGGCATGTCCGGTGAGCGCTTCAATGAGATGATAGGTGAAGATGCTCATGCGGCGGTCCTTGCGGATGAAGGAACGTTGTTCTCCGGTGGAGGCGGAAAGCACCGCGCGCCCGCGTCCCTGCGCCAGCGCCTCCAGGCCCTTGGCGCCCGGCGTGAGGCGGACGGATTCATTTCCCATCAGCAGAGCGGGCGGCGTCACCGCGCTGACGTAGCCCCCCGGCAAGGGCTCTACTTCCTTCACGTCCATCCCGCCCGCGTGGCAGCAATCGAGGATCACGAGCAAGCGTTGCGGTTGTATCGTGTTGATCTCCGCGGCGAACTCTGTGGCGCGGAGCGCGCTGCTCTGGACATCGGTGGTGGTGTCGTAGGGGATGAGATAGAACTCCGCCGGCGTCCTGGAATTATCCCGCCAACCGTGCCCCGTGTAGTAGATCACCGCGGTGGCATCGGGGTCCCTTTGCAGGCGCTGGCGGATCCAGCGCAGCTCGTTGAAGATCCTCTCACGGGTGGCCGCCTTCCCGGTGAGGGTGTGCACGTTCGCGGCGGGATAAGCGCAGCGCTCGGGGTGTCTCAGCACCTCACCTAGCGCGGTGACGTCTTTTTCGACGTCGGGCAGCGCCCATGCGGGGACGCTGTGAGCATTCACGCCGATGAGCAAGGCATAACCGTGGTCAAAGATTGCCATGGAGCGCGCCTCCTTGAGCGTAGCCGTGTTGTCACATCACTCTCAGTATACGCTCATTTGGATGGGAAGGCAACTTTTCGCATCGGTCGGGCATATTTGCAGCCAGCCGGAACGCCCCTGGCCGAAATAACGTGGGCACGTGGACACCGGGGCGCGTGTCCACGCGCCCCGTGGACGTGTTCAGCCGTGAGCTGTCTCTCCCCGGCGCGATGGGAAAGATTCCGGCCTTTTTCTCCTTGATTTAAGCTTTGACCTGTGTTATAATGTGGCTCGCACAAGGGCATAGGTTTTACGCCGAAAAGTGGGGTCCACCCCACTTTTCTTTATAGATTGCAGGGGAATGCCGTAGATGGAGGGAGTGGCCGTTTCATGAAAAGCGAGTTTGCTCTGGCTTTCAATCAGATTTGCGCCGAGTACAACCTGCCACGGGACACCGTCCTGGAGGCGGTGAAGGCGGCTTTGGTCACCGCTTACCGGCGGGATTGGAAGGTCGGGCCAAACCAGAATCTGACCGCCGAGATCAACATGGACACGGGGTTGGCGCGGATCTTTCTGGAAAAGACCGTGGTCGAAGAGGTTAAAGACCCTGACCTGGAGATCGAGCTGGCCGAGGCGCGGCGGACCAGCCGCACCGCACAGCCGGGCGATTTGTTGCTGGTAGACGTCACCCCCCACGACTTCGGACGCATTGCCGCTCAAACCGCCAAGCAGGTCATCACGCAGCGCCTGCGCGAGGCCGAGAAGGAGAGTCAGATTTCCCGGTTCAGCCGCCAGGTGAATGAGATCATCATTGGCACGATTCAGTCCATTACCCCGCAGGGGATCATCTTGCATCTGGAGCGCACCGAAGAGGCGCAGATGCCGCGCCATGAGCAGATTCCCGGCGAGCGCTACCGCCTGCATCAGAAAATCCGCGTCTACGTCCTTGAAGTCAAGCGCTCGGCTCGCGGCCCGCAGATCGTGGTCTCGCGCGGCCATGCGGCGATGTTGCGTCGCTTGCTGGAGCTGGAAGTGCCGGAGATTCGCAGCGGCCTGGTGGAAATCAAGAGCATTGCCCGCGTGGCCGGCGTGCGTTCCAAAGTCGCCGTCGTGGCCCGGCAGCCGGGCGTGGATCCCGTCGGCACCTGCGTCGGTATGCGCGGCATTCGCATTCAGACAATTTCCCGCGAGCTCAACGACGAACGCATAGACGTGGTTCAGTGGCATGAGGATCCCGAAAAGTACATTGCCAGCGCCCTCAGCCTGAATACGGTCCTGAGCGTGGTGCTGGATGAGCAGAATCCCGGCGGGAAGACGGCCTCTGTAGTGGTGCTCGACGATCAGCTCTCGTTGGCCATTGGGCGAGGGGGCCAGAATGCACGCCTGGCCGCCATGCTCACCGGGTGGCGCATTGACATTCAGGGCGCCTCGGAAGCGGCTCTGTGGGCCTTGCAGCGCGTCAACGAACAGCCCGATCTGCTCGCGCACCAGAAGGACAGCGTCGCGTTGGTCCCACAGCTGGCGGCGATCCTGCGCGCGCACGAGGGCACGCAGGATCCTTACAATGATGAGGAACGCCGCGTGATCAAGACGGTGGTGGAGGCGGTCCGCCTGGCGGAAATTGCCCGCCGTGAGAAAGAGCACCCGCTCTCCCATCAGACGCGCGCGCGGCTCGCGGCGCAGGAAGTCGCGGCGCAGCAACAGCGCGAGGCCGCGGCGCAGGCACGGGCCCGGGTCCCCCAAAGCGCTTATCAGCGGCCGTTGGAGACGCTGACCCTTTCCGAAAAGGTGCTGGGACACTTGCAGCGCAACGGCGTGACGAATGTGGGCCAGGTGATGGAGCGCATCGCTCAGGGCGACGAGGCCTTGTTGATGCTGACCGGCGTCGGCGTCAAGGCGCTCAGCGAGATCAAGGCCGCCGTCGAGGCGAGCGACCTGCATTTCCTCGACCTGGAAGGGACTTCTGAGGCGGCGGCGGTCACTGTGGAGAGCCCTGCTCCCGAAGTGGCGATCGAGGCGGTCGCTGAGGTTGCAGAAGAGGCCGTGGAGCAGGTCGAAGTGGCCGCCGTCGAGGAGGCCGTCGTCGAAGCGCTGCCCGCTGCGCCGGAAGGGGCGGTGGAGGCCGTCGCCGTGGTTGTGGAGGCCGAGGCGCCCGGTGTCGTGGCGGTGGAGGTCGAAGCGCCGGCGGCGGCAGTCGTGGAGGCGGAAGTGGCCGCTGAAGCGCCTGTCGCGCCGACGGCCGGCGCGCCTGAAGTGGCGCCGATCAAGGAACTCTTTACCGTACCCTTTGTGGAAGAAGAAGACGAGGATCTGGAGTCCGGCTCCTCGCGGCGTCAGAAGAAGGGAAAGCGGAAGCCACGCGCGGTTTTCTACGATGATGAGAAAGGTGAGACCTTCGTCGTGCGCAAGCGGCGACGCGGTGGCCCCGATTCGTGGGATGAGTATGCTGACTGAGTAGTCCAACTTTGGATTTTGATGCCCGTGGCTCTCATGTTGAGACGACCATGAAGCAAAGGTAGCCGGCTACCTTTGAGCTGCTTTTGAAGACGGGCGCCAGAGATGGACTCTCTGGCGCCCATTTGTTGGGGGCGTCAGGCGGACAAGTGGCCGCGCTGAGGGCGTCGTTTGGAAAGCCTGCTTCGGCGGGCCTGACGGCTCAGCCCCGGAATCATTCCGGGACGAGAGGATTTTTCAACTCGAAAGCATTGGCGAGGACGTTGAGAGAGGGTGAAATGACCAGGCAGAAGCTGCAACCTAAACCGCGACACATACCCGAACGCACGTGCGTGGCCTGCCGCACGCAGCGCCCCAAGCGGGCTTTGATCCGCGTGGTGCACACGCTTTCGGGGGCCGTGGTGGTGGATGAGACGGGCAAGCAGAAGGGGCGCGGCGCGTATCTCTGCCGTCAGCAAAGTTGCTGGGACAAGGCGCTCAAGCAGGGAAGCCTGGACCGGGCACTGCGCATCACTCTGACGCCGGAGATGATGGCGGAATTGCGCGCTTTTGCGGCGACATTGCCGGCGATCCTGCCCGAAAATGAGAACTCTGCCGCGTGACACCTTCTCGCGCGCCGCGCTAGAAAAGGAGAGAATATGAGTAAAACTGTCACTTCACAACCCAAAGAGATCACGATTCCGGAAGTACTCACTGTGCGTGACCTGGCGGATTTATTGGGCGTCAGTCCTATCCAGATTATCAAAATCTTGATGAACAATGGGATGCTCGCCAGCATCAATCAGCAGATTGATTTTGACACGGCTTCGATTGTCGCGGCTGAATTCAACGTTGAGACGCGCCATCCCTTCCCGGAGGTGAGCGTGGAAGAGGCGGAGGAGTCGGAGTTGACTCCCTGGCAGCGGTTGCTCGCCGGCGAGTCCAAAGAAGACCTCGTCCCGCGGCCGCCCGTGGTGACCATCCTGGGGCACGTGGATCACGGAAAGACCTCGTTGCTCGACGCGATCCGCCATGCCAATGTCGCTGGCGCCGAAAGCGGCGGCATCACCCAGCATATCGGCGCCTATCAGGTCAAGCACAACGATCGGCGCATCACGTTTCTGGACACGCCCGGTCATGAGGCGTTCACCGCCATGCGCTCGCGCGGCGCCCATACGACGGACATCGCCGTGCTCGTGGTGGCCGCCGATGACGGCGTCCAACCCCAGACAGTTGAGGCAATCAATCATGCCCGCGCCGCCCATGTCCCTATCATCGTAGCGCTGAACAAAATAGACAAACCGAACGCCCGGCCTGAATTCGTCAAGCAGGAGCTCGCTGACCTGGGCCTGGTTCCCGACGAGTGGGGCGGGGACATCCTGGTGATTCCCGTTTCGGCCAAGAAGCAGCAGGGATTGGAAGATTTGCTGGAGGCGATCTTGCTGGTGGCGGATGAGGTGGGCGTGCAGGCCAACCCCAACCGTCCGGCCGTGGGCGCGGTGTTGGAAGGCAAACTCGACAAGCGCCGCGGCCCGGTGGCCACGGTCTTGGTGCAGAACGGCACGCTGTACACGGGGGACATCGTGGTGGTAGGCACGACGTGGGGCAAGGTCCGCGCGCTGGAGGACGAGAATAACAAGCGCCATCGGACCGCGCCCCCCGGCACGCCCGCCGTCATCATCGGCCTGCACGATGTGCCGGTCGCCGGCGACCGCCTCGAGGTCGTGCCTGATGAGCACACGGCGCGCGCGATCGTGCAGAAGCGCCTGGACGAGGCCCGCGCGGAGGAGACGTCCGTGCAGCGGCGTCCGCTCTCGCTGGATGAGATTTCCGCCCGCATCCGTGAGGGGCAGGCGAAAGAGCTCGCCATCGTCCTCAAAACTGACGTGCAGGGCTCCATCGAGCCGATTGTCAACTCGTTACAACGGCTCAGCGTGGGCGACGTGCGGCTCAACATCATCCATGCTGCCGCCGGCAACATCACGGAATCGGACGTCAACCTGGCGGTGGCCTCCGGCGGCACGGTCCTGGGCTTCCGCGTGGACGTGGATGGCGCGGCGCGGCGCATCGCGGATGACGAAGGCATCACGATCAACATCTATGAAGTCATCTACAATCTGATTGATGACGTCGAACGGGCCATGAAAGGCCTGCTTGAGCCGGTTTACGTGCCCAAGACGGTGGGACAGGCCGAGGTGCGCGCCGTGTTTAGCATCCCCAAGGTGGGCAAAGTGGCCGGGTGTATGGTCACGCAAGGGATGATTCGCCGCAATGGCCGGGTGCGGGTCTGGCGGGGCGATAAGGTGCTGCATGAGGGCGGGTTGGCCTCGTTGAAGCGCTTTGAGAAGGACGTTCGCGAGGTCCGCGAGGGCTTTGATTGTGGCATCAAGGTGGAAGGCTTCGAGGACATTGAGGTTGGCGACCGGCTGGAGTGCTTTGTGATGGAGCGTCAAGCGCAGGAATAGCCGACGACGACTTGGAAATTACTGTGAGGTCGTGATAAAATGGGGAAAAAATACATGAGCCGCGTGGGCTCTCTGATCCGCTATCACGTCACACGGCTCTTGTTGGAGGCGAGTAATGATGAACGCCTGCAACAGGTGACGATCACCGACGTGGTCGTGAATCGGGATACGACCCGCGCTGAGATCTTTTACAGTATGCTCGGCACGGCAGAAGAACGCGCTGACGTGCAGGCCGCTCTGGACAAAGCGGCGGGCTGGCTGCGTGCGGAACTGGCCCCGGTATTGCGCCTGCGAAATCTGCCGCAGCTGGTGTTTGTCTTCGATCCTTCCCTGGCGCAGGGCGAGCGCATCGAGGCCCTGTTGAGTCAGTTGCAGGCTGAAGGCGCTTTGCAGCCCGCTATCGGCGAGGGGGAGGCCGACGGGACCGGATTTGACGCCGATGAGTGGGAGACCGACGACGAAGACTCCGACGACGAGTGGGATGAGGACACCTCTGGATCAGGCGCTTGAGCGCTTGCACGCCAGTCAACGCCCGCTGCTCATCGCCCATCCGCGACCCGATGGGGATACCATCGGCTCGACGCTGGCGTTGCGACTGGCGTTGCTTTCCCTGGGTAAGGCGCCGCGCGTGGCCTGCGTGCATCCCCTCCCGGAAAATCTGGCGTATTTGCCCGGCGCGGCGACGTTCGAGGCCGATGTTCCAGAGGACGCCGACATTGATCTCGTCGTGGCTGTGGACATGAGCGATCTCTCCCGCACGGGGGGCCTCTATAAGCCCGAATGGGCGGGCCGCTACGCGCTGCTGGTCATTGATCATCACAAAACGAACGGCGCGTTTGGCGACATCAATCTCATCGAGGCGGAGGCTGCCGCGACCGCCATCCCCATGGCACGGCTGATTGCCGGCCTGGGCGTCCCCCTCCGCGACGACATTGCTACCTGCCTGCTGGCGGCCATCATCACCGACACGCGCGGGTTGCGCACCGAGACGGTGACGCCGGCCGTCCTGCGTTTGGTGAGCGAGCTGGTCGAAGCGGGTGGCGATTATCTTGGCGTGATGCAGAAGACGCTCGACGCCGTCCCCTACCGGCAGATGCGCGCCTGGGGCATCGCCCTCAGTCGCCTGCAGCTGGAGGACGACATCGCCTGGACCGCGCTGACGCTGGAGGACAAGGCGGCGTTGGGCATTGAGGATTATGATGATCTGGATCTGGGAAATTTGCTCGCCCAGACGCGGGAAGCGCAGCTGCTGGCCTCGTTCCTGGAAATGCGCGACGGCACGGTGAAGGTGAGCCTGCGCGCGCGTCCCGGTTTCGATGTGGCGTGGATCGCCGGTCGGCTGGGAGGAGGCGGGCACGTGCAGGCCGCGGGGTTTTCCTTTACCGGCAGGTTGGAGGAGGCGCAGCGCCTCACGCTGGCGCTGTTGTGCGAGGAACGTGCGCGTCGCCGCAATGAGGTGGGGAAATCGCTGTGAGCGAGCCGCTGGGACTGTTGAACCTCAACAAACCTGCCGGCATGACCTCGCATGACGTGGTGAACGCCGTGCGGCGGATCGCCGGCGTGCGCCAGGTGGGGCACACCGGCACTCTCGATCCGCTGGCGACCGGCGTCCTCGTGCTCCTGGTGGGGGCAGCGACACGTCTGGCGCGCTATCTCGCCGGTGCGGATAAGACCTATGTCGCGGTGCTGCGCCTGGGGGAAACGACAAGCACGGACGACGCGGAAGGGGAGGTTCTTGAGCGGCGCCCCGTCGCCGTCACACGCGCGGAGATCGAGGCCGCCCTGCCGTCCTTTCGCGGTCCGCTGCTGCAGACGCCGCCGATGACTTCCGCGGTGAAAGTGGGGGGGCGGCCCCTCTACAAACTCGCGCGGAAGGGACAGGAGATCGAGCGGCGGCCCCGTGCCGTCGTCATTCACGCGCTCACCCTCGAGGCGTGGGAGCCGCCTCATCTCACGCTCACCGTCGCCTGCTCGGCAGGGACGTACATTCGCAGTCTGGCGCACGATTTAGGGCAGGCGTTGGGCTGCGGCGCTCATGTTGCGGCGCTCACGCGCACGGTCGTGGGGTCGTTTCGGCTGGAAGACAGCCTGACGCTGGAGGAAGTGGCGACGCTTGCCGCAGCGGGACGGTTCACTGAGGCGCTTCTGCCGCCGGAACGGGCGCTCATGGCGCTGCCGTTGGTCACACTCACTCCCGAAATGGAAGTTGCTGCGCGGTACGGGCAGAGTTTCGATCTGCCGGCCGCGCCGGCCGCGCCTGAAGTGCGCGCTCACGATGGGCGGGGGCGCCTGGTCGCCGTGCTGATCCCCACGGAAGATGGGCGCTGGCGTCCCACTCTCGTGTTGCCAGGCTGACTCGGAAGACGAACAGGGCATGTGGATTGAACACGATCTGAACCGGCTCGTTCCCGATGCGCCGACCCAGCTGGTTGTCGGCGCTTTTGACGGCCTGCATCGCGGGCATCAGGCGTTGTTGGGGGAAGTCGTCGCCGCCGCGCGCGCCGGGGCGGGGCAGGCGGTGGTGTTGACCTTCGACCCGCTGCCGCGGCAATTCTTCAACGGCAACGCCGGGCATTTCTGGCTCTCGTCCCTCGACGAGCGGTTGGAGCAGTTCGCCGTCCTGGGGCTGGATGGCGTGATCGTGCAGCCCTTCGATA
>Ga0208940_1004282_pt1 | contig 11363 bp, 5 predicted proteins | sample AD_JPNNA6_MetaG_FD_184445 | JGI IMG/M metagenome (GOLD analysis project Ga0208940, IMG submission 184445) | Active sludge microbial communities of municipal wastewater-treating anaerobic digesters from Japan - AD_JPNNA6_MetaG (SPAdes) (version 2) | ecosystem: Engineered > Bioreactor > Anaerobic >... | reverse complement strand
TACTACGATAAGCGCGGCTAATCGGGGATCGCTTAGGATTTATATAGAGAAGAATATCAAGACCAGAACTATAATAGTCGACGCGCACGCTATAAATTTCGATCAATACAGCATAGAGATGACCAGCGACGACGGTTTTGCAGGTAGAAGCGCCGATTTTGCGACAAACGTCGCCGATTTTAACAATATTGAGGCGGGAACGTGGAATATCGCCGTAAAAGCCAAGCGGTCCGGGCAGGTTTTGGCGACAGGAGCGCGCTCCGGCATAACAATAGCCGCCAATACTACGACGGATCTTACGGTCGATATAAAGTTAATTCAATCGGCGACGGGGAACGTTAAGGTCAGAATTAGTTTTCCCAAAATTTCTGAAATAGGCTATGTGGGGGCGAAACTTTTAGGGGAGGCGGCCGATACGCCTCTCGCCATTATTGATAATTCGCCCGACGTCGATCATAAAATGGTTGCGTTTGAAAGAAACAACGTTGCGTCGGGAGTGAAAGATCTGTTATTAACGTTCAGAAAGGGCGACGCGTCGGGGACTATCCTCGGAATGTATCGCGAGACGATAAATATTTTCGACAACCTGACCAGCGACAAATGGATAGATAACAACGGAGTCTTACAAGCCGTCCTCTCCTACCCGGCGACCTACTTCGCGTCGACCAACTCGAATCTGTTTGATCTTACTACGGATTCCGGCAGAGCGTTTACCCCGCCTTTTAACAGCTCTATTTACTATTATACTCTGAATGTCGCGCATTCTCAGGATACGATAAAGATAATCCCGACGCTATCCATATCGGGACAGTCGGTAAAATACCGGCTTAACGGCGCGGCGGGGTATAGCTATCCCGCTTCCGGCATACAATCAGATCCGCTGAATCTAAACGGCGGCGACAACACTATCGACGTCGAAGTTACCGCTCAGGATCGCATAACTAAAAGTTATTATAAAATTTTGGTAAATAGAGCGCCGAAACCGGGCGTTCCGGTAATTAGCGGAGTCGAAAACGGTTACTCTTATATTAACGACATGACGTTTAGCTTGAGCTCCGCAGACTCTGCTTCGATCCGTTATACTATGACCAACGACGGCTCGGATCCGTCCGACCCGACTGCGGCGAGCTCTCTATATTCCGACCCGATAGACTTGACTTCAGGCGCCGGGACGAAGACTATTTATAAAATCAAAGCGGTCGGATTTAACTCTTTTGGGGACGCAAGCGACGTCGGCGGAGTATGGACCGTAACTATCGATAAGAAACCTCCGACAATAACTGATCTGGATCCTACCGACGACGCCGAAAACGTAGACGTTAGCGTCGATCTCGTAATAACATTCGACGAAGACGTTACGATCGATCAGCCGGATAAAGAGGTAATTATTTATCGAAGAGGCAGCGGCTTATTTGATTATGAATTTGAAAGAATACCGATAGACGACCCGAGAGTTACATGGGCGGGAAACAGAGTAACCATAAATCCGACTAAAGAATTTAAGAGCAAATTAAAATATTATGTAATAATCGACAACGGCGCGATAAGAGATATAGCGGGCAATAGTTTTGCCGGCATAGACCATAGCAGTACATGGAATTTTACGATCATCGACACGGGCGCGCCGTTTATCATAGACATAAGTTCGGACCCCGTAAGCGGAAGCTTTAAACAGGGCGGAGTAATATCGATCAAAGTACAATTTAACGAAACCGTATGGGTACTAGGTTTTCCGACGTTGTCTCTTAACAGCGGGCCAACGAAGGCGACATTCTCCTACGGCGGCGGCGGAACCGGAAGCGATACGCTTACTTTTACCTATACCGTCGGAGCGGACGACAATACCGCCGACCTCGACGTAACATCGGTAAATTTGCCAACGGGGGCGACGATAAGAGACGGCGCATCGCATAACGCAATTTTGAGTATCCCCGCTCCGCCGAACAGACTAAGGGATAACTCGGATATAGTCGTAGACACAATCAAACCTAAGATTATGAGCGGCGCTACGATGAGCGCCGACAACAGTTACGTTACGATAACTTTCAGCGAGGGGGTATATACAAACGCGGGAGCGTCGGGCGGTTTGGTCGCGAGCGATTTTAGTATCGTATTTAATCAAAACGGAGGAACGGCGACCGGCGCTACGATAACCGACGTTTCAAGCGATTCGGGGGGAGCGCTATCGGGCGGAGAGAGCGTCGTAAGGGTATATTTTACTATAACCGGCTCGCCAAGCGGAGAGGAGACGATTGAGATAAAGCCGGTCGTGACAAATCTCATTTACGACGCGGCGGGAAACTCCGTCGATACTTCGCAAACGACGGGGCAGTTGGAGTTGAACATTAGCGTTGCCTATATTTGCGGCGACAAGGATTCGGGAATCGTTCCCGTCGATACTAACGTTTATGCAAGCGGAGAGACGGTAACCGTCGCGGACAATACCGGCGACGACCGTCTTATAAAGACGCGGGACGGCATATCGCTGAAACTGAGCTGGAATACGAAAGCCGACGGAACGGGAACGACTTATCAGCCGGGCGGGACTTTTACAATAGGATCGACTAGCGTTACTCTATACGCGATGTGGTCGGCGTTGAGATGTACAGGACCCGCCGGAGGGTTGATATTCTACGATAAAGGGAACTACGACGACGGATGGAGATACCTCGAAGCGGCGCCGGCAGATTTGACGAGCCCGGTTACAATGCAATGGTATAATGGCGACATAACAACAGGCGCGACGGGAACCGGTTATGGAACGGGGAAATTAAACGCCTCAAAAATTACGTCGGCATTTTCAGGAGATTACGCCGCTCAACGTTGTGCCAATTATACATCGGGAGCGTATAACGATTGGTTCTTGCCTTCAAAAGAGGAACTAAACGCAATGTATACGGAACTGCATAAATTTAATGTTGGGAATTTTTACAACAACGGTTCATATTGGTCTTCGTCGGAAGATGATGAAACACAGTCGTGGATGCAAACATTTGACGCTTCCGGAGCTCAAAGCGACCATGCTAAAAGCGAACATCTGCGCGTCCGAGCGGTCCGCTCGTTCGGTCCCGACGCTACGGCTCCAACCCTCCCGTCCGATAAAACTATTACCGCTATCGCAGCCGGCTCAAATCCTATCACTCTGAGCTGGAATTATGCAAGCGACAACTCGACAGAGCAATCGAGTCTGCAATACAGGGTATACTATTCGACGTCCAATAACATTTCAGACGTATCGGCTTGCGAAGCAAACGGGACGCCGGCGGGGTATTATACGACTAATATCAATACTAAAACTGTTAGCGTATCGTTAAATACTAATTACTTCTTTAACGTGGTCGTCAGGGACAACTCGGGCAATAAGGCGCATTATACGGCAAAATCGGCGAAATTATATAGCGTTAGCTACAACGAAAACGGCGCGACGTCCGGAAGCCCTCCCGCTACCAATTATTATATAAACGAAGAGACGGTAACCGTCGCAGAGAATACCGGCGGTCTTGTAAAGATGCAAGACGGCATATCGCTAAAATTCGACGGCTGGAAAAAAGGTTCGGGAACGACTTATCAGCCGGGCGAGACTTTCGCAATGAGCTCGGGTAACGTCGCTCTAACCGCGCAGTGGTCCGTGTTGGGAGGCATCGGTCCCGCCGGGGGAGTGGTGTTCTTCATTAACAATGACATGGGGAATGTCCATAGAGACGGCTGGAAATACCTCGAAGCGGCGCCTCGATCGACGGAATGGGAGTCTAAGCCATGGGCGCCATCAGACTCAGGAGTAGACGCGTCGGCTACGGTAGTAGGAGCAGGCAAGAGAAATACGATAAAGATTATCGCTCGCCATGGCAATGGCGGCGCGGGGAATTACGCGGCAAAGCTCTGCGCCGATCTGAGTCATGACGGTTATAACGATTGGTTCCTGCCTTCATTTTACGACCTAAGCGCAATATCCGGAACATTGATAACGGATGGGGACCTTAGCGCCGATCTCTATTGGTCTTCGTCGGAAGTTGCTGCTCCTAATCAGACTAAGGCGTATGCGAGGAATTTTAGCGGGGGTAGCGAGGGGAGCCGTAATAAAAACACTCTTTATCGCGTCCGAGCGGTCCGCTCGTTCGGCAACGACGCTACGCCTCCGACCTTCTCGTCCGGTAATATTACCATTACCGGAGTCGACTCAACTTCGGTTAAGCTGGAGTGGGCGCTCGCGACGGACGGCGGCGGTAGCGGCTCAACCGAAGACGATAATCTGCAATACAGGATATACTATTCGACGTCCGATAACATTTCCACCGTCGCCGATTGCGAAGCAAACGGGACGCCGTTCGGGTATTATAACTACAAGGATTACTACTACTCTGCCCCCGCTAACAGGACTGTTACCGGACTTACCGGAATATCGACCGGGACTACTTACTGGTTCAACATAGTAGTCAGGGACAACTCGGGTAATAAATCGCATTATGCGGCAAAATCGGCGGGATTATTTAAGGTTACCTACGACGAAAACGGCGATACGACCGGAGACGTTCCCGTCGATAACAACTATTATGCAACCGGACAGACGGTAACCGTCGCTGGCAATACCGGCGGTCTTGAAAAAATAGAAAACGGCATATCGTTAAGACTGCTCTGGAATACGAACGCCAGCGGTCCGGGAACGTCTTATAAGCCGGCGGACGCGACTTTCGATATGCCGTCGAATAACGTTACTCTATATGCGAGGTGGACGGCGTTGGGATGTACAGGACCCGCCGGAGGATTGATATTCTACGATAAAGGGAGCTATAGCTACGGATGGAGATATATGGAAGCGGCGCCTCTATCGGAGGAAGTATCAAAGATATGGGGCGCGCAAACTCAGGTAACAGACACATCCCCGGACGTAGGAAAAGGTAAGCAAAATACGATAAACATTATCAATCATTATGGCGCGTCAGACTATGCGGCAAAGCTCTGCGGCGATCTGAGTTACGGCGGTTTTGACGATTGGTTCTTACCTTCGTCATTGGAACTAGGCGCGATGTATACAAACCTGTATAAATCAGGCATTGGAGGTTTTAGCGGCGCTATCTATTGGTCTTCGTCGGAATATAGCGCTAACGCCGCGGTAATGCGAAATTTTGGCGAAAGCGGTAGCGGCGGCGCTCCTCCACCGGCCACCTCTCATTCTAAAGATAATACATGTCGCGTCCGCGCCGCCCGCTCGTTTTAGCGCTCCGCCGACGTAAAGCCCCGGCCAGCCCCATATGTGTCAATTTTGTTTTTAACGCATATGGGGCGCTTTTGTTTTAGGGAGCGGCGCGCCCCGATAAAGTAACGGCATGAAAGGCGGTTTAGTATTTTAGTATATTCAAAACGGGAATTCCCGCTTTTATCGGGGCGCGACAATTGTCGCGCCTAGTATCCTCATTTCAAAAATCCTAATCCCCTTAAAAACAACGTATCGCTTGACAAATTTAATATATTAATTTATGATTTTCTCATTACTTTTAAGGGGGTTTTTATGGGGTATAAAAACAGTAATTTGCTTTCGGCTATTAATTTGCTTAGACTGGCTTTAGGCTTAGTAATTGTCGGCTTTTTCTTACCGATCGGTTGCAAATCCAACGGCGTCGAGATTGCTAACGGAATTCTCGGAAACGGCTCAAAAAAGGTTCAGTTTGGCATAATCGACGACATTTACGGATATCTTCTATTCGGCGTACTCGTTTTAGTCGTAGCGGCTTTAGTTATCACATTTTTAAGTAAAATCGACGGTAACTTCATGATCGCTTCGATATTAATGGCGGTTAGTTTGGTTCTGATTATTTTTATTCTTTTCAAATTTAATTTCAGTTTTAGTTTTAAAGACTTTGCTTTTAAAAACAAATATTGGCCCGGAAAGGTCAATTTTTTACCGGGATTTTATCTGATGTTCGCCGGTTACGCTCTGGGGATAGTTACTTTTATATTAAAATTCGCAGTTAAAAAGTTAGATTAATTCATACAGTTTCAAATATCTTCCGCTCTTTGTAAGAGCGGAAGATATTTATCAGTTATTTCAGTTAGATATTAAAAATACGCAAAATGAAGTCTCTGTGTCTTGATTGCGAATATTTTAGCAGACGCCCCGGCGTCAGAAGTTGTTTTATCAACAGATGCGCTTATTGGGGGCTTATATCAAAAAATGTATTGCCCGACAGAGTAGTTTACTCCTCGATTAGCAAAGAGTGTCCGTTTTATAAAATGAAAACGACGCCAAATAAAGATCAACCTGCTAAAGATCAATCTGCAAAAAAATCTAAAGATAGCGCTCTCGATATAATAATATAGCGCTCATTCGTCGTTTTTTTGAATATTTTACTTTATTTCATATCTCGGAAGGGCTAACGGTCCAGTTCTCATGAGGTCTTGTATTCCGTAAGGTCTGATATTTTCAATAAAGGCGTTAATTTTACCGCTATGTCCCGTCAGTTCTATAACAAAATTTCCCGGCGTAACGTTTACAATTCTTCCTTTAAAAATATCTATAACTCTGCTAAGCGAGTCTTCGTTCTCTCTTTTTCTATGAACTCTCATAAGAACCAATTCCCTCTCAACTTTTTCTTTCTCGTCGATTAGAAAAACTTTTATTACGTCGATCAATTTGTTCATCTGCTTGATGATCTGCGAGATAACCTTATCGTCGCAATCAAACGTTATGATCATTCTGGAAGTATCGGGCTTTTCCGACGGACCGACTGTGAGCGTGCTGATATTGTACCCTCTGCCGGTTATTACTTGCGATACTTTTGCCAAAACTCCATGTTTATTTTCCACAATTAGCGATAATATATATCTCATAACGTCATTCCTCCTTTCATCATATCGTCCAGACTGGCTCCGGCCGGGACCATAGGCCAGACGTTCTCTTTTCTGTCGGTTAAAATATCGATCAATACCGGTTTGTCTTTTAATTCAAGAGCTTTTTTGATTGCGCTCTCTAGTTCTTCCGTTTTTTTTACTCTTATCCCGACCGCTCCGTACGCCTCGGCAACCTTAACAAAATCCGGAATAAATTTAAAACACTCCTCTTCTACCCCCCGGCATTTACTCGGATCTTTGCGGCATTTCATCAAACAAGTCGAGGAGTATCTTTCGTCGTTAAACAACTCTTGCCACTGCCTAACCATTCCCAGATAACCGTTATTCATTATAAGAATAATTATAGGAAGCTCGTTAATTACCGCCGTCGCCAACTCCTGTATATTCATTTGAAAAGAGCCGTCGCCGCTAATACAAACAACCTGTTTATCCATATTGGCAAGTTGAGCGCCGACTGCCGCCGGAAATCCAAATCCCATAGTCCCCAATCCGCCCGAAGTTAATAAGGTACGCGGTTTTTTAAATTTATAATAGAGAGCGGTCCACATTTGATGCTGTCCTACGTCCGTTGCAATAATTGTATCCTCTTCTAGAGTTTTGTTTAAAATATCAAAAACTTCTATAGAAGTAACGCGGTCTTTACCTCTAGTCATTTGGTGACTTTTCTTTTTCAATTCGGCGATTCTAGCCATCCATTCCGGACGTTTAACGGCGCTAAGCATAGGAAGTATCTGCTTCATAACGACTTTGAGGTCTCCTACTACCGGAACGTCGACGTTCACATTTTTACTAATACTCGCCGAGTCGATATCAATGTGAACTATTTCGGCGTTTGGCGCAAAAGTAGAAAGTTTGCCCGTCGCTCTATCGTCGAATCTCGATCCCAACGCTATCAACAAGTCGCACTCCTGTATTGCGGAGTTAGCGGCTATAGTCCCATGCATACCGTGCATACCTAAAAAATAAGGATTATCGTACTCTACGCATCCCAATCCGTTAAGCGTAGCCGTTACGGGAACGTCGCAAATTTTTATAAACTCGTTTATCTCCGGGCTTGAGTCGCTTATTATGGCTCCTCCGCCTACAATAACGACCGGTTTTTTCGCATTGGCAAGCATTTGAACGACTTTCTTTAATTGATTAGGATGCCCCTCGATATGCGGTTTGTATCCTCTGATATTAATTTTGCCGTCGTAATTAAATTTGTAAGAACCTAAAAGAACGTCTTTCGGTATATCAATTACGACCGGACCCGGTCTCCCCGTTCCGGCAATATGAAAAGAATTTTTAATCGTCTCGGCTAAATCTTCTATTCTACTGACTAAATAGTTGTGTTTAGTAACGGCGTTAGTTATTCCGGTAACGTCGGCTTCCTGAAAAGCGTCTATCCCCATCATTGAAGTCGGGACCTGTCCGGTGATACAGACAATCGGTACGGAGTCAAAATTTGCCGTAGCCAAGCCTGTTACGGTGTTAGTCGCTCCCGGACCTGAAGTAACGATAACCGCGCCGACCTTTCCGGTAGATCTTGCGTATCCGTCGGCGGCGTGAACCGCTCCCTGTTCGTGCCTTGTCAAAACGACGTTGATCTCCGGCGTCGAATATAGGGCGTCGAAAAGCGGTATTACCGCCCCTCCCGGATAGCCGAAAACCGTATCGACTCCCTCGCATTTTAAAGCTTCAATTATTATTTGCGAACCGCTTATTTTGCTCATATCTGCCTCCTATATATATAAAAAAAGCCACCCCAACGCGGGATGGCAAATTCGTCTATTTCCAACTATCCCGCCGTTACAGAGAAAAAGAGAACGACAGAAACTACTAATAAAAACCTTTTTAAAAAATTCACTACCTAATCCTTAATGCGCTTATAATATTTTTTTGCCAAAATTCATATTATTTTTTTCATAATTAAATATTTTTACATCTCTTTTTTTATAGCTTCGTTTAACGTATTGGACATATCAAGATTCTTAAACGAAATATCTTTTAATTTTGCGATTATATCAAAAAACTTGATATTGCTTTCATTTTGTTCTTTTAAAATATTTAAAATACTGCAATTGGTCTTTTCCAAATTTTCACAAGATTTTTGTATAATAGAACTCATTGCCGTTTGATTTTTGCTAATACCAATAATTTCTCCTTTATACACGTTAAGTTTATTTGTAGACTCCAATATATTCGCCGTAGCGGCGTCGCCTTCGTTAATAGCAAAATTTATTTCATCAATTATAGTTTTAGTTTTGTTTGTAGAATCCATTATTTTTTCCAATTCCGTCGTTAAAACCGAGTAATCTTTAACAAACTCTTTAATTCTGGTTAATATTGTTTGTAAATTTTTTCTAATATCGATAGAATTCTTTTTTGTACCGCTAGCCAGATTTCTTACCTCTTTAGCTATTATTCCAAATCCCTCTCCGTATTTTCCCGCTCGAGCCGCTTCTATCGCGGCGTTCATAGCAAGAATGTTGGTTCGTTCCGATATATCCTCTATAATATTCATAGTAGCCATAATAGCGCTTGAATCTGTTTCTAATTCTTTAATAGTTTTTTCCGTTTTAATAATCTTATCGTAACCGATTTTTACCGCAGAGTATGTGTCGTTAGATATATTTTCAGCATTTTTGGACAAAACCGTCATTGATTTAATATTTTCAGACAACCCATTTATAGATATAGACGACGATTCAATTAATTCCGACTGAGACATTATATCCATATTTAAATCCTTTATCGAACGGGCAATATCCGATATAGATTCGTTTATATTATCTATAAGTTTTTTTTCTTCATTAGTTGTACTATTAAAATCTTTATTATAGCCCATCAAATCGTTAGTTATATTTGAAGCGGTATTAATATTTTCGTTAAGAGTCTCGCCTGATACAATTAGCTGATCGCTTACCTTTGCGCTCTCTTTAATAAGCGATTCAAGATTTTCTTTATGTCTAAAAATTTCGTTTGATTTGTATTCCACATCTTGAAAAAGATCGATTAGCGCTTTTGCTATTGAATAAAACATAGAGAGAATAAAAACTATCAAGCCCATCCCTTGCAGCCACGTTAAAGGAGTTCTATTCATAAACGAATATATCGAGTCGTGAACGGCGGCCGGTATTGTCGCCGTTATTCCTAATATTACAGGTAAAGCGTATCTGTTCCCCTTTTTCCTCGCCTTTATGGACATAATCAAAATGACGGCTAAAGTATAAAGAAGATAGGATAACGATATATTAAACCAACTCCCTTGAGTTTGAGTATCTCTTTGAAAAAACATACCGGCGTATAAGAATAACGCATAGAAAACCGTTATCGCATAAAACAGTTTCTTCTCCGTATATTTATAAAACAGCGATAGAAAAACAATAAAACACATCAACGCCGGAAATATAGCCCCCTGAGTAACAGCTTTTGCCATTAGAAAACTTAAGAAAGAATCTCCCATATAAAATTGCGTCAAATAAACTGAAAAAAACAAAGTTCCCAGCGCAAAAAATATATATTCGTAATTTTTACGATTCCTTAAAAATAAAAATGTAACAAAAAGAGTTACAAACAGTAAAATTCCGGTAAATACGTGATACAGAGTGATATTCAAGAAATACGAAACGTTCCTAAAATTTTCGTATTTTTCTTTACTAACAAAAAAACATTTATCAAAAAATATTTTTTCGCCGTCAAAGTTATATTTAATAACAATCCGATTTGTCGAATTAATTTTTACAACGCCCGACGGTATTAGAGCAAAATCGTCTTCAAAAGCCGATTTGAAAAATTTCGGGTAAATCTTACCGAACGCTCCGACTTGCGCTCCGTTAACGAAAACCTCCAACGCTCCGTCAACTTTATCAAACCAAAGATATAAATTTCTCTTAGTATGATTTTCCGTTATAATAAAATCATTTTTCATATAAACAATATTCTCTTTTCCCTTTTTATTACCGACAATCGGGAAATTAGATTTTTCCCATTTTAAATCTGAATTCTCAATTTTATCATATTCAATATTTTTACCGGTTGCAAAATACCACCCTTTATCTAATGTTAAAACTTGATAATCGTCGTCGGTTAGTTTAAAAAAATCGTCTTGCGAATAAATTGATACTGAAAAAAATATTATTAAAACAGATAATATACGCAACTTTTTCATAGATAACTTATATAATAAAAGGAAATAAAAGTAAATAAAATAATTATAGATTTGTTCAAATAACTTTACATCTTAACGTAATTATAAATTGTCGAAGCAGTCCGTCGGTTTTTTGTGGTAGGGAAATAAATTGACACATATGCGTCGGTTTTATCTTTAACATCATATGTGTCAAATTCTATCGGGGGAGCGCCGCGGCATCTATGCAGCTGCATATGTGTCAATTTACAAGAGTTGTCTCAATCCGACGCATATGGAATAAATATTTTTCATCCCCCGAAAAACCGGCGTATTAATAAAAAAAACCTGGCAACGACCTACTCTCCCACCCCGCAAACGGGGCAGTACCATCGGCGCTGAAGGG
>Ga0208940_1004267_pt1 | contig 11380 bp, 9 predicted proteins | sample AD_JPNNA6_MetaG_FD_184445 | JGI IMG/M metagenome (GOLD analysis project Ga0208940, IMG submission 184445) | Active sludge microbial communities of municipal wastewater-treating anaerobic digesters from Japan - AD_JPNNA6_MetaG (SPAdes) (version 2) | ecosystem: Engineered > Bioreactor > Anaerobic >... | reverse complement strand
AGAGGCAATATACGACTACATTGGAGAGTTTAAATTCAGAATATCCCCCCTATCCTTTTTCCAGGTGAATCCCGTTCAGACGGAGGTATTGTACGGCAAGGCCCTGGAATATGCAGACTTAAAAGGCGATGAAACGGTTTTTGACGCTTACTGCGGTATAGGTACAATATCACTGTTCTTAAGCAGGAAAGCCAAAAAAGTATATGGAATCGAAATCGTACCCCAGGCAATTAATAATGCCAAAGAAAATGCAAGGCTTAACGGAGTAAAAAATGTTGAGTTTCTTGTCGGTGAGTCTGAGATAGTGATACCGGAATTGTACAGGAAGGGCATCAAGGCAGATGTAATAGTAGTAGACCCTCCAAGAAAGGGCTGCGACGAAAAGTTGCTTGAGGTAATTACAGAAATGAGCCCTGAAAAAGTTGTATATGTATCCTGCAATCCTGCAACCCTGGCCAGGGATCTGAAGTATCTGTCCGAAAGAGGCTATGAGGTCAGGGAGGTACAGCCGGTGGACATGTTCCCTCAGACTTCTCACGTTGAGAGTATAGTTCTGATGACGAATTGTGGTTTGAAGGGCAAATAAGGCAGGTCAACCACTATATGTAGTGGTTTTGGAGCAAAAAATGAGCAAAAAACGGGCTGAAAAAGTGCATTTTTCGGCCCGTTTTTTGGGGGCATTTTATAGATGACATTGGGAGTTTTTAAGGACGACACTTAAAAACATTATGCATCAGGTAATTTTGTGATATTCTTATAATGCGTCAATGTAGAATATTGCGAAATTATAAGTTAAACTCTGTTTTCAAAGAAACCATCAATACAGTTTCTACGTCTAATAAATGGATATAATGAATTTCAGAGAAAAGGATGAGTGCTATTATGGACAACTTGAATAAATCCAAAAAGATCATCATTTTTTCGGCCGTTTTAGTAATGGTTTTTAGCTGTACGATGGTATTGATGAGCGCTTTTGCGGCGGACAGTCCGTCCCAAATGATGTCTGTCAGCACGTCGTCAACGAAGACAGACACAATCAACGACAGGCCGCACCTTACATGGAAAACAGTCAAAGAACTAGCTGAAGGAAGACTCAGCTACCCGGACATCCGGGACTCCTTCTATTACAAGGAAATTGGCTCCGGCCTGTATATTGTCAGCTTTCCTATCGAGGATGCACAAGGGTTTTCACTTATTGCAAGTTCTACCAGTCCAAACGCTGCACCTATGTTGGTAAAACTGCGCTGCGAGCCCGCAGCCCTTTCGCTTGAATTAAATGCGGAAAACCTCGGAATCATAATGGATTTGTATAACAACAGCAGTTCATATCAGGAAATAAATAAACTGTTTTACAACGAGATTCCGGTTCCGCAGAATGCAAAAACGTACGGGAATATCATTTATTTGACTGGTAGGACTCCCGACGAGATCATTCAGGATTACAGTAATATGCTACTAAATAATGGCTTGGCATGAAACGGTTTTATAAAAAGACCATAAATGGAGAAGAAATTATAATCTCCGTGCTGTGCCAACAGGAAGGCGGGCCGCAGGATACAGATATCCTAACCGTTATCCGATTCAACCTCGAGCCTTTGCCCGCCAAAAAGGATGATCTTGAACAGGAACAGCAGGACGTCAGGGCGTTGGTAGAAGCCTTCGGGAAAACGCTCCAGAAGGTCTCACTCTCGGCCCCTAAAGATGTTCTGGCTATAAACATAGAAGAAAATTACAGTGATTATGTGGCATCTGAGCTGCTGCAAAAATGGCAGTCTGATCCGCAAAGCGCACCCGGACGCATGGTTTCCAGTCCATGGCCCGACCACATCGATATATTAAGAATGGAAATGAGTGATAAGAACCAATACACGGTTTACGGAGAGGTTATCGAGGTTACAAGCGTAGAACTTACAAAAGGCGGAGCCGCCGCGAAACGCCCGGTCAATATTGTAGTGAAGAAGGCAAACGACCGCTGTCTTATTAACAGCGTGACGTTTGGCGAATACGCTCAGCGTGGCCCCGTTGTCTATGAAAACACCCGGTATGGCTTTTGCTTCTACCTGCCGGAAACCTGGAAAGGGTATTCAATAGTTGAGGAACAATGGGAAGGAACAAACAGCGGAGAACTTATTGAAACCGGCCTGCAGCTTTTGATACGGCACCCGGATTGGACTCAGAACAATCTGCGCCAGGATATCCCAATTATGGTTTTCACGATTGAGCAGTGGAACGCCCTGCAGAAGGGAGATTTTTCAGTCAGCGCATCACCCATTAGCCCGAGTAAACTGGGCAGCAATTCTAAATATGTATTCGCACTGCCAGCCCGTTACAACTATGCCTTCCAAACGGGCTTTGAAGAAGTGGAAGAGATTCTGAAAGGCAATCCTCTATGGCCAGCAAATCAATCTAAAAATAGTACTGAGGCTGGAGAGACTCAAGGAAAAGGGATTGTAATTAAATTTGATCCTCATATTGAACAGGATGGCAATACGCTTGGCATTGAACCATCGGGGACAATGAAACCTAGCCCCGAGTTATTGGAAGAGGCAAGAAAAAGTAAAGAGGAATCTAAAAGAATAAGAACGGGATTATTCAATACCGAACTGGATATCAAACACGAAGAAAATAGAGCGGTGGCTTCCATCTCCTTCTATAATATCTCGCAGGAAGACCTGAAGCTTAATTTCGATGTGGGATGCGAGTTTGATTTCATTGTCACCGACAGTGAAGACGATGAAGTTTATAGCAGATTCCATGACGACAAAATAGGCTTACCGGCAATTTCCAACCATAAATTAAAGAAGGGTGAAAAGCTCTCGTTTTCTTACACCTGGGACTATAATGACAATAATGGCAATAAAGTTGCACCGGGAAAATACTCTTTAACCGTAAAAATGTTACCTATGATTAATTACAAAAGAAATTTTTGTCCTGACGAATTAACAGCAGTAAAGGATATTGATGTTAATTACAACTAAATGATCAGTATAAAATAATGTGTAGTACGAGAGGAATTTTTTATGAAGAAAAGGGACTAATAGTTGTTCTTGTACTTTTAGTAATTGGCGCAATTTTCTATTTTGATAGTAACGATTCAAAGATTCCATATTCAATAACTGAAGATAACGTTAAATCGATATAAAGCGAGCAAGACAAGCATTGTTTAAGACATGCTTGCTTTTTACATATACCGTTTAAACAGATAAAGAATTCTCATGCGAAATTAGCGGTGGCATTTTAGAAATAAGATGCTTCCGCTTTTTTTATGCCCTTTTTTTAAATGATGCACATTAAAACAAAGTGAATGGAGGAAATCAAAATGGCAAACGAAACAATGCGTATCTTTTTCCCTCTGAAGATTTTCTGCTATCCTCAGTATGACTGTATGGAGGATGAGCGGGAGGATATCTCACCCAGGGAGGCGGTAGCGTATGAGGATCAAATCCTCGCTGCCATTGCAAAGGAGAACCGTCACTTTGAAAACGACCGAGGTCTTGCCGAGTACATTCACGACGAAGCTCTCAAGGAAAAGGTGTATAGTCTGTACCCGACAGTGGAGGTTGTTGATGGCGAGCTGTGGGGAGTCATGGCTGCAGGACTGAAGGACACTCTGTCTGGAGAAGAAACCGCTGCGCTTATAGATTATGTGTGTGGGCAGAACTCTGACGGGTACGGGGAAGGATTCGAGCAGCGTCCTATCAAAACTCCTGACGGGGAGATCTACGTCAGCTTCTGGAATCATGAAAATTACTCCCTTAAGCTTGAGCAGGAGATGAAAAACAGCTCGCCTGACCTCGGATACGGAGGTCAGGTGATGGGATGAATGAAAAAGTGAACGGACAAATTGCGCTCTTTGGTTCCTTATGAAGCTGAAGGGCGCTTTTTTTATTGCAGCAGATTGCTGTGAGCTATACAACTAAATAAAAGAACGAGAAGGCGTTGTCTTGCAAAAAAGGCAGCGCCTTTTTTGTTTTTCCGAGAAAGGAGCTGAACTATGAAGCATGATGTAACACCAGAAGAAAAAACAGGAGCCGTAGAAAACGCTCCTCCCGCAAAGTATTCCCTGCCTCTGCCTGAAGATACCTCCCGCTGTGTCGGCTGTCCTTATCCCGGCGTCGGCTTTATCTGCTGGAGTCCTGACGGTTCCTGCATGAGAACCGACGTCGATAAACTCAGCCGCCGAAGCAAAGGGAGGTGATGTATTGAACAGCATCATCAGTTGGGTGGGCGGCAAAAAGGCTCTGCGGGATATGATCTATCAGCGTATGCCGAAGAAATTCGGACGGTACATTGAGGTCTTCGGCGGCGGAGGCTGGGTGCTGTTCGGACGGCCTCCGGACGCCGCTATGGAGGTCTACAACGATTTCAATTCAGATCTTGCAAATCTGTTTCGCTGTGTCCGCGACAGGCCCTTCGCCCTGCTCAAGGAACTGAACTTCTTCCCGCTGAACGGGCGTGACGAATTCAATGTCCTGAAAAAATATCTGGAGAAGGAGGAATTCACCAACGAGTACCTGCGGGAGGAACTGGAGATCGCGCAGCGGCACCTTACCCCCTTGCAGTTTGAAGAAATCAGGCCGATACTTTTGGAAAACGCGCAGATGAACGACGTGAAGCGCGCCGCCGCATTTTACAGGCTCATCCGCTTAAGCTACGGAAGCGGCTGCACCAGCTACGGCTGTCAGCCCTTCGACATCCGGAAAACCTTTCACCTTCTCTGGCAGGGCAGCCGGAGGCTCAAGGACACAATCATTGAGAACAAGGACTTTGAAGAACTGATCAGGCAGTACGACCGTGAAAACGCCTTCATCTACTGCGACCCGCCATATTATCAGACGGAGGACCACTACGCGGTGGAATTTAAAAAGGAAGATCACGTAAGGCTCAGGGATACCCTGGCGGCCTGCCAGGGGAAATGGCTGGTCAGCTATAACGACTGCGCTTTTATCAGAGAGCTGTACGAGGGCTATCACATTGAAGCTGTCAGCCGCATCAACAACCTCGCCCAGCGCTATGACAACGGCTGCGAATACGCCGAAGTCCTGATTTCCAACTACGACACCGGCGAACGGCTGAGGGACATGCCGACCCAGCTGGGACTGTTCGACCTCGACGGTTTTTGCGGCATGGAATAACAAATCAAAATCTATTAGGAGGTTCAACATTATGAAACTGATTGAAATGCGTACATCCGTGGACAAACAAGGCCGCATCATCCTTCCGGGGGAGCCGCTTGGCGCGGCGGGGCTGAAGCCCGGCGACGAGGTGCGCGTCACTCTCGCTGTTGGGCAGGAAGAAACAGAAAGCCTGTGCCCGCAGCTTATCGTAACGCCCCAGGACGTGGGGGTTGCGGTGCAGTTGTCCGGGTGTCAGGAGGCTGATGAGGAAGGTGATCTGACTCTGCCTAACGACCTGCTGGAAGCTGCGGAGATTCCTGTGGACAGCGATCTGGAGGTAGTCTGCACGGCCGGAGCCATTGTCATTATGGAATCGGATATTCTGGACAGCCTGCCGGACGAGCTCCGCGAGCTGTTCGGCGAGCTTGGCATCAACCCCGGCACAGTCCGGGAGGTTATGAGAAAGGAAGGATATTTTCTATGAAAGCAAAACCCATTTACAGAATCGTGGACGGCAAGGGCCGCATCCTTATTCCCAAGGAGCTTCGTGCAGCCTCCGGCATGGATTACGGCGATATTGTGAGGCTGAGCATCCATCAGGGCGCCGTCACCGCAAAGAAGGTGGATCTCATTGAGGTGGGCGACCAGTCGCCTGAGGCGGTGGAAGCATTTGTCCATGCCGCCATCCGCGAGATGCCGGAGGACACTCAGATCTCCATCGCCGCCCGGCTGCTGGAGCTTATTGAGCAGAGAAAGGGGCGGAAGAATGAGTGAGAAAACACTTTACACGCAGGAGGACTGCCTGCAGACCGGATATGACATATCCATCGACGGAAAGGTTATCGTCCTGAAGGCTTTGGCATTGCCGGAAGGTTTCAGGCAGGCAAAGCACCAGCTGTATTTCTGCACCGGAGGAAACGGCAGCAATCCCAATCCTGTCGGACATGCTGTCTTCACGGTCTCCCTGGCGGAGGGAGAAAAAATCCGCTGGAACCGGAGCGACGTCCTCGGCATCCTGAAGCCTGAACTCCTTCCCGAATATGCCCGGCTGCAGCTCTCGCAAATCCGTCCGAGCGGAGCATTGGATCTGAAATACCATGAGCCGCAGTACAGCGGCTATTGTTTTCTGCCGGACGGACGCTACACCTCCGGCGTGGGTCTTTGCAGCACAAAGGAGGTACGGGACTATATCGAGATGCAGAGGGACTACCAGCACCGGGTGATGATCTGCGACCGTGAGGACTTCTGTGTATTTGAGATGATCGCGGGACAGATCGTCTATCCGTCGCCGGAAACCGTGGAAGCCTTCCTTAAAGAACAGCGGGAGCAGGGCGGCATGGAGCTGAAGCTATGAACACAATAAGGACTTGAGGCCGGAGTCAGATTGATGATTCCGGCCTTATCATTGTTTAAATCAGAAAGAAAGGACTGAAACCCATGAAACAAAAAGGAATACACATCGGCATTATTGCCCTTGTTCTCCTTCTCCTGGTGTGCGGCGGAATCTATACGGCGTACCGCCTGCACCCGGAAGCCTTCATCCGGCAGGATGACATTATCACGCGCGGCGAGTTTGCCGCCATGCTGGTTCGGGATATTCCGCTGGACACCGCAAATGCGGAGAAGGACCCGCCCAGCTTTCCCGACATCGACGGCCACTGGTCGGAGAAAAACATTGAGGCGCTGATCGACGCCGGCATCCTTGACCCCGCCGATTATCCGGACGGCTTTCATCCCGACGACCCCATCACCCGCGCCGAGATCATCAAAATGCTCGTACGCATCAGCGGAAAGAATGAAGAAGCGAAAAACACCCAGGGTCACAGCGGCTATGAGGATCAGGACGCCATCAAGGACGATGACAAAGGGTATATCATTGTTGGCCGTGAGGACGGTATCATAGGAGATACGGACGATAACAAAATCCATCCCAATGACCCTGTGACCAAGAGAGAAGCCGGCGACCTGATCGACAAGGTCACACCGGAAAAGCCCACACCGGCGCCAGTTACCCCAACGCCAGTTCCAGCATCTACTTCACAAACTCCAGACACTCCGGTCCCTAGCCAGCCGACACCTACTCCGACGAATCCGGATCAGGGCCAGCCTACTCCTGCTCCGACACCGGAGAATCCGGGCAACGATTCAGGGGGAAGCTCAGGAGGCTCCGGAACAGGCGGTTCGGGCGGCGGCTCACACAGCTATCCGGATGCGCAGGTACGGTTTGAGCTTCCCGAAACAGCCCACATCGATACGGAAATCCAAGTGATGCCCGTGTGGAAATACATGAGCAGCTTCTCCTGGTCGCTGACCAAAACAGCCGTGGACGGCTCCCAACAGCCTGTGGCACTGGCAGATGCCATCACCGGCAGCCTGGGACTGGAGGGAGGCACAATCCAATTTAAAGAGGAAGGTAAATACACCCTCACGGCAACGGCGAAAAACGTCAGAGGAAAAGAAACGGTCTTAAGTAAAACAGTGACAGTCTATCCCGTGATTGACCTGACCTTTGACCTGCCGGAAACAACCCACACCGACAAATCGGTCACCCTTACCTTCCAGCCGGAAAAGCTCTACGGCCATGACATTGTATGGACAGCAACGAAAGACGGAGAAACCGTTCAGCCGGCCGACATTCTCGACGGCGGGCTTGGGAACGAAGGCGGCACCTTCGTATTCAAAAACAAGGGAATCTATACGCTGACCGCGACTATAACCGATGAAACCGGCCGTATCTTTACTCATACGGAAAGCACCAAGGTCTATCCGGTGGCCGGAATTGAATTCACTCTGCCAACCACTTCCCATACGGATAAGATAGTGGAGGTGACCCCGACCTTGACAGAGGCGGACGGCTTATCCGTCGCATGGAGTTTGACAAAGAACGGTGACGCCGCAGTGCTTTCCGACGAGCTGGAGGGCTCCTTGACTGATGCTGGCGGCAAAATCCGTTTCAAGGACAGGGGCGTGTACATGCTGACCGGGACGCTCACCGACGAAACCGGCAGAACCTTTGAAGCCTCACAGACCGTCACGGTCTACCCGGTGGGCTCCGTTGGCTTCTACTTACCGGAGATCGCGCATACCGATACCAGTGTTCTTGTAAAGGCGACATTCCAGAATCTTGGGACTGCGGAAATCCAGTGGTCGCTGACCAGGAACGGCGAAACCGTTCCCGTCGCTGATTACATCGAGGGAATGCTCACCGATACAGACAGCGCCGTCCGCTTTAAGGAAAAGGGCGACTATGTCCTCAAAGCCGCCTTTACCGACCCTGCCGGCAGAACCTACAGCTACACCGCGCCGGTTAAGGTCTATCCCGTTCCCGGCATATCATACAAGCTGCCGGAAACCGCCCACACCGACACCATTGTCAGCGTGATTCCGGAAACCTCGGAATTAGACGGCCTGAAAGTGGAGTGGATGTTGGAGAACGGCTTCGGATTCCAGGATTTTGGGACTTATGTCGATGGAACGCTGGACAACGGCGGCGGTTCCATCCGCTTCAAGCACGCCGGTACCTATGAGCTGATTGCCCGAATCACCGATGAAACCGGGCGGGTATTCCTGTTTGAAAACGGCGGCAGGATCAAAGTCCTGCCGGTGCTGAGCATTTCCTTCGAGCTCCCCGAATCAACCCACACCGACCGAACCGTCGACCTTCGGACCCGCGGCAACAACAACGTGCTGCCGGTGGAATGGTCGCTCACCAAAGACGGAGAGCCTGTGGAAATTACCGATGCTTTGGAGGGAACGCTGAACGCTTACGGCGGAAAAATACGGTTTAAAGGCGTCGGAGACTATACCCTGACCGCCTCCATGACAGACGCCTTGGGCAGGGTGTTCTCCTACAGCGCATCCACCACGGTCTATCCGATCCCGTCGATTTCTCTCAGCACGCCGCAGGTATGGTACGCCGCTGAAGCAGGTGGGATCAGTGTCAGCGGCATGGATATGGAAAATCTCACCGCGGACTGGACGGTTGCGAAGGATGACGGCGGGGCTGAACCGTATTCCCATTACGCGTCCGGCACGCTCACCAAAGAGGGCGGCAGCCTGACCTTCCCGCTGAAGGGACAGTATGAGCTGACTCTGACCATGACGGATCATACCGGCCGTACCTTCACCCGAAGCAGTACCTTCACGGTTTACCCCATTCCTCAGATGACTCTCGGAATGCAGACGCTCAGCTACAGCGGCGAACCGATTGCGGTCACCGCGTCCGGCGCAGAGCTGGACGGTATGGACATCGGCTGGCTCCTTTCTGTGGATGACGGCGAGGCCCGGCCATATACCCAATACGCCACCGGCTCGGTCGATACCGGCGGCGGCACCTTAAGGATCAGCACGGATAAAACCATCTCAGCGAAAATGATTGCGGAAGCAACGGATATAAACGGCAGGAAATTCACCTTCACTTCCAATACCGGAACCGTAAAGCCGGTTGCAAGCTTCCCGTTTACCGTTCCGCCCGCCGTTCATATCGGCTCAAGTTTTAACGTATCATTGCCGGCCACGTCTGGGCTGGAGGGAAGAAACCTCACCTGGAAGCTCACGCAAAACGGCAGCGCGGCAGGATATACCGGAAATCTTTCCAACAATGGAGGAAGCATCGCGATCAATGCGACCGGAAGCTATGTTCTGACCGCCAGCACGACCGACAACGCGGGCAGGACATTCAGCTATGCCCAGAACATCATCATCACCAACAACGCGCCGAATAAGCCTACCGGAAGCGCGTCGGTAACCAGAACCGCAAAGGATGGCAAGCTTCTTGCGAATATCAGCGCCAATGCGACCGATCCGGACGGCGACGCCGTAGGCCTTGAATATTCCGGCAATACAGCAGACAGCTACTATGCCGTGGGTACCCATACCGTGAGGGTTAGGGCAAAGGACGCGTGGGGGCTGTATTCCGACTGGACGGATATTACCTTTACGGTTGCAAACTCCGCGCCTACCACACCCGTCATCACCCGCACCCCGGACTGCAACAGTGTGGCGCCGGGAGTAGCCATCACCATCACAGCCGCAAGCACAGACCCGGACGGCGACGCCATCTCTTATGTATGGGAAGGCCGTCCTGCGCAGACCAGTACCGCCTATCCTTTAGGTAAAAACGTGGTTCGTGTAAAAGCGGTGGACTCCACCGGGGCGGAATCACCCTGGGCAGCTATCGTGTTTTTTGTCGCCGACCCCAACAGGGGAGGCGGCATGACGCTGACCGGTCCTGAATCGGTGATTCTGGAACAGGGCATCGAAGGAGCGACCATCACCAGCTACACCTTTACGGTTCCGCCTGTGACCGGACACAGCGGTCAGGACTTCGGACGTGTCCGCGGGTACAACGTGCTGACCGGGCAGTGGGATCAGCTGGATTACGGCACGACCACCAACGGCATCACCTTCAGCCGCACACTTTCGCCCGGACTCTACAGCCAGCTGGAGTTTTACTATTATACAAACCACAACTGCATGTACAACAAGAGCAATATCACCTATTCCGTCACCTTCTATTTTCAGTAATCCTTTGCAAGAGCACGGCAGTTCTGCCGGGAAAGGAGGAAGTGTTATGAACGGGATTCAGATCAAGAACAACCGCATCCTTTACTACGGCAACACGGCAGGCTATATCGAAAAAGGCAGGGCTATTGTCGACCCGATGTTTCAGAATGAAGAACTCCGGTCCTTTCTTACCGAAAGAAAAGGCTTGGAGCTGGAATGGAGGAACGGCACCTTCGCGCGGCTGGCGGAGGGGAAGGTCGATCCGGAGGGCAACCTGCAGGTTCTGAAAAAGTGCAGGGTCCATCAGCTCAAACCCAATGTGGATGTGATGATGAAATTCATCGGGTACGACGAGCTGCTGGAGCGCTTCGGAGAACCTGCTCCTGACAACTACCGGGTGGTCTATGACGGCGAGGTGGAAACCAATGATCTGGAGGAACTCTTCGCCAAATTCAACCTTGATCATCCGCCCGGCTACGAGGGACACAGCCTATCCATGTCGGACGTGGTGGAGCTGTATGATGAGTCAGGCAGCTCCTTCCACTATGTCGACCGCTTCGGTTTCAGGGAGATCTCCTTTCAGCCGCCGGAGCAGGAGCTGTACCAGGGGCCGGCAATGAGCCTGTAAACCCGTCAGCCGCAGCCGGAAGGCTGTTTTTTAACAAAAAAAATGTATAGGAGGAAACATCCATGAGTAAAGCACAAGCTGCCGCCAAAACACCGCAGGAATCCGCGCAGGCCGCCGCGGAGCAGCCCAT
>Ga0208940_1004255_pt1 | contig 11392 bp, 10 predicted proteins | sample AD_JPNNA6_MetaG_FD_184445 | JGI IMG/M metagenome (GOLD analysis project Ga0208940, IMG submission 184445) | Active sludge microbial communities of municipal wastewater-treating anaerobic digesters from Japan - AD_JPNNA6_MetaG (SPAdes) (version 2) | ecosystem: Engineered > Bioreactor > Anaerobic... | reverse complement strand
CTTCCCCGCTGGCGGGGGAGAAGGGGGTTGGGGGATGAGAGGGTCAGCACCTGCCGAAGGGGTAACCTATTATGTGCCCTCCCCAAAGTCCCGTTCGCCACCTGGCAAAGGTGGCTGAATAGTTACCTTTGCCCTAGACCCGAAAACCCGTCAACACGGTCTACGGGGTAATAAAAGGGACGAAGGCGACGCCGCCCAGGTCAATTTTGTGGAGGTCGTCTCCGTGCTTGACCACTTTCCAGAGGGTTTGGTAGCCGTGATGCGGGCCGAGGGGGATGACCAACCGTCCGTCAGCGGCAAGTTGTTCGAGGAGCGCGGGGGGGATTTCCGCTGCCGCCGCGGTGACGACGATGCCATCGTAGGGCGCGAACTTCGGCCAGCCGTAATAGCCGTCGCCCAGACAGATATGGACCGTATAACCAAGCTCGTCCAGGCAGGCTTTCGCTGCGGTGTAGAGGTCAGGGATGCGCTCAATAGTGTAGACATCCATCCCCATTTCGGCCAAAATCGCCGCCTGGTAGCCGGAGCCGGTGCCCACCTCCAAAACGCGGTCGCCGACCTGCAAGTCCAACGCCTCGGTCATCAAAGCGACGATATACGGCTGCGAAATGGTCTGCTGGCAACCGATGGACATAGCGTGGTCGTCGTAGGCCCAGGCGCGCTGCGCTTCCGGCACGAAACGGTGACGGGGCACGCGCTCCATCGCCCCCAGGACCAACGCATCGCGCACCCCCCGCGAGCGGATCAGGGCCACCATTCCCTGTTGATCCATGTAGCCCTCAGGCCATTCGCCGCGCGTCATCCCCATGGGGACATGCTCACCGGCATTTCTCGGCGGCCGGATAGTCGATCCACCCTTCCCAACGGACGACTTCCGGCCCGGAAACAGCGTAGATTGTCACCGCCACCGCCTGACAGCGTCGCCCTTCGACAGTCAGTTGACCATCGGGAAGCAGCGTATCCACTCGCATCGCTTGCCGGTAATAGCGGTAGTTTCCCCTACCACCGGTCGCCTGCGCGATGACCGTTCCCGACCAAAGGCCGGAAGCCGCATCCTCGCTCCACGTTGACAGCACCGGCGCAGTCAAGGCCAGCGGGGGCGGCGACGGTGTGGCCGTCACAACCGTCATGCGCGGGGTCGACGGTGGCATGTCGATGCTGGCGACTTCAACCCGAATGGGGATCACGTTCCCCAACGCCTGGCCGGTGCTCTGACGTACTTGCCAGCTCGACGTATAAACTCCCGTCTCCAACGGCGCTTGCAATGACAGAATCACTTGAGCGATCTCACCTGCCGCCAGGGGTTGGAGGGGAATCGCGCGCCGTGTTGTTGTCATCTGTTCACCGGAGACAAGGGTCAGTTGCAGTCCTGGGGGCCACGCGCAATCGCCGACGTTGCGCAGGCTCACGTAAGCCGCCAGTTCCGCCCCCGGCGCGACGACATCGTCCGGCTCCACGTGCAGCGGGTTGAGCTTGATGCGCGGATGGCACACCGCTGAAGTCGGCATCGCTGTGGCCGGTGCGGGCGTTGAGGGCAACGAGACGGTCAGGGTTGCCGTAGGCGCTATCGCCGGCGGCGTCTCAAAAGTGGGAACAGTCGCTGTCGCTTCGGGAGGGAGCGTCAACGTCGCTGCCGGCGCTTCCGTGGTGATGGATGCCGCGCCGGGTTGGCGCACGGACGCCGCGAGCGTCAGGAGTTGTTGAACAACAGGCGGGATGTCTCCTCGGACGCCTGTCCACACCACGAGGCCCACGATGGCGATGACCAACAGCGCCGTCACGGTCCATGCCAGGCGCGACCCTAGCGAACGTCGTGGGGGACGGGGCTGTGGCGCCGGTGGTTGTCCAACCTGGGGTTGCGGCGAGGGGAACAGGGTCGGCGTGCGCACGGCAGGGGTGTGCTCGCCCACCATCGGCCATGTTCGCAGCAGTCGATCATCCTCGCTCTCCTCCGTCTCCTGCACAGGAGACGATACTGCGCCTGGCGCCGGTGTTGCCGGTGAGGGCGGCGTCGGCGTCACTACCGGCGGTGGAGGGGAAACGGTGACTGCGCCCCCCAATGTTTCCATGCCGATGATTTGGCGCAGTGCCGCCGCCATCTCACCTGCGCTCGCAAAACGCGCCTCGGGTTGCTTCGCCATCGCCTTCATGATCACCGCATCGAGCGACGGCAGCAGTGCAGGGACCAACGGCGCCAGCGGCGGCGGCGTCTCGTTGATATGCTGCATCACCATCCCCATCGGCGACTCGGAATCGAACGGCAGTCGTCCACCGACCATCTGGTAAAGCACGACGCCGAGCGAATAAATGTCCGACGCCGCCGACCCGGGGCGTCCCATCCCCACCTCCGGGGCCATGTAGGCGGGCGTACCGACCATGGCACCGCTGGCCGTCAGCCCCGAAAGCGTTAGCATCTTGGCAATCCCGAAGTCAGTCAACACCGGCTGTCCATCCGGCATAAACATGATGTTCGCCGGTTTAACGTCGCGGTGGACCATGCCGCGTCGATGGGCATAATCCAGTGCATCGGCGATCAAGGCGCCAATGCGCACCGCTTCTTCCTGGAGCAGTGGCGCCTCGCTCAGGCGGGTTTTGAGGGTCGGGCCATCGATAAACTCCATCACCATGTAATAAATGTCTAGTTCTTCGTTGTAATCGAAGTCATAGACTTGCATGATGTTGGGATGGCGCAGCTTTGCTACGATGCTCGCCTCGCGTTTGAAGCGGGTGACGAAACCCTCTTCATCCGCCAGAAAGGGATGCAGTACTTTGACCGCCACCATGCGGTCGAGCTGCACATGCTGCCCTTTGTACACCTCCGACATGCCGCCGTGCCCGATGTGTTCAAGCACGCGATACTTGCCGAGGGTTTTGCCGATCAGAAAGAGAACGCTGCTCACATTGCCCCCACGTCCCTGCAAAATGCCCCAAAATTCAACGGCGCGTCAAACGCGGTGTCACAACTATCACCATGAGTATCTATTCAGGCTAGTCAACCTGGCGAAGCAACTTATTCCCTATCGTAGGTTTAGCGCGGATTTTGGTATGCACAGTGCTCTTGGATGGTATGTATCATCCCCAAAGTCCCATTCGCAACCTGGCAAGGGCGGCTGAATAGTTATCACCATTATACCCGCGAAAACGCCCGAGACAAGAATCGCCTATCAAAAGTCTGGTATAATTCGGGCATTATGGCGCTACTTTCGATATCCAATTTAGCCAAATATTTCGGTCCGGACGAGATTTTCACGCAGATTTCCTTCGACGTGCACCAGGGTGACTGTATCGCGCTGGTGGGCGTCAACGGCTGTGGGAAAAGCACCCTGCTGGACATCATCGCCGGGGTGCAAGAACCCGACGCCGGGACGGTCAGTCATGCGCGCGACCTCCGCCTCGGCTATCTGCCCCAGATTCCAAACTTCACGGCAGAAGGGACATTGTGGGAAGCGATGGCCGCCGTCTTTGCCGATCTGCAGACGCAGCAGGCGGCACTGCACCGGTTGGAAGAGCAGATGGCTGCGCCCAACGAAGCCGAGCGCGAGGCGGCGCTCGCCCGTTACGGCGTCCTGCTGGACAAATTCGAACGCGCGGGCGGTTTCACCTATGAGACACGCATCGGGCAAGTCCTCGGCGGCCTGGGATTTAGCACGGCCGAGTTCACCATGCCAACGGCGCATCTCAGCGGCGGCGAACAGACGCGCGCTTTACTCGCCCGGCTGTTGTTGGAGGAACCCGATCTGCTACTGCTGGATGAGCCGACCAACCACCTCGACCTGGAAGGCATCGAGTGGCTGGAGGAGCAGCTCCATGGTTGGAAGGGGGGTCTCATCGTCGTGGCGCACGACCGTGAGTTTCTGGATACCGTCGCCAACCGCGTGATTGAGATGGAATTCGGTCACATTGACGCTTATCGGGGTAACTACACGGCTTATGTCCGCCAACGCGCCGACCGTCGGCATCAGCAGCAGGTCGCTTTCGAGACCCAACAGCAGGAGATCGCCAAAACTGAGGATTACATCCGCCGCTATATGGCCGGGCAGCGCACAGCGCAAGCCAAAGGGCGGTTGCGCCGTCTGGAGCGCGTGGAACGGCTGGAACGCCCGCTGGAGCAGCATCACATCCATATTGATTTGCAAACCACACTGCGCAGTGGCGATCTGGTACTCGGCTTATACGATCTGCAGGTCGGATATACGCCGGAGGCGCCGCTGATGACGGTCGCAGAAGCCGAAATTCGCCGCCATCACCGTGTCGCGCTGGTCGGCCCGAACGGCTCCGGCAAAACGACGCTACTGCGCACGATTCTGCACGAGATTCGTCCTCTGCACGGGCGGGTGCGCCTCGGCGCGGCCGTGCGCAGCGGCTATTTTGCGCAGGTACAGGAGCATCTGGTCGCCGGCAAAAGTGTACTCGATACGCTGCTCGAGGCGGGTATGACTTCCGTCGCCGAGACGCGCAATTTCCTGGCGCGCTACGGCTTTCGCGGTGACGACGTTTTCAAAGACGTCGGCGTGCTCTCCGGCGGGGAACGCGCGCGGGTCGCGCTGGCGATTCTGACGCTGGAAAAAGCCAATTTTTTACTGCTGGACGAACCGACGAACCACCTGGACATCCCCTCGCAGGAAGTGCTGCAAGACGTTATCACCCATTTCAATGGGACGGTGCTCCTGGTCAGTCACGACCGCTATCTCATCCGCGAAGTCGCCACGCAGGTGTGGGCCATCGCCGACAAAACGTTGCACGTCTTCGAGGAAGGATACGCCGCCTATGCCGCGTGGCATCAAGCGTACCGCAGTGGCGGCGGAGCGGTGAACGCGCAGAAACGCGAAGAAGAAGCGCCGGCCCGCCGTGAAGCCGGGCGTTTAGCCGAACGCGAACGCGAGCGGGCGTTGGCCCGCCAGCAGAAACAACTGGAGAGCCTGGAAACACAAATCCACGTCCTGGAGACACGCATGCAGGAACTCACCACCGCCCTGGATGCCGCCGGACGCACCCAAGACGTTGCCCGCGTCGCCAAACTCGGCGCGGAGTACCACCACGTCGAAGCGGAACTCAATCATTTGCTGGAAGAGTGGGCGGTTGTAGCGGCGGCGGGGGAGTAGGAAGTAGTGTAATGAAATATGAAATAGACGCAGATTCTCACCCCATCACTCCGTCACCCCGTCCCCCACTCTCTCCCTCTCCCTATCGCATCGGGCTGACGGGGAACATCGCCACGGGCAAGTCTACCGTCGGGCGGATGTTGGCCGCGTTGGGCGCGGAGGTCATCGACGCGGACCAGATTACGCACGCCGTGTTGGCGCCCGGCGGCGCGGCCTATGATGCCGTCGTTGCGGCATTCGGCGTGGATATTCTGGCCGCCGATGGTGCCATCGACCGGGGCAAACTCGGTGACATCGTCTTCAGCGCTGCAGAAGCCCTGGCGCAGTTGGAGCAGTTGACCCATCCGCCCATCATCGCCCTCATCAAGGAGCGCATCGCCGCCAGCGCCGCGCCCGTCGTCGTCGTGGAGGCCATCAAGCTGCTGGAAAGCGGCCTCGCCGACGACTATGATGCCATCTGGGTGACGACGTGCCCGGAGACGGCGCAACTCAAGCGCCTGATGCAATCGCGCCATCTCCCATGCGACGAAGCCCTGCGCCGCATCCGCGCGCAGCCGCCGCAAGCCGAGAAGATCGCCCGCGCCGATGTCGTCATTGATACCGGCGGCAGTCTCGACGCAACCCGCGCCCAGGTCAGCGCCGCGTGGGAAAACAGATAACTTCAGACCAGGCAGGTTTACAAAAGCGCATCTCCCGATCCGTTTCATCCGTTCAATCCGTTGACGCGAAGGAGATCCAGATGAAAAGCGAGACAGCCAGCATTACGGTTCTCATCGCCGACGACCACGAAGTGGCGCGGGAAGGCGTGCGAAAAATGCTAGCAGACGCGCCAGACATCGAGAGCGTCGGGGTGGCGGAAGACGGGACGGCAGCACAGCAGTTGGCGGCGCGGTTGCAGCCACACATACTGCTGCTGGATTTAGTGATGCCCGGGCCGCGACCGGCGGAGATCGTGCTGTGGGCGCACACACACTGTCCCGAGACTGCCGTGTTGGGGCTGACGGCGCACGACCGCGACTACTACCTGGCACAAATGCTGGATGCAGGCGCCGCGGGCTACCTGGACAAAGGCGCGCGGGCGCAGTAGTTGATCGAGGCCATTCGCGCGGCAGCAGTGGGCCAGGAGCTGTTCACGCAAGAGCAGCAACGGCGGGCGGGCGCGTGGCGGGCAGAGGTGCTGGCGCTGTGGGAAAGTCTAACGCCGCGTGAGCGAGAAGTGTTGGGGTTGATCTGCCAGGGGCAGAGCAATCAGGAGATTGCAGCACAACTTCAGATTGTCAAGAAAACGGTAGAGCAGCACGTTAGCGAGGTACTGGGTAAGCTGGGCGTAGCTTCGCGGACCGAAGCTACGCTGTGGATGCTGAACTCCGGGTTGAAGAGATGTCGAAACGTAGTAGGGAAATCCTCCAGATAAAGATAGGGGTTTTCCCTGATGACAACGTCTGTAGCTATGAATATAATTATATCAATGCTTGTATAGACACATAAACTGTTAGTGTAAACTATCTGTAAGCATTTAGTACAGGAACTATACCATAATTTCAGAACATAAACGAAAGAAGAGTGCAAAATGCCTTACCGATTTCAGCTACTCAAATTTGTCTATCGAGTTTTTCTCTCGTTGACACTAGTAGCGATTGCATCGCCCCTTGCTAGCGCCCAAGCTTTGCGCTCAGGTTTCTTGCCTGAAGACATAGAATCTATCCTGACCGACTACAGCCAATATTTAGTGAACGGGACAACCCCACATAGGTCATTGTATTCATCACAAATTCTAACGTTGATTGAAGAAAGAAGAGAATACTATAGAGAATTCTTTGAGAAGGGGTTACACTCAAATCTGGATAGCATAGATGCGCAGTTTGTAATTGATGACACTGCCAACTTTTCTCAAAAAGCAGATACATACAATTTAAAATTAACAGAAATCATTACAATGAATGGACGACCGATCAATACTCGTGCTGAAGAGTATCCTTTGATACAGGCCGCTAAATGGGCATGGGCGCAAGCGAATAATCCCCATGTCAGAATCGCTCTTGAAGAATATATCACAAATACGAAAGATGCGTTTGACGAAAGTGTTTTGAACGAAGTGCAAATCGTGTTTGTGTTAAGACATAATATTGAGATGAGAGCAAAAAAAAGGCAGTTGCAAATCGTTAGCGATGAATTTACTGAACAGATTTAGCGGGCATACCAATGACCGCCTCCGTTATGCGTGGTCTACCTCCTTAACCATTTATCGGCATGTTAAAAACTACGTGCCCTAAAGTATTAGAACACCTAGGAGAATTCTGCTGTACCAAAGAAGAGGGCAGAATCCTCTTTGTCATAATATTGGCTGCTTAATCGTGATTGTATTCTGGAGGAAGTATGCACAGTATCAGGCACATATATCGCCCTATAGTTCTAATCATGCTTGTCATATTAAGCACGGCGTGTGCGTCCGCGAACAATCAGCTAGAACTGGAATCTACTCCTCCCATTGTTATCGCGTATTTGGAAGGAAATACCATATTATTTGAATGCCTAAACGACGGTGACTGTTTTCCTAACATTGATATTAGTGATTATGTGAAATCAGACATCTCTTCCCAACATATTGGCCTCGTTTTTCATGCTGCTTCCTCAAGCATCTTTGTGACTTTGTGGGACAGTACCTCCTTCCAGCTTTTACGTCTCAACCCTGAGATAGGGAAAGTCAATGTTGTAGACTTGCCAGATGAAATCAATCCTGGCTTCATAATGATTGCTTCACATGACAAGATAATACTGGCTAACAGGATCGGTGAAGATAACATCTGGATAATCAAAAACAACCTCACTACAGAAAAGGTGAGTTTACCATTAGGCGGACAAACTGCTGGGATTGCCACTCTTGTTGAAGTATCCCCCTCGAATATTATCGCCGTGAATGGAAGCCTCATAGAAGAAGACAGAAAACTTTTCGCCGAAGTTTTCATCATCAATACTGATTCAGGAACATTCACGCAAAGGTTACTTGAACTTACCGGTCTTCAGATATCATCAGGGCCGAGTGAAATACCTCAGGCAGGGAGCAAGTATGCGTTCAGGGTCGTAAATGTTAGCCCGGATCTGAAGCAGCTATACGTTTTTTATTATCACTATGAAACCGGTGACAAAGCCAACCTAACTTTAGCGATGTTTGATACACAGAATCTCCAAGAAATCGCCTCTACAAAAAATGAGCAATGCATTAATTTAATGGCGGGGTACTCACAATATCACAACGTGATCTATTCGAGCCGAATGGATACGGAAGGAAATGCTAGAGCGACATTGATTAATATGTCTGATCTTACCCCCATTGTCAATCTGTCAGAAATAATACCAAATGAGATGAGTAGAAGCATAATCATTGCGCCATTTGGCGATTATTTCCTGGTGGGGACACAAAATAGTGTAATTCTCATATCGCAAAGCGGCAAAATTCTTAAGAAATATACATTGCCACAGGAGTGGATGAATCGAGATTATACAATCATGGAATATAGAAGGTAACACATTGGCAGTATTTTTGGGATAAGCTCACAGATCGATCAACAGCGTTAACTTGTGAACTGGGAATTCTTATGATCGTCGTCTAAAGCTCAATTTAACGACAGGATGCCGCTTGGTCTTAACATCAGGCGGCGTTTTGTTGTGGAGATATTGCACCCGGAAGGAGCCGTAGTACAATGGTTGACAATTCGCTGTTCTCAAAGGAGGCGCCAATGTCTATGCTGAAACACATCTTGAGTGCCTTTGCCATCGTCGAACGTATTCTCCGCGCGCGCACGGCGTACTTTACCGAAATCGGCCAGAACCAGGACTTGCCGGACAAAATCCTGCACCTGCTCATCCTCATCGCGCTGGGGTTCAGCGTCTTCGGCGGCGTCGCGGCGTTGAGCGGGCGCGCGCTGGGGCCGGCGCTGTGGGGCATCGTCAAGCTGCCGGCGCTGTTCCTCATCAGTGGTCTGATCTGCCTGCCGACGCTCTACTACTTCAGCGTGCTGTTCGGTTCGCGGCTGCGTTTTTTGCAGATGATTACGCTGATCCTCACCTCGCAAGCCGTTGCGGCGGTGCTGGCGCTGGGCGTCACGCCGATTAGCCTGCTCTTTCTGCTCAGTGGCACCGACGCGGCCTTCCTCGTCCTGCTCAACATTGGCGCGCTGGCCCTGTGCGCCGTATTGGGCCTGATCTTTCTCGTACAGGGCACCCTGTATGCCAACGAAAGCGAGCCGCCGGAGCGGATGACGTTCGGCGGTTGGATCAAGCTGTTCGCGCACGGCGGGGTGCGCTCGCTGGTGCTACTGGGTTGGCTACTGCTCTACGGTCTCATCGGCGCGCAGCTCAGCTATGCGCTGCGCCCGTTCTTCGGCGTCCCGCTGGAAGGCCATGATTTCTTCAGCAGCATCGGCCATGCCGTATTGCGGCTGTTCGGCGCCAGGTGAATTCAAGAAAGTTGTCGATGATGTTTTACACCAACAGGGACAAAATTCTAACTGCAAATCACACGAATTTTCGCTAAGTTTTAGAATTCGCGTCGATTGGCGAGATGAATGGTTTGCTTTGAGAGGAGGCTTACCCGTGACCGAAGAAACTGAATCCGTATCATTGTCGTTTGATAGGACGGCGCACGAAGCCACTATCGTAGAAACACCCACGCCGCCCCACCCCATCGCTGCTCCCACACCCGCCGTCGAAATCATCCCCACCTGGCTGGAACTGCACGGTTTCTGGCGCATCTTCACGATGTCGGAGTGGATTATGCGTGACCGGCTGAGCTTCTTCGAAGAAGTCCGCACACACCGCGACCTCGGTGCGAAGTTGCGCAGCATGGTGCTCAGTTCCTTGTTCTACCTGGCGCTCTTCGGCGTCGTGCTCGGCATGTCGCATAGCTGGCAGCAGGCGCTGATGTCGGCGATCAAGCTTCCCATGCTGTTTTTGGTGACGTTGTTGATCTGCCTGCCCACGCTCTACTTTTTCAACCTGCTGTATGGCTCGCAGTTGACATTCCAACAGACCACGGCCCTGATGATGGCCGCCGTCACCATCACCGGGGCGCTTAGCCTCGCTTTCGCTTCGATTGCACTCTTTTTCTGGCTGACGATAGGGGAACAGTACACAATTCTCATCCTGCTCAACGTCGGCATTCTGGGGATCAGTAGTTGGTGGGGACTGTCGTTTTTGCGCCAGGGGATGCACCACGTCCAGCGCCATGCCATGGAGGTGCGCCAGGGTCGCATCCTGATGATGTGGCTGGTGATTTACGCCTTCGTCGGCACGCAAATGGCGTGGGCGTTGCGCCCGTTCTTCGGCGTGCCGGATGAACCGTTCGTCGTCCTGCGTAGTGACGGAGGCACGTTCGTGGGCAGTATACTCACAGCGCTCGGCTGGCTGTTGCAGAAGATCTTCGGCTATTAAAGAGTCCCGGCATCGGGCGAGTCTCAAGGGTCGTCCCCCACCTCTGGCGGAGCCGCTGCCCGGTTACGACAGGCGTCGGCGTAGCGCCGTGATGCTATCGCAAAGAGCCAGACGGCGCACGTCTCCCATCCTTGCCAGGTGGCAGACGTGACTTTGGGGATGGTGCCTAAGGTGCTGACACTTCGAGCACATAGGTGCTGACTCTCTCATCTCCCTACCTCCTTTTCCCCCGTTGGCGGGGGAGAAGGAGGTGAAAAAGTGGGGGTGTGGAGGGCGGCTTCGCCGCCCTCCACACCCCTTACAAAAATCCCCCTTCCCTGGAGGAAAGGGGGGCAGAGGGGATAAGCTCATAGAAACACGAATATCTCGTCATCCCCAAGCGCCTGGCATACCAAAATCTGCGCCAAACCCCGTATAGAGAATAAGTTGTTTCGCCTCTCCAGGTTTTCGAGCCGCTCAGGGGGGTATATCCCCAGGGGGCTAGCTGTACTAAAGCGAGTTTTTCAGCCGAGTCAGTTATAGCATCTTGATTATGGCCTGCTCTTCACCATGGCCTCATAGCCTTGCCTCTCTGTTTCATTATGTTACAATACGTTTGCTTGAATATCCATTCAACAAAGTGTCGCCTTCTTCACCTCCTCATCCTGTCCACCACCCCAGCCCACTTAAAATCGGAGGACACCTTTTATGGAACCAGAACCGATTCGTTTGCTCATCGCGGATGACCACCCGATAACGCGTGCGGGCATTCGTACCGTTTTGAGCGCCGCTCCCGATATTTGCATTGTGGGCGAAGCGCAAAACGGTCAGGAAGTGCAAGCCTTGGTAAGTCAGCTCCACCCCCGCATCTTGTTGCTCGA
>Ga0208940_1004251_pt1 | contig 11404 bp, 5 predicted proteins | sample AD_JPNNA6_MetaG_FD_184445 | JGI IMG/M metagenome (GOLD analysis project Ga0208940, IMG submission 184445) | Active sludge microbial communities of municipal wastewater-treating anaerobic digesters from Japan - AD_JPNNA6_MetaG (SPAdes) (version 2) | ecosystem: Engineered > Bioreactor > Anaerobic >... | reverse complement strand
TGCTGTGGATTTAAGGACGATCGAAGACAGTAAAAAAGATTCTTATCCTGGTCGAATTTTTGGGGATTATTTCCCACTGGCTTGGTGCCAGGAATTTGATGGCGGACGGCAATGGTACACGGCGCTGGGCCATAAAATCGAACATTATAGCGACAAAAATTTTATACAACATTTGGCCGGAGGAATTCGCTGGGTAATGCGGAAAAATGCCCAGTCGCTACGGGCACAGCGAGGCGCGGACTGACACACGTGGGCAGCTACTACAACCGCCGGTTTCTTATCAAGGCGTGGGCGGCTCGGTTGCGGCACATTGCGGGAACCAAGTGGAGTGCACTCCGTTACCTGGCGGTTTCCTTCTCGATGAGCTTGGTATATTGAAAGGGACAAGCGATGGCATGCAATTTCGCTGAGTTTTAAAGAAACTCTTAATCGTTCTGCTGATGCCAATTGCTCCAATCTGTGATGTATTCATTGGGATTTCCGGCACGGCATTTTATCTTGACCCTCCAGTTCAGTCTCGCTCCATCGGGAACCTCTACATAATGGTTTCCGCCGCCTCTTCTGAAATCCGGAAAGCTCAATTCGGGTCTTTCTAGGCACTCCCAAAGCACCTCAAAGGGCGGGAAAAGCGGAGAGAAAGCCATACACTGCATTGCCCCAAACATTGGCAAATCGAGCGTACCATTTTCCGTTTATTTGCACTATCAGGTAATATCGGGTGTACGGACTCAAGGTAATTGAGCCGGAATGGTAATACTGTCCATGGTCCGCAATGGCAACATCCCTGTTGTAGATGACATCGTAGGATTTTGCCTGAAACACAGCACGCGGATTTTTGCACGCAGATAGAAAAACAGGCAGTGTAATATCATAAATGGATCCGAATTGTTTCTCCATTTCAGCCGAAAATGCATTTCCATCAGCCGTTATGCCTTCAAATCCTTCAGAGCTTCCGCTCAAAGCCATGCTTATCTCTTGGGTCTCCTCACGGCTGAGGACAACAGAGATTCCGATGCGGGCCTTGTTTCCTTGTCCCTGGCCAACAGTAAAGGCAAGGTCATTTTCTCCAAATGATAAGGTAGTATCCGGATCTGTATAGCCGCTTACCCCTTCGGTGACCGACGTGCCGAGCTGCCCAATAAAATACCCTTCGCCGAAAGCTGCGGCCGCATCGGCCGACAGGCCGTCGGCCATCGCCCAGTGGCGAAGGTTTTCCTGGGTGGTCTGGGCCGCATCATACCTGGCATGCAGCGTCACCGGCAGCGACAGCCGCCGAGGTCTGGATTTGGACTTCAACGGCCACATCCGCTCGTCCCTCCCGGCGAAATCTTCAGGACTTTGACTCCCCGAAACTGAAGAAAATAATCTCCTGACAGTTTCTATGTTGAAACTGCAGCGTGATAGTTGAGGAAACATTTTCTGGCTGTCGTCCATTAGCCATGCATTTGGTACTGACCTTAGTGAAAAATTACAGAAATTTCGACTTTGGTTAGACAAAATTCAATCCAGATTCGTCAATCTGAACATTAAAGAGCAAGTCCAACCTTTCCAAAATTACAAATTACTCAAATTAGCTACCAGAGAGATTTCTACACCTGACAACTAATTTTTTGGAAACAAACCGCTGTCAAGCCAATAGGATGCAAATAGCAAAAAGTCGTTCAAATCCACTTTACAGTCACCATTCATATCATAAGTCGGAGGACCGTACATGCATATCTTTTTGCCTGTATCCTGGTACCATTGCATCACTATTTCCTGGGATGTAAACGCATAATTGTATATTTTCAAATCATCCAACCAGCCTTCAAAAATGCCATCTACCCTTCCGCGAACATTGCGACCCAGCAGTACCATAGGATATTGCCAGGCAGAAAATTTTGTCAGAACCCCAGATGAGGAAGACCTCAGAATCCCGTCAATATAAATACCCAGATTTAATCCATCATACGTGAAGGCCAATAGATGCCATTTGTCCACTGAAATCAAGCCCTCCGGCGAACGAAGCGTAAGCGATGCCCCCCCGTCCTCACGCAGGTAAATTTCAGTCGCCCCCGTGTCTCTAATGTCTATCTGCATACATGTATTGGTTCCGTCATTATAATTTCCAATGATATATTTCGTACCCGTATAAGGTGCGCGTTTGACCCACATAGAATAAGTAAATTCATTTAGACCATTGCCGGAACCAGCTCTGGGATATGCCGTCCGGACTGGCAATGAAATATAGCTGGATCCTCTGCAATTAAGGGCATATCCCTGTTCATCTAAAGCGTGATTCACATAGTCCAACTCACTCCCAACCGCTGTCCCATGATTGACTCCTGCCGAATCCAAGATATTCTGTTCAAATTGATAGTATGAAAGAGGTTCTGTGTTAGCAGGCAACGGGTCCGCTTCGATTTTGACAACCTCATAATCATTCATTTCCAAAATATATTTGCCGCCTAATTGAGAAAATGGTTTATTGTTTTCTCTCACCCAGAGATTCAAGTGGTTATAGTGCCCAACGGCAGCAGATTGTACCTGTAATTCCGCCGGCAACTTGAATATGGATGCCTTTTTACTGGCCAGAACAAACTCATTTTCGCCTCTGCGGATCGCGATTCCCACCCCGCGATTATTGGTATTATACTCAATTTGATAACCGCTTAACCTTTTAAATACATTCGCACTTTCTTCGGCGAACGGATTAAAGAACACCAGAGAACCGCCTCCAGCACGCCGGCTGGCAAGATCATATCCAATCTTTTGAAGCATTTGATTCATTCTACGCGTTTGCGTGTTCCAGTCGTAGTTGGCTCCAGCTACTGTGTCGCCTGGAATTGCTGTATTGTTCGGGCCCTTGATGTAGAAATTGTGACCATCGGGGCCTATCAAGTCATATAGGTTATGGGCACCATTGGCGGCATAGGCCAACAAAATGCCGTAGTCTGGGATACGGTTCGGCGATCCTTGGCTTTCTCCTGTCATCGTCCAGTCTGTCTCCATAATCATGGGAAAGTTCTTACCCTGGCTGTATTGGACCCCCAGATACCGGTAAATCTTATCTAATTCGGAATGTCGGTAGAAGTCCATCCCAAGAAAATCTAAGTGAGTCCCTACCGTTTTCCGCAGAAGCTCATTTTCCGGCACCGTATCCGCTCTGTTTTCGAAGTACTCTGCGTTATTCTGCCGGGTCCAGACTGAATAACCGGATTCCTTTACGCCTCTGGATAAATAACTTAGCCACTCGGCCCGAATGTCCATCATGAATTGATAAACATTCGTGTATCCGCCGAACTCCCAGCGGTCGTCTGCATAGACGCTGTGATAACGGTCGCTGTAACCGAATCTCCTGGTCCATATATTAGTTTCATTGTTGACCTGGCATCCAACCACGGTCTTTTTATCACCGTTTGCGGCATTATAGGCCGCAATATGGTCGAACACTGCCTGAATGACTGTTTTTTCCTTTTCCCTAAGATAAGGGTCAAGCTTGTCCATGTAGTACTGATGTACGCCGTCCAATCTCCACGAACTGGCATTTTGTTTTCTTGTAATGAGATTGCCGTGGGCATCGAGGGCTTTTTGATAGTTCCGTATCACATAATATGGCAGCCGGTTGTCCATCGATAGATTCGTCGTATCAGACCCAAACCACAGGATTTCCAGTTTCAGCCCTGTATTTTCTACATCATGAATCATCTGTTCCAAAGGGTTCCAGTCATAGACATTGTTCCGAGAAATCCGAAGCGTAGGCGGGTAGCGAACGCCGCTTGGGGTAATGCTTGCTAGGTAGGAAGTGTAATCCACGTAATTGAGACCGCCTGCAGTTGCTTCAGACATGCGATCCAATGTTATAACCGCACTTGAACTGGAAGACGCGCGCAGCTCAAAGGATACCACGTCCCACTTTGTTGCCTGTTGAACAAACGCTGTAACATCCAAATCAAAAAAGTGGACATTGTTCACCTCAACCGCATCCAACAATACGGCGGTATTGCCTAAGCCGTACACTTCAATGATGCCTGGACCATTGGATAGATTCTGAACATACACACGGATCATTGCAGCGGAAACAGCGCCCTCCAAAGCGGAAAAATCATATTTTAACTTTGCACGTTTTTGCAGATGGGGAGAATCGGCATGCTGCAGTACCAGCGTGTTTCCATTGTTGATGACCTCGCCATTGCCATTGATATTAAGCACCTCGACGGGCGTATACATCTGGTCGGGTTGGACTTCGTTCCACCAGAGAGGCATCGCCACCGTATTGAAGCTATCAGTTTTAGCAATATTATAGAGAGCACGGATCTGGTCGTTGGTAAACTGCCAACCGTCCCTGAGTTTGTCTCTTCTGATCTGAACAGCATTGTAAAAATATGGCTGTCCGTTATACATTAAGGTAATCTTGTCATAGGTTTCAAGGGAGGTATCAACCCAAGATACAACCGAAGCCTCACTGCCTACTTGAATAAAAACAACAAACAAATTTATCACGAATAAAAATAGACGACATTTCATGCTCATTTTACGGTCTCCGATTCTAAAAATTTCCTCTGTGTATCGTAGTCATAAGTGCTCTGTAGAAAAACTCTTTGACAAGTAAGAGAATCGCCAAGTTGCGGGTGAGTATCCTCAGCAGCATCTCGCGATTTTGTGCCCAGTAACTGCGGGCATGGACCTCCAAACCTCAGTCGGCGCTTGATCATTTAGAGGCGATCTTTACTTATTCGACAGTCGCGAGCATTATTTTTGTTTCAGGCAGTCCTTCCGTCTTGGCACGAAGAGTGATTGGGCCTGGTTGACACGAGGACTGGATAATCACCAGTGCTTTCCCATGAAAGGCCTTTCGCTTGCGGGCCTTGAACGGCTCTATGCTGGTAATGTCTCCGTTATCCACGCCGATAATTGTTGCGGGTCCCTCGAGTTGAAACTGAATTTCATGGTCGGCAGCAGGGACGAGAATTCCTTTCTCATCAGTTATTTGCACCTCAACGTGGCACAGATCATGGCCGTCTGCATGTATCTTTTCCCTGTCCGCAATCAGACGGATTTCGGCCGGCCGGCCTGCGGTCTGGAGATGATGGGAACACACAACAGACCCCTGTTCGATGCCATGGGCCTCAATTTGGCCGGGCTCATAAGGCACAGTCCAGGTGATCATTTTATCGGGAAAGTCTTGAAGTTCCTTGATGCCTGCGGAGGTGCCGTTGACAAACAGTTCCACAGCAGAACAGTTGGTAAAGGTGACGACTTTTACCTGTTTGCCTTCCAATTGGGGGAGGTTCCAGTGTGAAGCCGTCTTCGGCCAGCCCCAGTGGGCTTTGGTCGGCTTGGGTTCATCCAGCGAATCATCCATTACCGCAATGTGCACCATCGGTTTGTCTATCCAGAAACTTTTGTGAAGATTCGCAATGGGGCGGACAAATCCGCAGGTATCTATCAGACTGCAGTTCCATCCGTGATAAGGCCAGCCGGCGACCGCCTCACCCAGATAGTCAATCCCTGCCCAGTAAAATGCCCCCGCAACATAATCGTGTTTGATGACTTCCAGCCAGGGATTGAGCGGCTCAAACGCGTCATATCGCATGTCCTTACCGCAGTAAAAGGGGTAGCTTTCACTGGCGATGATAATAATCTGGGGGTATTCCTTCCGATAGTCTTCAAACCAGTGCTCCTGGTAGTTGCAGGAAGTGACATCGAGCAGTTTGGCAACCTTGGTTACAATTTTGGCATTTTCTTCGCGGGATTTAATTTTAAAGGGCATCAAGGCATACGTAACGGGGCGGGTGGGCTCCAATTCACGCGTCAAATCCGCCAAGGCCTTAAGTTGTTCATTGAATTCCGAGCTGCCCTGGCCGGAGACTTCATTGCCGACGCTCCAGATGATTACCGAGGGATGATTACGATCACGCCGCAGCATATCCGTCAGGTCTTTCCGCCCCCAGTCTTTGAACCATCGCCCACACTGGCCGCCCCACTTGTCGAACGCTTCGTCAATGACCACAAAGCCCATTCGATCGCACAAATCCAGCATTTCCGGTGCCGGGGGATTATGGCTGGCTCGGATAGCATTGCAGCCGATCGATTTTAAAATCTCCAAGCGTCTTTCCCATGCCCGCACGGGAACCGCTGCTCCAAGACAGCCCGTGTCATGATGAATGCAGACCCCTTTCATTTTGACCGGTTTGCCGTTGAGCAGAAATCCTTTATCGGGTTCAAATTGGATTTGCCGGATGCCGAAGGGGGTTTCATATTCATCGCAAATTCCATTTTCATCTTTCAGGAAGGTTTGAATGCTGTACATTACCGGAGAATCAATGGACCACAGTTTCGGGTTTGGTATCCGGAGTTCCTGCTCAAACCGGAAGCGGCCCTGGCCTGAAATCTCCTCAACAGCCGGCGCTTCGGCGGCAACAGCTGCTTTGGCATCGAGGATGCGTGTTATCAAGGTACATCGCTTCGGCTGTTCATAGGAATTTTCTACTTCCGTGCGAACCCTTACCACGGCTTCCGTTGGAGTAATAGAGGGGACAGTTACGTATGTTCCCCACTGTCGGACATGAAGTTTGTCAGTAATCGTCAGCCATACATAGCGGTAGATGCCCGAACCGGTGTACCATCGGCAGTTGGGCTGATCGGTATTGTCCACTCTTACGGAAAGTATATTGTCCCCGTCAAATTTCACATAAGGCGTCAGGTCATGTTCGAAACTGATATATCCGTAAGGACGTACGCCCAGCGAATGACCATTAATCCATACCTCACTGTTTTGGTAGATGCCGTCAAACTGAACAAATACCTTTTTCCCCTCATGGGCAGGCAAGAGCCGGAAATGTTTTCGATACCAGCCGATGCCGCCGGGAAAGAAACCGTTATTTTTTCCGCCGGGGTTTTTCCGGTCTTTCGGTCCTTCAATGCTCCAGTCATGCGGAAGATTCACATTTTCCCAGCCGGAATCATCAAAATCCGCTTGCTGAGCATTGGGGGCATCTCCTTTCAAAAACTTCCAGTCAAAGCAGAAATTGCTGCGTCTTGATGCCTGTTGTTTCGTCTCGGCGTTTATACCTTCAACAGTTGCCGGAAAGCAGATTGCTACGATCAGCATTATTATTGACGTTTTGCACTGGTACATCTTTTGATTCCTTGTCATGTTTGTCCGTTCCTGAATCACCGCCTTTACCTGCACAACGTTTCCGGCGGTCCCATATGGCCGGCCGGGGCATCGCCGATGACAATCTTATCGATAACAACCCCGGCATCAACCATCCAGATTTTTAGTGTATGCTGGCCGGCAGCAGAAACGGTGTGGGTACTTTCAGAGACCGCCGCTCCCTGCAGTACATTAACCGTCCATTGAGAACTCCACTCGGCCGTATCATATCCGATAATCTGCGGAGTTTGCTCGTCGAACGCGACGGCATATCGCAAGCCGTGTTCCGAAGTAATCGCATGGGTTGGGATGCAGTACACTTTCACTTTTTGCACACCGGCATCCCAGAGGTAAACCTGATATTCAAGACAGGGGCTGTTGGCCTGAACATCTGAAATATGGGTTCTGCTGGGTACCGTGGTCGGGAAAACAGTCATCGTATCCCCGCTCCGGCCCAGCGTTTTGATGGTTTCCCAACTTGCCCCGCTTCCGGCTGTTTTGCGGCTGTAGTGTTCGGCTTCGATACTGACAAATCCATTGGACTGAACAAAACCTTTCCATTCCTCAGGGCGGGGGGATTCGGGATTAAACGCCGCAAGATGGACGGCAAGGGTTCTGCCCGCTCCGCTGATTTCGATACTCCCGCTGCTTTCCCCCAACGGAACCTGAGCCCAATCCAGACTTACCCAGATTCGATCCTGCCCCTTTACAGTCCCGCTTGTCTGCTCCAGCCGTATCCAGCCGGCGGAAGGTACGGCCGCCCAGACAAACTCGGTATCTCCCTTGTTGAAAATATCAATAAAATGCCTGTTTTTCGTAAACACATCAAAGGTCGGAAGAGAGGAAGCAGCCGGAACCTCGCTGGTTTGGCCTTCGACAATAACGCCCATCGAGGAACCGCTGACCGGCTCAACCGTACCGACAGAAGGCATTTCAAACACAGCCAGACCCCGCGGCTTGCAGCTCATGATATGTCGCCACTTGCCGTTGGCCGTCTTGTTGTTGTAATAGTCCGTCTCTGCAAGAATCTGATTGTAGGCGGCTTCGGCCATCGCTGCATACTCATTGGCGCTGACGCGCCCCTGGCTTGCATACGCGACGCTCTTTTTGGCATACAGGATTTTCTGATTCATCAGACTGGCCCCTCGGATGGGGTAAAGAATCGTCTGGTAAAAAGCATCCCGGAAAATCGCCGGCAGGGACTGATAAATCGCATCAGCCCGCGCTTCCAGGTCTTTATAGGCCTCAATCCGCCGCTGCGTCTCATCCCCATAATGAATCAGACTGAATTCCTCGCCGGAGGCATAGGTGGCCATGTGTTCCGGTTTTCGTGTCTGCCCAAGGCGGTAGTAGTCCGCCAGAATCTCAGCAATCTGTTCTTTGTATTCCGGCCCAAACTGACGCCGCGCCCACTGCTCCAGATACGTTTGAATATTGGTATGGTCATACTGATCAATATCCCAGGCCATTCGAAGGGCGAACTCCATGCAGATTTCGGCTGGTTTAATATCCCCAACATTGAAAATCCACACCCGGTCTGCCGTATAATCATAGGCCTTTTTCATCTCCTCCCAAATCAATGCCGGCGGTGTCGAACAAAGCCACAGATAATCATGCGGGCTGCCCCAATAAGAAAGGTGGTAATACACGCCCGACCTGCCGCCGCGCCCCCGTTCCGCCGAATTGGAAAGACGTCGGATGTACCCATGATTGTCATCCGGCCAGACAAGCGTAATATCATCGGGAACCTGCATATTCAGATTATACAAGTCCAGCACCTCTTTATAGGGACAGAATATCTGCGGCACAGTCCGCGGGTCTGGATGCACCCACTCGGCCAGCATCTGCCGCTGGGCTGGAAAAATCTGTCCCTGCATGATTTGCACTTTTTGACCGTTGCTGGCCCCCGAACACGGCATGCCGCTGTCGTGGATTCCCCGCATCCCCGTGGTATAGATGTTCTCGTAAGGGGCATTGGTCTTGACGCGTTCTTCCCAGTATTCGGTTATCTTTGCGCTGTTGGTGCACCAGTCCCAATTCCCCCGGCTGCTGCCGTCCGAAGGAGTCCAGCGATTCCATTCCCAGACATTGTTGCGAAGCATCTGCTCGCAATGGGACGACCCCATCACAATAGCGTATTGCTCGGCAATGACCTTGTTGTCTTCAAAGGCATTGAACGCCTTGGTGCAGTCATGCATAGCCGGCCACAGATGGTTGGCTTTCAGACGCAGCAGCAGTTCAAACACTTTTCGATAGGTCTTCGGCCCGATATACCCGTCTTCGGGCGCATAGGTCTTTCGCGCCCACGGATGCAGCCCCCAATCTTCATCATTGATGAAGATCCCGCGATATTTCACAGAAGGCGGACCCTGTTTATAACGGCCGGCCCGCACCACCAGCCGCTCCCGATGAAGAACGGGCACATCCGCCCACCAGAACCAGGGCGAAACCCCCATAGTTTCAGACAAATCGAACACCCCGTAGGCCGTCCCGCGCCGGTCGCTGCCGGCAATGACCAGACCTCGCTCCACTGACGCCATAGGATTATCCACTACCTCCAGGGCGAAGGTTTCCCATTGGCCGGTTAAATCGGAAACATGGATTTTTCCGCTGCCGGCCAGTGCGTCAACGGCCGCGCTATGGCCCAGCGTCCCGATGAAGATAACCGAACCGCTCAGCCCGTCCGTACTGTGGACGACAGCCGGCTTTGTACCGCATGCCAGTTCAATGTCATTGGCCAGACAATCAGCAGCAATTTGACAGACAGCATAATCCCCGCCATCCACATAGATGGCGGCAATTTCGCCTTCATAAGCAATCTTAAAATCCCCCGCATTATATCGCGAAATCACATACCCCGCAGGAAAAGGCCCTTCCTTCTTCCACGCAGAGGAAAGATGGGAACAATCGGCATAGTCCACCTTGCCGCTCTTGTCTATATCTGCCGGTCCAACGCTCGATTCAAGCCACTCCTGGGCCGTTAAAGATAAATCCTGTATATCCACAATGCTGTCTTCGTTGATATCAGCTTCCAGGGAACCGACGGTCGGAGAGCGAGTGGTAAAACTCCAGACTGCTCCCTCAGAAATGCCCTCGATATCCACCCGCCAGAGATAGACCTGTGCCGGCTGCATCGGATCACTTCCAAAGGGATCAAAAGCACTTTCCGTCTGTCCCTGCGAAACCAGAACAGGAAATGTTTCAGCAGTTCCGAAATACACATTATAAACCGGATTTTCAACCTCCGCCGGCGGCTGCCATTGCAGCCCAGCATCCACGGAGACATTCCGGCTGCCGTCGGGAGGAACCGGTGAGTGCACAGTCGGAACATAGGCTGTATTCAGCCCATACTTTGTTCCCAGATAGAAACCCACCTTGCTTTGCTCATCGCGGCTCAGCACCCGATTAAAAATAATCAGTTCCGCCAAATCCCCTGCAAAGAAATCCTTCTGACCGCGATTATAAGAACCTATATTAAATGCGGCTGGGTATTCCGACGAGGTATTGGAAGCTCTCCCGAGACTGACCCCATCTAAGAACCCCTCCACAACCGAAGTCATGGCGAATAGATGAACCTTCAGATCAGCCGGAGCAGTTATCTCTTTCCATCCGCTGCTGCCGGCCCGATACTCGAATACCGGCGAGGAGCTGGCTTCGACCGCAAAGCGGATTCGGTTGTCCCCGCTGCCGTTCTGACCGGCCATCAGATATTGGTTTCTGCTGATAAGTTCATACCTGGCCACTGCAAATGCGGTAAAAGAACCTGCCGAAACAGTTGTTGACGGCAGAGTCATCCAGTCATTGAGACCGTCAAAATGAACCACAGGCAGCCCGTGAAAAGAAGCAGCGGCTGCCCTGTACACGGGCTGCACCCCGGCTGTCGCCTGAACGGCATGGTTGCCCACCCCTGACAAGTCCGCCCAGAAACCCAGCGGACTGCCGTCGGAAACGCCTGTAATCGAATGAGCATCGAGGTGAAGAACAAGCCCCTCTGTAACGGGTAAAGACGCGAACAAAAGCGAACAGCAGAAAATCTGAGAAATCAGTATCCCTTTGATTATGTTCTTAAACATCCCAGTCCCCAATCGGTAAGTATGGATAATATATCTGCCTGACTTCACACCGGCTTTTCTATCTATATGCCTCATTTCTCGTGAATTTGCAACCCCCTCTCTGCAGCACATTCCACCGATGTATCCCGCTGGTCTCTCAATTTTGCCGCTGAAAATCTCTTGCGGCCCGGGCCAATCCGACCCGAGCCGCAAG
>Ga0208940_1004248_pt1 | contig 11412 bp, 8 predicted proteins | sample AD_JPNNA6_MetaG_FD_184445 | JGI IMG/M metagenome (GOLD analysis project Ga0208940, IMG submission 184445) | Active sludge microbial communities of municipal wastewater-treating anaerobic digesters from Japan - AD_JPNNA6_MetaG (SPAdes) (version 2) | ecosystem: Engineered > Bioreactor > Anaerobic >... | reverse complement strand
GCAGTTCTCAAAGATGCCCTGTCCACATGAATATCTTTGACCAGTTGCCGCTCAGGCGGAAGTTTGTCGCCCGGTTTCAATTGCCTGCTGAAAATCTGTTTCACAAGAATATTCATCACGCGCTCATGTGCCTGTAATTCCTTCATAGAATCTCCTCTCCTGAAATATATAGCCTTCGTGCCGGTTTCAGAAATAATTTTCCTTACATTTAGAAAACATTTGTTATTCAATGGTCAACCAATTGTGTAAATTAATGTACCACATCTTTTTTGAATTATCAAGTACGAAGTTGGTCAATTTAAGAGAGGTTATCAAAGTCACAATGGGGTCACGCAATGGGGTCACACAACAATCACAATGGGGTCAAATCACAATGGGGTCAGGTCTTGAAATATAAGTTTATTTATGATAGGGAGACCTCAAAATAATATTTGAGGTGCATTTATGGCAAGACCATTGCGGATAGAATATCCTGATGCGGTTTATCATGTGACCTCGCGGGGCAATGCGCGAAGCGACATATTTCATTCAGATCAAGACCGGGAGGAGTTTCTATTTATCCTTGATACCGTTGTAAGAAGATTTAACTGGTTATGCCACGCTTATTGCCTCATGGGCAATCATTATCATCTGATCATCGAGACACCTGATGGTAATTTATCTTTAGGCATGCGGCAATTGAATGGAATTTACACCCAAAAATATAATTATTTGCACGGGAAGACCGGTCATGTTTTCCAAGGGCGATATAAGGCAATATTGGTCGAAAAGGAAAGTTACCTTTTAGAACTATGCCGGTATGTTGTTTTAAATCCGGTGCGCGCAAAGATATTCAGCAAACCGGAAGAATGGAAATGGAGCAGTTATCATTATACAGCGGGAATAAAAAAAGCGCCGGGCTATTTGACTACGGACTGGATACTTGGTCATTTCAGTAAAAATAAGACAGAAGCACAGAAGCTTTACTGCAAATTTGTGAAAGAGGGCATAAATGCAAATTCACCTTGGAATGAACTTCAGGGCCAGATTTTGTTGGGAGAGAAAACCTTTATTGAGAAATACCTAAAACGTTTACATGGAAAGGAACAGATAAAAGAAATACCGAGGATACAACGCTATTTAAACAGACCTAAATTGGCGGACTTATTTTGTAAGGAAGACACGAAAAAAGTAAGGGACAAGAATATTCACGCAGCGCATGTCCGATATGGTTATCGGTTAAACGAGATAGCGGCATATTTGGGGATTCACTATACAACGGTTAGCAAGGTGCTAAAGAATGAAGAGAGAAACTGATATAACCCCATTTTCCCCCTTCCAAGACCTGACCCCATTTTCCCCATTGGGAATTGACCGAAAAACCCTTTTCCGGAAAATGCAAAAATTCGGCATCACCGGATAATAGACCCACAATGACCCACATAAAGAACCATATCGCCCCATTATACAACAGAAATCATTAACAAATGGGGTCTATTGCCACCATTGTTGTACTCCTTTTTAACCGTATTTACTTATTTGTTTTATATATCAATAACTTAAGCAAATTACCCATCATTGCAATAAGTTGGCACATTTAATGCTGTATCAATATAAATTTACCTTTAAATTAAGTAAATTTATATCAATGAAAATCTTGTTGTACATTATTTGTAAATATTAAGGAGGGTAAAGGCATGAAAAAAGAGGCTTGGATAATTAGAATGCGATTATGGTGTCATTCAATGCTTTACAAAAACCTTTTAGTCGTTCTGATGGTTGCAACAATAGGATTCATTGTGGCGCCGGGAGTAAGCCAGGCGTCAAGCGTACCCATGAACGCCAGTGGCATTTACAGCGCAACCGCCGATGATGGCAGCAAAATCTTTTTATATCGCTATGCGCCCTATACAACAGGCACCCCGCAATTCCGCACCAACGGAACGCCTATATTAATCTTTCCGGGTATCTCAGGAAATATGAATGAGTTTCTTTCCTGCACCCCCCCTGATAAGGTTAAAGCTTACAGTACCGTCTATGTTCCGCCTGTTTCCAGTGCTCCGGCCTGGGCCTTGAACGCAACAGGAACGGACTATGAACCATATATCAAAGCTGACAAAATGCGTTATTACAGTCTGGCTCATTATCTGTGGCTCCAGGGTTACGACCCCTGGTTCGCCAACTATCGGTTTACGGGTCGCGCTCCGGTACGCAGTACAGGGACTAATAATGCGGCCATGACGACTCTCGATATGTGGGCCACGCTTGATGCCCCCGCCGCCATAGCCAAAGTAAAGGCGGTTACCGGAAAGAAAATGTTCATCGGTGGCCACAGTACAGGAGGTTTGGTTTCCTATATCTATCTCCAGGGAGCCTATTTAGATTACGGCCCTATTAATACAGCAGCAGCAAAGAAAGCCTATTATCAGTTATGCTATACCCTCGGATTCCAGCCGCACGTCAAAGCCAGTGCTTCCCTCGCCCAGGCAAGGAATGCAGATGTCAAAGGCTTTATCGGCCTTGATCCGGCCAGCGCGCCACCATTGCCCAGTCTTCTGGACACAGACCTTATGTGGACGCTTATCGGTACCAAAATATATCTTCCGCTGGATACGCTATCCCAGAACTTATTGCAATTGTTGCCGAGCCAGCAACTGGTCAGCCTCGTTGACATCATGTTCGGAACAATTAATGACGCAGAGGACCTCATTGCGGCAGCCGGTGTCAGCCCGCAGAACAACCTTTTCAACTATCTGAACTTCTGGTCAATGGAGGATACCGATCCCTGCATGCAGGATTTTACGGCACGATATGTTCTGAGCGGTTTGTCAATACGCGACCTGGGCCAGTATATGGATTGGGGACTGAACTACACCCTTCGTGAGCACTATTTAAACGGAGCGGAAAATTATTTGTCGGCAAAATTGATTAAAGGCAGTCCCACACCGAACCCCGGCAGCGACGGATATTATTACTACAGTCAGAATATGTCGCGTATGACCGTACCGTTGATCGTTTTTTCATCGACTGAAGGTGCCCTGGTAACTACTGGCGCGACTTACGACTTTATTATATCGAAAAAGTCGCCGACGCAATATGACGAATGGTATGTCATCAATGGAACTGCGCATATTGACCTGGGAGCGGGAGGGAATAAAGAACCAACGGAGGTATTTCCACAGTTAGGCGCCTGGCTCGATAATGTCGAATCCTTGTCCATGGGTCCTGTTGTGAAAACGACCACACCAGCTTCACGCATTGATAGATAGAATCATTTTTTGATTCACGAAACCATTGTTTCACATTGAGAGGCACACCGTAATCCGGTTGCCTCTCAATTGTTTAAGGGAAATAGGGGACAGCGCCCAATAAATAGTAGAAGATCAGTCTAGCTCCATTTTAGAATTATATGGTTAATGCCAACGCTCCATTGCCTCATTTGATTTTCGTTTTAATATTACGGCAATTGGTATTGACATGTCTTGGAGAAATATGCTTTTCTTCGCCTACTTACCCAAGGAGAAAATAGATTTGAAAAAAAGCAAGACAGCTTACTATTGCCAGCATTGCGGATATATGTCGCCCAAGTGGCTGGTAAAATGTCCTTCCTGTAACGGGTGGAACTGTTTTGCCGAAGAACTGATTGTTAATTCCGGTTCCGATAGCCGCTCGGAGATGACTTTTGACGGCAAGCCGATGCTCATTCAGAAATTCCTGATATTTTCCGATCAAAAATAGACTATCCGTCTTTTCCAGAGTCATATAGGAGCGCATCAGTTCTTTTTTCATCTCAACGTGATTTTTTATTTGTTCATTATCCAGAGAAGCAAAAAAGATTTCGATCATTTTTTTGCGCAGGGGACGACAGGTATGCATGATGAGAATGACAACAATATTGTTTCCGATTTCAGCGACCAGCTCCTGAGATTTTAATTCCAGTTCTACAACGCGAGTCCGGTCATTCAAATTGGCCAGCTCTTCATCGAAAATATCCATCATGGCTTTAATGTCACGCGGCGCGACTCGTTGGGCGGCAAGTTTGAGCATCTCCGGCAGGAAAAAAACCCAGAATTCCCAGATTTCATCCAGAATATACGGATCGACCAGCCATTCATCATCCGGTTCTTTCGTCTGCAAAAAAAGCATTCTCAAAAAATCGATACTGGCACCCTTCATGTAGTCACGAACATAAATGCCGTCACCGTGTCTTATCGTGAGTACATTCATCATTTCCAGATGTTTTAAAGCAGTTCTCAAAGATGCCCTGTCCACATGAATATCTTTGACCAGTTGCCGCTCAGGCGGAAGTTTGTCGCCCGGTTTCAATTGCCTGCTGAAAATCTGTATTACCAATATGTTCATAACACGTTCATGTGCTTGTAATTCGTCCATACTAGCTCCTTATTGATCATCTAAGATTTTTACGTATATGCAAAAAAAAGTACTTGACATATGGTTAATATATGTTATTTATTGGTCAACCAATTGTGTAAATTAATGTACCACATCTTTTTTGAATTATCAAGTACGAAGTTGATCAATTTAAGAGAGGTTATCAAAGAAAGGTGTCTATTCTTTTCAGAATGAACAACCCCGCCGCAAGCAGCGGGGTATCCAAAAGAACTTGCGCCCCAAGGGGCGGGGAATTAGACCCACATTTATCCCGCTCGGCTTCGCCTCGGGGATAATTCGACCATCAAATTTCAGTGCACTTCGTTTCTGAAATTTGGGTCTCATTAAAGTATGGCCGTCTTACAATAATGAAATGAGCAAACGACGAAAATATGGATTATAAATATTTAAAAACACAAAAAGAAAATGATAGCCTCTGGGTTGAGATACACAATCCGCCGGTAAATTTTCTGACCGTCGCCATGCTTGAAGAGCTCTTCGATCTCGTCAAACGGGTATCCAAGGATGATTCTATCCGGGTATTTATCCTGACGGGCGGTATCGAAGATATCTACATCATGCACTTCTCCATTCCCGAACTTCTCACCTTATCCACGGATAATAAAAAATTACTTCTGAATCTTTTCGTAAAATCTAGAATAACAGGTTCCATCTTAAAATACGTGACCACTTACACCAACTGGCTGATGGATTGTTTCGGATGGTACGAAACGCTGATGCTGAAATTTGCCAGAATGATTAGCGGCTATTCCTCGAGCCTGTATCTGTGGTTTATCATGCAAAGAGTCTATTTCGCGATTGAACGGCTCAACAAAATTACCATTGCCGCCATCAACGGCAATTGCAACGGCGGCGGAACGGAACTTTCTGCCTGTTTTGATTTTCGCTTCATGATCGGCGACCAGGAATTCACGATCGGACAGCCGGAAGTGCTGATTAATATTGTTCCCGGCGGCGGTTCCACCCAAAGACTGCCTCGTTTGATCGGCCGTGCCAACGCTCTTGAGTTCATGCTGCGCGGCAATCAATGGGATGCCCGGGAAGCGCAGCGCGTTGGTTTGATCACGGAAATATTCAACAAGAACGAATTCCAATCCCGCGTGCAGGAATTTGCCGATCTGATGAGCAAGCGACCCATGACGGCTGTGGACGCGATTAAAACGTGCGTTCACAACGGCTCGGAAACGACGTTGAGACACGGATTAAGCATCGAGATGGAGCAGAGCATCCGCTGTCTCGATACCGAAGACACGATGAACGCGATGCAGGCGTATACCAAATACCTTGATCAACATGTCAATGCGATTGACCGTCAGAAAATAAGCACGGAGGAACTTAATAAAGTTGTACAGGATACGGTCAAACACATGGAAGAAGGTAATCTCTATAAATTTAAACATTGATGAGGATTCTGGCTATGAAGAAAACAAACGAGGATGCGAATACAAAGAATAAGTCATCAGTGAAAACAATCCTGGTGACCGGTGCATCAAGCGGCATCGGTTGGGCAACCTCGCTGGAACTGGCCAATAAGGGTTGGCGAGTGTTTGCCGCCGTCAGAAAAGAAGCGGACGCCAAAAAACTGCGGGACGCCTCTTCCAATAAAGTCACGCCGGTAATCATGGACATCGTCGACTATGAAAGCGTGAAACGAGGCGCGAAAGAGATCGAAAAGGCCCTCGGCGGCGCGGGCCTGGATGCGCTCTTCAACAACGCGGGAATCTCGGTCCAAGGCCCCTTGGAAATACTGCCCATTGAATTATTTGAACAACAGATACGGGTCAACGTTTTCGGTCACGTCTTCGTGACGCAGACCTTTCTGCCGCTCCTGCGCAAGGCGCAAGGGAGAATCGTGTTCACGAGTTCCGAGAGCGGCAGGGTCACATTACCGCTCATGGCACCATACTCCTCATCAAAATTTGCTCTAGAGGCTGTCGCAAGCGCTCTGAGGATAGAACTTCGTCCGTGGAAAATCAGAGTTTCTACTGTGGAATTGCAGACGATCAAAACACCCATGTGGGAAAAAATAGATACCACCACCGAAAAACTATTTGCATCCGTACCGAAACAGGCCCGAGACCTCTATAAAGATGAGCTAAGGACCCTCAGCGTCTTTCCAAAATGGCAGGCGGAAATGGGCATATCCATGAAAAAGGCCGTCAGGGTGATCATTCGTGCCCTTAGCGCAAAAAGGCCAAAGGCCCGCTATCTTGTGGGTTGGGAGGCCAGGTTCCTGGTCTATTGCCACAATGTTACGCCAATCCGGATGATGGACTGGTTCTCAAGCAAACTTATGATACTGCTGGGTAAATTGATAAAGCCAAAATAAATGGATAGCCTCCAACATATGGCAGCAGCAATATGTTGGCGGTGATGAAAATATAATTTGGAATATGGAGAAATGTGATGAGAGATGTATATGTAATAGCGGTAGACACCATTAAATTCGGCAAACACATGGATAAGAGCATCAAGGATCTGGCGATTACGACGGCCACCGGTTGCCTCAAAGATGCCAATCTTGCCAAGAACGATATTCAGGCTCTCTTTTTTTCAAATGCAGGCTGGGGTGAAAGAGGACAAATGACCATTCGCGGTCAGGTTGCACTGAAGGGAATGGGTATCGAAGGCATTCCCATCACCAATGTGGAAAACGCCTGTGCGGGCGGTTCCACGGCTTTTCATCATGCCTGGTACGGTGTTGCAGGCGGTTTGTATGACATCACCATGGCTGTCGGCGCGGAAAAACTCTACGCTGCCAACAAAAATTTAGTATTCAACGGTTTTTTGGGCGGAATTGATATTGAAAATGTCCTGAACCTGGTCAAGACCCTTTCAATCTTTGCGCTGACGGAAGAGGAAAAAGCCAGTTTGGAGCGCTTCAAACAGCGCTATCAATCCCATAAAGAAACCGAAGGTAAGAAGCAGTCCAAATCCAAGGAGCCTTTCTGGAAAGAGTATCGTGACCGTTTAACTGCCGGTATCGTTCTGGCTGAAAAAATAGGCTACGATACGGTCTGGCAACTGGCAAAACTAACAACCGGAGATCATTCTCCTTTTATGGATGTTTACGGCTATGCCTGTCGCCAGCATATGAAAAAATATGGCTCGACGGTTGAACAACTGGCCATGATCGCTTCCAAGAATCATTTTAATTCAACGCTCAATCCCAATGCGCAGTACCGCTTTGAAGTTCCGGTTGAAAAAGTTTTATCCGATCGTATTGTATCGTGGCCTTTGACCCGCGCCATGTGCGCTCCCATCGGCGATGGCGCCGCTTCAGCCATTCTCTGCTCTGAAGACAGGGTTAAGAAACTCGGCTTGACCAGTCAGGCGGTTAAAGTCAGGGCATCGGTTCTCGGTTCCGCCATCAGAACATCTTTCGATTCAGATATTCCGGAAATCGGAGAGAGGCTTGCCAAACAGGCCTATGAAAAGGCCGGTGTCGGCCCTGAGGATATTAATGTTGCTGAAGTCCATGATGCCTCGGCCTTCGGTGAAGTGGTGCAGGTGGAAAATCTGGGCTTCTGCCCCAAAGGCGAAGGCGGAATATTTGCCGAAAAAGGCGAAACAAGCCTGAACGGCCGCATTCCCATTAATCCCAGCGGCGGTTTGATTTCACGCGGCCATCCTATCGGCGCTTCAGGTCTGGCGCAGATTCACGAACTTGTGACGCAATTAAGGGGCAATGCCGGAAAACGTCAGGTGAAAAACGCCAGGCTGGCCCTGGCAGAAAACGGTGGCGGTGCTCTGGGTACGGAAGAAGCGGCGATGTGTATTCATATTCTGGAAGCGCCATCTCATTAAGAACATTGAAGTTGCCTTGTGTGCTTTGCGTAATAAAGATTAAGCGTAAGACGAAAAAATGGGAATTTTATGCTGTTTTCATGAGCGGTTATCCTCATGGCTTACGGGGAGAAGCCGTGCCGGTTATGTAGGGTCGCAATCATTCAATCCATGAGGGAGGAATTATGATAAAGCCGAAGGAAGATAAAATGTTACTGGAGCGTGAACCGCGTTTCGAGGACAGTTACTGCAGCATGCAGGCCATTCCGCAAATACCGAAAATCCAGCTCAAAGAAACCAAAAAGCTCGTCAGCTATGTTCGGAAGTTCAATGACGAGGTTGTCAGGCCCATGGCCTTGAAAACGGATTTGAAGACGTTCCAGGATCCGGACTATCTGCCGTGGGATCTGGTGCAAAAAGCTAATGAATGGGGCTTCTACACCATGTTCATTCCCAAAATATTCGGGGGACAGGGCTGGAGTCTGCCGAGTCACGCGTATGTGATTGAAGAGATGTCTTCCGCCTGCGTGGGCATTGCCAATGTGGTTTTTGTTCATTACCTCGGCTTTATGACCTGTCTGGCGTCGTGGAATCTGCCTCTCATCAATCGAATCGCCCGCGATGTGGCCGAAGGGCAGCGCACGGGAAATCCCTGTCTGATTACACTTGCCATTACCGAACCGGGAGCGGGTACGGACGTGGAAGAGGTGGAACTGGTCGACCGTGGCAAGGTTACATGTTACGCCGAGAAGGTCAAGGGAGGCTACATCGTCAATGGCAACAAGATCTTCATTTCCATGGGTCATGTATCCCAGTGGCACGCCCTGATCGCTTACACCGATTTGAAAAAACCCTCCGAAAATACCGTCATGCTGGCGGTCAAGACCGGCACCAAGGGATTTAGCTTCGGCAAACATGAAGACAAAATGGGTCAGCGCGCCTGCTGTGCCAGCGAACTGATTTTTCAGGATTGTTTTATCCCGGATGAAAATGTTCTGGCAGATTCCCGCTATTTTCCCAATTCCCAGATTCGCGAGACCGGAGATCTGGTCAATCAGATCATCCACTACGTTGTCGAAGTCACCAGGGCTTCCGTGGGAGCATTCGGAACCGGCGTGGCCAGAGGCGCCTACGAACACGCCCTGAAATTTGCCGGTGAAAACGAAGTGGATGGGAAACTGCTGATCAATCACGAATGGGCGCAGATCATGCTGGCGGAGATGTACAAAAATGTGGTCGCCGGAAGGCTCATGTATATTGAGGCCAATTATTCGAACAGCCTGAAAGGCGGCGTGCTCCATTTTCTGCAGATCAAGCCGATTTACTATTATATGAAGTTTGTGCCGCAATGGATTATCGATTTCTTTGTCGTTCCCTTTTATAAAACAAAAATATTCGATTGGCTTATCCGTCAGATCTTTGTGGAAGGACAATCGATGGAGGATCAGAAGCGCTGTTCCGGCTGGTCGTCCATTGCCAAATTCTTCGGCACCGATATGGGCATGAAAAACAGCCAGATGGCGCTGGAGATGATGGGACAAGCCGGATTACGGCATGACCAGGGCGCCGAGAAAATCCTGCGGGATTCCAAACTCCTGCAGATTTACGAAGGCACCAACCAGTTGAACCGCCTCAATCTGTTTAACTGCCTGATTGCCCGTTGCGTGCCGCAGGCTAAAGTATTCGAAGAAGAGAAGGAGGGATAATCATGCTGACAACCGTAAAATGCGAACTCAAGTCTTTTGAAGATCTCGCCCGAAGCTTTGCAGCCAAGGAGCTTGCGCCCAAACGGGAAGAGCACGACCGCTATCCGTTCGGACCTTTTTTCGACGATGTGGTCACCAAGGCGTATGAAGTCGGCCTTTTAGGCGCGACGCTGCCCGAAGAATGCGGAGGCATCGGTCAGGACATCGGCGCTCTGTGCGTTATCCTCGATCATATCAGCGCGGCAGACGCGAGTCTGGGAGGCATTATCTTCACCAATGCTCTGTCACAGGAAATCATGCTGGCCGGCGGGAATAAAAACCTCCTTGCCGATGTTATGGGAAAAGCAACCGATGCCAAATCGTCGCTCATCGCCTGTGCATCTTTTGCCAACCCTTCTGAAAACGGCGTTACCGTGGAAGCGGTCAATACCAAAGACACATATGCACTCAACGGTTCCATCGAGTATGTCGTGCTGGGCGGTTTTGCCGGTTACGCTCTGGTGCCGGCTAAAATCAAGGGACAGGACGGCTATTCGTATTTTCTCGTGGATACGGCGGATCGGGGATACGCGAAAAGCGAGCCGGTAGTGAGCCTGGGACTGCACGCCTGTCCGGCCGTTGATGTGAAACTCACGGGTGTTGAAGGAAAACGGATCGGTCAGGCGGGGGAAGGCGAGAAATATTTTTCAAAAGCTTCCGACCGGATGCACGCAGCGGTGGCGGCCATCCAGTGCGGTATTATGAAAGGGTCATTTCAGGAAGCATTCGATTACAGTCAGCAGCGCTGTCAGGGCGGCAAAGAAATCATCAACTGGTCCGGGCTCAGAATGATTCTGGGCCAGATGGCTGTTTATGTAAAAATCGCCGATATGGTGGTTTCCGAGGCGGCGCAGGCCGTGGAGAATCAGGAGAAGCAGTGGAATCTTTACACCAAGGTGGCCGCATTACACATCTCGGAGCTTGCCTGCAAGCTGACCACCGACGGCATCCAATGTTTAGGTGGCAATGGCTACATGAAAGACTACGGCCAGGAGAAGCGATTCCGTGACGCCAAGCATGTGCAGGCTCTGCTGGGATTGGCTCCCATGAAGAAACTTGCTTTGATCAAGGAGATGTTGACATAAAGAAATTAGATTGGTCCTACCTCCTCCCCAAGTCGGTAGGTAACCGTGGGAACTCCGGTAGCGCCCTAGGGCGCTATCCGGGGCTACTGTGTATAAATAAATGATGCGGAGAAGATTATATATGGATTTGAACAAAAAATTCCCTGAAAAAAGAGTCGTGATCACAGGAGCCGGCAGTGGTTTGGGCAGGGCGCTGGCGCTTGAATTCGCGAAACGCAACTGGCGTATCGCCATCGCGGAAATCAACGATCAGCGCGCCCGGGAAACGGCGGACATGGTGAAGAAAGAGGGAGGAGAAGCGCTGACCATTCACTGCGATGTGACCAAGCCTGAGGATCTGGACCATGTTTTGAAAGAGGTTCTGCAAGCATGGAAGGGAGTGGACATTCTGATTAACAACGCCG
>Ga0208940_1004239_pt1 | contig 11441 bp, 10 predicted proteins | sample AD_JPNNA6_MetaG_FD_184445 | JGI IMG/M metagenome (GOLD analysis project Ga0208940, IMG submission 184445) | Active sludge microbial communities of municipal wastewater-treating anaerobic digesters from Japan - AD_JPNNA6_MetaG (SPAdes) (version 2) | ecosystem: Engineered > Bioreactor > Anaerobic... | reverse complement strand
GTGCAGTTCAAGCAGGCCTTCCGGGCCAGCGGTGTCGTGCTGTCCGACGAGGACGCGGAGTTGCCCGACTACCTGCCCGTGGTGCTCGAGTTCGCCGCGCTCACCGATCGCGAGGTCGGCTGGCGGCTGCTGACCGACCACCGTGTCTCGATCGAATTGCTCCATCGAGCGTTGCAGCACAAGGATTCTCGCTGGCTCCCCGTGGTGGACGCCCTGCGTGCGACGCTGCCCGTGCTCGACGGCACCGACGAGGAGGCGCTGGCCAAGCTCATCGCCGCCGGCCCTCCGAGTGAGGACGTCGGTATCGAGAGCGCCCAGGATCCCTACGTCATGGCGCCCGGTTACGACGGTCCCCCGTCGTCGCGCCCCGCCCCCTCAAGTCCGCAGTCACTCGGTCACTCGATCCCCGTTGGAGCCCCCCGATGAGCACCTTTCTCTGGGTCATCTTCCCCTACCTCTGCCTCGCGAGTTTCGTTGTGGGGCACTGGTGGCGCTACAAGTACGACAAGTTCGGGTGGACCACCCGCAGCAGCCAGCTCTACGAGGACAACTTGCTCAAGTGGGGCAGCCCGCTCTTCCACTTCGGCATGCTCGGGGTCGTCGGCGGCCACATCATCGGTCTCCTTCTCCCCAAGGGGTGGACCGACGCGATCGGCATCTCCGAGTCGACCTATCACACGTTCGCTCTGGGCGGCGGGCTCATCGCGGGAGCCATGACCTTCGTCGGGCTCGTCATGCTCGTCTACCGACGCCGCACCGTGCGTCCGGTCTTCAAGGCGACGACGCCGATGGACAAGGTCATGTATCTCTTCCTCGGCGGCGTCATCCTGCTGGGCTGCTGGAACACCGTCGCCTCGGTGATCTTCAAGACCCACTTCAACTACCGCGAGAGTGTCTCGCCGTGGTTCCGTCAGATCTTCTACCTGCAGCCCGACGCATCCCTCATGACCGGGGTGCCCCTGGGCTTCCAGGCGCATGCTCTGCTCGCCTTCGCGCTCTTCGCGCTGTGGCCCTTCACCCGCTTGGTGCACGTCTTCTCGGCGCCGGTCGGCTACTTCACCCGGCCCTACATCGTCTACCGGAGCAAGGACGAGCGCTCCGGCCGCGGCACCGGCAACCACGCTCCCAAGCGCGGCTGGGAGGCCTCGAACCTCGACGACGCCCGCAAGTAGCCATCCCTCGTTTCCCGCTCAGAGCGGGAACAGTGGTTCTGCGTGGGGACCGTTCCTGCGCAGAACCACGTTTCCCACGCACCATTGGAGCCCGTCATGACTGACCTGGTCGCCGCCGAGGCCACCTGGCACGACTGGATCGTCGAGGCCTGCGCGGCCTTGGACGTCGACCCCGATCTCGTCGACGTCAAGGCCATCCACGGCCTGACCAAGCGCATCGCCCACGAATACGAGCGTCCGATGGCTCCCGTCGGCGCCTACATCCTGGGCCTGGCTGTCGGTGCTGGCGCGGGCCCGGACCGGATCACCGAACTGCGGGCCACCCTCGAGTCGACGATCCACGGTCGCACCTCGCCCTGAGATCGGCGAGGATGGCGGGAGCGCTCCCTGACGTCATCAGGTGAGCCCGACGCCGGAAGGAGCCCGTCATGGCCGAAGGCATTTCGATCGGTGGACGACCCGACACGACCGATCCCGCAACTCCCCCCGAGGCGCCTGCCCCGTGGGAAGGCCTTCCCAGCGAACCGGGCGCGCCCTCGGTGGTCGACCTCACGGCATACGCCGAACGACTGTTGACCCAGGCCCGGGCGGACGCACGGGGCAAGGCCAGCGCACCCGTCCTCAAGGGCGAACGGCAGCGCGCCATGCTCGTCGCCCTGACCGCGGGTGCCGGACTTGGCGAGCACTCGTCCCCGCCGGCGGCCAGCCTGCACGTGTTGTCCGGTCGCTTTCGCCTGTATGCCGGTGAGCTGGGTTGGGAGTGCGGCCCCGGTGAGCTGGTGGCCATCCCCGAGGAGCGGCACGCGGTGGACTGCCTCGAGGACGGCGTCTTCCTGCTCACGGTGACTCCACCCAGCCGCACCTGACGAGGTCTCGCGCCCTCAGTCGAGATAGACCCCAGGGGTCAGGCGGTCTGGGACGGAGTGAAGCCCGCGCGGCGAGCGGAGTCCTCGTCGAAGAACCAGACGTCCGGCTCACGCGAGTCATAGCCCGGGGCCTCGGGCACCCGGAAGGTCATCGTGTCGCGGTAGGCCTGCACCGCGTGGCCGAGGGGCTGGGCGCCATCGGCGATCGGTGCGGCCGAACCCATGCCGAAGCCACCATCGGACACCTCCTCGAGGTCCGAGATCCGACGGCCCCACGCTGCGGTTTCGGGAGCGTCGGAGGGCATGACCTCCGAAACGGTCTGGTCGGCGCCAGCGTCGACAAGGTCATCCGCAGCTTCCTCGCCGAACATCGCCTCGTCGTGCTGCCAGTCGTCGGTCTCGACCGCCTCGACGGACTCGACCGCCCGATCGTGGCTGATCGTCGCGGCCACCGCGGCAGCGCCGGCGGCCGACTCGGCAGCCCAACCTGCGTTCAGGCCCGCGTCACCCACGGTGGACTCAGAAGTATCAGCGAACTCGGCATTGGCAACCGGCTCAGCGATCGCCTCCTCCTCGGGCTCGGTCCAGGTGTCCTCACTCGTCGGCTCGGCCACGACCGAGTCGTCGACGTTCTGGACCTCTGCGACTGCAACGTCCTCCTCCGTCACCTCGTCGCCGTAACCGGCACCCATGGCCAGGGCCTCGGAGGCATCCGCCTCGACGACCGTCCCAGCATCCTCGACGATCATCTCGTCGTCATCGGCTGCGGCGACTTCGGCGTCGGCGACATCGGCGAGGGCCCCCTCCGGGGCCACCACCGAGGCCTCTTCGTCGGTCACCTCGACCTCACCGTCATCGTCGACCGCGTCCTCGACGGAACCCTCGTCGACCATCACGACCTCACCGTCATCGCTGACCACCTGCTCGGTGGTTGCCTCGACGTACTCCTCCTCGGAGTCCTCGAATTCGCGAGCGAGCTCTTCACTGGACGGCAACGGCCCGGCATACGGGCTCGGCGCAGCCGGAGCGGGAGGGGCAGCCGGAGCGGGAGGTGCGGCGGGAGCGGGAGGGGCAAACGGGGCGCCGAAGGATTCCGTCGGTGACATCGCGGGCTCGGCGGGCTCGGCCGGCATCGGGTCCACCTCGCCCGTGGCCGGCACAGCCGGCACTGCTGAGTCCGCGACGAAGGGAGCAGCAGCAGGCGCACCGCTGGCCGGGTCGGCCCACAGGTCGGTCTCGCCCAGACGGACGTTCTCCGCACGAGCAGCCAGGGCGTCCTCCGCGCGACCGTCGCGGTCGTTTGCCCCACCGGAGGCGGCATGCGCCCCACCGCCGCTCCGGGAGGAGAACCACCACCACAGGACGAGGGCGAGGAGCACCAGGAGAATGAGCGGCAGGGCGTAGGTGAGCTTCATCGGGCCAACTCCGAAGTCGTGCGGCGTCGGTCACGCCGGTCCACGACCCAACCTACTGGTAGGAGCGCATCCACGACTCAGGGCAGCGCCGTGAGCCGCGACGCATCTCGATCCGGACGGATCAGCCGAGGCCGAGTTCCTCCGTCGACAACTCTCGCATCTCGATCTTGCGGACCTTGCCCGTGACGGTCATGGGGAACTCGTCGACGATCTTGACGTAACGGGGAATCTTGTAGTGCGCCAACTGGCCGGTCGCAAAGGCCCGCACCGACTCGGCCGTGAGCGGCTCCGCGCCGTCCTTCATCCGTATCCAGGCGCAGAGTTCCTCGCCATACTTCGCGTCCGGCACCCCGATGACCTGAGCATCGAGCACGTCGGGATGGGTGTAGAGGAACTCCTCGATCTCGCGCGGATAGACGTTCTCCCCGCCGCGGATGACCATGTCCTTGATCCGGCCGGTGATGCGGACATAACCGTCGGGATCCATCACACCGAGATCACCCGTGCGCATCCAGCCGTCGACGATGGCCTCGTCGGTCTTGTCGGGCTGCTCCCAATAGCCGAGCATCACCGAGTAGCCGCGTGTCCAGAACTCCCCTGGCTCGCCTCGTGGCACCGTCTCCAGGGTGAGCGGGTCGACGATCCGGATCTCGAGGTGTGGCGCGACGCGACCGACCGTGTTGACCTTGTGGTCGAAGGAGTCATCGGTGCGGTTCTGGGTCGACACGGGCGACGTCTCGGTCATGCCATAGCAGATCGTCATCTCGTCGATCCCGGCGTCGATGAGCTTGGTCATCATGCTTGCGGGACAAGGGGATCCGGCCATGATGCCGGTCCGCACACTGCTCACGTCGAAGTCGGACAGGTTGGGCAGCGCCCACTCCGCGATGAACATCGTCGGCACGCCGTAGAGGGACGTGCACTTCTCGGCATCGACGGCCTCGAGCGTCAGCACAGGGTCGAAGCCGGGCGCGGGGATGACCATGCACGCCCCGTGCGAGGTCGCCGCGAGATTGCCCATGACCATCCCGAAGCAGTGATAGAAGGGCACCGGGATGCAGATCCGGTCCTCTTCGGTGTAGCGGCAGACCTCGCCCACGAGATAGCCGTTGTTCAGGATGTTGCGGTGCGACAGGGTCGCACCCTTGGGGAATCCCGTTGTCCCCGAGGTGTATTGGATATTGATCGCGTCGTCGGGAGACAGCCCCGCGCCGACCGCCGCCACGTCAGCATCGGTGAACTCGCCGTCCCGGGCCAGCAGCCCGGTCCACGACTCCTGCCCGATGACGAAGACCTCTTCCAGCCCCGGGCACTCCCGCTGGGCTGACTCGACCATCGCGACGTAGTTGCTCGTCTTGAAGCTCGCGGCGGTCACGAGCATCCGGATCCCCGACTGCCCCAGCACATAAGTGAGTTCATGCGTGCGATAGCTCGGGTTGATGTTGACCAGGATCGCGCCGAGCTTGGCGGTCGCATATTGGGTCAGCGTCCACTCGGCGCAGTTCGGAGCCCAGATCCCGATCCGGTCGCCCTTGGCGAGCCCGACGGCGAGCAGTGCGCGAGCGAGCCGGTCCACTTCGGCTCCGAACTCGGCGTATGTCCATCTGATCCCTTGGGCGCGATCCACGAGCGCCTCCCGATCAGGGAAGCGAGCAATCGTCGCGTCGAGGTTCGCCCCGATCGTCTCGTCGAGCAGCGGCGGCGTGGTCTCCCCCGCCGCATGCGACATCGTGGGGTCGAGTTGCGTGGCAGTCATCGGTGACCTTTCGCGAAGGGGTCTCCCCACCATTGCACGCCTTGCCGGGTGGGCTGGCAACCATTGCCCGTATGCCGTCCGCTTGCCCACCCGGTCGCAGACCCTGCCCAATGGCGCAGCCATGCCTGCACCACCAGACAGCCTCAGCGAACCCGGTCGCAGACCCTGCCCAATGGCGCAGCCATGCCTGCACCACCAGACAGCCTCAGCGAACCACGACGCAGATCCTCGTCACTGACCTTTTGCGCGACGCAGCCATCGGCGAATGCCGCTGACCGCGATGGCATTGCCAGCGTCGCTCTGCGTCCCGCCGGACATCGACATGCCCAAGGTCCCCGAGACCTGGATGTCGTGGCACTTGGCGCACACGGGCTTACCGAGGACGCCCTTGTGTCTGGCACTTCGGGTCAGCTTCTTGCAGGAGTTGCACTGCCACTGGGACTTGAGGCTCATCGGTTCCTCCTTGCGTGTGGGTGGGTTGGACGCCGCTTGGCCGTGCCCGGGTTCCCGAGCCCTTCGGTCAGATGGCGGAGCCCGGATTGAGAATGCCCTGAGGATCCAGTGCCTTCTTGATCGCGTGGGTGACGTCCATGACGTCCGACCCCAGTTGCGCCGACAGCGACCCCAACTTGAAGCGGCCGACCCCGTGCTCACCGGTGATCGTCCCGCCAAGGTCGATGGCCAACTGCATGATCTCCACAAACGCGGCCTCGGCCCGCTCCCGTGCCGCCGGGTCCGAGGCGTCGTAGATCAGGTTGGGGTGCGTGTTGCCATCACCGGCATGCGCGACGACCGGGATGTCCGTGTCGTATCGCACCGCGATCTCGGCCACGCCGGAGATGAGATCCGGCAGCGCCGGCACCGGCACACCGACGTCCTCGATCAGCAGCGCGCCCATTCGCTCACAGGCCGGGAAGAAGGCCCGCCGAGCCGCCAAGAAAGCCTCGCCCTCGGCCGCGTCATCGGTCCGGAACACCTCCGTGGCACCCGCCGCCTCGCACACGGCTTCGATCGCAGCCATCTCCTCCTCACGCGCACCACCAGGAGCATCGGACTGCACCACCAGGAGCCCACCGGCCGCCCGGTCCAACCCCATCGACGTGAAGTCCTCGGCGATGTTGATCGCCCGCTGGTCCATGAACTCCACCATCGAGGCCCGGATCGTTCGCCCCATGTCGACGACGGCTTCCGCCGCCGATCGGGCCGTGGGGAAGGTCGCCACGAGCGTCGCGGCTGACGGCGGAGCCGGCACCAACCGCAACGTGATCCGGGTGACGATCCCCAGCGTCCCCTCGGAGCCCACGAAGAGCTTCATCAGCGACAGGCCCGCGACATCCTTGATTCGCTTGCCGCCCAACGAGATCAGCCGCCCGTCGGCCAGCACCACGTCCAACCCCAGGACATAGTCAGTCGTCACGCCGTATTTCACGCAACAGAGCCCACCGGCATTGGTCGCGATGTTGCCGCCGATCGAGCAGATCTCGAAGGAGCTCGGGTCGGGTGGATAGAAGAGCCCGTGCTCAGCCGCCGCCCTCTTCACCGATGCGTTGAACGCCCCAGGCTCCACCACGGCGGTCCGCGTCGCCGGATCGATCTCGATCGCCGTCATCCGCTCGAGGCTGATCGTCAGGCCGCCCTCGATCCCTGACGACGCCCCCGCCAATCCACTCCCAGCACCACGCGGCACAACAGGTATGCCGTGGCTCGCCGCCCAGCGGACCGCCGCCTGCACCTGGGCCGCCGTTCGTGGACGAACGACCGCACACGGCATACCGGCTCCGGGGAATCGGGACCAGTCGTAGCGGTAGGCCTCCATCGACGCCGGGTCGAGGATGCAGTCCTCCGCCCCGACGAGGTCGACGAGTTCGGCCAAGGTCTCAGGGGCGGGAGTCATTTCGTCACCGTAGCCCTCCGGCTCGTTCACGACCGCTTGCTACGGCGCAGTAAGCGCTCCTGGAGCAGCACCTACTGCGCCGTAGCGGGCGAGGAAGGGCGCGAGAGTCGGTCGAGGAAGGCGAGCAGCAGGGCCTCGCGCAGTCGCGGTGGCGCCACGTCGAGCAGCGCGTTGACCGGGGCCATCCGCTCGGGCAGGTCGAGCGCGCCGTCCCCGTCCGCCAAGCCGGCCAAGGCCAACAGCCCGTCGAAGTCGTTGTCCGACAAGGTCTTCGGGTCCAGGGCCACCGCAGCGGCCGCCAGGCCGGAGTCCACCGACACCGGGCCCGCCACGCGAGCGGCCAGAGTGGCCTCCGCCAGTGCCGCCAGGAACTCGTCCACGGACTCAGCCGTCGCCGCCGACAAGGTGAGGTGCAGGCTGGCGGGCGCCCCGGCATACGCCATCTGCGGTTGGACATACCAACCCCGCCCGAGCATCTCGTCGGCGATGGTGAAGACGTCGCACGAGTCGTCGGTGGCGAGGGTCACCAGGGTGGAGTCGGGCCCGACCAAAAGCCGCAACCCGGGTATGCCGGGTGCTCGCCTCGCGATCTCGAGCGCGGCTCCCCGGGCACGCACCGCCAAAGCCGCATAGCCCTCGACGCCGATCCGCCGGACGACGGCCCACGCCGCCGCCAGCGGCCCACCCGACTTCGTGGACTGCATCGTCGAGTTGAGCATCGTGTAGCCGGGCCAGTCGGCCGACGCGAAGAAGTGGCCCTTGCGCAGCGCCGAATCCCGGTGCAGCAGAAGGGAAACACCCTTCGGCGTATAGGCATATTTGTGGAGGTCGACGCTGATGCTCGTCACGCCGGGCACCGCGAAGGTCCACGGCGGCACGTCGTCGAGGAAGGGCAGGACCCAGCCGCCGATGCAGGCGTCGACATGGCATCGGAGCCCGCGATCGGCGGCAATCGCCGCGATCTCCGGCATCGGGTCGATCACGCCGTGGGCGTAGGAAGGGGCGGACCCGACGAGCAGCACGGTGTCCTCGCGGATCGCCGCAGCCATGGCTGCCGGGTCCGCCCGAAAGGTCACCGGGTCGACATCGACCATGATCGCCTCGACCCCGAAGTAGTGAGCAGCCTTGTGGAAGGCCGCGTGGGCCGTCGTCGGGATGACCATGCTGGCCTCCCCTGCTCGACGTCCGGAGCCGTCACGCGCCGCCAGGACTGCGAGGAGGACCGACTCGGTCCCACCCGAGGTGGCCGATCCGACCACCGAATCCGGTGCTCGGAGGACCGACGAGGCGATGCCGACGAGGTCGTTCTCCATGGCGAGCAGCGAGGGAAAAGCCGTCGGGTCCAGCCCATTGGAGCCAGCAAACATCGAGAGGGCCTCCAGCCCAATCGCGTCGGCCTCGGCGAGCCCTGAGTCATAGACGTAGGCCAGCGTGCGGCCTCCGTGCGAGGGCAGGTCTCGTGCCTGAAGGCCGCGCAGGGCCTCCCGAATCTGCTCGACCGACGTGCTCGCTGTCATGCACGGGACCCTATCCGTCACCCTGCGCCCGCGCCGGCGTTCAGGGGGACTCATCCAGCACCGACCTATAGTCTGTCGCCCGACGTCCTGACGCGTCGATCGCTGATCGCGACGGAGCAGGCGTCCCGCCTCATTTGTCGCTCGGGAAGGACCTACCGCGTGTGGCGAATCGGTGACGAGGTCGAGGTCCGAGCACAGGTGCGCGGTCAGGCCGACGAGGACCTGCTCGGGACCGTCGTGATCGAGGACCTCGACGGCATCGTGCAGCACCTTCCTCCGGGGGACGGAGCCAATGGGCCTCGCTCACCCATGACCCAGTTCCTCCTGCAATCCGCGGTGTCCGAGATGCGCAAACGGCTGGCTCAGGCCCCCACGCCGACCTTGGACCAGCAGGATGAGCCGGACCGCGACGCCGCCGTCGCCAGAGTCATGTCGACTCTGGTCGGCCACGAACCCTTCGTCACCAACACCCTGGGCCTCAGCGTCCATCAGATGCGTCGCCGCTGGCCGGTCGCCAGCGATTGGTATGCCGACCTCGTGCGCTACGTCCTGCGCGGTACTCGGTCGGACATCGGCGATCGCATCCGATCTGACGAGGACAAGTGGCTCGCACTCGACCTCGGCGAGTTCATGTCCCTGGCGGTGACCCTGCGGTGGTCGTCCTATCGACACCCGGAACTGCTGGGCCTGGCCCAGACGATCCGCTCGCTGTGGCCGGCCTACGAACCGGTCATCGATGCCACCCATGACGGTGAAGCGGGGATGGCGCGCTGGGGACCGTTCATCACCCACCTGTTGAGCCAGTTCGGTCTCCGGCTCCGGCCGGGCGTCTCGATCGGGGAGATCCTCTGGTCCTTCGACGCCCTGGCCTCGACCGAGGAGCAGCGCGCGCGCTCACGCAGCGAGTCGATCCTCTTCGCCGAGGTGTCCGAAGCGGCACCTGGCGGCCGGGACTACCCCTATCCAGCACGCGCGGTGATGCTCATCCTCGCGGGCGCGCTCGTGGACGAGGACGGTCAGCCCGTGCCACTCGACGAGCTCTACCGTCGCAGGGCCGGGAGCCGACCCGCTCAATCCTCCTGAGCCTGCTGGTCGAACACCGAACCGGCCAAAGGTGGTTGATCTTTCAATCCCGGATCCGGCACGATCGAGTCAACGACAACGAGGAGTTGGTTCGTCATGCCGTGGCAGGTCGGAGAGCAGGTCGAGGTGGCCGCCCGAGTCCGGGGCGCGGACCACGAGATCGCGCTCGGCACCGTCACGGTCGAGGACCTGACCGCGGTCGCCACCAATCTCAGCGCACGGGACGGCGCCAATGGCCCGCAGGCGCCGATGACCCAATGGATCCTCCAGCGCGCGGCGGTCCACATGTCCGAACACCTCGGCCAGGCCGAGCGCGACGACGAGCCCATCGAGCAACGGGTGCAGCGGGTGCTGTCAGCCGTCGTTGGTCACGAGCCCTTCGTCACCAACACCTTGGGCCTGAGCGTGCACAACATGCGACGTCGCTGGCCGGTTGCCGGTGACTGGTATGCCGACCTCGTCCGTTACGTCCTGCGAGCCCGACACGTGGCCCTCGACACGGTGTCGAAGGAACAGGTGGCGCGCCTGATCACCCTCACGATCGGCGAGTTCATCGGCGAGGCCCTGGCCACCCACAAGGGACGCTATGGGCGCGATCACCTCTTCGATCTGGCCGAGACCCTCCGGGCTCTGTGGCCCACCTATCCACCCGTCCAGGACGCGGTTGCGCGCGACGAGGCCGCGATGATGGCCGCCTGGGGCGACATCGGCCTCCTGGCCTTTGCCCATTTCGGGCTCCGATTGCGCCCGGGCGTGACGCTCGGCGAGGTGTTCTGGGGGATCAGTGCCATGGTGTCGGCCCAGGAACGCCGACTGCGCACCGACCAACCCTCCACACTCTTCGATGACGTCACCGAGGACTCTCCGGGAGGACCCGAGATGCCGTATGCCGCGCGGCTGGCGATGATCGTCTTCACCGGAGCGTTGGAGGACCTCGACGGCAAGGGGTTGACGATCGAGGAGATGTACGCCCGGAAGCCGGTGGCGGAGGGTTCCCCGCTCGCCTGGCTCATCCCCGACGCCGACGCGGGCGCCGACACCGCGGACACCGACGATGCGAGGGCCGACGCTGGCGACGGCTGAGCGGCGTTGGGCCTCGCCGCCAATGCCGCGTCGATGGCCTCGTGGTCCAGGCCCAGCAGGTGCCCGAACTCATGCTCGAGGACGGCCGTGAGATCGAAGCCACCCGTGGACACATCCCACCCGTGGCCCGCGGCATCGAGATCGAGCCAGATCGTCGAACCGTCGGCATAGCCCACGAGGGCGCCGGGAAGATCGGCCACCCTGATCACCACGCCAGCCACGGCTGTCGGGTCCACGGCATGGGTCGACCAGAAGGCCCGGACCGTCGGGAGCAGGGCGGTCGCGGCGGCCGCCGACACCTCGGGGCCGCCGCCCGCGCCGAGGGATCCAGCCAGCAGCGCGCTCTCGTCATCGAGGATGGTGACCGTGGCGGTGCTCCTCCCCAGGTTCACCCCGACCGGGTTGTAGAGGGTCACGGTGAAGGTCCGTGAGCCGTCCTTCTTCCGGTTGTCCTTGACCCCGATCGAGACAGTGGCGCTCGTGCTGCCGGCGGCGAAGGTCACCAGGGTGTCGACCCCTGAGAAGTCGCCGTTGCTCGCCGTTCCCGCACCCGTGCGCAGTCGGACACTGACCCCTCCCGCCGGTGCGGGCGCCGACAGGGTGAGGGTGACCGTGATGGTCTTGCCGTTCTCGAGGCCGCTCGCGTCGGCCACCG
>Ga0208940_1004211_pt1 | contig 11494 bp, 14 predicted proteins | sample AD_JPNNA6_MetaG_FD_184445 | JGI IMG/M metagenome (GOLD analysis project Ga0208940, IMG submission 184445) | Active sludge microbial communities of municipal wastewater-treating anaerobic digesters from Japan - AD_JPNNA6_MetaG (SPAdes) (version 2) | ecosystem: Engineered > Bioreactor > Anaerobic... | reverse complement strand
CAGAGGGTGAGATCTTCCAACCTGGCAGCTCCCTTCAGGTCCTCAGCCACAACCTTCAGCTCATCTGCCTTACCTTCCAGCTCTCGGGCCTTCAGCCTGGCATCTGGCAGGATCTTAGCTGCCTTCAGTGCGATGGTTGAATCTCTCTCAAGCTCCAGGGCCTTCCTCTTCAGAGCCTTCCCAATGCTCCCAATACTTGTTCAATAGCTCTTTCATCGTTTGTATTGCCCAAATGGAATTCACATTTGAATGAGCCTCAGTTGTCGTCACCAATACCTATAAATGAACAATATTAAATACGCAACGCCAAAAGTTATACCTAATATGTAAAAAAATGCACTTAATATAACACCATATTTAGTCTTTCTATTAGTGATTACTTCAACTACCGTTCTCTTTGATTCAATGGCATAGCTAAATGGTTCTTTTGACATTTCAAGGCTATGAATTATTTCAACATCCAGCTTTTCTTTGTATTCATCATTCTGTGTAGTTTTGATAAGATCATATTTAGCCAAGATTTCTTTAGCACATGAATTAAATCTGTCCAATGCCATATCCGATAAATATTGAGCATAATATAATCTTACTATGATGTATGCGGAAATTATTACGGATAATATCAATAAAAATAGTGAGAAGAAATAAAGTTCTTTAATTGGCATAAATTCGACATGAGTTTTTGTATTATCCAATGTAATCTTAAATTTATCAAAGTTGCCCAAAAACCATAATAAAGTGCCGGTACTTATTGCCAAAAACCATTGCAAGATTTTCAAAAAACTATCTCTGGACTGTGAAAATGCAGAAGAGACCCATTCTGATTGTGATTTCCAATATTGTTCTAACTCCTTTTTTTCTTCATCGATATCCTCCTCTCCCGATTCTTCATCGTCTATATCTCTATCATCCACTTTCATATCTGCCTCTCGCACCATGAACTAAGGAGTCCCTTAACTTATATTGATACTAAGGTTTAAATCCTTAGATTACATTATACTTCGCTTAATGAGTAAATACGCTAACAAAACTGTGGCTATTCCAGATAGTATGTCCAAAGCTTATTCACAGTATGTAGCGGATTTTATTGTAAAAAAAAAATAGTTAAATTCGGAATACCTTAAGTTTTATTTATTAATCAGTAACACCCCCAATACCCCCGCAAGCTGCGGTAATAAAACAATTGTAGGATAATTACATTATACTTCGCTTAATGAGTAAATACGCTAACAAAACTGTGGCTATGTCCAAAGCTTATTCACAGTATGTAGCGGATTTTATTGTAAAAAAAAATAGTTAAATTCGGAATACATTAGGTTTTATTACAATGGGAGTACAGAGGGTCACGGATACCCCGACCTTCAGGTCGGGGAGGAAGTGGACCCTCGCCCTGATTTCATGTTTTCTTGAGATTGATTAACAAGGCTATCATGCAATCGAATGCAGATACGCAATTATTCAGATGATCAGATCCAGAAAGCCGAAGGTTCAGATGTTTCTGAAATCCGGCTAACCGGGCGCGCGGCCCGAAGCATACCCCATCCTTTAGGGTGGGGTGGCCGCGCGCAGTTTGATTTATTAATCAGTAATACCCCGGTACTAGACCGATCACTGCGGGAAATCCAATAGTTTTGAACCGCCTGGCTACTTCTTATGGAGGAATGCCAATATCTTACCTTATGACAGCCAGCCGAAGATGATAGCCACAAGATCTTGTTTGAGATAATTATCTTCAATGCGTTTGCAAGCCACTATTCTTCGTAAAGTAATGGGCATGAGAGTGCCGATTAGATCATCTTATCCACTCCGGCCCGTCGGAAGGATTCACGGCGATGATTTGGGGCCCGATCTACATATCTGGTGGTAGTAGAGAGGCTGGCGTGTCCGAGCTGCCCGGCAACGTCCCCGATATGAATGCCGGCATCTAACCACCATGAAGCGGCACTATGCCTGAGTAGATGTGGGCTTATGCGTTTTCGGTTTCTCTGCAATACAGGGCGTTCGTCCTGAAGCCTTGCTCTTGTGGCGATCTCATCAAGAAGGCGTTGCACTTGCCGAGTGCTTATATGCCCATCCTGGCGACCCAGGAACACGAATCCGACCTCTCTGCCATTTAGATGAAGTTGCAGGGCTTCAAGTGTAGGCATGGGGCTTACAACGGTCCTGGGGCGGCCTCCTTTGGCTATCTCTACATGGATGTAGCCATGCTCAAAGTCGAGGTCCTCGATCCCGAGGTTGCATAGCTCGTTCACCCTCATGCCTGTGCCGGCCAGAGTTAGGACTATGGCCTTTTCCCTATCATCCTTGCAGGCCGCTTTCAGGCGGGCGAACTCCTCCGGGGTGAGAAAATCTTGTGGCCTCATAGGCTAAGACGTGCATGTCGTATTACATATAGATTACGACATCGATATCAATAGACGATACAATTTTGAAGGATTGGGAAATTCTAAGTGGCACACAAAGTGATGCGCCATTTCGTAAATAAGACCACATTTGTAAGGCACTTTTGAGCCCAGTTCTGGGCCGAAAAGGGTAGGGAATCAATGCCAATTATGTTCTTTGAAATTGTGGTTCTATCACATTCGCACCACTCACAGCTCGACCTTTAATCTCTGTAGCTTACCATACTTAACTATGGAAATCGAGCTCCTCCCGACAGTCTCCCTGCTCCCCGAGACCTTCAATATCCTAGTCGCCCCTGTGGAGATGCTGGTCGATGCCCTGAACAGCCACCTTAACCTGCAGAGATACAAGATCCTCTACATCCCTGGCAACTACTCCCGCATCCTCAGCCGGCTGGACCGCAAAATCACCGAGCTGGAGATCCGCCGGGCCTTCACGATCTTCCAGCTCATGACCATCCTGGAGGAGAATCACCATAGCTTTCTGATCGTGGAGCACGACCCAATGCTCTATGAGGACGCCAGAGAGATGGTTGAGTACGTAGCCCAGGCTCTGAAGCAGACCTCCAGGGAGGCTACTATCCTGCTCTACTCGCCTGCACTGGATCCTCATCTGCAGAAGATGGCCGAGCTGGCCGATCGGGTGTTCTGCTTCTATGAGATGCCGAAGGCTTCGGCCAAAAGTAGGGCAAAAGCCGAGCAGAAGATGCAAGGGGCTCAGGCCACATTGGAGGCCTTCTCGTGAGTCTCTGGAAGCAGCTTACCGAGCCCAGGAGAGCAATCAATCCCAAGGTCCTGGAACTCGAGACGGCCAAGGAGATTCTTGCTGAGGTCTTTCATACCCAGCCTGCAGATATAGAGGAAATGATCCAGAGAAGACTTGAGGAGAGGAGCTGGCCAGAGGAGAACAGGGAGACGCTATGGCCAGCGGCGTTCTGTGTGGGTGAATAATCATGGGCAGGAGTTTCGAGAGCGTGGGAATGGGCGTGGAGGATGTCTCGGCCAGGTGGCTGCGTGCCAACACCGAAACATTTTTCGTAGATAGTTACATCGGTAAGTGTAGCAACCATCAAGGCAATCGACGTTTCTGTCGAGTAGTTATGCATAAAGAGAACGGGGAGACTCATGTCACGCCTGACCGAAAAAGAACAACAAGAGATAATCCGTTACATCGAAGCCGATAAGCCTCTGCCCGATAAGTACCGCTTTCTGCTATTTGAAGATAAACGTGAGGTGGAGCTGGTTTGGAACGGCAAGACGAATGAAGTCTGCAACATCGTGCTACCTTTTCAGGTGATCGAGCAGGTGGACGAGCCGCGGGCCGAGAAGGACACTAGCTTTCAGAAGACACTCTTTGACCTGGATAACCGCGGCCGTCAGCTTAAGGGCTGGACTAACAAGCTAATCTGGGGCGACAACAAGCTGATCCTCTCAAGCCTCAAGAACGGCCCGCTTCGTGAGGAGATAGAGGCGCAGGGCGGCATCAAGCTGATCTACATTGATCCGCCCTTCGACGTTGGCGCGGATTTCTCGATGGATATCGAGATCGGCGACGACACCTTTACTAAAAAGCCTAATATCTTAGAAGAGATCGCCTACCGCGATACCTGGGGTAAGGGTGCCGATTCCTTCATCTCCATGATTTACGAACGCCTGGTGCTAATGAGGGACTTGCTGGCCGAGGATGGGAGCATTTATGTGCATTGCGATTGGCGGGTGAGTGGATTCGTTCGTCTGGTGCTTGATGAAGTATTTGGTCCCAATAATTTCTTGAATCAGATAACATGGAAGCGTCAAACCTCATCTGGATATAAAGGTAAGAACTTTCTCGGAAAGAACCATGACGACATATTTCTGTATCGACGCTCGGAGCGGACGCACTATTTGGTCGAAATGATTCCGTACAGCGGAGATTATATTGAACAACGTTTTTCTCATGTTGAAGAGTCCACTAGTCGTCGATTCAAGGATGCATTTCTCGGAACGGCAACCACGCAAGCAACCATCGAGAGACTCAAGCGGGAAGATCGGATTTACTACACTGATAAAGGAGGCATGCGTCTCAAAATCTACCTCGATGAGACAGAGGGTGTGCCATTGGACGACATTTGGACCAACATCAACTTCATTAATTCCATGTCTGCGGAACGTGTAGCATATCCTACCCAAAAACCTGAAGCACTGCTCGAACGTATCATCAAAGCCTCTTCCAACGAAGGCGATCTCATCGTCGACGTCTTCTGCGGCTCTGGTACTACCGCTGCCGTGGCTGAGAAGCTGGGGCGCAAATGGATCGTCGCAGACCTGGGCAAGTTCGGCATCCACACCACACGCAAGCGCATGATCGGCGTGCAGCGTCAGCTCAAAACGGAGGGTAAAAGCTACCGAGCTTTTGAAATTCTCAATTTGGGCAAGTACGAACGCCAGCACTACATTGGTGTCAACCCCAACCTGCGTGAAGCCGAACAGCAAAAGCAGCTTGAGGAGAAGGAAGCCGCCTTTGTTGACCTGATCCTGCGGGCCTATCGGGCGGAGAAGACCGAGGGATTCGCCACCTTCCACGGCAAGAAAGCCGGGCGAATGGTGTCTGTAGGACCGATCAACATGCCGGTAACACGTCTATTTGTCGAGGAGGTTATCCTGGAATGCCGTAAAAAGCACATATCCCGCGTCGACATCCTCGGATTTGAGTTCGAGATGGGCCTATTTCCAAATGTGCTAGACGAGGCTCGGGCGAAGGGGATCGACATCGCTCCCAAGTACATCCCCGCAGAGGTGTTCGATAAACGTGCGGTGGAAAAAAACCAGGTCGTCTTCCACGACGTGGCAGCAATCGAGGTCAAGCCTTTAGTCAAGAATAACCGCGTAGCTGTGGAGCTGACCGACTTTTCTGTCTTTTATTCACAGGATTCGATTGCTGCTGCTGAAGCTGCGCTCAAGAACAAAGCAAGCAAGATCGTTGTCGAGAAGGGCCGGATCGTCAAAGTGAGCAAGGATAAAGACGGCATCGTCAGCCGCGAAGTACTCACTCAGCACTGGACTGACTGGGTTGATTACTGGGCAGTGGACTTCAACTTCGAGAGCAAGCGCGAGATAGTGCGTGTGCGGAATGAAGATAGCGGCGAATATGAGGAAGTCTGGACTGGCGACTACATCTTCGAAAACGAGTGGCAATCCTTCCGTACCAAGAAAGATCGTTCTCTGGAACTGACAAGCGTATTTCACGAATGCAAACCTGGGCGGCGAAAACTTGCCGTCAAGGTGGTAGACATCTTCGGCAATGACACCATGACTATTGTCGACATCAACGTAGGAGAGAACAAATAATGGCACTTCATCCCAACTTTCCCGGATCACCACATGCTATCCTTGATCCAGCAGTCCGCTGGTTCCCAGCCGATGAATCCTTGCGTGAGACTAGCATGGACAAGCTCATGCCACCATTAGTGTCAGATCTTCGCAAGAAAGTAAAGATATGGCGCGACAGTGGCTATACGGGGGCAACTGACACCAGCAAGAGCCTGTTAAATTGGTGGTTCAACACCCCGCACCTGTTGCCCAAAGCAGACGGCACAATGGCTGAATTTCAGTACTTCTTTGCCCAACGCGAGGCCGTGGAGACAATCATCTACCTCTATGATGTGGCAGCTGTTCGTGATAAATACGACCTGATGCGCTTCGACAGTTCCGGTTCGGTTACCACAAGCATGTTCGACGAAACCTGGCGGCGTTTCGTTGTCAAAATGGCAACGGGATCTGGAAAAACCAAGGTTTTGAGCCTGATGTTGGCCTGGAGCTTCTTCCATAAACTGTATGAGCCTGAATCAGGGCTTTCTCGCAATTTTCTGGTAATCACTCCCAACATCATCGTTCTGGATCGCATTAAAAAGGATTTTCAGGGCCTGAAGATATTCTATGAAGATCCAGTATTGCCTGATGACGGTGTTGGAGGCCGCAATTGGCATGATGACTTTCAACAACTTAATCTGCACATGCAAGACGAAGTGCATATCATTCGCCCTACAGGTAACATCTTTTTGACCAATATTCACCGCGTCTATGCTGGCGACGACATCCCTGCATCTAGTGACGATGAAAATACGATGGACTACTTCCTGGGCAAACGACCTACGGGAGCCACTACTGACTCCAAAGTAGATCTGGGTATGATTGTGCGTGATATCGATGAACTGATGATCCTCGATGACGAGGCACACCACATCCACGATCCGCGCATGGCCTGGTTTAAATCCATCGAAGACATTCATAATCGCCTTAAACTAAAGGATTCGGCCCTTTCCCTCCAAATAGACACGACTGCAACACCAAAGCACAGCAATGGGGCCATCTTTGTACAAACCGTAACCGATTATCCATTGGTTGAAGCCATCTCTCAGAATGTCGTCAAACACCCCGTACTGCCAGATGCCGCCAGCCGGGCAAAACTGATGGAGCGCCAAAGTGCCAAATTCACCGAAAAATATGCCGACTACCTTCACCTGGGAATGATCGAGTGGCGCAAAGCCTATGAAGAGCATGAAAAGATGGGTAAGAAGGCCATACTCTTCGTTATGACCGACGACACCCGCAACTGCGATGACGTTGCCAATTACCTGGAAGGCAATTATCTCGAATTGCAGGGCTCAGTTCTGGTCATACATACCAAGAACAATGGCGAGATTTCTGAAGCAAACTCCGGCAAGGCCAAAGAAGAACTGGATAAACTGCGCCAGCAGGCGAATGCTATTGATAGCTGGGATAGCCCCTACAAAGCCATAGTTTCAGTGATGATGCTCACTGAAGGATGGGATGTACGCAACGTCACCACCATCGTAGGACTGCGTGCCTATTCGGCCAAGAGCAACATCCTACCGGAACAGACACTTGGGCGAGGGCTGCGCAAAATGTACCCAGGGGGCCTAGAGGAGTATGTCAGCGTGATCGGCACAAATGCCTTTATGGATTTTGTGGAATCCATCCAGGCCGAAGGTGTAGTGCTGGAACGCAAACCGATGGGCGAAGGCACAGGGCCAAAGACCCCATTGGTGGTAGAGGTTGACAAGGAGAACGTCAAGAAGGACCTCGATGCCCTGGATATCGAGATTCCCGTTCTGACACCTCGCATCTACCGGGAATATAAGAACCTAGCTGATCTGAATGTGGCTGCACTGGGTAGCGCAAAGATTCCATACCTATCATTCACTGAAGAACAACTGCGTGAGATAGTCTTCAAGGATCTCACTACGGGCGAAATAACTCACACAACCATCCTTGATACAGCAGGGATTGCCGATTACCGCAGCGTTATCGGCTACTTTGCCCAGACCATAATGAGAGAATTGAGATTGGTCAGTGGTTATGATGTGCTTTATGGTAAGATCAAAACCTTTGTGAGGGATGAGTTATTCGACCGACCGGTAGATCTGGAAAGTCCCAATACACTGCGCAACCTGTCAGAATTGGAAGCCACCAAAACTGTGATTGAGTCTTTCAAGAGAGCTATCAATGCGCTTACCGTGCGAAACAAAGGTGATGCCGAAATACGGGACACCATCAAGCTGCGGCAGACCCGCCCATTTGTGGTTAAGGATCAGGAATACCTTATCCCCAAAAAGAGTCCCTTCAATCGCATTATCGGGGATAGTCATTTAGAACTGCTGTTTGCCGCTTTCCTAGAAGGATGCGACGATGTAATCTCTTATTCCAAGAATTATCTAGCGGTGGGTTTCAAGCTGGACTACGTGAACGCAGACGGGGACATCTCCAATTACTACCCAGACTTCCTGGTTAAGGTGACGAACGAAGAAATGTTCGTTGTTGAGACGAAGGGACAGGAAGACCTGGACGTGCCACTCAAGATGCAACGTCTAAGGCAATGGTGCGAAGATATCAACCGGGCGCAGCCCGACAAAACGTTCGATTTTGTTTATGTTGATCAGGAGAGCTTTGAGAGATACAAACCCACTAAATTTAGGCAACTGGTTGATGGTTTCAGGGAGTACAAAGAGAACATATAAGCTCACTAAGGTTGGCCAGTAGGTTGATAGATTAATCTGGAAGGTTCAGAAGGCAGATTATGTATTTCGGAAGGATGCGAAGGATGTTTAGCTAAATGTGAAGGTTGAGATGGTTCGCCGAGTAGATTCGGAGGCTAGGGAGAAGGGGCCTCCCCCCTAGGCCTTAATCGGCTCCAGCCTTTCGCTTTGAGAGAGATCTTCCTCAATGATTAGAGGTACAGGCTCTATCTGGGCCTTCAGCTTCTTCTTGTACTCCCGCAGCTCCTTTCTCTGCTCATCCACAGCCCGCTCGTACCAGTATCTCATTATCTCTGCAGTGTCCTCCTTGGCCAGCTCAGCCATGTGGTTTCTTGTCGACCAGTCAGAGAACGAATCCGGCCTGAGAGCTGTGTAAACATGCGTTTTCTGCTCTACAGCCTGCTTCCAGATCGTCTCCTCAGGAGTATCTGGGCCGAAGTCCTGCTTCACTTCCCCGTACAGGCCCACGGTCTTCAGGATATGGACGGCTGCAGTTATTGCCACCTTCTCGTCCTGGGAGGAGAGACCCCTGGTGAGCACATTGACTGCCTCATGAGCCAGGGACTTGAGCCGGAGCTTGGCGTCTACCCACAGCTCTTCCCTGCGGATGCTTAATTCAGCGCTGAAAAACGGGTTTTTGTGCCATTTTGTGACCGTCTCCCTCCGGACGCCGACGGCTTCCGCTACCTCGCGGTCGGTCTTGCCCAATATAAGAAGGTCAATGGCGTTTAACTGCTCCGGGGTCAGCTTGGGTGCATCTGACCGCTCCTGCATCAGTTTGAAGGTCTTACTTATTTGCTCTTGAGTTAATGTCATTCAACCTCTTGAGGCTCTTAAGCATCTGCTCCTTGGCTCTACCAATCTTCTCAGCATCCTTCAGATTGCCCTGGGACCTGAGCGTCCTCTCCCAGGTGGCACATTCCTCAGCTCGCTTGCTGATCAGCTCGATAAAATGTTCTGCAGACAGGTCCTCCCGCTGGGAAGAGCAAACCCTGGCCTTATCTATCGCCTCGGACTTCATGATAGCCCCGCCTCGGCCAGCGCCTTCTGTAGTCTACTCTTGGCCAGGGCATCGACCTCAGCCTCGATCCCAGAGAAGTCAATTTCAAAAGGATCTCGGCCTTTGCCTTCGGCCTCCAGCTCCATCTTGGCTTCGTTTCGTAGCCTTGCCATGATCACCGCCTCTGGAGTCGTAGGACCACCAACATGCAACTCAGTCTCGCCCAGGAGCCTGGTACCTTGCAGGATGTATTTGGCTGCCGCCAGAGAGGCCTTGGGATCGCCGCTGTCGAGCTGCTGCTCCACCACATCCAGAGCTCTATTAGCCAGGGACTTCAGCCTCTCACGGGCTTCTTTCCACATCTCGTAACGCTGCCGGTTCAGCTCGGCTATGAAGAGAGGATCATGGTTTCTCCATTCCCATACCGTCTGCCGGCTCACGCCCACGGCCTCAGATGCTGCTCGATCGCTCTTGCCCTGCAGCAGATGCTCGATGGCATTCATCTGCTCCTGTGAGAGCTGTCGGATTTTGTCTGGTTTTGTCGCCTCGGACATCGTACCACCTTTTATCCTTAATGTCGCTTATCTTGTCCTTTCTACATTCAAAGCATATAAATATTTGTACAATAAGGCAAATATTCTGCTTCTATGTCCAAAAAAGTAGAGTTTACCCGCCGCAGCTCCCCCCAAAACTTCAACCGATTGATTCATTGATGCAAAGTGATGCAATCGCCTTTGGGGTTGGCATAGATCTCAGATTGGAATTTGAATTGGAATTTTGGAATTCCCAGAAAATCCTACTGCAATGACCTGTAAGGGTGGAAAAGCATATTGCAGGTTGGGTTCCTGGTAAGTCGCAGGCTATAATTCAGTCCTAAAATTCAATTGTAATTTGTTTTGTAATTCTGTAATTATCGGCTAGGCTCACAGGCAACCTCTTCGACAAGCTCCTGCAGCTCCGGGCTGAGCTCGACCTCAAGTTCTCTCTCATCGTTTTCGTGCTCATAGAGCCACATCATGAAATCGGCCCAGGTAGATATCACCCTAGGCTTTGCTTTCGCTTCCAGGATCTCAAGCCGCTTAACGAGATCACGTCTCATGTTTTGCGCCTCTTGGAGTGCTCAGCAAAATCCCGAAGGCCTTCCTCCAGAATCGGGTCAAATTCAACTTCTTCCTTAATTCCTCGCCTCCATTTGGCGCGCCAGAGAACGAAATCCGCAAGTGTAACGAGTATCCGAGGCCTTGCCCTCTCTTCCAGGGCTGCCAGTCTTCGGTCAATGCCTCTCAGCTTCATATCTGGCCTCCATAGCTTCCATGAAAACGATATCTTCGAGAGAAGGCTCATCCTTTTCAGTAATCTTGATCATTTGGTTTAATTCTTCATCAGAACACTTAGATAGAAATTCGTCGCGCCTGCGCTTCTCTTCATCCTCCGGGGTGGGAAGTCTGCTCTCCAGGACGGCAACGCGCCTTTCTAGGCCGTCCAGTTTCATTCGATCAGCCCTCGGCATAATTCCCTTACCATATCCGATAGTCCACAGGCAGGCAATTCTGCCCGACTCCAGAGCCTTGCTTCTTCCTGGAGATCTTTTGGCAAGGCTTCCTTGCCCAACGCACGCTTGGCCTTCAAGACAGTCCTCATGAACTCTAAGCCGCTTCCCTTAATCCAGACTTCTTGCCTATGGTCATCTATGGATCTGACCTGCCCAGAATAGAATCTCGATTCGAGTTGAGCCAGCTTTTTCTCAATTGCATCAAGCTTTGACATAATCCGCCCATACTCTTGGTGCATTGATCTCCAGCAGGCACATCACAATATCTTTGCCAGGACGCTCAACCGGCAGTTCAACGCCTTCCGCTATCATCTGATCATAAAGGACTTTGGAGAGGCTGCCCTTCACATCTGGCGGCCAGGGCTCGAGGTATCCAGGCTCGGGCTCAAGCCGTTGCAGTCGCCGGAGGTAAGGAGAATATCGGCTCATTCCTTCTCCTTCGCATTCTCCAGGGCCTCAAGCCGGCGCTCGATGTCAGCCAGCTTGTCCAGCTCCCATGCCTTCA
>Ga0208940_1004210_pt1 | contig 11496 bp, 10 predicted proteins | sample AD_JPNNA6_MetaG_FD_184445 | JGI IMG/M metagenome (GOLD analysis project Ga0208940, IMG submission 184445) | Active sludge microbial communities of municipal wastewater-treating anaerobic digesters from Japan - AD_JPNNA6_MetaG (SPAdes) (version 2) | ecosystem: Engineered > Bioreactor > Anaerobic... | reverse complement strand
CAATGGGCGCCGTCGGGACGCAGTACGACTTTCACAGTCTTCACGATGAGGGCGAGGTCGCTCGTCAGGGACCAGTTCTCGACGTAGTGAAGATCCAATCGGACGCTCTCCTCAACGGACAGATTGCTTCGACCGTTGACCTGCCACAGCCCTGTGATTCCCGGCTTCACCAGCAGGCGCCGATGCAGAGCAGCCGTGTACTCCGCGACTTCCCGGGCCACCTGCGGGCGCGGGCCGACGAGGCTCATGTCTCCCCGCAGTACCGTCCAGAACTGAGGGAGCTCGTCAAGTGAGTACTTGCGCAGGACGCGCCCCACCCGGGTGATGCGGGGGTCGTGCTCCAACTTGAACAGCAGCGCTTGTCCACCCGCTTCGCGGATGAGCCCCTCGATCCGACTTTCGGCGTCGACGGTCATAGTTCGGAACTTGTGGATGACGAATGGCCGCCCACCCACGCCGACTCGCTCCTGACGGAAGAGGACCGTCCCGCCATCACCGAGTTTGATGGCGACGGACACTGCTGCCATGACGGGGGCGAGCAACACCAACGCCGCCGAGGACAGTACGAGATCGAGCGCCCGCTTGAGCACATGGTGCCAACCGGTGAACCGGGGAAGGTCCACGTGGACGAGAGCCAGGCCGGGTACGTCGCTGACCTTGATCCGCGGACCGGCGACGTCCGTGAGCCTCGGGGTGAACATCAGCTGCGCCGGCGAGTCCTCCAGGCTCCAGGCGAGTTCCCGCAGCTCCAGTGTGGGCAGCGCCCCACACACAGCGACTGCACCGATGCCCGACGACCGCACGAATGTGCCGACCTTCGTGATTGGCACACGTGGCAGCCCGTGAGTGCCGTGAGGTTGGACCGGGTTCTCTCCGTCGTATTCGCACACAGCCACGACGAGGTAGCCGGCGTCGCGCCGGCGGTTCATGTCCAGCCGCAGACGCTCGACGTCCCGAGGAGTGCCCACGATGAGGGTGGGGGTCATGGCCGCACCATGGCGACGTCTCCGATTGAGTCGTGCGCGCAGGACCCAACGCCCTAGCGCAAGAAGAGTGACGCCGATCGGCAGCGTGGCGACGAAGAGCATTCGTGACAAGTCCGCACCGCCCAAGTATGAGAGCACGGCAATGGCTCCGAATGCCCACAGGCTGGCGTTGAACACGCGTTCGTACTCCATCAGGCCCGCGCCAACGACGTGACGGTCTCGAGACTCCTTCGCAGAAAGGCACAGGAGCCAGATCGCGCCGATCAGGAAAATTGCAAGCGGGTAGGGGACAGGTGTGCCGGACACGAGCGACTTGGGGGAGTCGCCGAATGTCAGCACGGCCGATGCTCCAACGGCGGCACCGACGATGAGGGTGTCCGCGAGAACGAGCTGGCGCCTGAAGCTGCCGTACCAAGCATCTCCCGAGACGGCTGCGGTAGCGGTCAGCGGGAAGGTGCCGGTCACCGCTGCAGCCTCTTGGATCTCGGGGTCGCTGGAGCTGAATTGGGTGGTCATGAGTTCAGCTCTGCAAGGTGGTATACGACCCTAAGGGGTCGGCAACGATTCACACGTCGGACATTCATCGAACACCAATTCGGAGGGCTGCGCAGCGCAGGGGAGACAGGATCATACGGCCGCACCGTTGCGGCTTCGGGGACTTGCAGCCATTCCTTGGTCACGACCAAGAACGGCGCCATCACCAGATACTGTTGCTCCCTGCTGGCTAGTGACAGCACATTCAACGGTACAGGAGAATCGCAGGTGGTGAGTACAGGATCCATCCTTGTGGTCTGCACCGGGAACGTGTGTCGTTCGCCATACCTGGAGCGCCGGCTGCGCCACGAACTGGCCGCCACAGGAATCGCCGTCGAGAGTGCCGGGACCAAGGCCCTCGCAGGCCTGGAGATGGATGACGGAACCCGCGAACGGCTCGACGCCGCCGGCAACGATGCCAGCGGATTCCGGGCCCGCCAAGTGACCCCTGAAATGGTGGCCGGCGCCGACCTCGTGCTGACCGCTGCGCGCGAGCACCGTACGGCCGTCGCCCAGTTGCACCCGGCGGCACTGCGCCGGGTCTTCACCGTGAGCGACTTCGCGGACCTCGTCGACGGGCTCACGGTCGTCGACCCGGATGCGGACCCCCTGGCCGACCTCGATGCGTCCTGGGTGCGCCAGGTCGCGGCCGCCGCAGCGCGGCGCCGGGGCTCGATCGTGGCGCGCCAGAGCGGGGTCGACATCACCGACCCCATCGGGGGGCCGCCCAGCGCCTTTGGGCAGATGGCGAACGAGGTCGACGCCGCGCTCGTGCCGATCGTGCGTGCGCTGCGCGACCTGCCCGGCTCGCCCCGGTCGACCTGACCAGGTTCAGGCGGGCTCGACCCGCTTGCGCTCGCGCCGGGTCGAATCCTCCTCGGGCATGACGTAGGCGTACCCGCCGTACTGCTGGCTGTGCTTGACGGGAACGCGGTTGAGCACGATGCCGAGCACGTGCCCGTTGACCGACTCCAGGCTCTCGAGGGTGAGGGCCAGCTGGTCGCGCTCGACGATGCCGGAGCCGGCCACGACGATAGCGCCGTCGACGAGCTTGGAGATGACGACGGCATCCGTGACTGGCAGGGCCGGCGGGGCGTCGATGACGACGTAGTCGAAGCGCGAGCTGAGATGGCCCAGCAGGCTCCGCATCGCGGTCGACCCGAGCAGCTCGGACGGGTTGGGGGGGATCGGCCCGGCGCCGAGGACCCAGAGGTTGGTCCCTCCGTACGGCTGAATGACGTCGATGACGTCGGTGCGGCCGATGAGAGCGTCGGTGAGGCCGACGCCGCCCTCCAGGCCCATGTACTCGAGAACCTTGGAGCGCCGCCGCAGGTCGGCCTCGATGAGGCACACCCGAGACCCGGCCTGCGCCATGGTGAGCGCCAGGTTCGCCGCCATCGTGCTCTTGCCCTCGCCGGCGAGCGACGAGGTCACGACGATGGTGCGGGGGTGGGCCGCTGCGTCGACGAACTGCAGGTTCGTGCGCAGGACCCGGAAGGCCTCGGCGCGCGGTGACCGCGGGTCGACCTCGACGATGAGGGGGCGCTTCGCGGCATCAGGGTCGTAGGCGATGGAACCCAGAATCGGGGTGTCGGTGACGGCCTTGACGTCGTCCTGGGTCTTGACGGTCTTGTCGAGCGTCTCGCGCACGAGGGCGGCAGCCAGACCCAGGAGCAGGCCCAGCACCCCGCCGAGCAGGATGTTGCGGAGCGGCCTGGGGCTGACCGGGCTGTCGGGCGTCGTCGGCGGCCGGACGACGGTCACCTTGACCGGGCTCGCCTCCGCACCCGCCGGGCTCTCGAGCTCCGTGACCGCAGCGGGGAACTCCGTGGCGATGGCCTCACCCATGGCCTGGGCGCGAGCCGGGTCGGTGTCGCGCACGGCGACGTCTATGAGCACGGTGTCGGGCGGGGTCGTGGCGCGCACCTGGCCCGCGACGTCCCCGGTCACTCCGACGGATGCCGCCACAGGCCCGAGCACGCGGGGGGTCGTGAGCAGCTGCGCATAGGACTTCACCCGCTGCTGGGTGAACGTGCTGCCCTGGAGGAGCGCTCCGTTGTCGCCGGCACCCGTGGTCGACACGAAGAACTGGGTCCGCGACTCATAGACCTTCTCAGAGGCCAGCGAGCCCGCTGCGGCCAGGCCGACGAAGACGAGGACGACGGCGACGATGACGCGCCATCGCTTCCGAACCACCTTCAGGTAGTCCTGCAGCTCCACGGTTCTCCTCGGGTCGATCGGGTACGGCCACGACGGTTGAGGTCACCACGCCAGGCGCCCCATCCACCAAATGGTAGCCGGGCGAAGTCCGGTCATCTTTGCGTGACCACTGTGCGGTGAGTGATGCTGACCCGGAGCGAGCGGGGTCACGGCCGAGCCGACGACGCCGAGGACGAACCCGAACAGGGCCATCAACGCGGTGACCAGGACGAGCGAGAGCGCCACGTGAGCGGCATACCAGCGCGTGCGACTTACCGCGGTAGTGAGCACGACCTCACCGAGCCCGACGCGTTCGGCCCCCACGAGGCGCAGCAGCAGGGCCACGCCGGCTGCCGCGACCGCGACGGCGACGGCGACGAACCGCACCTCCGTCGCGACGAAGATGTCCTCGATCGTGCCCGCCGAACCGCCGAGCTTGCGCAGGAACTCCTGGATGACCTCGTCATCGGCCAGGTCCGCGACCGAGCCGAGCAGTGACCCGATGGCCACGGACCCCACGGTGATGCCGATGCTCCAGCCGATGATGGTCCCCCGGGCGAGGCGGGTGACGAGCCCCAGAGGAGAGGCCAGCAGCTCGCCAGCCCTCGACGGGCCGCTGCGATCCGGGATCAGCCCGGCAGCACCGTCGTGTCCGTCGAGGGCACCCCACCCCAGGTCCTCGAGCGCTGCATGAACGCGCTCGGCCTCTCCGCCCCAGCCGATATCGAGGAAGGTCACCGCGCATGAGTCTCACCGCCACCTTGACCAGCGCCTGGTCTGTTGCCCTGCCCTTCGCTGATGCCCCGCCCAAGCTCACCGACGCCGGCAACACCCAGTTGCTGCTGGCCGCGTTGGCCGGGATCGCCGCCGTGGTGCTGCTCATCAGTTGGGCCAAGTTCCACCCCTTCCTCGCCCTGATCATCGGTGCCGCCGTGATGGGTGGTGTCGCGGGAGTGCAGCCCGCCGACATCGTCACCAGCTTCACCAAGGGCCTGGGCAGCACGACCGGATCGGTCGGCCTGCTCATCGCGCTGGGGGCGATGATCGGCAAGTTGCTCCAGGACTCGGGAGGGTCAGAGACGATCGTCGACCGGTTGATCGGTGGCGTGAGTCCCCGTCGGCTGCCCTGGATGATGGCGCTGATCGCCTTCATCCTCGGGATCCCGCTGTTCTTCGAGGTCGGCGTCGTCCTGCTCGTGCCGGTCGTCATCCTCGTCGCCCGCAAGCTCGACCTGTCCCTGATGAAGGTCGGCATCCCGGCCCTGGCCGGCCTGTCGATCCTGCACGGGTTCGTGCCTCCGCACCCCGGGCCACTCCTCGCGATCGACATCGTCTGGTTCTGACAGCCTGAGTTGGCCCCACCATGACGGTCTGGGGTGGCTCCACCTGGTCGGCGTGTCGGGTGGTGTGACGGTCTGATCTGGCCCCACCCCGCGCCAGCGTGAACGTCATGGCGACTCACGTACAGGTGGTGGTGTCCGGGACGGGGTCTCGGGTGGAGTTGTTCGCGGCGATCCGCAGGGATGCCCGGGTCGAGGACTGCTCGATCCGGGAGCTCGCGCGCCGTCATCAGGTGCACCGACGCACGGTGCGGCAGGCGCTGGCATCGGCGGACCCACCGCCGCGGAAGACCCCGGAGCGGGTGGCACCGAAGCTCGGCCCGTACGTCGAGGCGATCGACGCGATGCTCGTGGCCGACTTGGATGCGCCGAGGAAGCAGCGGCACACCGCGCGCCGGGTCCACGCCCGCCTCCTGGACGAGCACGACGCCCTGGTGTCGTACTCGACGGTGCGGGACTACGTGCGCCGACGCCGACCGGGGATCGCGGTCGAGCACGGCAAGGTCGCGGCGGTCGCGATGATCCCGCAAGACCATGCCGCTGGCGCTGAGGCGGAGGTCGACTTCGGCGAGGTGTGGGTCCTCCTGGACGGGGTGAAGACCAAGTGCCACCTGTTCGTGTACCGGCTCTCCCACTCCGGTGCCGCGGTCCACCGCGTCTATCCCACATGCGGGCAGGAAGCGTTCCTCCAGGGCCACATCGAAGCCTTCGAGGCTCTCGGCGGGATCCCGACCGGGCACATCCGCTACGACAACCTCACCTCCGCCGTCTCCCAGGTCCTGTACGGCTCCGGGCGGCGACGCAGCGAGAACCCGCGCTGGGTGCTGTTCCGCTCCCACTACGGATTCGACCCGTTCTACTGCCAACCCGGCATCGAAGGCGCCCACGAGAAGGGCGGCGTCGAGGGCGAGGTCGGCCGGTTCCGCCGCACCTGGCTCACCCCCATGCCCGACGTGAAGACCCTCGATGAACTCAACGAGAAGATCCAAGGCTGGGAGGCCCGCGACCTCCACCGCCGCATCGAGGGCCGCCTGCACACCGTCGGGCACGACCTGGCCACCGAGCAATCCCTGCTGGCTCCGCTGCCGGCGGACGGGTTCGACCCCGGCCTCGTGCTGACCCCGCGCGTGGACCGGTCGGCGTTAGTGACGGTACGGATGGTGAAGTACTCCGTCCCCGCCCGCCTCATCGGCCGACGAGTGCGTGTCTCCCTGCATGCCTCCCGGGTGAAGGTGTTCGACGGCCGCCGACTCGTCGCGGACCACCCTCGGCGGATCGCCCGCACCGGCTCGGTCGTCGACCTGGACCACTACCTGGAGGTCCTGGCGTTCAAGCCCGGTGCGCTGCCTGGGTCGACCGCGTTGGCGCAAGCGAGAGCAGCTGGCGTGTTCACCACGGCGCATGAGGACTTCTGGATCGCGTCCCGTCGGGTCAACGGCGACACCGATGGCACACGGCAACTCATCGACGTCCTGCTCCTGCACCGATCCCACCGCGCTACCGACGTGGTGGCCGGGATCCGAGCGGCGTTGGCGGTCGGAGCGGTCACCGCTGAGGTGGTCGCGGTCGAGACCCGCCGCCACGCCGCGGCCGCGGGTGGGGCCAATGGTGACCATCACCTCCTTGCTCACGACGACAACAGCGAGCAACAGGCCGGACGACCCGAGCGGGTGGTGTCGCTGACCATGCGTCGCCTTCTGGACCCGGCCGCGGTCATCGCCGGTCTCCCACCGGACACCCGACCGCTGCCCGATCTGAGTGTCTATGACCGGCAACTCCTCGGCCAAGCCACCGGCACCGACCACCCCACCCCCGCCGATCCCGGAGACACCTGATGACCCCGACCTCCACCACGACCTCCACCACGACGACTCTGCGTCGCCGGCGCGGACTGACTGAGGAAGCAGCCGCGGCTGCGGTCGACACCGCCTGCCGCCGCCTGCGGCTGCCCACGATCCGGGCCGTGGTCGAGGAAGCCGTCGCGGCCGCGACCAAGGACCAGCTCACCTACACAGGGTTCCTCGCCGAGCTGCTCCTGGCCGAGGTCGACGACCGCGACCGCCGCTCCACCGTCCGCCGGGTCAAGGCTGCCGGCTTCCCGCGGGAGAAGTACCTCGAGGACTTCGACCACGACGCCAACCCGAACATCAACCCCGCCCTGCTCAACACTCTCGGCGCCGGGGACTGGATCGGCCGCGGTGAACCGCTATGCCTGATCGGGGACTCCGGCACCGGCAAGAGCCACCTGCTCATCGCCCTCGGCACGGCCGCGGCGATGAAGGGATACCGGGTCAAGTACACCCTCGCCACGCGGCTGGTGAACGAGCTCGTCGAAGCCGCCGACGACAAGACCCTCACCAAGACGATCAACCGGTACGGGCGGGTCGACCTACTCATCATCGACGAGCTCGGCTACATGAGCCTGGACACCCGTGGCGCCGAGCTCCTCTTCCAAGTTATGACCGAACGCGAGGAGAAGAACAGCATCGCGATCGCCAGCAACGAGTCGTTCGGCGGGTGGACCAAGACCTTCACCGACCCGCGCCTGTGCGCTGCGATCGTCGACCGCCTCACCTATGGCGGCACCATCATCGAGACCGGGACCGCCAGCTACCGACTCAGCCACGCGCGGCACAGCACACGCCACTGAGCTCGGGCATGAGGCTCGACGGGCAACCAGAAACTTGATGCTTGACTTTCCCCGTGATCAGGCCAGCGACCCCCGACGACCTACCCGCCGTGCTGGCGCTCTATCGCGACCTGCACCCCCAAGAAGACGCTGCGCCGGACGCAGCCGATGTGTTCGCCACCATCCTGAGCCGCGAAGACCTGACAATTCTGCTGCTCGAGGTCGACGGCTCACCCGTCGCAACGACCTACCTCAACATCATCCCCAACCTCACACGAGGCGCGGCACCCTACGCGGTGATCGAGAACGTCGTCGTCGCAAAGGCTTGGCAAGGGAAAGGCCTGGGCAAAAGACTCATGGCAGCCACGCTGGAAGCCGCATGGAAAGCCGGATGCTACAAGGTGATGCTCCTGACCGGCTCAAAGACCCTCAGCACCCACGCCTACTACCGCGCCTGTGGCTTCGACCCGACAGCGAAGCAGGCGTACCTGGCCCGCCCGCCCTACCAAGTCCGGATCCACAACGAAAGGAAGTCGCAACCAGGGGTGCCGAGTGGGGCCGAATCAAACCGTCACACCGGAGCCAGCACCGGTTGACAGACTCAGGGGCATCGACGCCGAGATGTTCGGCAGCTTGATGATGTTGGCCTCGGGGGTGGTCGCGAGCTCACCGAGCTCGGTGAGGGCGTCGCCGACGCGCTGCTCCTCGGTGAGGTACTCAGGGAAGAGGGCCAGGATGCGACCGGCCAGCGAGATGTCGCGCGTCTCGACGTCGACACCTGCGGTCGAGGCGAAGGCCTGCACCACCGGCAGGAACGAGTACGTGGCCAGCATCGGGGCCTCGTCGGTGAGGGTGTAGAAGATCGTTGCCATGGGTGCCTCGTTGCTCCTCGCTGGTGCCGGTTATCTTGACGTCAAGACAAATTCTACCGGATCGGCGCGCACCTTGCCCTATCGCGGTGACCGCCGGTGCGCGGTCACCGCTCGCTGAGTCCCACGCCTTCAGGCTGGGAGGAGATGCGATGTGGGTGACGCAGTGGCTGCCTGCAGCTCCGGCGGAGGCCGTAGGTCTGGACCACTAGCGCAAGCATCTCGGCGATCGCCAGGGCGGCCAGGGCTCCGACTGGCCCGTACGCCTGCGGCAGGAAGGTGAGCAGGGTGACGGCGACGATTGCGGCGACCCCGGCGCTCGCCGTGACCCAGCCAACGGCGGCGCGTGACACGAGGAGCATCCCGGTCGCGCGGGACAGACAAGTCAGCAGGACTATCGCGCCTGCGACCCAACACGACGACGTCCCGACCTCCACCTGCCCCGCGAACACCAGGTGAACGGTGGTCGGGAGGAGTAGGACGCAGACGAGACCAGCCACAACACCCACGCCCGCCTGGAGGCGAATCACCTGGATCTCTACGCGACCGAGGCCGCAGCCGATGCGTGGTGTTCGTCCGACGGTTCTATAGAGACTGTTCGGGACCCCCTGCAGCACGAGCAGGCCCATCCGGAGGAGCCGTTCTACCGCCGCGAAACCCGCCACCGCGTTTGGAGCCCATGCCTGGACTAAGGCGACCGGGAGCCCGATGTAGATCGCACTGAACCCACGGCCAGCCAGAGCGACTCGTTGACGCCTGAAGTTGCTCCCGACCGACTCCGCCTGTCTGAAGTCTTGCCAGGTGGGTCGTTCGAGGAGGAGCGAGAATAGGGGTGACGCGAGGAAGCCTGCGACCAGCCAAGCCGAGAAGGCGGCTAGAGGCGCGTCGAGGAGGGTGATGCTTATGACCCCGGCGAGGACCGAGAAGAAGCGGGGAAGGGCGTCGGTCAAGAAGATCCGCGTCGGCCGGCCCATCCCGATGTACAGCCAGTTGGTGGTGAACCCGCTCATCGTCATGGCGACAGCGGCGAGGCACGCAGCGGCGACGTAGTGAGGGTCGAGGAGGATGACGACGATGACGACGGCGGGGACAATCGCGAGAGCTGCCGCCGCCCGGGACATCAGGGAGGACGCGAACAGCCGTTGAAGGTCGCGAGGGTCGCTCGCCGCCGCTGCTTGTGGCCCCGTCAGGCCCCACCCGAGCTCAACCGCCACCGATGCGGCGGCACCCACGGACTGACCGACGGCGATGGCCGCCCAGCCATTCGCACCGAACTCCCTGGAAATGGCCGGGAGGGCGAGGATCGGGGTGAGCACGCCGAGCATCGGAAACCCGGCATAGGCAAGCATCTGCCGAAGTCGCCGCCTGACCCCTACGTGCTCGATGTCGGAAACCTCGGGTCCGGTCGCCACTTCGTCATCCTTCACTGCGAAGGAGACGGGCGCCCGCGAGAGCATCCCTGAATGCCTCGTACTGCGAGGGCCCTTGACGGTGCTCGTCGCCTCGGCCTGCCGCTCCACGACGGAGCTCCTCGTACTCGTTGATCGGGAGTGCGGCAGCGGCAGCCATCACTCGGCCGAGCTCGCGGACCGTGGCTGGGGACACGAGGATCCCCCCGCCTGAGCCCAGGAGTAGAGAGGTTGCGCCCCGGTCGAGCCCGATGACGGGCCGGCCGTAAGCGAAGGCCTCGACCACGGTGCGTCCGAAGGCCTCATTTCGGGATGCGGACAGGACGAAATGCGCTCGCGCGTACTCTCCATCGAGGTCGTCACTCCACGGGGCGACCTGCACGACATCGTCCTGCCGCAGGATCTGCCGCAGGGCCAGAAGTGATCGCGTGTAAGGTCGCCGACCGCGTCCCACGAGGCGGACCCGGAGGTCGGCACCCGCGCGGCGCGCCAGGAAAGCGGCGACCACGACTCGGTGTTGCCCCTTCTCTCGGGAGAAGAAGCCCGGGAGCACAAATGTCATTGGGCGTGGAGGGGGAACAGGATGCGCGGCGGTGGAACCCGCTGTCGGGTTGGGGCTCACGAAAAACGCTCTCGGGTGCGACCGCCCGGCGAGGTCGTAGAGCTGTTCCCGGACGTACGGCGAGACCGTGCACAGCACGTCGGCCCCGTCGAGGATCCGCCGAGCGATCACGCGCTTCGGGATCAGGGAACGGAGCTGCGGGTTGTCTCTGAGCGATTCCCGGATGACCCACACGTGGGGTACGCCGACGACCCGTGCCGCGGCCGCGCCGGCCGGGAGCACCGAGGTGTTGGTGACGACGACCTCCGCGTCGCTGTCTCGGATCAGGTCCACCACGGCGCGTTCGGTGAGGCTGCTCTGGCGCAGGCGCGCGAGCCCGATTGGTGGCACCCAGTGCCAAGCACCCATCCAGGCGCGAAGGGGAAGGGTGACCACCTCGGCTCCGGCCGATTCAAGGATGCTCACGAGCGGTCCAGACCCCGGGAGTGCCACCGTGACGGCATGACCGTCCAGGACGGCGCGCGACACGATGTCCGCCATGGAGCGCTCTGCTCCCAGCAGTGCCGAAGAGTGGCCGAGAAACAGCAGCCTCATGGCCGCGGCCCCGAGCGGCCGAGGAGGCCGTGCGCCACGCCGTCCAGCCGGGCACGCCGCGCTTCAGGCCTCGCCCCAACTGCCGACGCGAGGGACCTAAGCGACCATCGCCACGTGCGAGCCCGCAAACGCCAAGGGCGCTCGAGCCGCATCGAGAGGTACAGCAACTCGTTGCGCACCGTGTAGTAGTCCGCGGTCGGAGATGTGGCCGACAGGGATCCTCCGCGTTCGTGCCAGAGCCGGGCGCCGCAGACGTAGCGCACCGCGCCGAACTGAGCCAGTCGCTCGGTGAACTCGAACTCTTCCTTGTAGTGGAAGAACGACTCGTCGAGGTACCCCGCTTGGTGCGCCGCGGCCGCGTCGATGAGCAGGCC
>Ga0208940_1004206_pt1 | contig 11498 bp, 14 predicted proteins | sample AD_JPNNA6_MetaG_FD_184445 | JGI IMG/M metagenome (GOLD analysis project Ga0208940, IMG submission 184445) | Active sludge microbial communities of municipal wastewater-treating anaerobic digesters from Japan - AD_JPNNA6_MetaG (SPAdes) (version 2) | ecosystem: Engineered > Bioreactor > Anaerobic... | reverse complement strand
CTGATTCTGAGACCACATATGCACTTAAATACGACCTTGCGCGCGCGCGGTCTTTTGAGCCTCCCGCTGGCCCGAAAAGGGCTAAAAAGGGTCATGGCCGCCAGTCTGAGACACCGCGCGCGCGCGGTAGAAATTTGGTATACGTGTGTATCGAAAACGGCAGTTACATAGTTACAGCGGTAACGTCTGACGGGAGGTCGCCATGAGTCCAGTCACCGCACCGTCGTTACCACTGGACTGGGCGCCCGCCGAGTCGCCGCCTACGCCGGCTGTAGGGTATACACCGCCCGCGTCACCCGCCGAAGTACACCCTACGCCGGGTGATGAATTCGCCGCGCTGCGCACCTGGCTGGAGTGTTACGGCACCTTCACGCCGGCGCCACCGGAGCCTCCCTGGACGGATCCACGCCCTGACCTGGTCGCCGACCACGACCGCTGGGAGGACCTCCTGGCCCGGGCCTGGCGCCTGGATGCCGCAGATCCGGAGGGCGTGTACGGCGCCCTGAACGGCATTCGCTGCTGCGCCGCGCGGCTGGAACGCACCCAGCCGGCCGGCTGGCGCATCGTGCGCGGTGACGAGCTGAGCGAGCAGGAATGGCACGACCTGCGGGAGCGGTGGCTGCTGCCGCACCGGGATGCCATCACCAAGCTCCTGGGTGCGCCGGAGCCGGTCGCCGTGCGGCCGCCGGCGCCCGCACCCGCGCGCCAGTCACCGCCGGCACGGTCCAAGACGCCCGCCGCGCGGCGGGTACCCGCTGATGAGGTCCACAGCGCGGCCGACCGGCTGCCGCTGCTGGCGGGAGGTGCCTGATGCCACCGCGCGCCTACGACTACGAGCAGATCAAGACCCTGGCCAAGGAGCGCCGGCAGCGCATCACCGACCTCATCGTGCTGGCGCCGCAGAATGATCCGTTCTACTGCGGACAGCCAGCCCAGCGGAGCGCCGCCGAGTGGTTCGCCGAACTGTGGCAGCGTTTCGGCTACCGCACCGGCGTGCACCTGCGCCGGGTGCACTACCAACTGGTGAGCCAGCACGCCGCCACACTGCCTGACGGCAGCACCTACGCGAACACCGAGGAGTGCTGGAAAGCCCTGGGTGCCGCCGGGTGCGCCGCGCGTTACCTGGGCCTGGTGGATCCGGAGGCATTCGAGGATCATCGCAACCCGGACCCGCATGTGTTTGTCAGCGGCAGAGCGTGGAGCACAGAGCCGAGCTGGGATATTGACGAGCCGGAATGGTCCCTGCCGAGCGTGGACATCGACCTGAGCGTAGACCTGAGCCTGCCGCGGCCCAGCGTTTCGGGCTATGATTACGACATGCGGAACCAGCCGTACCAGTTGGAGCTGTGGGTGGAAAAGAGTACGATGGATGACGTGCTGCTCCCGCTGGGCCGTGAGCTGGGCATTAATGTGGTCACCAGCCTGGGCTATCAGAGCATCACCAGCGTGATCACCCTCCTGCGCCGCGTCGCCGGCAGTGGCCGACCGGCCCGCGTTTTCTACATCAGCGACTTTGATCCCGCCGGCGATGGAATGCCATTCCAAGTCGCCCGGCAGATCGAATTCTGGCTGCACAACTATGCGCCGGAGGCCGACATCGCCCTCCAGCCGCTGGCGTTGACCCGGTCCCAAGTGCAAGAATTCCAACTGCCGCGCATCCCGGTCAAGGACACCGACCGCCGCAAGGCCCATTTTGAGGACCGCTACGGCGAGGGCGCCGTGGAGCTGGATGCCCTGGAGGCCCTGCACCCGGGTGAGCTGGCCGCCATCGTGCGCCGCGCGGTGGCGCCGTACCGGGACACGAGCCTGGCGAGCCGGCTGGATCGCGCCGAGTCACGCGCGCGGGCCGCAGCAGAGAGCGCCTGGGATGACGCGGTGGCGCCGTATGCCGACGAATTGACAGCCATCGAGGAGGAGGTGCGCAGCCTGGTGGAGAGCTACGAGAGCCGGCTGTGGACTGTCGGCGAGGAGCTGCGCAGCGAGCTGGCGCCGTACCGCAGCCGGCTGGAGGAGTTACGGCAAGCCATTAGCGATGAGATCGCCGACCTGGAAGTGGAGTTACCCGACCGCCCGGAGCCGCGCGCCACGGCCGCCGACGAGGAGGGCTGGCTGTACCGCTCCAGCCGCGACTACCTGGCGCAGATCGCCGTCTACAAGGCCCGTCGCAACGGGCGCCACGAGGAGGAGGACGATGCCTGACGAGATCCTACACCTGGCGCAGGAGATCGCCGCGCGGCTGGAGGAGCCTAATGCTGAGCTGATCGCCGTCATCATCGGGCAGATCGGCGCCGCGCGGGCCCACGACCTCCTCCAGCAGACCCTGGCCGCCGAGGCCGCCGGCGGGCTACTGGTGCACAGCGGCAAGCGCCGGCGCACACCGGGCGGTGTGTTTTTCAAGCTGGCCAAGGACAGCACGTCACCCGAGGAGCGCCACGTCATCTGGCCGCGCCGTGAGCGCACCGATGACGAGCGCCAGCCGCTGGCCTGGGACGACCGCCTGGCCCACGCACCGCAGCTACTCGCAGCACGAGGAACAGCCATGAGCACGAAACTGGTCATCACCGGCCGGCCGGGCCGGATCATCGAGTCCCAGGGCGTGATCCTGACCGCCATGCAGGCTGGCGAGCGCCGGCCGCAACTGCCCAAGGGCCTGCCTGAACCGCCGGCCGGCGGCACCACGTACATCGTTTACATCGCTGCTAAGCAGTGGGCTAAGGTCGCCCAGGCCATCCAGGATCCTGACGACCTGCTGATCGTGGAGGGCTACCCGTACTTTGACGCCAAGCTCAAGAGCATGGCCCTGCTGGCGCAGAACATCACCACCCGCAACCTCCAGCGGGATAAACGCGCGGCCGAGGGAGGCTGACGTGACCGCCGCGCGGCAGCCTGTCGTCGTACCGCCCGAGGATGCGCTGCTGGCAGCCCTGGACCTGCTGGCAGCCCTGCGGGAGCAAGACCTGTTGCGTGCTGCGCACCTGGCCGCGCGGCGCGAGCATGGCACCCTGTCACCGGAGGCCCACGAGACCGCGCTGTTCTGCCTGGTGGAGCGTCGGGTGCCGCAGCTCCAGTGCGCGCCGCGCGGGCCGGCTGGTGCTGACGTGGAGCTGAGTTTCCCGGCCATGTGGCGAGCCCTGGCGCCTGGTGCGCCGGAACCGGTGCCGGAGTACCGTTTCCACCCGGTGCGCCGCTGGCGTTTTGACTTCTGCTTTCCGACGCAGCGCGTCGCCGTGGAGCTGGATGGCGGGCAGTGGCGTGCGGGAGGAGGCCGCCATAACACCGACCGTGACCGTGAGAAGATCAATACCGCCGAGGCTATGGGCTACCACGTCTTGCGTTTTTCGCATCGCGCCATGCGCAGCGACCCGGCCGGCTGCATCGAGATGGTGCGGGCTGCCCTGGAACATGAGCGCCAGGAGGGTGGCGCCTGATGCGCACCAGGCTGTACACCGATGCGGCCGCGCGGCGCCGGGCCTCGCGGGCCCGCCCAAGGTGCGAGGAGCCTGAGTAGTAGGTGCCGCCGGGCGCGCCCAGGCGGCTGGTGGTGGCCCTGTTATGCCAAAATCGCCAGCCGAGTTGCACAAAATCAAGCCCCTTGAAGGAGCCGCACCCATGTTTACCAGCCGCGGGCACTACTACCGCTGGCAAAAGAAAGCCCTGGTAACAGACCATCTGCGCCTCAGCGCCCATCAGCTGCTCAGCGCGAGCGAGCGCGACGACCGCTATCTGGGTACCTGGCAGTGGCTACGTGATGGCGCAAAGGTCGCCTCGCTCATGTATATGGTGCTGCCCGCTGAGCGCGCGGTGCGCTTGATCTATGACTACCAAAAACAACCCGTCGAGCCCTACCTGGTGCACTTTACGACCAGCACCCCGCCTTACGGCGGCCAGCGCTACTGGTGGCTATGCCCGGTTTGTGGGCGGCGCTGTGCCGACCTCTTCAGCGGGCGCACCTTTGCCTGCCGTAAGTGCTACGACCTGACCTATGAGTCGGCGCAATCCGGCGACCCGCGCAATACGCGCGTCGAGCGCCGCCTGCGAGCGATCCGGCACCGCCTGGGTGCCGACAGCGGGCTGCTCAATCCCCTGCCCGAGGCTAAGCCCAAGCACATGCGCTGGGCCACCTACACCGCGTTGCTGCGCGAGTATGATGATCTGCAGGCCATCTGGCTGGGTGATCTGGGCCTGGCGGTGGGACTGGGCGCCGAGCGCCCTGAGCTGGTCGAGGCTACCGAACTGCTGTGGACAGCCTACCAGCGCGGGCCAGAACGTGAGCCGCCGGACCTCGCCGCGGCGCTCGCCCTGATCGACGCTACGCTCGCCGCCTGCACGACGACGGTGCGCCCGCGCCGACAGCCGCGGCGGCGCACCCTGGGCCAGACCGCCAAGGCGGCCGAGATCCCGCTCGCCTTCGCGCGGGAGGCCCAGGTCGAGGGGCTGCTGCGCCCCGATGGTGGCCGCGGTACCCGGCGCCCACGCTACCGCACCAAGGTAGCCAGCTGGCTGCGCAAGCTGCACACGCTGCGCCAGGCCGGCTACACCTGGGACGCCATCCACGACTGGACCGCCCGCCGCTTCACCGCTGGCCACGAGCACGAGCGCCGCTGGCCGGCCGACTTCACACCGCCACCCTCCTCCTCCTGATCCTGCGCATAGGCATCGCACTACGCCCTGGGCCGTGCGCACCGCGCGGCGCATAACGCACTGCCTACACGCACCGCGCGGCTAAACTCATGCCCTGTAAGGCCATATTGACACTTGACAATTGAGTAAATACGTGTATAATAGAGCATAGAAAGCATGACATGAGGGCCACCGATGAAAGCGCAGACACCCTACCGCACCGTAGTCAGCAACCTCTCCCAGCTCAGCAGCGACGAGCTGGACGACGTGGCGGCCATGATCGCCGGCCTGTTGGCAGCCCGCGCGGCTGAGGAGGGTACCGTGGCTGAGGAGTCGGCACAGACGACTGCCGGGCCGACGCCCTCCCGCCGGCACCGTGGCCCGGGCTGGTACGAGAAAAAAGAGGTTCACGGCCGTTACTACAAGTACCTGCGCTACTGGAGCGGCACGGCCCACAAGAGCACCTACAAGTCGGTCTACATCGGCAAGTGGGAGTGAGGAGGCTAACGATGACATTCAAGCCAGTGACAGTCAACGAGTACCCGCGCCGGCTGTGGAGCCTGGCGGGCTATCCGGGGAGTGGCAAGAGTACATTCGCCATGACGCTGCGCGGCCCGCTCCTGGCAGTGGACGCCGACCATCGCATCGACGAGGTCGCCAGCCTGGCGGCTGCCGGCGTGTTCCAACTGAGTGACGAGCCGGCCGACAACAGCGTCGCCGAGCGCATCGCGGCGTGTTTGCGTGCAAACATGATCGGCAGCGGTGTACGCACCATCGTGGTGGATTCCCTGACGGCCATCCTGTCGCCGCTCATCGCCGAGGCCATCATCGACAATGACGCCGGCCGCAACCGCAACCGGGTGGCGGCATTCAAGGCCAAGGCCATGGCGGTACGCCTGCTCCAGGACGTCGTCACCGGCTACGGCACCGACGTGCTGTGGATTTACCACCTGGTGGACGCGCGGGACGGTGACGCCAAGGCCATCACGCGCGCCAGCATCAGCGTCACCGAGCAGGCCCGCCTGCTGCGCAGTCTGAACCTGGCCCTGCGCGTCATCCAGGAGGGCGCCAAGCGCGGCATTCACGTGGACTGGGCCCGCCGCGGCCGCAACGGCATGACGCTGTGGGACGACACCGGCTGCTGGCGTGGAATGCCTGAGCGCATCGAGCAGGCCGTGTACGCCGGGCTGAGCAAGACCGACCAGGACCGCATCGAGAGCATCACGCCGGCCACCTTCACCGGGCCGGCGCAAGCCCTGGCCTGGGCCGTGGAGATCGGCGCATTCACCGAGCTGGCCCACGCCCGCAACGCCTACGACAAGATCAAACGCGAGGAGCAGCCGCAGACCGCCGACGCCATGTGGCGCCTGTGGACCGCCGACGCGCAGGCCCGGGCCGCAGCCCGGAGCACCGCCACCGCATAGGAGAGTGACATCATGCCCGACAAACTGCTGAGCCTCCAAGAGGCTGCCGACCTCCTGGGCGTGCACCCGAGGACGTTACGCCGCTGGATCATCGCCGGCCGGCTGCCGGCGACGCTGCTCCCAGGCCGTTTCGGCGGTGAGTATCGCATCGCCGAGGACGCCCTGGAGCAGGCCAAGCTGCACGAGCCACCGCAGCGGCCCGCAGTGGAATGGCAGCGCTGCGCGGCGACCGCGCGGGATGGCACACCCTGCCGCGCGCCAGCCCTGCGCGGCAGCGACTTCTGCCGGCATCACCGGCCGGCTGACGAGGGCCGCGCGTAGGGTGCACATGCCGCGCGGTGACGTGCGCCAGGTATACCCTACGCCGCGCGGGAGGTGGACGAATGGCAAGCCGTAAGAGATCGAACACTGCCCTGGTCCTGCCGGCGACCACAGATCTGGTGGCCCTGCCGGAGCTGGATGCCGCCCTGGCCACCTACGACGCCGCAGTGGCCCGTTTCCTGGCCACCCGCAAGAGCGAGCGCACCCAGGCCAACTACGGCCACGTGCTGGAGCTGTACCGGGCCCACGCCGTGCAGATCGGCGCCGACCCGCTGCGTGCGGACTGTGTCATCGCCTGGAGCCGCGTGCAGAACACCCGGCGACGCGACGCCGGCGGCGACCTGTCGAATGACACCATTCGCCTACGGCTGCACGCCCTCCAGTCTTTTCTGTCGTGGGCCTGGGCATTCGGGCTAACGCCGCTCAAGCCGGAGCTGGTCGCCGACATGGTGACGACACCACCGGCGCGACAGCTCAGCCCGCGCGACATCCTAACACCCGATGAGGCCCGCCGGCTGCTCCAGGCTGCCGAGGAGGAGCGAGATCGCTGCCTGCTGCGTGTGATGCTGGACGCCGGCCTGCGCATCAGCGAGGCCCTGGATCTGCGCTGTGGTGACGTGTACACGGCGAGCGACCGCTGCTGGCTGCACGTGGCGCGCGGCAAGGGCGACAAGGCGCGCGACGTGGAGATCCCGGCCACCTTGTACACGGTCCTGGCGGCCTACGCCCGCGCGGCTGGGCTGGACCTCCTCAGCCCGGGTGATGAGCGCCAGCGGCTATTCGAGCTGGACCGTGGCAACGCCTGGCGCATGGTGACAAAGGTCGCCGCGCGGGCCGGCATCGCAAAACGAGTGACGCCGCACAGCCTGCGCCACACGCACGCGCACCACCTGCGCCTGGCCGACTTCCCGCTGGAGGTGATCGGTGCGCGGCTGGGCCATGCGACGCTGGAGACGACCAAACGCTACACGCGGCCGGCCGAGCTGGCCCAGCAGCTACCACTGCCGACGATGCCCTGGGCCTGAATTCATCGCGACATAAGCCTACTTTTGTCGCGACGACCATTCACCGGTCACCTGGTGAGCAGTGTAAGGGTAGTCACCGCGCGGTGACGATGAATAGAGCCACCTGGTGGCACCCATCGCCGAAAGGATGAAGTCCAACTATGGAACTGATCAACCGAGACACCGGTGCACCCGCTACGCCGGCCGAGTATGAGGCTGCCGAGCAGCGCGCGCGGGAGATCCTGGCGTCACCTTACAGCAGCCCGGAGCAGATCGCATGGGCGTTACAATTCCCTGGGCTGGAGGATGTATTCTGGGAGTCGGCTGGTGAGCGCCGCGCGCGGCAGCCACGGCCCACTGCGGAGAGGAGCGACTGACATGCAAGTGCTGGCTGTAGGCAAGCCGTACATCGAGGGCAAGACCTCCTGGCCGGAGGCCGTGGACTACAACTACCGGAGCCGCACCCACGAGCTGCGCCTGTTCTATCCCAACGTCCAACCGCGGGAGATCGCCGACGTGGCGCGCGGTCCAGCCCGTTTCGCCCTGGCGGTGCGCGGTGACGTGATCCTGCTGTGCTGGCGTTTCGGCGGGCTGCCCTGGTGCGACGCCACCTATTCCATTCACCTGGTGCCGGCCGACGAGCGCCAGGAGCCACCCGAGCCGCCGACGCCTGAAACCCGGGCCCTGCTGCAAGTGGAGGCGACCACCGGCATCGTCAAGGCCATGCGCGCCGTATCCTTTGCACCCGACTTCACCCGCCGGCTGCACGCCGCCATTCGGGAGCAGCTCAGCCGGCCGTATCCGGGTGAAGATGCGTACCTGGCGCAGATCACCCGGCTGTATTCGAGCTACACCAGCCAGTAGATCGCCACCCAGTTGGCGGTGGCCACCTGTCGTGGTGGCGCGTGACGATGAGTCCATGGGGTATCCGCGCTTCCTTGAGGTCACCAAAGCATCGCAATTGTGGCCCAAAGAGGCCGTTTTATGCCCAAGGGTGCGCGTCTAATCGGGGATAAGTGCGAGCCGCGCGGCGACTGGTGCGCCGGCGCCGGAGGACGTATACACGCAGCTCAGCGACCGTTTCGCCGGCTGCGGGGACTGGTAAGCAGCCCAGAGACGACTACAGCACGTCTTGCAAGGAGAAATAGGGTAAGCTGGGCGATGATTGCGGCCGCAATCGCGGCACCTGGCCACCAGGCCGGTCGCGAAGTCTGGAGCCTCAAGGTGTGTACCGGTGTGGCAGCTTCACGCGCATGACCGCGAATTGACAGTTTTTTGTCGCTGCTGTATAGTGTACGCAGTGTACGCAGTCCGCTAACGGAGTAGTGACCGCATGGCAAAGACCCTCAATAGTCGTGAGGCCCGGCAGAACTGGCGTGGGGTGCTGGACGATGCGCACCTGGGCGAGGACACCATCATCGAGCGCAACGGCAAGGCCATCGCCGTGGTGATTCCCTGGCCCGACTACTGGCAGATCGCCGACGAGCTGAGCGCCATGCGGAACCGGCGCAAACAGGAGCCGGAGCCACCGCGCGCCTGAGCGCCGCGGCGCCACTTTACAACTGAATTCCACGGCCGGCCATGGTGCGACTACACCACAGCCGGCCTGGGCCAACCGCTGAGGGAACCAGCGAATGGCTTGCGGCTATTCTAGCACAGCCGCAGTCTACCCGTCATCTGCGCCCTCAGCATTCATCGAGCTGAGGGCTTTTTGTTTGCCCGGAGGACGTGTACATGCGACCGTGTACAAGCCACTGTAGAGCCACGCCAGCGCACACAGCCGTGTGGAGCGCCGTGTACACACTGAAACGTGGCCCAGCGGCTATCCTGGCGGGCCTGGTGCACGTTCTACGGGCTGCCGACCAAAACGAGGAGCAGGATAATGCCTGACGCCGACTTCCTGACCGGCACGCCGCCGACTACGCCCACACCCGCGGGCGCCGCCGAATTCACCGCCGGCATTCTCCAGGCTACTCTCAACACCCGCCGGGTGCAGGCCATCGTCGCCCTGGCGTGGAGTGGGCCGCAGATCGACGCCTACAGCGTGATCCTGGGCCTGGGTGAAAAGCCGGAGAACGTGGAGGCCCTGCAGGGCGCCCTGGCCCTGGCCGCCGGCGCCGAGAGCTGCCGCGTCGGCCGCATTCCGGGTAAGCTCCTGCTGGAGATCCCTAAGCCGGCCGACCAGCGACGCCCGCTGTTAGCCTCCCGCCTGGAGGCCCTGGCGCCCGCCACGAGCACCAGCGTGTGCCTGGGCATCACCACCGGCGGCACGCCGGTGTGGTGCGACCTGGCCGATGAGCGTTACGCCCATATCATCCTGGGTGGCACGACCGGCAGCGGCAAGAGCGTGCTGCTGCGCTGGATCATCTACCGGCTGGTGATCCAAAACCCAACCGACAGCCTGCGGCTGCTGATGCTGGATCCCAAGCGTTTCGAGCTGAAACAATTCCAACGGGTGCCGCACCTGCTGCACCCTATCACCAGCAACCCAACCGACGTGGCCCGCCTGTTGTCATGGGTGGGAAACGAGCTGGACCGCCGCGCCGACAGCGGCCGCAGCCGGCCACGCATCGTCGTGGTGGTGGAGGAGGTCGCCGACCTGGCGCAGACCAACCGGGAGGTGCTGCCGCTCATCGGCCGTATCGCCCAGATCGGCCGCGCGCTGGGCGTCACCCTCCTGGCGACCACCCAGCAGCCGGGCGCTAAGGTGCTGGGCAACGCCGTGGGCAACTTCCCGACGCGCATCATCGGGCGCATCGCATCGAGCACCCTGGCCTACGGTGCGAGCGGCCGCGCGCGCACTGGCGCCGACGCCCTCCTGGGCAAGGGCGACCTCCTCCTGCTGAGCGCCGGCGAGACGACCCGCTTTCAAGCGCCGCTGCCTGACGGCCGGCAGTGGGCCCGGCTGCCCAGCACGGCGACGCTGGCGAGCCTGGACCGCGAGCTGCCCACGCTGGTGCAATTCGCCGACCTGAACCGCGACCCGCGCGGTGGCAGCAGCCGGCTGGAGATCGGTGCCGACGACTACCAGGCCATCGAGCACGCCATCGCAAGCGGCGCCACGGTGCGCCAACTGCGCGAGCAATTCGGCATCGGCCACGAGCGGGCCCAGCGTATGTACCAGTCCTACATCGAGCGCATCAGCGAGGTGAAACGATGAACAGCGAACACCGTGGCGGTGGCGTGGGCGCCCAACTCCTCATCGCCTTGGCGCTGGCCCTGGTCGCCGGCGCCCTCCTGGGCGTGTACCTGATCGGCAGCGAAACCCTGCGCACCATGGGCCTGATCCTGGTGGTGGCCATCGCCCTGGCCCTGGTGATCGGCGCCAGCGCGCTGCCCATTCGTATGTGGCGCCGCAAGGACTTCACCGGCGACCACTATCACACTGACGGCACCCGCACCATCGTCAAGGAGGTGCGCGTGCTGGACGGTCGCGTGGCCGAAGGGCCCAAGCTGTACCAACTGCCGGCACAGCCGCAGGGCGCCGCATTCCCGGACCTCCTGCGGGCCGCCTACGCCGCGGGCGCCACGGCCCTGCCCGCGCGCAGCTCCAGCCGGCCGGAACCTGAGCCGGACTACGCCGAGATCGACCTGCCCGAGCTCAACATGGCTGATGGGTGGGACGGCGACATAAAGAGCTGATGCCCACAAAACGTAGGCGCCTGACGAGGAGATCGCGTGTATCGTTTTTGTGGGACAGCGCAAAGAGGAGGTGCCCAAGGTCCCAACAGACAAGCGGCGCATGGTGTGCAGTCTCACACCATGCGCCAGATCGGCAAGTCGGTGACCCAACCGCCGGGCGCATTATACCACCCGGCCCACAAACTAACGAGGTGGATCATGGAAACCATCACCCTACGCACCAGTGACGGCCAAGACGTGAAAGTCCCTATCGCCCACGCCTTTGGGCCTGACGGCAAGCCCGCCGAGCTGATCGGCGACATCGAGCCACAGAACTGCGACCACGCCGACGCCTGCTGGTCTGACTGTCTGGATATGCGCTGCCCGCGCTGCGGCAGCCGGCTGTTTCTCCCGCCACGCCACCTGGCCCGCCGGCCGGAGGAGATCATCGAGGACATGCACCGGCTATGGTGCGCGGCCGGCTGGCCATCATTCGTCGGTGGCAAGG
>Ga0208940_1004202_pt1 | contig 11513 bp, 10 predicted proteins | sample AD_JPNNA6_MetaG_FD_184445 | JGI IMG/M metagenome (GOLD analysis project Ga0208940, IMG submission 184445) | Active sludge microbial communities of municipal wastewater-treating anaerobic digesters from Japan - AD_JPNNA6_MetaG (SPAdes) (version 2) | ecosystem: Engineered > Bioreactor > Anaerobic... | reverse complement strand
GATAAAAGCAAGGCGTCAATCGCCGTCGGAGCGAGGAAGCCGGTCGAAGTCCGGCGCTGCCCCGCAACTGTAGGCGGAACGAAATCCGCAGCATGCCACGGGTTTCCGGCACAGGGGACCCGGAAGGCGCGGAGAGTAGGGGGCCGCAAGCCAGTAGACTTGACCGACGGCACGACACATACCAATTCCCGAGGGGGAAGGAGGAACTGAAATGATTCGCATGCGTGAAGGGTTCGTCAGTTTGTGTCTGCTCGTCTCGGCCGCAGTGGCCGTGCCCGGGATGCTTTTCGCCCAGGCGGCGCCGTCGACCGCGAAACCCGAGTACCGGATGGGCGAGGTGGTCGTCACGGCCACCCGTGATGCCCAGGAAGTCCGCAAGGTGCCGGCCAACGTGACGGTGATCACTGCCGAGGATATCCAGAATTCGGGCGCCACGAGCGTCCCCGAGGTGCTGACGGGCCTCGTGGGTGTCAACGTCACCAGTTACAGCGGCAACGCCTCGCAGTCCATCGTCGACATGCGGGCCTTCGGCACCGAGGCGGGCTACCTGCGCCACGTGGTGCTGCTCGACGGCAGGCGCCTGAACCGCCCCGACATCGCCGGGATCAACTGGCTCGAGATCCCGCTCTCCGAGATCGAGCGCATCGAGGTCGTCCGGGGCGCCAACAGCGTCCTCTACGGGGATTCGGCCATCGCCGGCTCCATCAACATCATCACCAAGCGCGGCGAGGGGAAACCGAAAGGGGATGCGACCTTCATCGGCGGAAGCTACAACACGTACAACGGGCGCGCCGGCATCCGGGGCTCGGCCGACAAGGTCTACTACGCGCTGAGCGGCGAGGCCCTCACGTCAAGCGGCTACCGGGACCGCTCCAAGTTCACGACGGAAAGCGCCGGCGGCAGCGTGGGCTACAACCCCACGGACGCCCTCGACGTTTCCCTGGGCATCACGGCCAACAAGACCGACAACCAGTTCCCGGGAGCCCTGACACCGGCCCAACTGGCGGCGAATCGCAAGCAGGCCCAGAACCCCGACGACGACGCCAGCACGGCCTTTTTCGACGCCAACCTGCTCGTCAAGAGCATCCTGGGCTCCTGGGGCCGCATCGACGCCAACCTGATCTACGGCCGGCGGGAGGTGACCTCCAACTACGCCTCCTTTGCCTCCTTCACGAAGATCGACATCGACACGGTGGGGGCTACCCCGCGCTACATCCTGGACAAAAAACTCTTCGGCTTCGACAACAAGCTCACCGTCGGATTCGACTTCTACCAGGACAAGCTCGACAAGGACACCTTCTCGAACCGCTCGCAGGCGGTGCGGACCTACGAGGCGGATCTCAAGCGGCAGACCCTGGGGCTCTACGCCCGCGACGAGTTCAGCGTCCTGAAGAACCTCATCCTGGTCCTGGGCGCCCGGACGGAAAGGGCCAACGTCGACGGGAGCGAAACGGACCTCGGGACGGGAGTGAACATCTTCGACTCCGAGAAGATTCACAAGGGAACGGCCTGGGAGGGTTCGCTCACGTATCTCTTCGGCGAGAAGGCGAAGGCCTGGGCCAAGTACGCCACGATCTACCGCTTCCCGTCGCTCGACCAGCAGGCCTCGTATTACGCGTTTCCCTTCGACAGCTTCCTGACGGACCTGGAGAAGGAGACGGGCAAGAGCTTCGAGGCGGGCACGCAGGTCAGCCCGCTCAAGGATCTCAAACTGGGCCTCACGTTCTACCTCATCGACATGGAGGACGAGATCAGCTACAACCCCGTCACGTTCCGCAACGAGAACCTCGACAAGACGCGGCACCAGGGCATCGAATTCACGCTGGACTGGCAGTTCCGGAAGCTGGCTCGGCTCCTGGCCAACTACACGTTCCAGGAGGCGTACTTCCGCGAGGGGGCGAACCGGGACAAGGACGTCCCGCTCGTGCCGCACCACATGGCTAACGCCGCCCTCGAGATCTACCTTCCCTGGAACTTCACGTTGCGCCCCGAGGTCCGGTACGTGGACGACCAGTACTTCGGCTCCGACAACGACAACAGTGCGACGAAGCTCGACAGCTACACGATCGTCAATCTCTACCTGCGCTGGCAGCCAGACTGGAAGGCCTTCGGCGTCGCCAAACCGACGGCCTTCGTCGGGGTGGAGAACCTGACCAACAAGAGTTATGTCCCCGTGGGGTACGAGACCTTCTCGGGGCTGAGCTACTACCCCGCGCCGGAGATCAATTTCCGGGGAGGGGTTTCGCTGTATTTCTGATGCGGTGCAGGCGGCAGCCGGGCCGGGCAGGTGAATCATGAACGTCACGACTTGGAGAAGAAAGAATCCCGTTGATCTGGGTCTGGCAATAGCCGGGCCAGCGGAGGACTCCGCACGGCAGGCGGCGCGCCGCCGCGGCAGAGGCATGATGCCCGGGATCGCCCTGTCTGCGGTTCTCCATGCGGGCATCCTCGCCTTTGTTCTCTATGCCGTGGCGAACCCCTTCGTCAGCTTCCCGACGGCCGGGGACGAGGGGATCGTGCGGGTCTCTCTCGTGACGGTCACGGCGGGCCCCGAAAACGGCGCCGCTTCCCCGGCCGAGGGGAAAAAGGGACAGACCCGAACGGTGAAGGCGGACCCCGTCACGGTCCCGAAGGCCCTGGAGAAGGCCGTCATCGCCGAGCCGGCCGACCCTAGCCCGGCCGAGCGGCAGGCGGCGGAGACGAACATCGCCGTCGAGCCCGCCCGGACGCAGCTGGCCGCGGCGGCACCGGGACGCGGTGCGGCCGCGGGTGAAGCCGCCCGGGGGCAGCGGCAGGCAGGAGCCGCCTCGCAGGAAGGGTACTCGGAGGCGATGCCCCGCTACCGCGAGAACCGGCCTCCTTTCTATCCCAGTGCCGCAAGGCAGCGGGGCTGGGAGGGCGACGTGCTGATCGCGGCCGAGGTCCGCTCCGACGGGCGCATCGGGGCCATCCGGATCAAGCGTTCCTCGGGTTATGCGTCCCTGGACGATTCGGCCCTCGAGGCCGTGCGGGCCTGGCGCTTCGAACCGGCAAAACGGATGGGCAGCCCCGTGGGCGCCTGGGTGGAAATCCCCATCCGCTTCAAGCTCTCGCCCGGCGACTCGTTTATGTAACGGTCAGGCAAAGGCGGGTTGCTGCACTGCTGCCGAGAAACAGCCTTCACGCTTCCCCTCCCTCGACGGGAGGGGATAGAGGGGAGGGTGATTGATTCCAAGACCCCCTCTCCCCTCGGAGACTGTGTCGCAATGTCATTGCGAAGGAGCGAGGCGACTGAAGCAATCTCGGATATCCTCGGAAAGATTGAGATTGCCGCGCTCCCTGCGGTCGCTCGCAATGACGATAGCCGATTATGACACAGCCTCTGCTGGGGAGAGGGGCAACTTCTCTTCGATGATCCCGCAACAGCCCGCCCCTCAAGGCTTTCAGGGGACCCCGGGGGGCGTGAAGAAAAAATGTTGTTGACAGGCGTGCCCAATCGTGTTTTCATGAACCACTTTTTGAAGGAATCGCTCGTGATGGACAGCACCAACATCCGTAATTTCAGCTTCTGGTTTAGCTATTATTATTTTTACGGACAGGTCTGCCCGTCGCTGAGGAGGACTTAGGCACCACAGAATAAGCCAAACCGAAGCCATGGGTAGATCGAAAGACGCCGCCCATGGCTTTTTTATTTCTCCTTCTCCCGGGCCATGACGGCGGCAGCCATCATGGCCCTTTTCATTGGAGGTAACGGAATCATGATCATCGTGATGAAGAAGAACGCAACGGACGGGCAGATCGACCGGGTCGTCGAGTGGATCGAATCCGTCGGCTACCGGGCCCACCTGTCCCGCGGGACGGAGAAGACGATCATCGGCGCCGTGGGGGACGCCCGCGGCCGCGAGCAGATCAAGTCCGTGGGGCACCTGCCGGGCGTGGAAAGCGTCGTTCCCATCCTCAAGCCCTACAAGCTCGCGAGCCGCGAATTCCAGGGCGCAGACACGGTCGTCCGCGTGGGTGCGCTCGGGATCGGCAACGGCTCCTTCACCGTCATGGCGGGGCCCTGCGCCGTCGAGACGGAGGAGCAGCTCATGGAATCCGCCTGGGTGGCAAAGAAGGCCGGCGCGCAGATCCTGCGGGGCGGCGCCTTCAAGCCCCGGACATCCCCTTACAGCTTCCAGGGCCTCGAGGAGGAGGGGCTCAAGCTTCTGAAGAAGGTCCGCGAGCGCACGGGGCTCCCCGTGGTGACGGAGGTGGTCAACCCGGCCGATGTCGACCTCGTGGAGGCCCACGCCGACATCCTCCAGATCGGCGCGCGCAACGTCCAGAATTTCGCCCTGCTGAAGCGGGTGGGTCAGGCCCGCAAGCCCGTCCTGCTCAAGCGCGGCATGATGACGACGATCGAGGAGCTCCTCATGTCGGCCGAGTACATCCTCTCCGAGGGCAACGCCGACGTGATCCTCTGCGAGCGAGGCATCCGGACCTTCGAGACGGCCACCCGCAACACGCTCGACCTCTCGGCCGTCGTCGTCCTCAAGCAGCTCTCGCACCTGCCGGTCATCGTGGACCCGAGCCACGCGGCGGGCCACTGGAGGTACGTGACGCCCCTGGCCCGCGCGGCCATGGCCGTCGGGGCCGACGGGATCATCGTCGAGGTTCACCCCGAGCCCGAAAAGGCCGTCTGCGACGGGATGCAGTCCCTGAAGCCGGAAAAGTTCTACCGGCTCATGGAAGACCTCTCGGTGCTGTCGGCCGCCCTGCAGCGGATGGAGAGGTTCTCGTCATGAACCGGATCCGCGTGAACCTCGACAAGCGTCTGAGCGCAAGCCACGACATCCACATCGGATGCGGCATCCTGGACCGCATGGCGCTGATCCTCGCCAAGGGCAGCTGGGCGGGGCGCTGGTTCGTCGTCAGCGACGAGACCGTGGCGGCCCTGCACGGCGGGCGCGTGCTCGAAGCGCTGGCCGGCGCGGGCCTGGCGGCCGAGTGCCTGACGATCCCCCCCGGCGAGGGGGCCAAGACCGTCGCGACCTGTCTGGGGCTTGCCGAAAGGCTCCTGGAAAAAGGCGCCGACCGGGCCTCGGGCCTGATCGCCCTGGGCGGCGGCGTGACGGGGGACGTGACGGGATTTCTCGCCTCCATTTACATGAGGGGCATCCCCTTCGTGCAGGTCCCCACGACGCTCTTGGCGCAGGTGGACAGCTCCATCGGGGGCAAGACCGGCGTGGACACCGGGGAGGGGAAGAACCTGCTCGGGACCTTCCACCAGCCGAAGGCCGTGTTCATCGACCTCGGCTTTCTCGAGACCCTTCCCCCGAGGGAATTCACGAGCGGCCTGGCCGAGATCGTCAAATATGGTATCATCGAGGACCCGGAGCTGCTGGCGGTGCTCGAGGACAACGCCGCGGCCCTGCAGGGGCGGGATCCGGCCATCCTGGAGAGGGTCGTGTCCTCGTCGTGCCGCATCAAAAAGGGCATCGTCGAGATCGACGAGACGGAGAAAGGCCTGCGACGCATCCTCAATTTCGGGCACACCGTGGGCCACGCCGTCGAGGCGGAGTCGGGATACGCGATCTCCCACGGCGAGGCCGTGGCGATGGGAATGGCTGCCGCGGCGGCGATCTCGGAGCGCCTGCGCTACCTGGGCGCCGAAGACCGGGACCGCATCGAGAGGGCCCTCGAGCGCCTGGGACTGCCGCGCCGCATCCCCCGGGACCTCGACGCGGGAAGGCTCCTGGCGCGGATGGAGAAGGACAAGAAGAAGCAGGGCGGCCGGATTCATTTCGTCCTGCTCAAGAAACCCGGCATGCCGTTCGTCAACGGCGGCGTGCCGCTCGACGCGGTGCGGGAGACGATCGAGGCGATGCGATCATGAGACGAACGGACGTGGAAGGCATCCGGCGCGGGATCCGGGACAGGGACCGCCAACTCGTGAGGCTCCTCAACGAGCGTGCCCGCCTGTCCGTCGAGATGGGCCGGATGAAGGCCGAAGCCGGGCTTGCCGTCTTCGACCCGGTGCAGGAGCGCCGGGTCCTCGACGGGATCGCGTCCCTGAACGAAGGGCCTCTTCCCGCGGAGGCGCTGCGGAGCATCTGGCGAGAGATCCTCTCCGCGTCGCGCACCCTCCAGGCGCCGCTGTCGGTCGCCTGCCTGGGACCGGAGGGGTCCTTCGCCCACCTGGCGGCCCTCGAGCGCTTCGGGCGGAGCACGCTCCTGGCGCCGCAGGTGACGATCGGCGCCGTCTTCGATGCCGTGGAGAAGCGCCGCGGCGACCTCGGCGTCGTTCCCCTGGAGAACTCCGTGGAGGGGCCCGTGCGGACCACCCTGGAGCGGCTCATCGCAACGCCCCTGGCGATCCGGGGCGAGATCTGCCTGCGCGTCTCCCACTGCCTGCTGGCGAAGGGGGCCGGGAGGCGCATCCGCAGGGTTTACTCCCACCCCCAGGCGCTGGCCCAGTGCCGGCAGTGGCTGGCCCGGCATCTGCCCGAGGCGGCGCCCGTCGAGACGGAGAGCACCTCGGCGGCGGTGCTGCAGGCCCTGGGCGACCGGCAGGGGGCGGCCATCGCGAGCCGCCTGGCCTCGGAGATTTACGGCCTTCCCGCCGTCGAGACGGGCATCGAGGACCCCCGGCCAACACGACGCGCTTCATCGTCATCGGGACGGGCACCAACATCCCGACGGGCCGCGACAAGACCTCCGTCCTCTTCTCGACGCAGCACCGGCCCGGGGCGCTGCACGCGGCCCTGGCCCCCTTCGCTTCGGCGGGGATCAACCTGCTGCGCATCGAGTCCCACCCGGTGCGGGACCGGATGTGGCAGTACCTGTTCTTCGTCGATCTCGAAGGCCACGCGGAGGACCGGGCCGTGAAGGACAGCCTGCGGAGTCTCAGGCGCAAGACGGCCTTTCTGAAGGTGCTGGGGTCGTACCCCCGGGAGGTGGAACCCTCGTGATCTGCATCTCCGTCGTTCCCGCCACCAACGAGGAGGCCCTGTCCCTGCTGGGGCGGGCCCTGCCCCTGGCGGACCTCGTCGAGCTGCGCATCGACCGCATCGAGGCCCCCGAGCTCCCGGTGCTTCTCTATGCCGGCAGGGATCGGATCGTGGTGACGAACCGCCGGCGCGACGAGGGCGGCTTCTTCGCGGGCTGCGAGGCCCGCCGTCTCGACCTGCTGCACGAGGCCGTCGAGTTGGGCGCCCGCCTCGTGGATGTCGAGCAGCGGACGGGGGAAAAGGCCGTGGGCCGGCTGGCCGATGCGGTCCGGTCCCGCGGCGGAAGGACGGGGCTCATCGTGTCGCACCACGACCCGGCGGGGACCCCCTCCGCAAAGACGCTGGCCGGGCGGTTGAAGGCCTGCCGGGCTCTCGGGGCCGACGTAGTGAAGATCGTGACTTTCGCGAACCGCACGGAGGACAATCTCCGGATCCTGGAGCTCCTGCCGCTTGCCCGGCAGATGGGACAGGACACCATTGCCTTCTGCATGGGGGAGAAAGGACGCCTGAGCCGGGTGGCGGCCCCGCTTCTCGGGTCCCGCTGGAGTTACGCGAGCCTCGAGAAGGGCACTGCGTCGGCGCCGGGGCAGTTGACGGTCGGGGAGATGAGAACCATCCTGGGGATGCTGCAGTCATGAGGGACGCCGTGGCGACAGGAAAGAGGCACTTCGCCCTCTTCGGGAACCCGGTGAGGCAAAGCCTCTCGCCGCTGATGATGAACGCCGCCTTCGGGGCCATGGGGCTCCGCGCCGGCTACGAGTCCCATCGCGTGGAGAACCTGGAGCTTGCCGTGCGGATGATCCGGGAGAGGCCGCTGGACGGCGTGAGCGTAACCCTGCCTCTGAAGGGGGCCATCATGGCCTTTCTCGACGAGGTGGACGACGATGCCCGCGCCATCGGGGCCGTCAACACCGTGACCAACGACCGGGGGCGGCTCCGGGGCTCGAACACGGACTGGACGGGCCTGTCCGAAGCCATGCAGGAACATTTCGCCCTGAAGGGACGGACGGTCGCCGTGCTGGGCGCGGGCGGCGCCGCGCGCGCCGCCGTCCATGCGATCCTCCGGGCGGGCGGGACCCCGATGATCTTCAACCGGAACCGCGACCGTGCCGAGTCCCTGGCCCGGTGGTTTTCGTGCGAGACACAGCCGCTGGCCCGGCTGGGCGCGGTGGAGGCGGACGTGCTGGTCAATGCGACCCCCGTCGGGATGCACCCACACACGGGGGAATCCCCCGTCGACGGGCGCCGGCTGGCCCGGTTCGAATGGGTCGTGGAGACGATCTACAACCCCCTCGAGACACGCCTGCTTCGTGAGGCCCGGGCCGCGGGGTGCGGTGTCGTCACGGGGCTCACCATGTTCGTCCGCCAGGGGGCGGAGCAGATCCGCACCTGGACGGGGCTCGAACCCCCGGTGGAACTGATGACGCGAGTGGTGCGGACGACCTTGGAAAAATAGGGGCGTAGAACGAGGAACGAGTTCGAAGGACCTGTTCCCCTGTTCTCTTCCCCTGGTGGGAGGAGGAAGTGGAGGAGGGGGAATGATTCTCTTCCTCAGTTGTGTCGGGGTTGACGAGTGACAAACATGATCGAAATCAGGCCGATCGAGCGCGTGGCCGCCACGGTGCAGGTGCCCGGATCGAAGAGCTACACCCAGCGCGCCCTCGTCGCGGCGTCGTTGGCCGCCGGGACGTCGCTGCTGCGCAACGCGCTGATCGCGGAGGACACGGTCCATCTCGTCGGGGCGCTGCGGCTGCTCGGTGCGCAGATCGTCTGCTCCGGCCCCGACGTGATCGTCACGGGCACGGGAGGGCGCATCGCGAACCCCGGCCGGGAGCTCCACCTGGGCAGCAACGGAACGGCCATGCGGTTTCTCGTCGGCATAGCAGCCCTCGGGCAGGGCGACATCACCCTGACGGGAGATCCACGCCTCTGCGAGCGTCCCCTGAAGCCGCTGCTCGAGGGGATCGCCCATCTCGGCGTCTCCAGCACCTGCCGGAACACCCCGGGCTATCCGCCCGTCACCATCCATGGCGGCACGCTCCGGGGCGGCCGTGTCGTCTTCCGGGATATCGAGAGCAGCCAGTATGTCTCTTCGATCCTGCTGGCGGCCCCCTATGCCGCCGGGGACGTGGAGGTCGAGATCCGGGGGGCCTCAGTGTCGCGCCCCTACGTGGAGATGACCCTCGCAGCGATGAAGGCCTTCGGCGTTGCCGTGGAGAAAAGCGCCGAGAACGTCTTTTCCGTGCGCAACGGGCACCGATACCGGCCTTGCCGGTATCTCGTGGAAGGGGACCTGTCGAGCGCGTCGTACTTCTTCCTCGCGGCGGCCTTCTGCGGGGGCACGGTCCGCGTCGCGAACACGAACTTCTGGACCCACCAGGGGGACGTGCGGTTCCTGCGGTTCCTCAAGGAACTCGGCTGCGGCGTGGCGGCCACCAACCAGTGGATCGAGGTGTCGGGCGGGAAACTCGCGGCCGGCGATTTCACGGCCTCCATGGAGGACATCCCCGACATGGTCCCGACGATGGCCGTGCTCGCGGCCCTGCGGCCGGGCAGGACGTTTATCCGCAACGTGCCGCACCTGCGGCTCAAGGAGAGCAACCGCCTGGCGGCCCTCGTAACGGAGCTCGCAAAGACCGGCGTCCGGGCCGAGGAACTCGAGGACGGCCTCGTCGTCACGGGGGGGAAGCCCCGGGGCGCCGAGATCGAGACCTACAACGATCACCGGATCGCCATGAGCTTCGCCGTGCTGGGGCTCGTCGCCCCGGGCATGCGGATCCGAAACCCGGGCTGCGTCGGGAAATCCTTCCCGGGCTTCTGGACGGAACTGGAGAAACTCTATAAGACGACATGATCTCCCGATCCGCTGTTCCTCTCCCCCGGCGGGAGGGGATAAAGGTGAGGGGGCCTCAGAGGGCTTTTACAATGTCTGTTTTCGTTTTCACCCTGAACCCTGTCCCCTGTCCCTTGGACCCTGTTCTATGAACATCATCCTGATCGGATACCGCGGGAGCGGCAAGACGTCGGTCGGCAGGGAGCTGGCGAGGCTCCTGGAGCGGCCCTTTTTCGACTCGGACCGGATGGTCTTCGCGAAAACGGGGAAGACCGTCCGCGAGATCGTCGAGGCGGGCGGCTGGCCGGCCTTTCGCGAAGCGGAGAAAGCGGTCATCGGGGAGCTGTCGGCCCTCGAGCAGGCCGTCATCGCTCTGGGCGGCGGCGCGGTCATGGACCCGGAAAACGTCGGGGCCCTCAGGGAACGCGGGACCTTCGTGTGGCTCAGGGCGGAACCGGAGACGCTGGCCCGCCGGATCGGCGGCGACGAAGACGGGCAGGCGCAGCGGCCTGCGCTCACGGGGGTCGGGACGCTCGAGGAAATCGGGCGGGTCCTTGCGGAGCGCCTTCCGGTGTACCGGACCGTGGCCGACCGGGTCCTGGACACGGACGGCAGGGACCCCGCGGGCATCGCTGCGGAAATCGCCGAAGCGGTGACGGGGGAGCCCGTAGACCATCGACCGAAAAAAGACGGGGGGCGGTCTCATGTCCGGTAACACCTTCGGCGTGATCTTCAGGGTCACCACGTTCGGGGAATCCCACGGCGCGGCCCTCGGGGCCGTCATCGACGGCTGCCCGCCGGGTCTCAATCTTGCGGAGGCGGACATCCAGGGGGAGCTCGACCGCCGCCGGCCGGGGGGACACGCGGCATCCTCACCCAGGAAAGAGGCCGACCGCGTGGAGATCCTCTCGGGGGTCTTCGAGGGGAAAACGACGGGGACGCCGATCGCCCTCTTGATCCGCAACCTGGATATCGACAGCGGCGCCTATGAAGAGCTGCGGGAGGTTTTCCGTCCCGGGCACGGGGACCTCCCCTACTTGAAGAAATACGGCATCCGGGACCACCGCGGAGGCGGCCGCGCCTCGGGGCGCGAAACCGCTGCGCGCGTGGCGGCCGGGGCCGTCGCCCGCAAGGTCCTGGCACGCGAGGGGATCGCCGTGTCGGGCTGCACGGTGGAGCTGGGCGGCATCGGGATCGAGACCCGCGCGGCGGCGGCAATCGGTTCGAACCGCCTGCTTTGCCCCGATCCTTCGGCGGCGGCACGGATGGAGGCACGGCTCGAAGAGGCCGGGCGCGCAGGCGACACCCTCGGCGGCATCGTGGAGGTGCGCGTGACGGGCTGCCCGGCCGGGCTCGGCGAGCCCGTCTTCGACAAGATGGACGCCGACCTGGCAAAGGCCCTCATGGGTATCGGCACGGTGAAGGGGGTCGAGATCGGCGCGGGGTTCCACGCGGCTCGGCTGAAAGGGTCGCAGTGCAACGATCCCATCGGTCCCGGCGGGTTCGTGACGAACCGCGCGGGCGGGATCCTTGCGGGGATCACGACGGGGCAGGAGATCGTGATCCGCGCGGCCTGCAAGCCGATCGCCTCGATCGCGCTGGAGCAGGAAACGATCGACATCCACGGGAACCCGAAAACGATCTCGGTGCGGGGAAGGCACGATGCCTGCGTCATCCCGCGCGTCATCCCCGTCTGCGAGGCCATGGTC
>Ga0208940_1004172_pt1 | contig 11594 bp, 9 predicted proteins | sample AD_JPNNA6_MetaG_FD_184445 | JGI IMG/M metagenome (GOLD analysis project Ga0208940, IMG submission 184445) | Active sludge microbial communities of municipal wastewater-treating anaerobic digesters from Japan - AD_JPNNA6_MetaG (SPAdes) (version 2) | ecosystem: Engineered > Bioreactor > Anaerobic >... | reverse complement strand
TTCTTTATGTGATGCCCGGTAACCTTATGGAAGATATTACCAACCCGCAAGATTTGACTTTGAGCGATGTCTCTAATTTATCTAACCGAGCGAGAGCACCGCATATTGCGCGTGTAGCCCCCGTGCTCTTTAGCTCGACGACAATCACCTATGGAAGTGACACACTTTCGACCAATGTGACGGGCTCCACACCGGATATTCAGCACATTCTTAACTTGGAGATCCAAGAAGGTTCCTTTTTTACAGAGAGTCAGCAATCATCCAGAGCCTCAGTTATAGTGATTGGTCCGCGCGCAGCTGAGCGCCTCACGGGCAAATCCTCTGGCATCGTGGGAACTGTGCTACGAATCAATGGGCATCCTTTCCGCGTCATTGGAGTTACCAAGCCCAAGGGCGGTAACCAATTTAGCTCGCCGGATTATATGATTTATATGCCTATTTCTTCTATGCAGATGCGCGTCAAGCATAGCTCTGGTTCGGATGAGGTGGACTATATCATCGTACAAGCGCTCGATAGCCAGAGCATGACCTTAGCGATCCAAGAGACACGCGAAATTATGCGTTCCTCCCACCGTCTGACCCCAAGGCAACCTGACGATTTTAATATCACTAATCAAGAAGATTTTCTCGCGATCGCCAATAGCATTACCCAAATATTAACGATCATGCTAAGCGGAATTGGCGGGATCTCTCTACTGGTCGGTGGTATCGGCATTATGAACATGATGCTTGTGACGGTGACTGAGAGGACCCGAGAAATCGGCTTGCGTAAGGCATTAGGTGCACGAAAGTCGGATATCCTCCTGCAATTCTTGACTGAATCAGCCTTGCTGAGCCTGATTGGCGGCGTGATCGGCATTGCTTTTGGCTGGGGACTTTCTTCATTGGTCGGTTTGATCGCGGCTAATTCGGGAGCGCCACTTGCCCCAGTTATCGGCGTCAACTCGATCTTACTCGCAACCTTATTCTCCGCCGCTGTTGGCGTGTTTTTTGGTTGGTACCCTGCCCGCCGCGCAGCGAATCTGCAGCCAGTGGAAGCACTGCGTTACGAATAAGGCCCGTATTAGAATGCGGTAGACATAATCACGAGGAAATAATTAAGCGGCTGCTCTTACAAAGCAGCCGCTTAATTTATTCAACAATCTATGGTTATGGTCGGCTTCCTAAGGTGACTGGCACGTCCATTTGTTCGCCATCTCGCAAGATAGTAAAGGTCATCACATCCCCAGGAGCTTTGTTCAAGATCATGTAGCTGAGGAGGTCGCTGAACTCCTTGACCGGATGTCCATCTACGGCGATGATAAGGTCGCCTCCAGCATAGAGCCCAGTGAGATTCGTGCGGCGCGTTCCGCCACGCAGCCCAGCTTGGTCCGCAGGTCCGCCAGGAACCACATCGGTGATGTATGCGCCAGTTTCTTGCGGGAGACCCAAGGTTTCAATGACCATCAAACTCAAACTGTTGAGGGCAGTGAGACCTAAGTAGGGGTAATCATAATAACCATTTTCGATCAGTGAAGGCAGCACTCTGCGCAGGATGTTCGAAGAAACCGCAAACCCAATACCCGTATTCGCAGCCTCACCGGTGAGCGTTATACCGCTGGTTTGAATAGCACGGTTTACGCCGATTACTTCGCCGTTTAGGTTGAGTAAGGGTCCACCAGAATTGCCTGGGTTAATCAACGCATCTGTTTGGATAACATCACCGGCAGAAAATGCCGTTCCACTCGCCGTTGTACGCAAGGAGTCAAGAATTCTGCCGCGCCCGGAGATAACCCCTAAAGTTGTTGTGCCGCTCAAGCCAAATGGATTGCCAATCGCGACCACTAACTGCCCAACCTTCGCGGTATCAGAGTCACCCAAAGTCAACGGAACGAGTTCTTCCTCAGGCACATCCACAGAAATCACAGCCAAGTCGGAGTCGGGATCAACCCCAAGGATCTTGCCATAAGCTTTTTCGCCAGAAGCGAAATGAACTTCAAGTGAATCCACATCCTGCACAACGTGATAATTGGTCACAATGTGGCCTTGCTTATCGACCACAAAGCCTGACCCTAAACCTTCACCTTCCGTAGTACTAAATTGGATCGAAACCACACCAGGGCTCACCTTTTCATAAAGCGCTACCAATGTGTCATTTAAATCGACAATATTTGGTGCAACCACATTAGTCGTTGGGGTTTCTGTAACCTGAGGTCCTGGGATTGGTAATTCTGGTGTCGGGGTTGCTGTCCCTTGACCTCTGAAAACATACTGTAAACCAAATGGGGAGCATGCCAGAACCACCATCGCGATCAGGAGGATAACAAATACTTTTCCAGTTTTATTTTTCATATAAGCCGCCTTTAACACTTTGAAAAACTATGATTGTTTTAATTGTAGCCCGCTGTACCCTATAGTCAAGAATGAGCATAAAACCTTAAGAGAATTCATAGAATCTTACCTTGAGATTTCTTGGAACCAAACCAGAAGCCGCCAGAAAACCGCTGGCGGCTTTGGAAATTTTCAGGGGATAGATTAGCTCAAGCCCAGGATGCGTCCGGTCGCAAAGTCGATATCGATATCGTAATAAGCTGGTCGTGTGGGTAAGCCCGGCATAGTGCTCATCGTACCCAGCAGCGGGTAGAGGAATCCTGCTCCGATTGAGGCGCTCACATCGCGAATGGGGATGCGGTATCCTTTAGGCACGCCCTTGAGCGCCGGGTCGTGGCTCAGGCTGAGGTGGGTTTTAGCCATGCAGATCGGCAGCTGATCGTATCCCAAGCGGGTATATTCCCGAATACGTTCTTCAGCTAACTCACTATAATCGACACCATCAGCGCCATATACCTCGCGGGCGATGATTTCGATTTTTTCCTTGATTGGAGCTTCCAGTGGATAGAGGAATTCAAACTTGGAAGGTTCTTGGGCAGCTTTCATCACAGCTTTGCCCAGTTCGAGCGCACCAGCCCCACCCTTAGCATAATGATCGCAAATTACGGCATCTGAAACCTTACCTTCTTCGCGGGCAATCTTCTGCACCAACTCCAATTCGGCTTGCGTATCGGTAGGGAAGCGGTTAATCGCGACCACCACTGGGATGCCAAATTTGGCGGCAATCCGGCAGTGTGCTAAGAGGTTCTCGGCACCTGCGCGAACCAGACCTAAGTTTTCTTCAGTGTATTCAGGTGCGAGCGGAGTACCAGCGGTCACCTTAGGTCCACCGCCATGCATTTTGAGCGCACGCACCGTCGCCACAAGCACTACGGCGTTGGGGATATTGCCGGAATAGCGGCATTTGATATCGAAGAATTTTTCCATGCCCATATCCGAACCAAAGCCAGATTCGGTGACCACATAGTCCGCTAATTTCAGTGCGATCATATCGGCGATGATGGAACTGTTGCCATGGGCAATATTAGCAAACGGACCGGCATGCACCAGCACGGGTGTGCCTTCCAGCGTCTGCATTAGGTTGGGTTTGATAGTGTCTTTCATCAAAACAGTGAGGGCGCCAGCCACGCCTAAGTCTTCCGTTGTGATGGGCTCGCCGTGACGGCTGAGACCAATCACCACGCGCCCGATCCGGGCGCGCATATCCGTCAGGCTGGTGGAGAGAGCCAGAATCGCCATTAACTCACTGGCTACAGAGATGTAGAAATTAGTCTTGAGAGTGAAGCCCTTCTCCTCAGGACCTTCGCCAACGGTAATGCCCCGCAGCATACGGTCATTAACGTCCACACTGCGCCGCCATGTGACGGTTTCGGGGTCGATATCCAACCGGGCGAAGCGGGAGCGTTCCTCTGGGCTGAGCTTTTCTGGGTCGCTCTCGGTGATGCCCAATTTTTGCAGGCGTCCAAGCATGCCGATGGCAAAATGCCGTTTGCCGTGTTTATCCGGCGGGCAGAGACGATTGAACAGGGCGGCATCGCTCTGCTGTGCTTCGTGGAACATGCGTGTATCAATGGCAGCGGCTAATAGGTTGTTAGCTGCGGTAATAGCGTGAATATCGCCAGTCAGGTGCAGATTAAAGTCTTCCATTGGTATAACTTGCGAATATCCGCCGCCGGCAGCTCCGCCTTTGATCCCAAAGGTGGGACCTTGCGAAGGCTGACGGATGCAGGTGAAAACGCGCTGCCCTAAGTGCGCCCCTAAGGCTTGGCTCAGCCCGACGGTTGTGGTCGTCTTGCCTTCGCCCAGCGGCGTGGGGGTGATAGCCGTAACGTCAATGTACTTGCCATCCGGCACATCTGCCAAGCGTTCAAGAACGCTTAGCTTGATCTTGGCTTTGTAATCGCCATACAGTTCGATTTCTTCTGGCAACAAGCCGGCTTCTTCGGCTACTTGGGAAATAGGTTTAAGCGTGGCTGCTTGCGCAATCTCGATATCCGGCGGCACTGGGTTTTGGGGGTTGATTGGCGTGGGGATAAAACGACGCAATCCGGGTTTTTGTTTGAATGAAGTCACAGTTCTCCTTATCGTTCTGTATTGATTTATTCTTCAATCACAACACCGGTGGGCAAAGTCACCGATGCAGCAATGGTTAGGTTTTCAGGGTTACCAAGGAATTCCACAGGCACATCTACCTCAAGCGTACTTCCAGCAAGGATTGGACCGGTGAGCGCTTTCCCACCGCCAACAATGCGACCAAGCTCATTTTTAAGCACTACAGTAACTAAAGTGCCGGAAAGGCTCGCATTAAGGTTGTTGAGCACCTGAGTTCGGACTATGGGAGCCTCTCCTTCCTCCAGGAGCAGCGTGCTTAGGGTGATCGAAAGCGGGTTATAAGCCAAGGGGTACTCGCCAAATTCTCCCGGCACGATAATCATATCCACTTTAGCTGCTTGAGCCGTGGTAGGTGGGTAAAGGATCCCTGGGGAGAAGTTGAGCGTTTCCCCCGGGAGCAGCATGTGGATAAAGCCGCGGGAAACAGCGCAAACACGGTCATAAGCATCCGCGATGGTGATGATGTAATAAGTGCCCGTGAGCACTTGATCGGTAACATTCTTAAGTATAGCTCCACCAGAGACGTGCCCGTCCTCGCTAATGATGAAGTCCCAATCCTCAACCTTGATGTTTTTCCACCAGCTGCCGCCTTCTAATGAGGCTGTGTAGGAAGAGATCCATGGGTAAATTTCCACGAGCACCGGTGCTTCAGAAACGGTTACTGGGATGCTCACACCGATGCGGTCTTCCTCTGGAACAAATTCGCTGAGGATTCTGCCGCCGCCAACAATTTCACCTTTGGCGTTATAGCCAATAGCGTTGACTTCCACCTCTGTGTAGGTTTGCTTATCCTGGTTTTGCAGCCAGCCGGTCATCATCGCACCGTTCAGGTCCACAAAGAAAGCGGGGTTAATGACCTCGAATGGGGACTGAAGTTTTAGGTCGCGGTCTTGCGTGCCGGCGCTAAAGCGCACCTCGACGGTTTCAGCTTGCACGCCGGCTTGAAGCTGAAAACTACGGACCAAACCCATAGTTTGTTGCGGGATGAGGAAGGGGATCACGCCGGCTTCTTGGGCGACGCGGTTACCAACATCATCTAATGCCAAGACTTCGTAGTTCACATCGCGTAAAAGGGCATCTGGAAGGATATTCTGGAACTTGACTGCAACCACCAGCTCGCGCAGTACTTGCACATGGGCTAACTCGGTAATTTGGACTGGGTTGGGCTCTGCCACGTTCACGGTCGGTGTGGGGTTAATCGGTTGGGGGGAGGGCGTCCAGGTCGGCTCGCCAGGCAGGGGGGTATTGGCTACGGTCGGCTGTGGAAGCGTCGCTAAGGCAGTCGGAAGGGTTGCCTCTGGGCTGCAGCCCACCAGAAGAAGGCTGAACAAGAGGAAGAAAAGCAGAAACTGTTTGGGCTTAGGCATTCAGCACCTTCCAAAAAGATGCGTAAAGCAGACAAATTGGATGGATGCTGATTTTAGGGGCGAATGTGGTAAGCATAGGTAGATGTATTATGTCATAGTTAGCTCTCGGACTTTTCTAGCCTAAGAGCTCTACATAGGGCGGGTGGGACTTGAACCCACACGGTGTCTCCACCGACGGATTTTAAGTCCGTTGCGTCTGCCTATTCCGCCACCGCCCCGGGTGAAGTGCACTTATTTTACCATGATTGCAAGCTTTGCAACAAAATATTCCAGGTTGCAAGCACTCCGGCTATAATTTGATCATGCCGCTGAACCTGCTTACCTGGCTGCTTTCCCTCCTGCCTTTAGTGGTCGTCATGGTTCTGATGTTGGGTTTTAGGGCTAGCGGCAAACGCGCGAGCGCAGCCGGCTGGGTTAGCGCTGTACTCGTGAGCTTGTTAGCTTTTGGCGGCACCTGGAAAGTATTAGCCTACGCCCAGGTGAAAGCGCTCTGGATGAGCTTGGATGTGCTTTATATCGTCTGGGGGGCTTTGCTGCTATATAACCTGGTGCATGAGGCTGGCGCTATCCAAGCTATTAGCGCTTGGCTGCCTAGCGTTTCTGGAGATAAGGCTGTTCAAGTGTTATTGGTTTCTTGGCTAATGGTCTCCTTTTTGCAAGGGATGGGCGGTTTTGGTGTGCCCATGGCAGTGTGTGCACCGATTTTAGTCGGCATGGGTTATTCCCCCGTTCTTGCTGTGGTAATGACCGCCATCGGGCATGCTTGGGCGGTTAATTTTGGTTCGATGGCGACAGCTTTTCAGGCGCTGATGGCAGTTACCGGGCTCTCAGGGGCGATTTTGGCGCCTAAGGCTGCTGTTTTGTTAGGCTTGGCGATTTTGCCCTCTGGGATGATTGTGGCAGTGCTTGGCAACGGTTGGAAGGGCTTGAGGCACACCTTTCCTTTGCTCTGCCTGGTGAGTTTGGTGATGGGTATGGTGCAATACTTCTTAGCTGTGAATGGTTTATGGAACTTAGCTGCTACCACTGCCTCGCTTGCCGGCTTGCTGGTAATGTTGCTGCTTTTACGCCTACCGCGCTTTCGCCAAAAGCCAGCCGCTTCCGCCCAAAGCGCACCCAGCTCAGACTTGCTCATTATGGTCTCCCCCTACCTTATCTTGATGCTGGTTGGATTTGCTGTGGTGCTCATCCCGCCGTTGAATGCGTTCCTGGGCCGCACCGCGTTCAGCTTGACCCTACCAGAGCTTTCCACAAAGTTAGGCTGGATAACAGCGGCTGAGCAAACGCGTCCGTTTCATCCCTTCTCACATCCAGGCAGCATTTTGCTCTTTACTGTGCTTGTTTCTTGGCTGATTTATTCGCGGAAAGGTTATCTTTCCGAAGGCGCTGGGCGAAGGATTACCCGCAACGTGGTAAGAAGCGCAGGTGATGCCAGCTTAGGGGTGATTGCTATGGTTGGTGTGGCGGCGGTGATGACCACCAGCGGGATGACCAATCTCCTTGCGCGTGGGCTTAGCCAAAGCATCAGCAAAACACTATACCCTGCTATGGCGCCATTTATCGGCGTATTAGGGGCGTTTTTGACTGGATCGAACAATAATTCGAATGTCCTTTTTGGCGTGCTGCAGATGGAAACCGCACGTCTGATGGGCTTAGATGTGCCCCTTATTTTGGCAGCCCAAACTGCCGGTGGTTCGCTGGGGAGCGTCATGTCTCCAGCAAAGGTAATTGTCGGGTGCAGCACGGTGGGTTTGAGCCAAAAAGAAGGCTTGGTTATGCGCCGCTTGGTGCTGTTGGACCTTATCCCTGTGCTGATTGTAGCGGCTGTTGCGCTCCTTTGGTCTTTGCTTGGTGGAGCTGGCGGATGAAACCGAAGCAGAACCACCTTCCAACACTTTCCATGCGTGCCAGCTTCCCGCTTTTAATCTTAGAGCTAAGCCTGCCCTTGTGTTTGTTTGCAGCTCTGAATTCTGAAAAGATGATGTTGGCTAAGCTGCTTTTTGGTTTAATCACCGCCGGTATGCTGGCGATATTAATCCTGCCGGAAAACCCTAAGGGTTGATAATCTTTCGTCCTGGTAGTGGTTATCGCAAAGGAAATTTTGCAGTAAACTCATGCAGAGGAATTATTGATGATTAAACGCAAACGCAACCTACAAAGTTTATTCAAACGCATCCCGATTGTCCCTATAGGACCAGTGCCCTCAGTACGCATTTCGGGCATCAGCATCGACTCGCGCAAGGTGCAGCCTGGGATGCTGTTTGCGGCGCTCAAAGGGGAAAACGCTGATGGTTTCGACTATATTCCGCAAGCTGTGGCTGTCGGTGCTGTTGCTGTAATGAGCGACCGCCCAGCCCCCGAGGGCTTACCTGTGCCTTACATGCAGGTGGAAGGCGATATGCACCTTGCAGTTGCTTATCTGGCTGCGGCACTGCATGACTTCCCCGCGCGAAAGCTGCGAATGATTGGCGTCACCGGCACCGATGGCAAGACCACCACCACCGCCATGATTTATCACATCATGCGCAGCGCTGGCATTCAAGCGGGGATGATCTCGACCGTGAGCGCTTGCATTGGCGATGCGGTGCTCGATACGGGATTTCACGTCACCACGCCTGAAGCTCCGGAAGTTCAAGATTATCTGGATCAAATGGTTCAGGCTGGATTGACCCACTGCGTCTTGGAAACAACTTCCCATGGCTTGGCGCAGGGTCGCGTGATTGCTTGCGACTTTGATGTGGCTGTGGTTACTAACGTGACGCATGAGCATTTGGATTTCCACGGCACTTACGAAAATTACCTTGCGACCAAAGGGCTGCTTTTTGAAAGCTTAGCTCAAACCCCGCGAAAGTCCATCGGGAACCTGCGCTTGGCGGTGCTCAATAAGGACGACCGCTCTTATGGTTACCTCAAACGCATATCGCCATCCAAGCAGGTCAGCTACAGCATGCTCAATGAGGCGGACTTGTGGGCTGATGCAATCGATAACCAGCCGCATGAACTGGCTTTTACCTGCCATCTTGGCGCCGAGCAGACTACGCGCGTGCGCACCCCTATGGTTGGAATCTACAACGTCTCTAACAGCTTGGCTGCACTAGGGGCATGTGTGGTTGGCTTGGGCATTCCATTAGGAACTGCAGTTGCTGCGCTGGCTGATTTGCCTGGCGTGCCAGGGCGCATGGAAAAAATTGACCTTGGGCAGGATTTTTTGGCAATCGTGGATTTTGCACATACCCCGAATGGCTTGGCACGGGCGCTGGAAACAGCACGCGGCTTGAGCCATGGGCGGGTCATTGCTGTTTTCGGCTCGGCTGGGCTTAGGGATCGCGAGAAGCGTCGCTTGATGCCTCAGGTTGCCTTACAGCAAGCCGACTTCACCATTTTGACTGCCGAAGATCCACGCACTGAAGCACTCGAAGATATCCTTGCGGAGATGGCAGAAGCTGCCCGTCAGGCGGGCGGCTTGGAAGGGCAGAATTTCTGGCGCATTCCCGATCGCGGCGAAGCAATCCGCAAAGCTGTGCAGATGGCGCAGCCGGGGGATCTGGTGATTGTGTGCGGAAAGGGTCACGAGCAATCGATGTGCTTTGCCAAGACCGAATATGCATGGGATGACCGCCAGGCGCTGCAGGCTGCTTTGGCTGAGCGCTTGGGTAAAAGCGGACCAGCAATGCCTTGGCTGCCAACCTGTTCAAGTTGATTTTATTTTAGTAGGAAGTTATTGCTTTTTCTTGCGCCTTTGCTGGTTTTGGCGAAAGTTTTCTCCGAGCAAACCGCCGTTGAAGCCGCCCATGACGCTCATCAAGCCCACCAAAATTGCAAGCAGGATGGAACTATTCCAGACTCTTATGAGCGCCAGCACAAGTGCGCCTAAGCTGCCGAAAAGACCGTAAGTGATTCCGCGGCCATCTTTGGCTAAAAAGCTGATCAAGAAGGCGATTAACAGAGCCCCCATAAACAGCCCCAGCATCAAGGTGGTATCCACGCCCGTGACTGCTTCACCATAGTTGAGCAGCAGCCAATCCACAAAGCTGAAGAACACCAAGGCGAAGGCTAAGTTGGCAATTAAAGCTAATAGTAGGTAAAGAACCTTCGTACCGCGGATATCAAAGGGTGAAACACGATGTGGCCGCATATTATTTCTGTGAATCTGTGTTTTACTTTTGGCGATCGACTAAAGTTTGTAATAGCTTGATGATTTCTGCAATAGCCAGGAAAAGAGTACCGGAAACTAATCCGGCAGCCCAATAGGTTAAAGTAATCGTAAATACAAACTGATTACTAGTTTCAGGACCAATCATGCCAAAATAGGTAACCTCTTGATTACCCATAACAATCCCTAAAATAAAGCTGCCTATGTAAATAATATATGCAATAATAGTAAGAATGTTTGCAATTTTATTTTTATGGGCAATAGGAGTTTGTTTTATCGTCTCGTTATTGATTTGATTATTCTCAACCATGGCTGCCTTTCTGAGATCTTTTGTATTTCAGATGCATTATAAACGGTTTAGTCTAAATTTGACGCAAAAACGCGTTGATAAACGTCTCTTGTTCTTGCTCGGTACCCTATAAGCAGGCTTCCCACTCTGAAGAACATGCAAATACCCGAGGTGAGATTCCAGACAACCGTTTGCATACCTTATGGTGAAGCTTTGACTTGCGAAATGTCAAGGCTAAGTAGAAATGTCCTAACGCGGGCAATTTAGGATTGTCCTGATGATTGGATAAAGTCCTCAGTATGGGTTATTTCTTATAGCTAACCACCTTATTTCTTCTTGTTTATAGTGTTTCATAGTAACCCTAACCCTGACCCTTCCCCAGCGGCAAGCTGTTTTTTGTGCCTTGGAAAAGCCGCTGGGGAAGGGAAAAAGTTCGAAAGAGGGCGCAGCCCTCTTTCGAACATTAACTCCCCGTCCCAGCGATAGTTTATGTGGATAATATTATAAATTTAGTTCGCTGGGAAGGGGAGTATGAGGGGAAAGGCTCTATTTCGCTGTTCGTCATGATTTTATCTTTCCTTTGAAAAAACTTTAAGTAATCGAGCGACGATTTCATAGCTCCTTATTAAGATTAGGACATTTCTATTTTGCTACTTTAGGACATTATCATGTTGCTCTTACACTTTGACTTGCGAAATTTGAAGTTCTGATATAATAAGTGCCAATGACTAGTCCGCTGTGCGGTATGTTTTGCTGCGCAGCAGGAGACTTGCAAAAATACATTAGGAGCAGATGTCATGGCATTAAAACAAGCTGAAAAAACCGAAATTATCAATAAATTTGCCCGCAAAGAAGGGGATACGGGTTCGCCAGAAGTGCAGATTGCCCTGCTGACAGCACGGATCAACCAACTGACTGAGCACCTGCGTGCCAACAAACACGATGAGAGTTCACGCCGCGGCTTGCTCAAGCTCGTCGGTCAACGCCGCCGGCTGTTAGCTTATTTACGCCAAAAAGATTACGATCGATTCCTTGCGATTACTGAATCCCTCAATATCCGTAAGCGATAAATCGAAATTTCGGAATGTGTAATCAAACCGCAAGAGGTAGCGCGCAGGCAGTACAAGCGGCTTGCGCTGCTATCTATTTGCGGATATTATGATTAAAAACTATTAATAATAATTTGCAGCCAGTCGGGTATTGAAAGGCGGTGGCCAAGTGCTGACCACTGGCTTTCAGTCCCTGAACTGGCGCAACCAGACGAAAGGACAAAATGAAACCTGAAGCAAAATATTTTTCAACT
>Ga0208940_1004154_pt1 | contig 11620 bp, 9 predicted proteins | sample AD_JPNNA6_MetaG_FD_184445 | JGI IMG/M metagenome (GOLD analysis project Ga0208940, IMG submission 184445) | Active sludge microbial communities of municipal wastewater-treating anaerobic digesters from Japan - AD_JPNNA6_MetaG (SPAdes) (version 2) | ecosystem: Engineered > Bioreactor > Anaerobic >... | reverse complement strand
GAATGGGTGCGAGGTGCTTGTTCATGGTCGGTGTCCTTCGCCGTGGTCCGGGTCGGAAGCCTTCCCGTCGGCATGGAATACGTCGAGTCGTTCCGGTTTCTTTCCTGCAAAGGAAAGATTTCGGGTTCCATGATCGTATTCTGTGTCGGGACATGGAACCGACCGACGAACAACTCGCGAAAAGCGTGGCCTCCGGCGACGAGCAGGCCCTCGCCGTGCTGGTGCGTCGTTGGGAGCAACCTTTGCGGCGCTACGTGTTCCGGCGTTGCTTCAGTTGCCGCGACGAGATCGACGATCTGCTCCAGGATGTCTTCCTGCAGGTCTACAGGCACATCAACGCCTTCGACCCGTCGCTCAAGTTCTCGAGCTGGATCTGGCGCATCGCCCACAACGCCATGGTTTCCAGGGTGCGTGTGCATGCCCGCCGCGAACCGCATGTGGAGCTGGACGAGGCCTTGATGATCCCCAACGGCATGCGGACCGACCAGCCATGCGAGGCCGCCGACCTGGCCCGGGAGATCCGGGAGATCATGGAGCGGATGAGCCCGGTGCTCCGCGACGTGTTCGTCCTGCGGTTCCACGAAGAGAAGAGCTACGAGGAGATCGGCGACATCCTGCACCTGAACGCCAACACCGTGGCGACCCGGGTGCGGCGCGCGCGGGATTTCTTCGTGGAACACGCCAAGGCTCGCGGCATCAGCCTGGAAAGGGAGGTTTGAGATGGACCACGCCCAGGAACTCCTGGCGCGGATCCGCGCCGACAAGATCCGTCCGGTTCCGCGATGGAGGGTGCGCCTGGCGCGCGCCGGGGTGTTCGCGCTGTTCGCGGGAACGGTGCTTTCCGGAACGCTTTCCGTGGCGGTCGCGTTGCAGGAATTGCACGCCCACGCCGGGCGCGGCTGGATGTTCCGGCGCGTCGTGGCCGACTGGGCGCCGCTGCTGTGGAGCGCGACGTTCCTTCTGTTCCTGTGGGCGGGGGTCCGCCTGTTCCGCGAACTGCCCCGCGGATGGCGCGTGCGCCCCTGGCATGTCGCCTTGGGGATCGGGATCGTCTCCGTCGCCGGAGGGTGGGCGATCGAACGGACCGACGGATTGATGGCGGTCCACCACGCGGCGGTGAGGCTGGTGCCGTCCTACCGGGAAGCCTGGCGGGATAAGACCCTGCGCACCTGGCACCAACCCGATGCGGGGAGGATTTCTGGCCGTTGGTCCGTCGCCGACGATTCCGCAAGGTCGTTGCTGGACATGGATGGCGTGCCCTGGAAGATCCGGTGGACGGGTGGACGCGATGTTCCACCCGTCGAGGGAAGCGTCCGCCTGATCGGTCGCGTGTGCGGCGATCGCGTGTTCTGCGCCGACGATTGGCGGCCCGTCCCCGGTGCCGGGAAAAATCGCCGGATGCGATGAAAGATTCGGCTGGAGCGACGCGTATTCCATGGTGAGAGCGGGAACGAAAGCCCCTCAAATCCAACGAAAAGGAGACGTGTCATGAAACGCATCGCATTGGTTCTGATCCTGGGAGCCTTGGCCGCCAACGCGGCGGATTCCACCAACGTGGCTCCGAGCGTGGACGAACATCGCGCCCGCATCGAACGGGCCATCGCCAACCGCGACTACCAGGCCTGGAAGGCCGAGCGCGAATCGTGGGGCGCCAAGGGGCGCGCGGGCGAGGTGGTCACGCCGGAGAACTTCGAGACCTTCGCCCGGATGCACGAAGCGATCAAGGCCGGCCGTACCGACGAGGCTTGGGCGTTGCGCCAGCAGTTGGGGCTGGGCAAAGGAGCCGGCAAGGGCATGAAGCACGGCGCGATGGGCCAGGGAGGCGGCATGGGTGCCAAGAACGGCATGGGTGCCGGCGCCGGACAAGGCAAGGGCAAGGGGCGCGGCGGACAGGGCTGCAAGCGCTCGAACTGAGATCGACGGAATCCCCGGCACGGAACGCCGCTCCTGGGACGAACCCGGGGGCGGCGTTTTCGATCACACCCAGAACGCGACCAAGGCGACCAATGTCGGCGGCAGCGCCCAAAGGAGAAGCTTTCCGGGGGCGATGACGGAATCCGGGAACCGCTCCCGAAGGATGCTGGCTCCGGCGGGATTGGGCGCGTTGGCGATCAAGGTGAGTCCGCCGCCCGTCACGGCGCCCGCCACAAGGTGGTAGCGGAACGATTCGCTGGTGTCGGGGATCAGCGACCCGAGGTAGGTGAGCGCCGCGTTGTCGACCACCCCGGTGAGGCCGGTCGCGCCCAGGAGCAGGACCTTGTCGGACAAGCCCGAGACCAGAGGGGTGAGCCACCAGGCCTGCTGGGATCCCAGCACCACCAGCCCTCCCAGGAAGAATCCCACCAGCAGGGCTTCGCGCAGGAGCAGCGGGGTGTGGTGCCGGCGGTAGGCCTGCACCACGCCCAGGAAGAACAGCAGGGTGCCCACCAGAAGGACCGTGTGGTGGGAAACCACCACGACCAGCGCGACGAACCCCAGGTGGACCGCGACCAGCGGCAACGGCACCGTGTCGGCGCGGCGGATGGCTTCCTTGGGAAGTCCGGAAAGTTCCTTCCGGAACAGCGCGACGAACACGATCGCGTTCAGGAGCACGGCGGGCATCGCGCGGAACCCGAAATTCTGCATCATGAAGGCCGTGTCCCAGCCCCAGGTCTTGGCGACCATGAGCACGGGAGGCGCCGCGTAGTGCGTGAGCACGCCGCCGATCGAGATGTTCACGAAAAGGGTGCCCAGGGCCGCGTACCGCAGGCGCGTGGAAGTGTCGCCGACCAGGATCCGGTCGCGCAGGAGCAGGGCCGCCACGGTCATGGCCGCGGGTTCGGTGATGAACGAACCCAGCAGCGGGGCGATCCCCAGGGTCACCAGCGCGAAGGACATGGCGCCGGGAAGCGGAAGCAGCCGCGACAGGATCTGCACCAGACCCGACGCGGCCTGGATCACGGGCTTGCAGCCGGCCACGACCATGATCACGAACACGAAGATCGGTTCGTGGAAGTTCAGTCCTTCCACGTGGGCGATGGCCTTGTCCGTTCCCTCCAGGAAGGAGTGGAATCCGAACAGGATCAGCGCCCAGAATCCGAACACCACCTCGACTTCGCCCAGCAGATGGAGCGTCCCCGCTTGCGACGGGAACATGTGCGCCAGGCGCTCCAGCCGCGAGGCGGTGAAGACGTGGACCAGCGCCAATGCGAAGAGCACGAGCGCTGCGATCTGGAGGTGTGTCGGCGACATTTGGTTTCCTCGATACGGTGTTCCGGATGGAAAGATACCGTCCCGCCGTCGTCGCGGCGCGACTCACCGCGTCGGTGGCGGAGCCTCCACGGGCAGCTTGGGCCAGGCCAGACGGCCGTGCAGGAGCTCCGCGGCGTCGGATTCCGACGATGCTCCACGCAGACAGATTTCTTCCGCCCACCGCCGCATCAGCGACAGCTGCAGCATCGCCGGGGTGGGCATCGAGGGGCACTCGGCCAGCGAGGCGAGGAATCGGTCGAGCCATGCCTGGCGGTGCTGGAGGTCGCCTTGGGCCGCACGAGAGAGATTCCAGGCCGACCAAGCGAGGCAGGCGAAGTCCCAGCCGCGAGGCAGCGGTGAAAGGTTTTCCGCGGGGCCGCCGTCGAAATCCAGGAAGATCATCCGGTCGTCGTGCAATAGGATCTGTCCCAGGTGCAGGTCGCCATGGGCGCTGCCGGTCCATTCCGTGTCGGCGATTTCCGAGAGCTGCGCCGAAACCCTGTCCCACAGCTGGTCCCTCATCTTGCGCTGGGCGTCGCGCCCTTTGGGCACCAGGACCCTGGATGCCTTGGTCAGGAGTTCGCGCGTGGTGCCGGCGAACAGGCCCCGACGGTTGGTGTCCCAGGTTCGCGGTCCGGACAGGTGATCGTGGAGGTGCGTCACCGCCGTGCGCAGCTCGTCGACCAGCGCCAACGTGGGCAGCATCGCGTCGGCCTGGGAAGGAGCCGAAGTGCGGGTCGACGATTCCAGGTACGTGGACAATTCGTGCTCCAGGCGTCTGTCGAGGCGCACCTGGTGCTCGACCCGCTCCAGCAGGAGTCCGCAGGGCTCGTCGTCGTGAAGCGAACGGATCGTCCCCAGGAGCCGCGGGGCGCGGTCGAACCCGGATTCGCCCAGCTGCGACAGGATCCGTTGGGACCGGCGGATGGCGCTTCCGCCCTCGTGGTACCACTTGAGGATGGCTCCGCACGGGAGGCCCGCCACGTGGTGCTTGCCCACCGCCGAAACCGATGGCCCCATGCTGTCGGTGGGCAGCGGCAGGAACAGTTCGCAGGCCAACCCCGGCGAGGACCCTCCCTGCACGACGCGTTCGATGTCCAACGGTCCGGAAATCGAAGAAAGCGATTCCACCACGACCAGGATCCGTCCATCGGGGCGCCGGATCCGGCAAACCGCCGCAAGCGGCGTGCGGGCCAGCACGGATTCGGCTTCTTCTTCGGATACGGCGGTGAACGGGACGCGCAGAACGATCGATTCGCCGTCGCCGAACCTGGTTTCGATCGAGGCCAAGGCTGTCTCTCCCAGACACGAATCCAGGCGGATCGCGCCCAGCGAAGTCAACTGCCCGTTGGATCGTGCGTCCATCCAGGAACACCTGGGGAGCCATCCGGGAATGATCTCTGAAAGGAATTCCACCTTCGCTCCGCGATCCATCCACCACAGGCCGGGATCTTCCTGCTCGATCAGCGGAAGATCGGCAAGGGTGGTGGCGACGGATGTCGACGAGTGGCGCAGTTGGAACCACATCCATCCCCAGGGTCCCAGCGACATGGGCCATGGGGTCTTGCCGATCTGGGGGAACGGGACGTCGCCCTGCATTTCCACCGGGATCGATCCTTGGAACTCCGCCAGTTCCAGTGCGAACGGCTGGGGATGCCGCGAGAGGTTCGCGACCACCAGGATCACGTCTTCGCCGTGGCGACGCAGGTAGGCGAGGATGCGCCGGTTGGAAGGCTCCAGGAATTCGATGCTTCCGCGACCGAATGCCGAACTGGACTTGCGCAGCTTGAGCATGCGGCGGTTCCACCAAAGGAGCGAAGAAGGGTCGCGCTCCTGCGATTCGACATTCACCGCGTTGTAGTGGTAGATGGGATCCTGGATGGGGGGCGCGTACAGCCGCGAAGGGTCGGTCGTGCTGAACCCGGCGTTGCGGTCGGTGTTCCAGTGCATGGGGGTGCGCACGCCGTTGCGGTCGCCCAGGTAGATGTTGTCGCCCATCCCGATCTCGTCGCCGTAGTACAGGACCGGGGTTCCGGGCATGGAAAGCAGGATCGAGGTCAGCAGTTCGATCCTGGGGCGGCTGTTCTCCAGAAGCGGCGAAAGCCTTCGACGGATTCCGACATTGATCCGCATCCTCGGGTTGGCCGCGTAGGCGCGCAGCATGTAGTCGCGCTCCTTGTGGGTGACCATCTCGAGCGTGAGTTCGTCGTGGTTTCGCAGGAACAGCGCCCACTGGCAGTCGGAGGGGAGCGCGGGCGTGCGCTTCATGATCTCGACCACCGGGTGGCGGTCCTCCTGCGCCAGCGCCATGAACAGCCGCGGCATGAGCGGGAAATGGAACGCCATGTGGCATTCGTCCCCGTTTCCGAAGTACGCGCGCACATCCTCCGGCCATTGGTTGGCTTCGGCCAGGAACACCCGCTTGGGCTCGTATTCGTCCAGGACCTTGCGAAGCGACTTGATGTATTCGTGGGTCTCGGGGAGGTTCTCGCCGTTGGTGCCGTCGCGCTCGAACAGGTAGGGGATCGCGTCCAAGCGCATGCCGTCGACGCCTTCGTCCAGCCAGAACCGCAGCACCTTCTCGATCGCCTTGCGCACCGGCGGGTGGTCGAAGTTCAGGTCGGGCTGGTGCGAGAAGAACCGGTGCCAGTAGTACTGGCCGGCCACCGGATCCCAGGTCCAGTTGGAAGGCTCCGTGTCGGTGAAGATGATCCGCACCTCGGGCCACTTGTCGGGGGTGTCGGACCAGACGTACCAATTCCTGTCGGAGCTTCCGCGGGGCGCGCGCCGGGCGCGCTGGAACCAGGCGTGCTGGTCGGACGTGTGGTTCACCACCAGCTCGGAAATCACCTTCATCCCGCGGCGGTGGGCTTCCTTCAGGAACTTGCGGAATCCCTTGAGGTCGCCGTAGTCGGGATGGATCGAGGTGTAGTCGGCGATGTCGTATCCGTCGTCGCGCAAGGGCGACGGGTAGAACGGCAGCAGCCAAAGACAGTCCACTCCCAGCTCCTGGAGGTAGGGAAGCTTCTTCACCAGTCCGGCGAAGTCGCCGTTGCCGTCCCCCGTTCCGTCGGCGAACGCCTTCACGTGGAGTTCGTAGACGACGCTGTCCTTGTACCAGTCGCGTTCCAGCCGGTTCATCCGTGTTCCTTTCCTTCGCTCGCAAGGGGAAGCCTGATGTCGATCTCGTGCATGCCCGCTGCCTCGGCCACGTCCTTCCCGCCCAGGAGCTGGGCCAGCGTGGTGCCCAGGATCACCACCAGGACCGGACCGGTGGCCAGTTCGCCCACCAGGTGGTACGCCGGAACCATTCCCATGAGAAGAACCGTGATCAGGCCCCTGGGTGCGATGAACAGAAGCTGTCTGGACGGTCCTTTCCAGATCGACTTCAGGACGATCCAGCGGCTGGCGTAGACGATCCCCACGATCCCCGATCCGACCAGCCATGGGAGCGGCGACGCGAGATCGGAAAGGTTCAGGCTGAATCCGAACAGGAAGAAGAAGAACGTCCGCGCCAGGAACGCGGATTCCACCACCAGCGTCTTCATGAGCTTGGCGTCGTCGGCGAATTCGTCGCGCACCAGCCAGTCGCGCAGCGGCCCGGCCGGAAGCGCTCCCAGGTTGGTGAAGGCGAGCCCGAACAGGAACACCAGGAGCAGGGACGGAAGATGCAGGAGCTTCCCGATGCTGTAGAACAGGATCAGGGACGCCAGGATCGGGACGAACCGCACGTGCTGCGAGCCGTCGCGCAGCATCTTGAACAGGATCGCCACGACCAGGATCGAAGACGTCAGGACGACCGCCGAGCGCCATCCCATTTCCGCGAGGGTGGCCATGCCGAGCGCCCCGGGGAGCACGATCGCGTTGAACAGGAGAACGCCGAGGATGTCGGAAAACGACGATTCCACCGACACGAACTCCCTCAGGGACGGGGCGAGCCTGGACGCACTGGGGATCGCGATGGCGCTGGACACCACGGAAAGGGGGGCCGCGTGGAGGACCGCACCCTTCCAGGACAGGTCGAAGGTCCAGCGCAAGAGCGCGGCCGTCGGCAGGAGGAACAAGGCGATTCCGGCGAGCGAGGCGATTCCCGCCCGGGCGATCACCTTGCGGCTGTCGCTCTTCCAGCGCAGGCCCATGGAGCCTTCAAGGACGATCAATCCCAGGCCCACGAACCCGAGCCCTTGCAGAACGTCGGAGTGGACTCCGGCTCCCGGGAAAAGCCGTGAAACCAACGGCTTGGCCGCCATCCCGATGGCCAGCAGGACGATCACGGAAGGAATCCGCATCCGGTGCGAGACCACGTCCACGAAGTGGAACAGGAGGATCAGCGAACTGGCCGCGATCAGGACGGAATTCGAATCCATTCTGGGCTCCATGCGCCCGGTTCGCGGGCGCGGTTTGGACGGGTTCCGTCTTGTCAGGTGGGAGGGACGTCGGCCCGCTTGCGTGCGAGCACGTCCTTCATGCTCAGAAGCAGCGAACGCACCCAATGGTAGACATCCGCGTCGCGCAGGTGGGCGCTCATGCGCGCCATGTCGGCCTTGGATGCCTCGGGTCCGCGGTCCAGCGCCGCCGAAAGCTGTCGTGCCGTCCCGTCGAGATCGAACGGGTTGACCAGGCAGGCTTCGGGGAATTCGTCGGCGGCCCCGGTGAACCGGCTGAGCACCAGGATCCCCGCGTCGTCTGTCTTGGCGGCCAGGAACTCCTTGCAGACGAGGTTCATGCCGTCGTGCAGAGACGTCACGAGCATCACGTCGGCGCGCCGGTACAACCGGAACAGCGACGCGCGATCGTAGTTGCGTTCCACAAGGTGCACCGGGCTCCAGTCGCCGGTGCCGAACTCGCGGTTCACCGCGTCGCACCGTTCGCGCACCTCGGTGGCCAGTTTCTGGTAGCTTTCGATCTGGAATCGGCTGGGGGACGCGATCTGCACCAGCACCGCGTGGCCGTGCAGGTCGGGTCGCTGTCTCAGGAGGCGCTGGAAGGCCGACACGCGATGGGGGATTCCCTTGGTGTAGTCCAGTCGATCGACCCCCAGGAACAGGATCTTGTCGCGGAGGATGGGTTCCAGATCGGGGAACGATTCCTCCCAGGGGCCCGACACCGAGCCTTCGGCCACCTCCTGGACGTCGATGCTGATCGGGAAGTCGCGCACGTAGGTCTTGTGGCCGCAATGGGTGACGGTCTGCTGCTCGATGTCGACACGAGCCTCGATGCTGCGGTCCATCGTCTCGAGGAAGCTGACCACGTGTTCGCGAGCGTGGAACCCCACGAGATCGGAACCCAGGATCCCGCGGTAGAGGTCGTCCTGGTTGGGGCAGATGCGCAGCACGTGGCGCCCCGGCCATGGGATGTGCCAGAACATGGCGATCGCGATGTCCTTGCCGGATTCCTTGAGCAGCTTGGGCAGCAGCATGAGGTGGTAGTCGTTGACGATCACCAGACAGGAATCGTCGCCGGCTTCGGCCAGCACGGAATCCGCGAAGGCGCGGTTGGCCTCCTGGTAGGCGCGCCATTCCTCCGCCTGGAACACCGGCTCGGAGAACGCGTTGTGGAACAGCGGCCACAGCGCTCCGTTGGCGAATCCGTTGTAGAATCCGTTGAACAGCTGTTCTTCGATCCGCACGAACCGGATCGAGTATTCCCCCAGGCTGGTCCTGCCGTCGGCGTCGGCGACTTCGAAGTCGGCCGAGCCGCTTCCGTGGCAGACCCACGTCCCGCCGCAGGCGCGCAGCACGGGTTCCATCGCCGTCGCGAGGCCTCCGGCGCTGGTCTTGGCCACGATCCTGCCTTCCGGGTCCTTTTCGTATTGCACGGGTCCGCGATTGGAGACCACGATCAATCTGCGGTCGCCGACGATTTCTTCCAGCGAGGGTTGCCCCGGCTGGATGCCGGGAGCGGACGGTTGCTCGCTCGTCAGTCGCGTGGCGAGGGAGCGGACGAACAGCTTGAAAAGGCTCATATGCGTTTCTCCAGTTGCGATGCGATCCGTTCCAACAAGGCGGCCCAACCTCCCGGTCCTTCCACCACGGCGTCGGGTTCGAATCCGGGCGGTTCCCGTTCGGGAGAACGAACCCAGACGCCGAACCCGTCGGGCGCGCCGGACAGCCATTCCAGGGACGGTATGTCCGTGGTGTCGTCGCCGGCGAACACCACGAAGTCGGAATCCGTCAACTCCCGCAGCCGGCGGATCGCCGCGAGCTTGCCGCCCCCGCGGGTCTGGACTTCGATCACCTCGCGGCCTTCCATGGATTCCAGTCCTCGCGACGCCCAGCGCGTCTTCCATGCATGTGCCTGTTCCAGAGCGAGGTTCCTGGAGCCGGGCGCGACATTGCGCAGATGCAGGCACACGCCGTGCCGTTTCCTTTCCACCGCCATGCCCGGGTGCAGGGCCGCGAGGGCGCGGGCTTCGAGTTCGAGGTCTTCGAGCGATCCGGACGCTTCCGGTTCGGGCCATCCGTCCACGGGGTTTCCATCGGGTCCCTTCGCCGACCTTCCGTGGTCGCCGATCTTCCAGGAGCGGGGGAGCCCGTCGCAGAGCCGATCCATCTCCTGGAGCGATCGTCCCGAGACGATCGCGAGCTCCACCGCGGGGTTCGCGGCGATCCGCGCCAACTGGGCCGCCGCCTCCGGATGGGCGCGCGCCGCCGACGGGTCGGGAACGATCGACGAGAGGGTGCCGTCGAAATCCGACGCCAGCAGGATCCGCCTGGAGGATAACAAGAATTGGAAAATGGGCCCCATCTCCAGAACATACTACGTTCCAAGGGACGGTCAAGCCAGTGTTCTCGATCCATCCCCCGATCGCCGATGCGGGGAGGAATCTCCAAGGTGGACGATATGTTGTCAGAAAATGTCAATCCAGGCCAAGGCATGTTCGATATCGGCTGGGATCCGACCGGGTCGGCCCTCGGCGGACTCGTGGTCTTCGCGCTGTCGGCGGTCTTCGCGCTCGCGGCGCACAAGATCCTGTTCTGGATCCTGGAGAGGGTCGTGCGCAGGACCGAAGCGGTCTGGGACGACCGGATCCCGGCGCACATGAAGGCTCCCGCCCGTCTGGCCTTCGTGGTCTTCGCGTTCCAGTTCGCGCGACCGGCCCTTGGTCTGGGGGGCGCGGCGGAGGCCTTGCTGGAGCACGCGCTGGCCATCCTGGCCATCGTGGCATCCACCTGGTTCCTGGTGCGCTTGGCCTACCTCGCGCGCGACTTCCTGTTGTTGCGCTTCGATGTCGGCGTGTCGGACAACCTTCGATCTCGCAAGATCCAGACCCAGGTGCGCATCCTGCAGAACGTGCTGATCGCGGTGATCCTGGTCGTTTCCACGGCGATGGTCCTCATGACCTTCGACGGCGTCCGCCAGATCGGCATGAGCCTCCTGGCATCCGCGGGAATCGCCGGCGTGATCCTGGGGTTCGCCGCCCAGAAGACCATCGGCAACCTGTTCGCCGGGATCCAGTTGGCCCTCACGCAGCCCATCCGCATCGACGACGTGGTCATCGTGGAGGGCGAATGGGGTTGGATCGAAGAAATCACCCTCACCTACGTGGTCGTCAAGATCTGGGATCTGCGCCGCCTGATCGTTCCCATCTCCTACTTCATCGAACGCCCCATCCAGAACTGGACCCGTTCGGCATCCCAGATCATGGGAACCCTGACGATCGCCTGCGACCATTCCACCGACGTCGCCGTGGTGCGACGGGAGGTCGAACGTCTCGTCCGGGAGTCGCCCTTGTGGGACGGCATCGCCTGGGGTGTCCAGGTGGTCGAATCCAAATCCGAAGCCATCGAGGTGCGGATCCTCGCCAGCGCAGCAGACAGCGGCAAGGCCTGGGACCTGCGTTGCCATCTGCGCGAAGCCGTGCTCGATTTCCTGCGCCGCGAGCATCCGCAGTGGCTGCCGTTGCGCCGGATCTCGCTCGACCGGGCCTCCGGCGGCACGCCCTGACCGGGAACGCGAGTCGTTCCTGGATCGTTCGCGGAATTTTCTGTAACCTTTGGAGGGGTGGCGACGTCCATCCCGTCGAAACCTGATTTTCTGTGGCGGATTGCGGACGGAGACATCCCATGGGTTCCATCGATTTGCGCGACGCCGAAGGCGGTGCGGTGCTGGAAAAGATCGCCGAGCGGTATTCCGGATTGGCCGACAGTTCCTGTTGCCTTTCCTGCGGGGGTGCGGCCGAACGCGCCAAGCCCATGCACGGCGACGTCTGCGTGGACCTGGGGTCCGGACGCGGGACCGACGCGATCCGCATGGCCGAAGACGTCGGGCCCGACGGATTCGTCTGGGGCATCGACATCTCCGACAAGATGCTGGACAAGGCGCGGTCCACCGCCGAGCGGCTGGGCGTGGCGAACGTCCGGTTCGAAAAGGCCGAGCTGGAAAAATT
>Ga0208940_1004144_pt1 | contig 11648 bp, 9 predicted proteins | sample AD_JPNNA6_MetaG_FD_184445 | JGI IMG/M metagenome (GOLD analysis project Ga0208940, IMG submission 184445) | Active sludge microbial communities of municipal wastewater-treating anaerobic digesters from Japan - AD_JPNNA6_MetaG (SPAdes) (version 2) | ecosystem: Engineered > Bioreactor > Anaerobic >... | reverse complement strand
GGCGCTGCCGCCGGTTCACTTCGATGCTGGCCGAATCCACCACCAGATTGACCACGCCGATCTTCTCCAGCAGCCGGTGGATCCAGAAGCCGTCCCGCCCGGCCTCGTAGCAACTGTAGATCGGCGCATCGGCCGGTAGTCCCAGCTTGGCCTTGGCTTGGGCAATGGCTTGTCGCAGCCGAGCCTGATCTCGCGCGGGAATCGTCACTTGTCGTTCTTGCCGCCCATCGCCAAACGCCAGCTTCCATTCACGGTTGCTCAGTTCCATCGCCAGGTATAGAGTAGGATCGCTATGTGGGTTTTGTTTCATGTCTTGTGATTCCTTTCTTGTGGTTGATCCACATCACCATGATGCATGAACGAAACCCCATAGCATCTACAATCGAACTGAAAACTTTTGTAGAGCGGGAATGGTTGAGGTATGAAACCTTCCCGCCGGGAACGGCTGGAAGGTCTACGACCATTCCAGCCCTACAATCCAACCGGGAACTTTTGTAGCGCAGGAGGGGTTGAGGGAAGAACCCTTCCCGCCGGGCAAAGCTGGAAGGTCTGCGACCATTCCAGCCCTACAATCCAACCGGAACAAGATTGATAAAAAAGCGCTAGGGCGCTGCCGGCACAAAGCGCATGGTGATGGGGGTGCGGTAGGCGGGGACAATGTTGGTGTTGACGGCGAGGATTTCATCGTCGGCGCCACAGGGGAGGGGGAGGTTGACGATGGCGTAGGGGTCCCAATAGCTCACCACGTAAGATTCCTCGGCGAAGGCCTTGAAGTGGCCATCTTTAATCATGGAGCCGGTGAAAGTCCACGGGGTGTCCGGCAGAACAGAATCGGTTTCGTTGTTCCAAATGAAGGCTTCGGCGCGGGCGGTGCGGGTCTCGTCGCCCTCCTGCCAATCAACGAAAATGTTAACCGGGTCGCCATGCGGTGGGCCCTCGCCGACGGCCGGCATGGGTGGGCCGGATTTGAGGCCCGTGAGGAGGAGGGCAGCTTGCAGATCCAATGGGTTGAGCGGAATGACAAACACCGATTCATGGACTTTGCCTTGAATGCCGCAGGCCAACACTTCGATCAGGCCGGCGGTCTGGTTAACCCAGCCGGTGGCGGTGACGGTTTTGGTGCTGGCATCGAGCGTGACTGCGCCAAGAGTGGCGACATGGCCTTGCCACAAAACCGGCGAGGGATCAGGCTGCGGCTCTTGGCCGGCAGGATAAATCACAATGGGCTGGGTGGCGTTGGTGTCGGCCGTTCCGGCGGGCGGGGGGACAACTGTCTGCGCAGCGGCAAGGCGCGCGCCGATTACTCCAACGGCGAGAAGACTGCTAAGGCATCGAAACATGCGAGCTCCTGTTGTTGATAGACCATGATCAGATCCGGATCCAATTCTTGTTGGCTGGCGAGAGTGACGGAATGAATGGCGGCTTCGGCGGCGGCGGCGTAGTCGCCGTTGGCGTGATGCAGCACGGACAAGATATGCCAGGCAGCGGGCGAGTCCGAACGCAACTCGACGGCGCGCGTCGCGTAATCCAAACCTTCCGCGATCTGGGCGCGGCGCAGGTTGGGCTGGCGGGCGAGTGCCGCGGCCATGGCCGTGAGGGTATCCGGATGGTTGGGAGTCAGTTGGTCAAGTTTACGCAGGATTTCGAGGCTTTCAGCCGCACGATCTTGTTCCAGCAGCGCCCGGCCCAAGCCATAGAGCGCGGGGCCGTTGTCGGGCTGGAGGCGCAGAGACTCTGTATACAGCTTGGCCGCAGCCGCGGGGGAGGCGGCATTGTCAGCGGTGCGGTTGAGTTGCTCGACCTCCGGGGAGAGCTGGGGCCATTCAGGTGTTTGCGCGTCAACGGAGCCACCGCAAACCGCCAGCAGAATGGCAATCAGGCCCCAGCGCATCGCTATTCCTTGAGGCTGATTTTGACGGTATCGGGATCGGTGCTGACCAGTAAGACGCCGCTGGGCAATACGGCGCGAATCGGCAAGGTGCCCGATTTGCGGTTGGCGGGTAATGCGGTCAAGTCCACAAAGAGGCGCAGGTCTTCCGCTGCGAGTTTATGCATCAGCTCCGGGCGGCCGCGAACGGTCACGTTGGCGATGTCCGGGGTGAGATCAATGGTTGGGCAATGGCCGATGGGCAGCATTGGCAGGATGGTGAGGCCATCGAAGGTCGTATTGATGAAATGTTCGGTGATGGTGAGGTCCACGGTGACCGTCGCCGGGTCCACCTTGATGCCGGTGATTGTTTCCGGCAGGACCAATTGGGAGCGTCGTTTGTTGACGGAGCGGCTGCGCCCGTCCAGATCAATGGGCGTGGTGCTGATGTAGTCCACGTTATCGAGCAGGTAGGCCAAGCCGGTGAGTTCCACCGTGGCCGGCGTGATGACGGTTTTTTCCAGTGCGAAGCCGTCCGGAAGGATGTTCAGCGTTTCCAGCCGCACGGGGACCTGCTTTTTGATGATCCGGTCAAAGCGCACGGTGACTTCGGCGGGAATAATGTTTTCGATCCGTGCGTTGCCGGGCGCGTTCACATCGGCGGGGCCGAGCACTTTGGTCAGCGGATTGGTTGCGGTGTGCGCGCGGCCGTCCAAGCTGACCTTGATGGCGTCGCGGTTGAGATAGCGCAGGTCATCGCGCGTGCCGCGGAAATTAATGTTCACGCTCTTGGCCGAGCTGTCCACCACGCTCCAGCCGGGCGGCGGCTGGATGATCAGCGGGATATCCGTAATGGGCAGCGGATTGCTGGTGGCAGTTTTGATGGCGTGCCAAACCACCACGGCCACCACCACGGAAAGGAAACGGGTGCCGTTGCGTGAATTCAGAAAATCAATGATTTTACGGAGTGTCTTCAATCTCGCGCTCCATCATTTCTTCAGTATGGGCGAGGCCCTCGGCGGACAAATCCAGCGCGCTGCGCAAGCGTTGCCACCGGCTGCGGATGCGCGGGGCGCGCGCGAGGATCGTGGTCAAGATGCGGCGCAGGCGTTCTTCATCCAGGCCCCGGATCAAGCGGCCCCGAAACGCCAGCGAAATAGCGCCGGTTTCTTCGGAAATGGCAATGACGACAGCATCAGTATCCTCGGCCAGCCCCACGGCGGCCCGGTGGCGGGTGCCGGTTTTGCCGATGTCGCGCGCGGAGAGCGGGAATACACAACCGGCCGCCCGTACGCGGTTGCCCTCAATGATCACGCCGCCATCGTGCAGCGTGGTGCGGGGATAAAAAATCGTGGTGAGCAGATCGGCGGAAACCAGGGCATCGAGGCGCACGCCGGTTTCCTGCACGACAAGAGTGTTGATTTCGCGCTCGATGGCAATCAACGCGCCAATTTTGCCGTTGGCCAAATGAGTGACCGCCTTGACAACTTCCTCCAGCACGCTGCGTTCGCGCTTCACGGAAAACACGTGCTGTTTGCCCAATTCGGCCAGTGCGCGGCGGATTTCCGGCTGGAAAATGATGACGAACGCAATGACGAAATAGACGGACACCTGCTGCAGCAGCCAATTCAACGTATCCAAGTGGAAGTTGCGGGTCAGCAGCAGGAGTATGATCAGGGCGATAACAAACCCGAACAAAACCTGCGAGCCGCGCGTCCCCCGGAAGAACAGGATGGTGTAGTAAAACAACACCGATAAAATGGCAATTTCCAGCAGCACATGCGTACCCGGCCACAGGGCGTTGCCCATCGCTTTTAACCAATCCCAATTCACGCAAAGCAATCTGCCATGCGTCGAGTACTGGCGCAAGTTCCAAAGCAAATGTTGTGCCGCGCGGCTTGGCGCGCGGCTAGCTCACGGCGAGCGTGGGCCAAAGCCTTCGCGCGCGGCGGCGTGAACAATCGCATAACATTCGCCGTGCGCCGCCCCGTGTGGTACACTGGTACAAGTGAACCGGAGCAGCAGAAAGAGTGGTTTGGCAGCCGGGCGGCTGGCGCTGCTGTGTACGTTGGTCAGCGGCGTGGCGCTCCTGGCTTCTGCGCGGCCGGCGGTGGCGGAACAAAGGGAACGGAACATGTTGGAAAAAGTGGTCAAGACTGATGCGGAGTGGCGGCAGCAACTTACGCCGGAACAATACCGGGTGACCCGGCAGGCCGGCACGGAACGCGCCTGTTCCGGGGCGCTGTATCTGAACCGGGAGCCGGGCGAATACCACTGCATCTGTTGCGACTTGCCGCTTTTTGTTTCGGGCCACAAGTTCGATTCCGGTACTGGCTGGCCCAGCTATACCCAGCCGGTGGCCGCAGAGCATATTGTGGAGCACGAAGACCGCACTTGGGGAATGGTGCGCACGGAAGTGCGCTGTGCCCGGTGCGATGCCCATTTGGGCCACGTCTTCAACGACGGCCCGCCGCCCACAGGCCTGCGCTATTGCATCAATTCGGTCGCGCTGAAGTTTGTGCCGCGGAATCCCGACGCTCACGCCGAACAATAAAAAATGGTGCTCGGGACAGGACTTGAACCTGCACGGCTTGCGCCACATGCCCCTCAAACATGCGTGTCTGCCATTCCACCACCCGAGCACCGAACTCAACCATGAGGGTTTCGTGAGTTGGCGCCCGACGATACCCATCCGGTTTCTCCCCCGCAAGCATTTTGCGCCGGCAGGGAAGTGGTGGCGGGAACCGGGGTCGAACCGGTGACCTAAGGCTTATGAGTCCTCCGCTCTGCCAACTGAGCTATCCCGCCAAAGGGATTGATTGAATCGCGGGGAATGTACGGAACTGGCCCGCGGATGTCAACCAGCCCGCTTTGCGCTTGATAATAATTTCGTTCTGGCGAAGATGCGGTATTCGCATGAATAAGGAGAACGTCATGGCTGACCTTGCGTCAAAACCTTTGCTGGATTGGGTGGAGAATTCCCGGGCCGGAGTGTCCAGCCCCTGCACGGCCCTGACGCGGTTGTTGCCACCGGGCATCACCGGCATTGCCCGCCAGTTGCACCGCCAATTGGACGGCTACCGGATGAGCCCGCTGAAAAGTTTGTCGGGCCTGGCGCAGTTGATCGGCGTGGGCGGGGTTTGGGTGAAGGATGAATCGCAACGCTTGAGTCTCGACTCGTTCAAGGTGCTGGGCGGGTCATTCGCCATCTACCAATTTTTGCGCAAGCGGCTCGGCATTCGCGACCGCGAACTGACCGTGACGGAGCTTAAATCGGAAAAAACCCGCGCGCAGTTGGGCGACCTGTGCTTCGCCACCGCCACCGACGGCAACCATGGCCGCGGGGTGGCGTGGGCTGCCAAGCAGTTGGGTTTCCGCTGCGTGATCTATGTGCACGAGCGCACTTCGCGGGCACGGATCAAAGCCATCGAGGCGTTTGGCGCGCAGGTCAAAGTGGTGGCCGGCACCTATGACGACGCCGTGCGCATGGTCATGCGCGATGCCGCAACGAATGGCTGGCAGATCATTTCCGACACCTCATGGCCGGGCTACGAGGACATTCCTTGCTGGGTCATGCAGGGCTACACCACCATGATGACGGAAATCCAGGAGCAACTGGCCGGGCAGGGGATCGCGCGGCCCACGCACGTGTTTGTGCAAGCCGGGGTGGGGGCGCTGGCCGCCGCCGTGGCCGGTTATTACCGCGGGTTGTTTGGCGATTCGCGCCCGGTCATGACGGTGGTGGAGCCGGACCGCGCGGCCTGCCTCTATGAATCGGCGCGCCAAGGCACGGGCCAAGCCCGCTCCGTCGGCGGCGATCTGGATACCATCATGGCCGGCCTCGCCTGTGGCGACCCCAGCCCCATCGCGTGGGAGATTCTGGATCATTGTGCGGACTTCTTTTTGTCGTGTCCGGATTTTGTGGCGGCCAAGGGAATGCGGGTGTATGCGGTGCCCGTGTCGGGCGATCCGTTCATCGTGTCCGGCGAATCGGGCGCGGTCACCTTGGCGGCCATGATGTACATTGTGGAGCACGAGTCGCTGCAGGATCTGAAACGCCGGATGAAACTGGGTCCGGACTCGCAGATCCTGCTGATCAACACCGAAGGCAACACCGACCCCGGCCATTTCCGGCGCGTCGTGTGGGAAGGCAGCGATCCCGTGCCGCAAGAATATCGTTTCCCTTTGGTGTAGTGCGGTTGCAATCCGCCAATTCAGGGAGGTGGCCCATTCGGCAATGGCCGGCCCCGCGCCGGCCCCAAATCAGGAGATAAAACATGAGAGATTTTCACGGACGCATTTTGCTTATCGGCTTTGGCATTGTGGCGCAAACCCTGCTCAAAATGCTGCCGCGCCATCTGCGCGTGCCGCTGAACCGCATCACGGTCATTGACTTTGCCGATTGCACGGAAGCCTTGCGGCCATGGACCGCCAAGGGCGTGCGCTATGTGCGCGAGCGCGTCACCGCCATCAATCTGGCCCGGCTGCTGTCCACTTATGTCGAAGCCGGCGGGATCATTGTGGATTTGGCATGGAGCATTGACTGCTTCGATATCATGGAATGGGCGCGCAAGAACGGCGTGCTCTACGTCAACACCTCGCTGGAGTCCTGGGACAGCACCGGCGCCAGCACGCAACGCACCACTTTCGAAAAGTCCCTGTATGTGCGCTACAACAAGGTACTGGCCGCCATGGCCGCCGCCCCGCGCCACGCCCCCACAGCCGTTCTGGATCACGGCGCCAACCCCGGCCTGATTTCGCATTTTGTGAAGCGCGGCTTGCTGGATATTGGCCAGCACATCCTGAAGAAGAACCGCATGACCCGCGGCAGCGCCCGGCGCTTGCAGCGCCTGATGGAAGATGGCGAATTCGCCGAACTGGCCCGGGCGGTCGGCGTGCGGGTGATCCATTGCAGCGAGTGGGATCGGCAGCTCAGCCGCGTACCCAAGCGCCACGAAGAGTTTGTCGGCACATGGAGCATCGAGGGAATGTGGGAAGAAGCCATCTCGCCCAGCGAGCTGGGGTGGGGTACCCATGAGAAACGCCTGCCCCCGCTGGCCATTGTGCCGCAAAACGGCCCCGGCAACCAAATCATCCTGCCACAGATGGGCATGAATACGCTGGTTCGCTCGTGGGTGCCGGATCAGGAGATCGTGGGCATGCTGGTCACGCACGGCGAAGCCTTCACCATTTCCCACGCCTTGACCGTGCGCCGGCGCGGACGGGTGGTGTACCGCCCCACGGTGCACTACGCCTATATGCCTTCCAACGATACCTTGGCCTCCTTGCATGAAATGCGCTGCCGCAATTATGAGTTGCAAACCAACAAGCGGATCATCACCGACGAAATCAGCGAAGGTGACGACCGGATGGGCGCGCTACTCATGGGGCCCAAGTTCCAGGCGTGGTGGACGGGCTCCATCCTTTCCGCAGCGGAAGCCCGCAAGAAAGTGCCGCATTCCAACGCCACAGCCGTCCAAGTGGCCGCGGGAATGCTGGCCGCCGTGCTGTGGGCCATTGCCAACCCTGACCGCGGCATTCACTTGCCCGAGGACCTGCCGCACGAGGAAATCTTGCGCCATGCCGCACCCTATCTGGGCCGGCTGGTCTCCCAGCATTCCACTTGGTCGCCCCTGCAACGCCACCGTGTTTTCTTTGCCGAAAATCACGAGGCCACCCCTGACACCAGCGATCCGTGGCAGTTCGTCAACTTCCGTTTCCAACCCTGATCCGGACTGTGTTCGGATTCCGGCGGTTTTGCTTTGACGGCACGCGGCTTTTGGGCAAAAGTGCCCGCCGATTGACGGGGCGTGGCTCAGCCTGGTAGAGCGCAAGGTTTGGGACCTTGATGTCGCGGGTTCAAATCCCGCCGCCCCGACCATTTTTTATTTCGTGGCATTTCGGCCCAAATCCCCCACGGGCCGGGGAACTCGACGCGGAGACGCGGCGAGGCATTCCCGCGACTGGTGACGCGACACGGCGACGATCTTCCCGCGACCTGCGAGACGCGGGCCGCCGCGTTCGCGGCGGCGGTTTCCGGCTCGGACGACGGGACGACGAAGAAACCGGACTTGTCACGGCGAAGCGACGCGGAGACGGACGGACTGACTTTCGCGCTGTCCCTCAACGACTTGGGGAGGCTGGAAGGCGAGAGGATCGGAGTGTGGTCGGCTTGTCCTGCGAAGTCTTGACGAAGCGGGGCGCGTGCGGCAAGGCCGCCGCGCCGAGTGTCTTGGTCGGACTTCTGCCCCGCCCGTTCCGAGGGGGTGCGCGGACGCGCTACGCGCGAAGACAAAGACTACCCCGCGCGGCAACATGCACCACCTCCCGCCCTTGGCGTTCGTTCCTCACACGCGGGCGGGAGCGGCGCAAAGATTGCCGCGCCCCGGTCTCGGACTTGAATCCTTATTGGGGCTTGAAAACGTCCAAATACCTGAGGAGCCGCACCTTCTTTGAAACATCTTTCACGCCACTGAAGAGCTTGAAATCCTTGGCTCCCGAGAAGATGGTGGACCGGCTTGTGAAAGTTGCCCTGACAACAGGATCGCTGAACTCGTATTTCCTGGTCAACTTCGATTCCAAGCTGTTCGACCTCAGAAAATAGCATATCCATGCAATTAAGTATCGGTTGTCCTGCTCTCGCTCCGACAAGCGCTGCAAGAACTCGTCCAAGTGCTCGACTATTGAGTCGCAGTGTGCCGCCCCAAAAGGCGTCCTTAGAATGCTCTCGATGATTGCCAGAACCTTGGGAAAGGCTTTGATGCGCCTGTCCCCTAGCATCAGCAGAAGACTTAGGACCTTTGGAAGTGTTCGTTTCTTCAGTTCTACTCGAAGTCCATATTCCTTGTTTACGAGATCCGCAAGGAATCTGTCTATCACCCCACAACCCGGGTTGTCCTGATCTATCGTCAGAACAGAGAGGTAGACTTCACGAAAGCGCTTGAAGTGATAGTAGGCTTTGGGCCGAGGATTGATGGCGTGATATTGTGAGACCCACTTCCGGAAGACTCCATCTGGCAGCCGATGCACTTCAGTTTTCTCGTCATTCAGCTCCAGCTTGAATTCTTTCAAGCTTGCTTGGAGAGCCTTTATCACAGCCCGTCCGTCTGCTTCGCTTTTGGTCAGGATTCTGTAGTCATCCTTAAACCGGACAACGAGAACACCCGTGGGCAACGCCTTGGACAATAGTCGGTCAACTCCTGAAAGCACGAGCTCAGCCACGATGTCGGATGCAACAGGGCCCACCGGGATGCCGTTTGTGCATGTGTCGTTTGAGTACTGGAACAGCTTATCGAGTCTGTTCCCGACGAAGCTGTAGTTATGTCGATTCGCTGGTTTCCTAACCACCTTCTTGCCATGCAGAGCCCAAGCTATACTGTGCGTGTAAATGGACGGATAGCAGTTCTTCACATCAGTCTTGATGAGGTATCTAAACTTGTGCGCCACCGAGGCAATATCGTTCTCCGCCATTTCGATGAATTCATAGATCATCCGCCCGCTTCTCAGTCCTCCGATGCGGCCAGGTGCGTGTGCGTCCAAGGGTACGGGGAAGCTGTAGCAACACACCTTGTTGTCCCTATGAAACAGAGCTGCAATGATGGTCTTCCAGTTCTGTGCAATGGTGGCGGCAATATCGGAATGCAGTTCTGGGTCAATTATGCCGAACGTTCTGTCTGTTAGTTCTGTCTTGGGAAAATGGACTTCCTGGAATTCGGATTCTTTGAGCACGAACTTCTTCTTCGTGTGCGTGAAGTAACGTTTGCCAAACGATGGATGCTTGGTGACCACAAAGCAGGGCGGCAGCACGTAGCTTTCCGGGTAGTACCCGCTTGTGACCAGCCAGCGATACACCTCTGGGCGCTTGAGCTTTCGCGCGAGTTCAGCAGTTAGCCTTGTATGCGCCTCTGGACTGTGTTCCATATTCCCAGCAATTCCGTCGTTCGCGCTAGAGTGCGGCCTGTTTCATCAAGTCCTGTGCGGTACATCCTAACGCCTTTGAGATTCGCAGCATCATCCGTAAAGTGATGTTCTGTTCTCCACGCTCAATCCGTCCCATGTAGTTTCGGTGACAGCCAACGCCTTCTGCAAGTTCCTCTTGGGAGAGACCAAGAGCTTCGCGACGAACCCGTATCACATCCCCAAATCTCACTTGGTCAGCCGGCCTTGGTTTCCTTCCTTTCATGCTTGAAAGAACACCATATAGGTGCATAGTAGTCCACACCTCATATAGGTGTATATGCAGGAGGTGGGTAATGAAGCTTTTTCTCTACGCACGTAAGAGCACGGATGACGAAGAACGGCAGATGCTTTCGATTGACGCGCAACTGAACGAGTTGCGCGAGTATGCCCGCAAGGAATCGCTCACGATTGTCCGCGAGTTTGTCGAATCCATGACGGCCAAGGAACCGGGCAGACCGGTTTTCAACGACATGCTCCGCCTCGTGGAGCGCGGCGAGGCCGACGCCTTGCTTGCGTGGCATCCCGACCGGTTGGCTCGTAACTCGGTTGACGGTGGACGAGTCATCTACCTTGTGGACACCGGCAAACTCACCGCGTTGAAGTTCCCGACGTTCTGGTTTGAGAACACGCCGCAAGGGAAGTTCGTCCTGAACATGGCTTTCGGGCAGTCGAAGTACTATTCCGATGCGCTCTCGGAAAACGTCCGGCGGGGAATGCGGGAGAAGATTCGCCGGGGCGTCTATCCGCACAAGCCGCCTTTGGGCTACTTGAATGAACCACGCTTGCGGACAATCGAGGTTCACCAGCAGAAAGCCCCACTTGTCCGGCGACTCTTCGAGACCTACGCAACGGGCCGCTTCAACTTCGACCAGATGGCCGAATTTGCGGCGGAATGGGGCTTGTCGAGTCACCAAGAGCGACCCCTTGCCCGCAGCATGATTCCGAAGGTTCTGGCCGACCGCTTCTATATCGGCCTTTTCGATTGGGCGGGCGAGGAATACGAGGGAACGCACGAAAGATTCATCCCCCAGGAGCTTTTCGACAGGGTTCAGAAGGTCTTGGCCGACCGTGGACGGGGACGCTACCAGACCAAGAAACAGCGGCAACCGCTCGCGTTTCTTGGCCTTGTCCGTTGCACCGAGTGCGGCGCGTCTGTCACCGCCGAACGCCAGAAGGGACACCACTATTACCGATGCACCAAGAAACTCGGACCTTGCGACCTCAAAGGCTACGTCCGGGAAGAGACGCTTGCCGACTTCATGCGGGACGAGATTCGGCGCGTTTCGATTTCCGACGAGTGGGCCGACTTGATGCTTGCACAGCTTGAAGTGTGGCGGCGGGACGAGACCGACCGCGCCACGGCGGAGGCGCAACGGTACAAAGACCAACTCGCGGAGCTCGATACGCGAGTTAACCGCCTGCTTGACGTGTTCCTTGACGGCTCCATCTCGCGGGAGGACTACGCAGGGCGCAAGGCCGAATTCTTGAACGAGAAGGCGAAGCGGCGCGAGAAATTGACCGAGATCGAGGCCAAGGGCAACTGTTGGCTCGAACCGTTGGAAAACTTCGTGAAGGCCGCAAATCAGGCCGAAAAGACGGCTTTTTCAGACGACTTGAACGCGATACGCGATTTTTTCCAGAAAATCGGCTCGAACCTCTACTTGTACAAGCCGGAAGCGGATGAAATCGCAGACGAAGAGAAGACGCGCACCCCCTCGGAACGGGCGGGGCAGAAGTCCGACCAAGACACTCGGCGCGGCGGCCTTGCCGCACGCGCCCCGCTTCGTCAAGACTTCGCAGGACAAGCCGACCACACTCCGAT
>Ga0208940_1004131_pt1 | contig 11681 bp, 16 predicted proteins | sample AD_JPNNA6_MetaG_FD_184445 | JGI IMG/M metagenome (GOLD analysis project Ga0208940, IMG submission 184445) | Active sludge microbial communities of municipal wastewater-treating anaerobic digesters from Japan - AD_JPNNA6_MetaG (SPAdes) (version 2) | ecosystem: Engineered > Bioreactor > Anaerobic... | reverse complement strand
TATATTAGTAAGATTTTGTTTATTGAATTTTTTAGTAAGAGGTAGAAGAATGAAAATAGCAGCATACATAAAAGGTTGTTATCAGGTAGGCGTGGATTTATGGCAGGATTGAATAAAAAGGATACCGTCATGACTTTAATTGCGGGTGGACTTATTGGGGCACTTATTGTGCTACTGTTTACGTTTATTGTATCTGTATGACAGATATATAGGCATGGGGGTGTTTATGAGTATGTTCAGTATTGGGGATACTGTAGTATGTGTTGATGCGGCAGATATTCCATCTCCACCGTGGACACCGCTTCAGACAGGTCATGCTTATGTTGTTAGAGCAGTTGATCCAATACCTTTAGAAAATGGTAACTATGATAAAAATATACATAAGCGTGCCAGATATCAGGTCAGGTTGTGGGGAATATCAAATCCGATACATCCTGTTTTCGGTATCGAAATGGGATATGCTGAAACAAGATTTGAGAAAATAGAATCTGTCAGTAAATCAATTACACAAGAAAACGAAGAAATATTAAAAGAAGCAGCTTAATGGAGGGTTTTCTGAAAATAAGGAGGCAACAGTATGGAAGATGAAAACATTGGAACAAGACCATTAGCAGTATTTTATGCTTACGAACCAGAAGAAGTGGATACTTATTCTCATGCTAATGGTTATGCTTGTGTTGTTTATGAAATGAAAGAAAAGTTACGTTCGTTACTAAAGTATGACCAAGACGTAAATAGCAGTGATGAAAAATATCAACTTATTGAAAAATTGCGTGATGAATTTTTAGATATGTGTAATGAAGCACATTTACCAGAATATTGAGGAGGTATATAACTATGATTTGTTATAAAGATATGACTTTTTGCTCATTTTGGAAAGAATGCAAGGATGGAAAGATTTGTTGGAGAGCATTAACAGAAAAGGTGTGGGATGCAGCAGAAAAGGAGGGATTACCCATATGTCAATTTTTAGATAAGCCAGATTGTTTTAGGGAGGAGAAAATATGAAAATTTATATATCAGGAAAAATGAATGGGTATCCTAATTATAGAGATAAATTCAATGAAGCAGAAAATAAACTTAGAGAAATAGGTTGTGATACAGTAAATCCTTGTACTATTTCTGATGTTCTTATTCAATCTTTTTCTTGCTTCAACAAAAAACCAGAAATAAATGATTTCATGCATGAAGATATTAAAAAGTTGTGTGATTGTGATGGCATTTTGATGTTGGATAACTGGACTGATTCAGAAGGAGCTATATGGGAATTTCTTATTGCAAAAAAGGTATTAGGAATTCCAGTATTCTTTTCAATTGAATCGATAAAGGAAGTAATATGAATGAAAAATATTGTATGGGAATTAAAACGAAAAAACCGAATACAGTAATCTGTCAAAAATGTGCTCATTTAGTAAGAGATATAAATATAGAAAATGAAACAAAAGAATGGATAGATGCTAAAACAGAAGATTGCCCATTTTTTGAAAAAATAAATGAAGGAGAAAATTGATTATGAAATTTATTATTCCAGATAGTTTTGAGATAGCTGGAAGAACATATGAAGTAAAGTATGTTAAAAAATGCACGAATTGTACTAATAATATAGCAGGTCAAGTACGATATGAAACTGGAATAGTTGAATTAGTAAAATATATAGAATATTGTGAAGATGCTATAAATGTTTGTTTTTTTCATGAACTTGTTCATATTATCCTTTTTGTTATGGGAGAGGATTTAAGGTATGACGAAAAATTTGTGAGTAGATTTGCTGAACTTCTATATCAAGCAATAAAAACGATGAAAAATGGAGAAAATAATGGCTAGAACATTAGCAAGCATACAAAGAATATCCGAAATTGTTCCGATTGAAGGAGCTGACAGGATTGAATTGGCAAAAGTGTTAGGTTGGCAGGTAGTAGTAAAGAAAGGTCAATTCAAGCCAAACGATTTGTGTGTTTATATAGAAATAGATTCTATTGTTCCAGACAAACCTTGCTTTGAATTTATGCGAGATAGAAAGTTTCATGTAAAAACAATAAAATTGAGAGGGGTATTATCGCAAGGTTTAATAATGCCTTTAGCTGATGTTGGTTTGACAGGTACATATAAGGAAGGAGATGATGTTACTAATATTCTTGGAATAAAAAAGTATGAACCACCAGAAGTTGCAGAAAAAGTAACACATAAGAAAAGTTGGTTTGAAAAAGCATTTCCATTTTTGTATAAAAAGAAAGTGCCAAGGGAATTTCCTAAGCATTTAGTACCACAAACTGATGAACCAAGGTTACAGTCATTAGGGGATGAATTTTTGGAAACATATAAAGATGTTCCAATTTACATTACTATTAAGATGGATGGAACAAGTGGTACTTTTATTTGGTACAAAAAGAAATTTTCTGTAGCTTCAAGAAATGTATGGATGCAAAAAGAGAATGATAGTGTTTATTGGAGAGTAGCAAAAGAAGCAAATTTAGAGAAAGCAATGAAAAAATTGTTTAAGAACAGAAATGTAGCTATTCAAGGAGAAATATGTGGGCCAAAAATACAAGGAAATCATTATAAATTTGATACATTGAAATTATTTATTTTTGGTTGTTATGATATTGATACACAGGAATATTATACTCCATATGATTTGGAAACGGTTGCAGATTTATTGTGTTTTTTTGGAGCAAAAGTTAATTATGTTCCAAGATTGCCAATTAAAGGTGTAAAATATATAAAAGATATTGGACTGAATGTTGATGATTGGTTAAAGTTAGCAGAAAGAAAATCTGTATTCAATCCTGACAGTTATGATGAAGGAATTGTAGTAAGAAGTGTAGATAATAAGCCATATGATGTAAAAGGACTGAATGGCAAGAGATTCAGTTTCAAAGTAGTTTCAAATGCTTATTTGATGCAATATGGATTATAGAAATATATGATTTAGGAGGAAGAATGTGAAAGAAGAAATTATAGTTCATTCACAGTCAGAGTTTGATGCAATCCCAAAAGATTTCGATGGCCTAATTGTAATCGAAAAAACCATTGGAGTTATTAGCGTCATGGGGCGGGATAACAGCAGCGTCGTGGCGTGGGATAACAGCAGCGTCGAGGCGCGGGGGAACAGTCGCGTCGAGGCACGTGGGAACAGCAGCGTCGTGGCGTGGGGGAACAGCAGCGTCGAGGCGCGGGGGAACAGTCGCGTCGAGGCACATGGGAACAGCAGCGTCGAGGCACGTGGGAACAGCAGCGTCGTGGCGTGGGATAACAGCAGCGTCGAGGCACGTGGGAACAGCAGCGTCGTGGCGCGGGAGAACAGCAGCGGGAAGGCTTTTGATAATTCTCGGATTTTGATTCTCGATAAGTCTGCCAAATTTAAAAATTACATGAATGCAGTTATACAAAACTATGTGGAACCCAAATATACGAAGGATATTTTTGTAGAACTCGCAGAAAAAGAAAAAGGCAAACTCGTGCTTTATAAAAGTGTAGATCCTGAAACGCTTTGCGATTTCTACACAGGGAAAATAAAATACGAATTGGGGCAGACAGTGGAATGCCCCGACTGGGATCCTGACGAGAGTCGTGAATGTGGTGGTGGACTGCATCTTTCTCCCACTGCAAGAAAAACACAGGAGTTTAATAAGGGCAAGATACTTAAATGCCTGGTAGACCCGGAAGATATCGTTGTATATAGCGGCTCAATCGAAAAAGTACGTTGCAGAAAGGTGTTTCCCGTTGCTGTTGTGGATAAACGTGGGAATATAATTAGTGAAAATAATAGAAATGAAGTACATAAAAATTAGTATTATTATTTTATTGTTTGTTCTATTACCAATTCAATCATCTGTAGTTGATGTAAAAATAAATGTATCTAATGAAAATAATGAAATAGAAGTGTTGTCTATATATGAAGTTGCTGAAATTATTACTGGAGCACCTGCAAATATATTACGAGCTATAGCAATTACAGAATCAAATGAGAATGATGATGCTGTAGGTGATGATGGTATCAGTAGGGGAAGAATGCAGCTGAATGAATTATACCATGATGAACGGGTAATGAAGTATGGCAAGTATGACCCACACAATTCTTTGGATTCAGTTATTATTGCAGGATTTCTGTTTATGGATAATCTTAACCGTTTGGGTGATGTTGATAAAGCTATTGCAGCACATAGACAGGGAGTCAGCGGGGTTAAGGAACATGGTGATACAGAATGGTATGTAAAGAGAGTTAAAAGTAACTTATAGAAAGGTTTTAAGTTTATATTTGTACTGTAAAGTGTAGTATTAGTACGTTGAATGGTGCAAATATAAAGTATTTTATTCATTCTGATATTATTAAGGTGGTAGTGAGATGAAAGGTGTGTTTTTGACTGAAGAACAGGTCAAACTGATGCGTGAAGCATTAGATTACGGACGCTCCACAATGCCCAAGTATTTGTATGACAAAACAATATCTTTCCTAACTCCTATTGAGATACCAAAAGCACAGATACGATTTTTGAGGGGGCGCCTGAAGTTTTCAGGTGCAATCTATAGTGCCCCGTTCCCAAGTATGATTGCATCTGGGAACCAGAGAAGGAGTGAGTATGGTTTCGGTAAGTACAAGGACGGATCCCTCGCATAGGTTTCTCTTCGTTACTCTGAAGGTTGAGTTTACAAAAATCGATTTGGGCTTCCTAGACGGGGAAGAAGCGGAGAAACTAGCTGATGAGTTTCAGGCTATGTCTAACGAAATTAGAGACTTTGCTAATTGGAGCAAGAAACAAGACTGTGACACTTGGTCACATCACCCTGCGGCGTATAGCGAGGCGATAGGGAGGGTGGATAAATGAGCGCGGACATGGCTGAGCGCGCGATAGCACCATGGGACATGCGCCGCGATGATGCGGTATGGCGCCTACTGACAAACCCGCAGGCGAGCGTCAAGCCGGAGGCGCAACTTGGGCGCAAGGGTGGTCGGAGGCCAGCCATTATCTGCATCGAGTGGCGCGGTGGCCTTGAGCGGTTTCATGGCGTGATGGAGGCCGCAGAATGGCTAGGTGTCGGGAGGGGAAGGCTGAGTCATTTGACTGCGAATCCACACGAAATTATTGTACGTGGACGACATTACAGAATTTGGGCGGAGGAAATAACATGACAATTATCATCCATGGCACCCCAAAGGCGCAGCCGAGAGTCAAAGCCTATCGGCGCGGATCTCACGTCGGCGTCTACACGCCAAACACCGCAGACGAGTGGAAGGCGCAGGTAACACTTGCGGCGATACCGCACCGCGGACGGTTTGCTACTGGGCCATTGCAACTTTACGTTGAGTTTTACCTACCCAGACCACAGGCGCACAAGAATGATGACTATGTAGCGGTCAAGCCAGACCTTGACAACCTTCTTAAAAGTACGATGGACGCGCTGAGTAATGCCGGCGTATGGCATGACGATGCGCAGGTTGCGGCTGTGGTGATGTCCAAGCGATACGAGAGCGCTAACCACACGGTCGGCGCGGTGATCAGGCTGGAGGCGCTATGAGAGTTGAGTATATTGGTGACGCAACACTTTATCTTGGCGATTGCCTCGAAATATTGCCAACGCTAGACAAGGTGGATGCTGTGGTTACCGACCCACCTTACCCAAATGGAGAGGGATATTTTCTTAATTCAGTTTATACTGCACGGCAAGTATTAAAACAAATTGATTGTGATATTGCTCTTATATTTTGGAGCGAAATAGAAAAACCAGAAACAAATATGCCACTTGTGGCGGTTCATATTTGGCATAGAACGAATGTTAATGGCAAAATATATGAGCCTATATATCATTTTGCAAAAGATGGGATAAAGCGCAGATCGATGATAAAAGACCATGCGGCAGTCTTTTATGGGGTGGGGCCAGGATGCAACGAATTTGCTGGGCACCCTACACAAAAACCAGTTGCTCTTATGCAATGGTGCTTGGGCTTAATCCCCAAAGCTTTGACCATTCTTGACCCATTCATGGGTTCCGGTACTACAGGTGTAGCTTGTGCTGAACTGAATAGAAAATTTATCGGAATTGAAATAGAGCCGAAATATTTTGATATTGCTTGCAAGCGTATCGAGACAGCTTACAGCCAGCCGCGGCTATTTGATGATTTGGAGGACGATAAGAGTGATCCAGTTGAGCAAGAGTTAGGGCTAGAGGAGGGAGTATGAGGGCATATCTCTGCAAATATCCCGGTTGCACGCACATGGTCGACACCCCGCGGACGTACTGCTGTCCCTCAAATTGCAGAATTGATTTTCGAGCAGGCTGTATTTGATTTATGGAGAACTGTATGATAAATAGTTTTTAGTCCAATAAGAAATCATTTTCCATACAGTTACAATAAAGTAATACAAAAAGCTATTGACAAAGTAAAATATATGTAATATAATCATAATTGATAGGAGATAATTGATGAAAAATTGCCCTTGGGATTTAACCTTTTATACGTTCGGGGCTGCGAACGTTGAGTGTAAACTCGGAAACCCTTTTAAGGGACAGCCAAAGCCTCCTATCCGCTTTCATCTTTTCCTCCTCCTATTCCTATAAGGGTTGATTCCAAGGGCTTCTTTTTTATACTACAACCATGAAAATAGCAGATTATGATAACGGTGTTTTAGTATTAAAATTTTTTGGCAATGATTTTGAAAGTGGACTTGCAGAAGTTAAAGAACTTACAAGTCCATATTTTATTCCAGCAGGTAAATTCTGGACTGCTCCATATGTAGATTCTAATATTCAAAAACTTAAAAATCATAATTGGATTTTTACTGAAAAGCTGAATGCTATTATAAATTCAAATATAGTGAAAGAAGTTATTATAGATGAATCAAAATTGGAAGGGTTACTTCCATTTCAGAAAGAAGCAGTAAAGTGGCTGGAATCAAGAAATGGTACTGGATTGATTGCCGATGAAATGGGATTAGGTAAAACTATTGAAGTGATAGGATATACAAATATTCATCAAGAAAAGTATCCTATATTGGTAATATGCCCTGCATCAGTAAAAATGAATTGGGGAATTGAAATTGAAAAATGGGCTTACAATAAAAAATATGAAATTCTTTACAGCACAAGACCATATGAAATATATGAAAATAATTGGATTATTATAAATTATGATATTCTTAAAGATTGGGTTTTAGTATTGTCAGAAATGAAGTTAAAAATGATAATATTGGATGAATCACAATTTATAGCAAACAATCGCACATTACGAGCAAAAGCAGTAAAAAAATTAAGAAAAGTATATAAGAATATACCGATTATATGTTTATCTGGAACACCTATACGGAATAGACCGTCTGAATTTTTTACTACATTAAATCTTATAGCTCCTAAAGTATTTCCTAATAGATATAAATATTTACAGGAATTTTGCAGTCCTACTTATAATGGTTTTGGATGGTCATACAATGGAGCTTCTCATATAGATGAATTATATGAATTAGTAAAGCCTTATATGCTACGGAGAACAAAGAAAGAAGTAGCATTAGAACTTCCTGATAAAATAAAAACTATTATTCCATTGGAACTTGAAGAAGTAGAAAAAAGAAATTATTTAGACGCAGAAGGTGAATTTGCTGAATGGCTGAATAATCATTATACTACTTTGATAAAGGAAAGGGAATTATTAGAACATTTACGGCAATTAGCATATCTTGCTAAACGGAAAGCTATGCTACAATGGATTAGTGATTTTCTTTCTACTGATGAAAAATTAGTAGTTATGGCTTATCACACAATGGCTATTGATGATATTTATAGTAAATTCAAAAATGTAGCAGTTAAGTTTGATGGAAGGACTAATCAACTTGATAGACAAAAAGTCATAGACAAGTTTCAGAAAGATGAAAAAACAAAATTGTTTATTGGACAGATAAATGCTGCTAGTGTAGGAATTACTTTAACAGCAGCTCATTCATTAGCATTTGTAGAATTTACTTATACTCCTACAGACCATTTACAAGCAGAAGATAGAATCCATAGAATTGGTCAAGATGCTGAAATGGTGAATATTTATTATCTTATAGGCTTTGGAACAATAGAAGAAAAGATAACTAAAATGCTGAATATAAAGAATAATGTAGTAAGCAAAGTAGTTGATGGAAAAGAAGATAAAGAATTTTTTGGTGAAGAAGACATATTAAAAGAACTTATTAAACAATATAGGAAATAAGTAATGGAACTGAAGACTATTGATTTAAGTGCCGAAAGAAAATTACTTACTAATCTAATAGTTTCTGATGAATTTTGTAAAAGAATTGTTCCAATATTTAATCCAATATATTGTAAAAGCAAATATGCTCAAATAATAAGTGAATGGATTGTAGAATTTTATAATGTTTATAAGAAAGCTCCGAATAAAACAATAGAAGATATTTATAAAGAAAAAGTAAATGTAATTCAAGATGATATAGCAGATTTAATTGCTGATTTTCTACAGAATATATCTGATGAGTATATACAGACTGTTGAGAATATTGAATATGATATAACTCAGGCTGAGCAATATATAAGTGCTCGGTCAATGGAAGTGATGATAGAAAATGTAAAAAGGTCTTTACAGAAAAATGATTTATTGCAAGCAGAAAAGTTTATAGCTGAATATAAAAAGCCAGCGGCAGTATCTGATAGTGGAGTTGATATACTGAATGATGCTGCATTAGTGTCTGATGCATTTAATGAAGAAGATGAAATACTTTTTAAGTTTCCTGGAGCGTTGGGTGAATTAGCTGGTGAATTTCATAGAGGTGATTTTGTCAGTTTCTTTGGGCCACAAAAGCGTGGTAAGAGCCATATGTTATGGTATTCGGCAGAAGCAGCAATGTATAAGGAATTGAAAGTAGTATTTTTTACTATGGAAATGACAAGAAAACAAATGATACGAAGAGGTTGGAGGTCTATTGTTGGACAGACAAAAGAACCAATGACAGTAAAATTTCCTTATTTTGTACAAAATGAAGCTACTTTGAAATATGGTATAGCTTACAAAAAATTGCACAAGACTGGAGTAAATGTTACTAAAATTGAATATCAGCAAAGTAAATTGCGGAAAATGCTAAGGAATGGTTCAGTAAGGATATTATCTATTCCAGCATACCGTTCTACAGTAGAAGATATTGAGAATCATTTGGATGTACTACAGTTATACTCAAGTTATACCCCAGATGTTGTAGTAATTGATTATGCTGATTTGCTTATTCCAAGTCGATATAAAGGAACTGAATATCGGCATCAGTTGGATGATATTTGGAAAGGGTTAAGAAGAATATCTCAAGAACGTAATATTCTTGTTATTACTGCTTCACAAACGAATAAAGCTACTTTTGATAGAGATGTAAGAAAAAATGATAGTGCAGAAGATAGTAGAAAGATAGGACATATAACTTGTGGATTAGGATTAAATCAAAAGGATTCTGAAATAGAAAAAGGAATATTACGAGTAAATCAGTTAGTAGTACGTGAGGAGAAAGCTACAACTGAGCAAGTGATTGTATTAGAATGTTTGGATATATGTAAGCCAGTATTGGACAGTAAATTTGTTCATGAAATAAATTTGGATTATGAAATACATGAGAATAAAAGACGTAAAAGAAGAACTATAGATACGGAGGAATAGTACTATGAAATTATCTAAGAAGAATTTTCAAGATGCTGTTAAAATAGCAATGATGGCTACTACACAAGATTCTACTGTATATGCCAGTGGGGATTGTTTGTTGTTTGATAATAATACAATTTATTCTTATAATGGGTATACAAGCATAGCAAAAAAATTTATTACAGAAGAACCGTTGCAAGGAGCAGTAAGAGCAAAGGAATTATTCAGTATTATAAATAAGATACAGGATAAAGAATTTGAAATAAAAGATATTGGGAAATCATGGAATATAAGGGCTGGAAGGGCTAATTATGAGCTAGTAAAAAAAGCCGATTTAGAATTAAATAGTATAGAAAGGATAATTCCCAAAGATAATGAATGGATTTATATTCCTGATAATTTATTTGAGGCACTTAATTTTTGTATTCTCAATGACAATAATACGAATATTTTTATTGGTGATGATGTAGTATATTCTACAGATGGGTTTAGGATTTATCAATATAAATTGAGCACTCCGATGACAAATAAAGTGCTAATCAATACACAGTTGGTTAAAAGTGTGGTATGTTTTAACAATATTAAAGAATATGCTATAACAAAAGGTTGGATTCATTTTAGAGATGATGATGGTTCAATTATATCTGTTAGAAAATATGATACTTCTCAATATCCTAAAGATGAAATAGAGAGGGTAATAAAAGAAAATACTGATGGCGATTATGTAAAATGTGCTATTCCAGATATGTTGATACAAGTTATTGATAGAGCTTCTATTTTATCAAAAGAAGTAGATAAATATGATGCAATTACAATGAAACTTACTAATACTGGTATTACAGTAAAATCAAATAATGAATATGGTAAATTTGAAGAATCTACAGATGCGGAAATACCTTATAATGCTGAATTTGTAGTCAGTGTTATTATGTTGAAAGATTGTTTGAAGGATACTGATTCATTCTATATAAGGAAGATAGCAGTAAAAGGAACTGCAAAGGAAACAGTTAATTTAGTATTTTCCAGTAGTAATGGAATAAAAATACTATCAACAATGGATTAGAATATGCCACGTTCATTCTTTGATAAAAATAAATTATTAGAAATAAATTATAAAGAACCTACTATAAGAGTAAAGAAGAATAACATAATAAGTTGTGAAGAATGTGGTTTATATAAACACTGTAACAGTCCTAAAATGGAAGCGAGTGGAGAAGGTAGGCTAGGCATTCTTATTATAGCAGAAGCTCCAGGAGCTGAAGAAGATTTACAAGGAACACAGTTAGTAGGAAGGTCTGGTAGATTACTTAGGGAAGTGTTACATCTTATGGATTTAGATTTGGATAGAGATTTTTGGAAGACAAATGCAATATCCTGTAGGCCACAAAACAATAAAACACCAAGTATATTACAAATAAATGCTTGTAGAAATAGAGTAAAAGAAGTTATAGATAAATATAAACCAAAGGTAATAATCCCTATGGGGTATACTGCAATGATATCCCTTGTAGGGGATAAAATAACAGGAAGAATAAAAGGTTTGTCTATGACTGATTGGGCTGGTTGTATTATACCAGACCAAGATTATAAATGCTGGATATGTCCTACATGGCATCCATCTTATATTATAAGGAATGAAGATGGCAGTGAAAATAGTGTAGTAAAGAAACAGTTTATAAACAATATAAGAGAAGCAGTAAAATTAGCAGAAAAACCTTTTTATACAAGCAATTATTTAGGAGATTGTATTGTAATAGACAAGATGGAAGAAGCCATTGATATAATACATAAAATGAGAGAAGCACCTATTGTAGCATTCGATTATGAGACTACAGGAAAGAAGCCTTATAGAAAAGGCCATAGAATTGTATGTGCTTCTGTTTCTGATGGATTATTCAGTTATTCATTTCCATTTTTTGATGATGATGATTTTAGGAATGAGTGGAAAGGATTTTTATTAAGTAAAACACAGAAAATAGCACACAATGCAAAATTCGAACGGACTTGGACAAAAGTATTATTAGGATATTGGCCAAAAAATATCAAATGGGATACATTACTTGCAGCA
>Ga0208940_1004124_pt1 | contig 11700 bp, 9 predicted proteins | sample AD_JPNNA6_MetaG_FD_184445 | JGI IMG/M metagenome (GOLD analysis project Ga0208940, IMG submission 184445) | Active sludge microbial communities of municipal wastewater-treating anaerobic digesters from Japan - AD_JPNNA6_MetaG (SPAdes) (version 2) | ecosystem: Engineered > Bioreactor > Anaerobic >... | reverse complement strand
TGAAAGTCATCAGCAAGCGGCCGTTTTCATATTTAATCTCAATATCTCCATACCAGGCATCGTGGTAAAGACCAGCATATTTTTCCAGGGGGAGCGAGGGCTTTGAGTCTTTGTTCCTCTGTTCATAAGCCTTTTTAATTTCATCGGAAGTCCTCTGTCGGCTTCTCTCCCGGACTTTAGCGATAGCTCCAATCCAGTCAACGGCCGGCGCCTTAAGATAATGGTCAGCAATGGCGTAGGTCAGAGACTGATAGGCTTCATCCGCTTCCTGATTGGTCAGAATGGTTATTCCCAGCCCGATTTCTGGCATCAGCCAGACCTGAGAGACATAACCGGCCAGGCCGCCGGTATGGGTCACGACTTTATACCGTCTGAAATCTCTCAGCCTGACCCCCAGGCCATAGCCACTAAAATTCATCGCCGCGGCGGCCAGCTCTGGTGCCGGCTTATAGATCGGTATCGGTGTTTCCATAGAGGTTATGGCCTCCATAACTTTTTCTGAAATAAGCTGATTTCCATCTGGAAGCTTGCCCTTATTGAGCAAAACCAGCATCCATTTGGCCATATCTTCGGCGCAGGAATTAATCCCGCCGGCCGGATTGACGTTATCCGGAAGATAGGGCTTAATCGGTTTGACCTGGCCTTCAACCCGGGCATGAGGCCAGGCGACATTGGTTTCCTTCGCCACGAGCGAGCAGCGGGTATTGCTGTAAGTCATTCCGACCCTCTTCTGGATTTTCTCGCGCACAAAATCTTCCCAGGGCATTCCGCTGACCTTAGCCAGTAGTTCTCCGGCCACAGCAAACATCAGATTGCTGTAGGCATAAGTTGTTCGGAAAGAGTAAGCCGGTTTGATGAAGCGTACCCGATGTAGAATCTCCTCTCTGGTCAGGGTGGTGGCGGGCCAGAACATCAAATCTCCGGCTCCCAGCCCGAGGCCGCAGCGATGGCAGAGAAGATCTTTAACCATCATTTCTCTGGTCACGTAGGGATCATACATCATGAATTCGGGAAGATAATCAACCACCCGGCTATCCCAGCTGATTTTTCCTTCATCGACCAGTGTACCCAGGGCTACCGCTGTAAAAAGCTTCGTATTGGAAGCAATACCAAACAAGGTCTGGGCGTCAACTGGAGCTGGTTCGCCGAGCTTCTTTACTCCATAGCCTTTCGCCAGAACTACCTGGCCATCTTTTACAACAGCCAGGCCCAGTCCGGGCACTTCAAAAGTCTTCATGACTCTGGCTACCAGTTCATCCAGGGCCGGGGGCAGAGCAGCTTTTTTCGGATGGGAAGCAGCGGCCTGAGTTTCAGCCCCGAGCGGCAATGGGCTAAAAAGGAAAAAGACAGATAAAGTTATAAAAGCAATCAGGGTTAAAGGCCAGGCACAGTTTTTTCGCTGGAATTTTAATAATTTACCCGGCAAATGGTAATTGTTCACTTAAAGACTCCTTTCTCCATATGATTCGCTTTTATTTTATTAAAGTTTTTTATTAAAGTTATTAAACTTGATTCATGGCCGATTTTATCACTCTTTTTGACCGTCAATAAAGAAAAATTAAAGTCTTTTCTACCAATCGGTCAGTTAGCAGGGCAGATAAATTGAAATTAAGCCAGGCGAGATTGGTACAGTCTTCGCCATATTAAGCTATAAACTCCGCTCATTTCTTGCGGGCTTTACGGCTACCCAGAATTCCACCCTGAAGGAATAAGCCCGCGCCCAGAACGAAACCGAAGTTATACCAGCCGCCATTATTGTGGACTTCATAAATTCTGATGTTTTTACTGAACAATGAAACTATAAAAGTAACGGGCGAGATAAAACCATGCCAGAGGCCTGAAATAAATCCAGCTACATGACCATGTTCGTCTGGCGTCTTTTCAGCGCTATTTGGCCCCGGGACGCAGGCCGTCAGAATTAAAAGGAGAAAAAAGACCAGAGTCAGAGCCGTTAATGTTTTCCGGTTCACCTGCCCTCCTGCAGTCTGTCAAAAGTTATCATCTTTCTTATATCGCAAAACTTTTACCGGCTGTCAAGGTCTTTCCTCAATCAGGTTAAGACCTAGTATCCAGGGTGGATAAAAAAGCCGGGAGATCTCTTCGCCTCATGCCCCCAGAACTGGACATAACTCAGCTGCACCAACAACTTATTTATTATCAGCTAGTTCCCGAGGCTCGACCCCATTCAGGCCACACCGGGCAGGCAGAAATTTATTTGATAAGCATTGCCACACTGCTCACAGGCCAGATTGAAGACAATCTGGTGGCATTTAACTCCCTTCTCCAGGCTTTGGTTTATAGCCCATTTTCCCCCACACCGCTCACATTTTCTGGCCATAACCAGAAAAACATCAATCTTATCTGCCGGTTTTTTGGGCCGGCCAGTCGGCAGGACTATCCGTCTTTTTTTGATTTCATAAGACAATCCCTGAGTATCCTTTAATTCCTGCAAAAAGTTTTTATAAAAGTCCAGGCTATCCGCTGATTTTTTGACGGCCAGATCGCGGCCGGCCTTAGTCCTCATATTTAACGGAAGGGCAGCTGCATAGGTCATTTCTTTGCTCAGATGATTCATAATCGCTCCCTGTAGATTGCGGCCACGAAGAGTCGTCTTAATAAAAAAATTGGCCACACCGACCAAACCGAACTTGGCCAGAAAATCGGCATCATGAATAATGTCGGTTAGTGGATCAGGCACCGCCCCCTCCCGGTGAAGATTGATAAGAATGTCTTTCAGTCGCTGCTGATCTTTTTCTCTGGCTCCGGCTTTCTTTAAAATATCGATCGCCACTCTGGCTGAAGCTTCTTCTTCAGGCAGATTATCCTGATGATAAAGGCCCCCCTGAAACTTGCCGGCATCATGCAGTAAAGCGGCCAGAGCGGCCAGGGTCGAGTCTTTTTTTTCTGCCCTGGCCATTTTCCAGGCTAAATAAGCGACGTGCAGGGAATGCTCCCAGAGAAAGCTATCCTCATGCTCACTGCCTGAAAAATCTTTCTCACTTTTCTCGATGGTCTGCCTGATTTTATCCACCACACCAGGATAACGGCGATCAATGGCCTGCAAAAACCCGGGCTGCTGCCTCTGGAGTTTTTTGACCGGTTTCTTTTTAGCTGAAGGCCTGATGGTCATTGGCTACCCTCGCTCCGAAATTATAGATGGCTGAATTACCATGTCCATTATGGACTTCCCTTCATTCAAAAATCAAGCCGACTATTTATTTTCATGTTAATATTATAATTTCTAACACCAGGCTGGCTATCAATGGAGTCCGGAAACGCTTTTAAATTTAAAAATATCACCGCCATTATCCTGGCTGGAGGGCAAAGCCGACGGATGGGCCGGGATAAAGCCAGCTTGCCACTGGGAGAGCAAACTCTCCTTGAACAACTGATTGAACAGCTGGCTGGCCGTTTCCAGGAAATAATTATAAGTGTATCTAAGGGCCAGCCTTACCCACTAAATAATGTTCGTCAGGTCGAGGATCGTTATGAAAACGCGGGTCCCCTGGCCGGTTTACTGGCTGGCCTGCAGGCTTCTTCTTCGGACATATCACTGGTTGTTCCCTGTGACCAGCCCGAAATCGATCTGGGAATAGTCAGGGACATGCTCCAGGTGCTCGGCCAGCATGACCTGGTTTATCCCAGGCTTGATGGCCAGATTCCACACCCCCTTTTTGCCCTTTACCGCCGCTCGCTTTGGCCGGTCATAGAGAAGCTGATTAACGAGGGCAAGCTCAGCGTTCTCCATCTTTTGACCGAGGTCAAAGCGGTGGCTCTGGACATACCAGCTTCTCGCCTTCCCTGGCATCTAAATAGTCTTGAGGATTATCAAAACTATCTCCAATACCTGAAAAGGAAAAGGACAGAATAAAATGCTGCTAAACCCCCAACCGGCTGTAAAGATTGAAAAAAACAGTCCGGCCAATCAACTCCTCAATGATGATCAGAGCCAGGATTAGAACTGGCCAGAAATAACCCTGCAGCCAGACAGAGCCGGCTGGCCAGAAAACATAAAAGCTGGCTAACAAAGCCAGAATCAAGAGCAGAACCCGGATGGTTGATATTTTCTTAAGCTCCGAAAATTTTTCAGGCTCAATCTCATTTTTCAAAGAAAAAAGGCCGGTCACCTGGTCTAACAAAATTATATAGATTAGTGAGATTAACAAGGTTATCTGAAGAATGACTGTTAGTTGAAGCCGGCCTTCAGGCCAGGCTTCAAAAAGAGGCGGGCCGACCAGAGCCAAGAAACCGGCCCCGGTCAGGAGGGCCGTTAGATAAAAAGAGAGAGTCGTTCTGCAGCTATTCCAGGCCGGGACGGCGGGCAGGCGGTAAATTTTTGACATGATAAAAATTAAAGCCAGCCCGACCAGCATGTCCAGACAGGATATTAACAGAAGAATGGTGAGCGGCAGGCCAAAAAAAATAGAAACGGTCAAGACTAACAGACCGGCAAAAAACAAACAGGCCGCCAGTATTTCCCGGCTGAGCCAGGAAGTTTTTAGATTGACCACAGCCAGATAGGCCGCGGAAGGCCGGCCAAGGTGAAACAACGAAATAAGCAGTGAGAGGCCCATCAGCAGAAGAAGATCCAGGGCGGGACGGAATAGCCAGGGGAAAAGCCAGGCTGAACCAAATTGACCCAGATGGCGGCGATTAATCACCAGCAGGCCAAACAGGAAAATAAAAGACCCAACCGCTGTCTGCACCAGGACGGTAAAAACGATTAAAGGCCAGTCTTTAAGATTGAGTTTCACTTAACCTCTCCTCCGACCATCACCCCCGCTGGCTGAGTTGAGATTTTTATGATTTTAGAGGCCAGAGCCAGCAGGAGAAGAGTCCCAAAATATTGTGGCTCAGGAGTGGGCGCGACCAGTAAAAAGGTTATCCCGGATAGGAGAAAGGCGGTATAAAGGCTGAGCTTAGGGCCGAAGAGAATAACTAAGAATAAAATCAAGACAGCCACCGGGCCATAAAACTGCGGCTGGCCAATTAAATAGAAAAAACTGGATAGAATATTAGGATAAAAAGCGGTGTAGGTGTTTCTTTCACCCAGATTAAGATTATAAAAAATGGTGCTCTTAATGACGTTTAACGGTCCGAAGGGCAGCATCAAAAGCCAGGATACGGCCAGCGACAGAAGAGCTTGCCCACCAACCCGCAACCAGCTTTTAAGGTCCCGCAGCTTTAACTGCCAGAAATAATAAGTAGCCGCTAAAGGAATAAAGAAAAATTTAGCACTGAGACCCAGTCCGATCACTATGGCCAGCAGCAGGCAGTTAAGGCTGGAGGGCTTTCTTTCCTGGCGATAAAGTAAGGCCATAAAAATTGAGACCAATAGCATATTCATGGCTGGATTGGTGGTAATTTCAGAAAAAACGAGAAGTGGTAGAAAAGCCAGCAAATAACGGTGGCCTGAGCTCCTGAAGGTTAAGACCAGAATGAGGGCCGCCAGAAGCTGAATAAACATTAAAAACAGGCTCAAACTCGTCAGGTCCCAGACGTGGAGCAGGCGGTAAAAAAGCCAGTAGGGATAAAGTTCTAAGGGTGGATAATTGAAATTCTGATAAACAACCTGGTCATTTCCATTGCGATGATAAATCCTACCACTTAAGTAGGGATTCCGTCCTTCTTCCAGATCCTTAAAAACAGATTCATAGGTCTTGGTAATTTCCGGATCTGGCCTGGGCCGGGTGAGCTGATAAAAGCCAAGGGTCAGCCCGGCTACCAGGATCAGGGCTAAAATTAATTTATGGTTGAGAAACTCAGGACAGAGAAAATATATCAGCCAGACCACCAGGAGCTCCAGGGAAAGTTTCAAAGCCAGTTCATAATGATGGCCGGAAGGCAGAGGGCGGGCAATAAATAAGAACAGGGAAAAAAGCAAACAAATCATTAACCCGGCTGGCAAGTAATATTTGATCAGTTTTTCTTCGGCCCTGGTAGAGAGAGAGGAAGCCAGGTTGGGGGTTGAAAAGTTTGAGGTCATCTTCCTCGCTTCAAAAGATCAACTTTTTATGGAGAAAATTCTGCCAGATTCTATTTAGATTTCCTTTCGGCCGGTTTCTGATATTTTTTGGGTCCAAGAGGTTGCCATTCGCCGTAGGATTCTTCAGACAGGCGACACCGGCCTTCTGCTGTCCAGGTATAACCGTAGTTATAACCGAACCATAAATACTGGTCGCCACCGCCATTTTCCGTAGTGATGATGTAGCGGGCAGCTACATTGCCAATGCCCAGGGCCCGACCACCTGGCGACTCAACATCACCTTTATTAGCATCAAAGGGAATCCAGCCGTAGGGCGGAAGATAAACTTCATTCCAGCGGTGGAAAACGTCATCATAACTGGCATCATCGCCACGGAGACTGACCGTGCCCACATAGCGGGCAGGCACGCCAAGAGCCCGGCAAAGAGCGATCAGGGAATAGGTATATTCAGAGCAGGAAGCTGTGCCACGGCGAAGGACAGTTGGGGCCGGATTCCAGCCACCGACTGGCTTCAGGTTATAGCTCAGATGGTCAATCAAATATTCATAAATTTTCCTGGCAATCCAGTAAGGATTTTTTTCATCGCCAGCGATTTTTTTAGCCAGATTTTGAATGAAGGGATCATGGATACAATATTTATCGCCATCAGCCAGATATTTTTCCTTGATCTCTGCCGGAATCTGATCGAGGCTGCCAACTCTGTCCGGGTAAATGAAATACTCAACCGCATAAATTTTAGCCCTGGCTGTCCAGCCGGTTTGAATCAGGGCCGGCGCCTTTAAATTTTTGAAATTAAAATGAGCCAGCTGCTGTCCCCAGCTGTCCTTGATCATTTCTGTCGGCTTGGATAGAAATTCAACTGGAGCAAGAAGTTCCTGATTATCACGGCTGGCCGGAAGCGGCAGGTAGATATCAAGGTTGGTGACCACCCCGGGTCCGTAATTGCGGAACTCCTTGACGAAGCGAAGTTCCAGCTCTTTTTCGTCCCAGAGCGTCATGATGTCATTATCGAAAACTTTCACCCGGTAGAGTTCATCATTTTCGTAATCAACATTCCACAGATATTCGCCGTCGAAGGCCAGGCCAGCCGGGAAAGGCCCGTAGGAACGAAGCGAAGATAGGCACCAGCCTGAAGAGGGATCAACCAGAAAAATTCTGTCCATCGCCCGATCTGTCACCCAGAGATAATGGCCATCAAATTCCAGACCGGCTGGTTCGCTACCAGGAGCCGGAAAAGTCTGGATCATCATACCGTCAACCGGTGAAACCCGCAGCAGGCTTTTCTGACGGACATCGGTCATCCACAAATCGTGGCCGTCCCAGGCCAGATCTCGCGGCTGGTCGCTATTGGACTCCAGAGCCTTGAGAACTTTTCCGGTTTCAGGGTCAAGGCAGTAAACCAGTTTTTCGGCTGAATCTACGTGCCATAAGTGTTTGCCATCCCAGGCCAGACCTTCCGGATGAAAGCCAGGTGCATCAAATGATTTAATTACCTGACCTGAAGCTGGGTCGATTTTAAAAATCTTATCCAGCCGGCTATCAGCCAGCCAGAGATAGCGGCCGTCATAGGCCAGGCCGGTCGGACCGGGTCCGGGAGTTTTTATGACCTTAACCACCTCTCCAACTCTGGCCTGGGCCAGAGAAAACAAAAGAATAACTGTTAAGGTAAGACAAGCTACCCTCTTCATTTTCTCCTCCTGAAACAGGGGACCCAAGCTATATTTCCTGATTTTTTGTCCCCATGCCTATTATAAGAATGAAATCTTTTTTTTGCCAATGGTTTCTTTCCGACCTGATCTGTTTTTTTAGCTAGCGGCAGGCTCCAGACGACCCATTTTTTTATAGCTAAACCAGGGAGTCAAGTTTAAAAATGACAAAAAAATATTTTTCTAAAAAAACAAAATACAGGCTATCTTCCCTGTGGTCAGAAGCTAAGGCCAAGGCCACCATTGAGACGCAGGCCTCCCAGGTCAACCTCGGTGTCATAAGGCTTGACCTTGAGGCCTCCATATTTGACCTCAGCCGAGATGAACAGCTTTTTCAGGGGAAAATACTTAAGTCCGCCAGCCACGATCAAGCCGGTCTTACTTCCATCCACTGGATAATCACTGACATATTCGCTCTCAACCACCTGCTTATAGGAGTAAAAGCCGACGCCGACTTTGATATAAGGAGCAATGTTTTTGAGCCTCAGCTGGTAGCCGGCAAAGATTTCTCCTCCCTTAACCGTCAGCTCAGCTGGCTCCTGATAGATACCGATCAATCCATCTTTTTTAAATCCGGCCTCGTAACCACCACCTATCATCAGTCCTTTCCAGACCAGGGTGATATTTGGGAAAAAGTTTGTACCCTGACCATAAACATCTTTAAGCTCAGAATTATTCAGTGTTCTCAAGCCAAAAGATAGACCGACCTCAAACTCTGGCTTAACCCCGGCAGCCTGGCCCTGACTGGCAAAAAAAGCCAAACACAGCGTTAAACAAATGGCGATGTTGATATTTTTTAAGGTTATCCTGGTCTTCATTTTTTCCCCCTTATTTGGAATCAACCAGATTCTTCGGTGCCACTTTGGTTCGATAAGACTTGGTCTTTAGAACTTTGGCCGGCGTTTCGGCTGAGCCCGAAACTGTCGCTGGATCACTTTCTCTTTCATATTCATCAACCACCGTTACCTGATAGGAATAATTACCAGGATTCTTCAGCCCACGGTCGTCAAAAGTATACTGGGTCCCACTGACCGTCGCCAGCAGGGAGAATGTACTTTCGTTACTGGCTTTGCGATAAATCTTATGGCTGACAATATTCGTCCCATTAGCCGGGTTGGCCGCCCAGGTCAGGCGGTTAATCTTTTCCTTAAAAAAGATAAAATTGTTCTCAAGCAACGCTAAGCGGAGGTTAATTGGTGGGTAGATAGGAGTCAGCCCGGCAAAAGCCTTGAGACAAATGTCATAATCAAAATATTTATTAAGGGCTTCCCAGCTAACTCCATCTTCGCTGACAAAACCCATCCCTGGGTTAGAAACTGCCGCGGAAGTATAGCCTTCAATCCTTCCTTCTGCCGGGATTGGATAATTATAGCCAACCGTCCTCAACTTTAAAACCACTGAAAAGTACTGACCGGTAGTAAGAGCAACTGGATTATCAAGTTCTACCGTAAAATAGCCAAGCGAATTTATTGATCCACTTTTAGTAGACTTAAGCTCGCCGGACCTCGGCTGCCCTGAGGCTACATCCACATAGATATAGATTTCATAGTAGTTCTCTGTCGAGGACGTGTAAAAGCTAACTGCCTCAATGGGTAGACCAGCCTGTGCCTGAAAAATATTGGCCATCCAGGCCGTATCTTTGGCATAGCCAAGGTTGTATATCCAGCCCAGTGGATCATACTGGTAATTAACCACATATTTGCCTGGATTTTCAGCTTTGACCACCCCATTAACGCCTCGGCGACCGAAATAGGCATCATAATAGGAGACATAAAAATAACCGTTTTCCCCCCAGCCAGGACCCCAGCTATTTTTGACAATAAAGGCGCCATTTCCCGCTGGTGCTGTATTGAATTTAGAAGCCTCAAAATTATCATCCCAGCCGACTATGGCCACAGCATGACCGCCGCCAGTGTTGCCGGGATTATAATAGGCTTTATAGGTTGAGTTATAGCTGCTGTCATCCCAGACCATATCGACATAGACCGCTCCATAATCCATGATGGCCTGTTTGACCAGGCTATTGTCTAACGGACCAGAGCGCGGTGGGATCATCATGACTTCCTGTACATGTTTGGCCACGGAATAACCGTTACCCGAAACATAAGGGTCATCGGTCTCATTAACCGGTCCACCCCATCTGGCCAGATAGGCGGTAGCCATATCTAAAGTTCCACCGTAACATGGTCCATAGTCAAAGCCATGATTATGGATCAGATGTTCCTCAGAAAAATCACGTGGTTCTGCTGGCATTAAAAAAGACTCAAGGGAGCCGTAAGTGGCAAAGGCCCAGCATGAGCCACAGCTGCCCTGGTTCCTGACGGGAGTTACTTTGTTCAGGGTGCGCAGATCATAAGAAGCTGGCAATGCAACCACTGCCTTGGCTCGGGGGATGCCTCCTGTCTTCAAATAAGATAAATCACGTGGACCAGGGATTAAACCCAGCGGATGTCCCTCGGCTGTATAATGTAAAACCTTTGGTGGTCTGGAAATATATTCAAGAAAAGTCTTATCAAGCGGAGCCATGGACAGCTTTCTATCCTCGCCAGTTGCCACTCCAGGTAAAGTTCCAAGCCCGACAATTATAAAAAATAAGACAAGAATCGGGATTCTTTTTTTCTTCAAAAATAAGAATAAAGATTTTGATCCTTGCTCAGCCTGAACCTTCATAATACCTCCCTTGACGACTTTGATATTTATATCAAGCTGAAATTATAAAAATTCTCATCTGCCTGTCAAGCTTAATTTATACTTCTTCTTTATTGCTAACAGTCACATCACCTGCCCCGGCCTTAGCCGCTGTTGGATGCAGCTTGATGATAAGCGAGGGCCGAGTCATCGCCTCGTTGGGCAAAGGGAAGATAGCTCTTACCTGGCCATATTTTTCAATCAGTTTATTGAGCGGACCAAAGTCCAGCGCCCTCATCGGACAGGCGTCAACACAGGCTGGTCGCTCACCTTTATCAACCAGGTCATAACACATATCGCACTTGGTCATTCTCCTGGCCCTCACATCATACTGCGGCGCGCCATAGGGGCAGCTCCACTCACAATAGCGGCAGCCCAGGCACTTTTTGCCGTCAATGAGGACTATTCCATCCGTCCTTTTGCTTATAGCTCCAGAAGGACAGCCTTTAAGACAAACAGGCTCCTCACAATGATTGCAGCCCAGCGAAAGATTATAGGCAATAAGATCAGGCACCCAGTTATTTCCAACTCGCAGCCACTGGCCGCCGCTTAGCTCATAAACCCGTCGCCACCTGACTCCGGCCGGCCAGTTGTTTTTATCACGACAGGCCAGGACACAGCTTTTGCAGGCCGAGCAGGCACTCGAGTCAAAGAAAAAGGCGTACTGAACCTGGCCCGACTGGCTCTTTTTCTCGTTCCCGGCTTCTCTCGCTTCTTGCTTATTTCTCTTCATATTTTTCAACCTGAACCATGATCGTGTGCTGGGTATTGCCAAAAGCATATGGCGACCAGCGCTCGGAAGTCAGCACGTTGATATTTCCCCCGCGATCGAGACCCCGCTCATCCGGCTCCCACCAGGCTCCCTGTGGAATGGCCACCACCCCCGGCCTGATTTTAAGCGTCACCCGGCAGGGCAAAATCAGGGCTCCGCGCTCATTAAACACTTTAACCATCTGCCCGGTTTTTATACCCCGTTCCTCCGCATCAACCGGATTGATAAAGACCCTTTGTGGAAAAGCCTCTCGCAACCAGTCGTTATTGTGATGGGTCGAATGAACCCGGGCTAAATAATGATGGCCGATGGCCTGGAGTGGATATTTTCTGGCCTCCTCGCCAAACGGGCTTTCCCATTCCTGAATATACTTGGGCACCGCCGGAATTTCAGCCGGTTTTCCCAGTCCGTGGAGTCTGGCCGAAAATATTTCAATTTTCCCGGAAGGCGTCGGCAACGGGTACTTTTCCGGGTCACGTCTGAAGTCTTCAAAAGCGACGGCCGGATCTGTGACCGGTCTGGCCCAGACACCAAGATTTTTCTCCAGC
>Ga0208940_1004120_pt1 | contig 11707 bp, 7 predicted proteins | sample AD_JPNNA6_MetaG_FD_184445 | JGI IMG/M metagenome (GOLD analysis project Ga0208940, IMG submission 184445) | Active sludge microbial communities of municipal wastewater-treating anaerobic digesters from Japan - AD_JPNNA6_MetaG (SPAdes) (version 2) | ecosystem: Engineered > Bioreactor > Anaerobic >... | reverse complement strand
AACCTCGTCGCGGTGGCATCCCGGGGAGCCGACGACCTGGCCAATCCTGCACCCACTGATGCTGGACCCGCTCGTTCGGACTCCGCGAGGCTCTCACCCACCGACGCCGAAGCCAATCGCTCGGGCTCCGCGAGGCTCTCACCCACCGACGCCGAAGCCAATCGACCAGACTCCTCCGGCCTATCGCGGACCGGGGATGGCCAGCCCCGCCTGGACCTCGCCGCGCTGCGTCGGGCCGGTGCGAGCGCGCCGATCCCGACCGGCATACGGTCCGGGCCTGAGGTGACCCGACTCATCGCAGGGGCGCGCCCATTCGCCGACGCGGATGCGCAACCCTCACCCGTCCCGCCCGACCCCGGGGCCTGGCGCGTCCGCTGACGCTGATCCGCCTCGCCCGCGCCTCCCCCCTCCGGCCGGGAAACTCGACACTCGGTGAGTTCCCTCCGAGCTGTCGACGACGCTTGAAAACGAGGCCATAGCGACGGTCGAAAACGAGGCCACCCAGACAGATTGGATGGGTGATCTCTGTGGAGGATTGGGCTCTGATTCGTCGGCTGGTCGCGGACGGTGTTCCCCAGCGCCAGGTCGCGCGGGACTTGGGCATCGGACGGTCGACGGTCGCACGCGCGCTGGCCTCGGGCGGTCCGCCGAAGTACGAGCGGCCGTCGGTGGCGACGTCGTTCACGCCGTTCGAGCCGGCGGTGCGGCAGCTGTTGGCTAAGACGCCGGACATGCCGGCGACGGTGATCGCTGAGCGGGTCGGCTGGACGGGGTCGATCACGTGGTTCCGCGACAATGTCCGACAGTTGCGGCCTGATCATTGTCGGGTTGACCCCTCGGACCGGTTGATCTGGCTGCCTGGGGACGCGGCGCAGTGCGACTTGTGGTTCCCGCCGAAGGAGATCCCGCTCGAGGACGGATCCAGGACGCTGCTCCCGGTCTTGGTGATCACCGCCGCGCACTCGCGGTTCATGGTTGGTCGGATGATCCCGACCCGGACGACGGCCGATCTGCTGCTGGGTATGTGGATGCTGCTGCAGTTGTTGGGACGAGTGCCGCGTCGGTTGATCTGGGACAACGAGACGGGCGTCGGTCGCGGGAAGCGGCATGCCGAAGGCGTGAGCGCGTTCACCGGAACGTTGGCCACCACGCTGCAGCGGCTCAAGGCTAATGACCCGGAGTCCAAGGGCGTGGTCGAACGCAGGAACGGCTACTACGAGACGTCCTTCATGCCCGGCCGCGAGTTCGCGTCCCCGGCCGACTTCAACATCCAGTTCGGCCAGTGGCTCACGATCGCCAACGCCCGGGTCGTGCGCACGATCAAGGTCCGCCCAGTCGACCTGCTGGACGCCGACAGGGCCGCGATGCTCTCGCTGCCGCCCGTGCCACCGGCGGTGGGTTGGGTTAACCGGGTCCGGCTGGGACGCGACTACTACGTCCGCATCGACAGCAACGACTATTCCGTCGACCCTGCCGTGATTGGCAGGTTTGTTGACGTGACCGCGGACCTGTCCAAAGTCGAGGTCCGCCACCAAGGACGTCTCGTCGCCACCCACGACCGGGTTTGGGCACGCGGCATGACACTCACCGATCCCGCGCACGTCGCAGCCGCCAAGGTGCTGCGCGAACAGTTCCAACGACCGCCAACCCCGCTCACTGTCGACGACGATCTGGGTCGGGACCTGGCCGACTACGACCGCGCGTTCGGCCTCATCGGCGGGACCCTGACTGATGGTGAGGTGGCGTGATGGCGACCAAGGCGAAGACCGACGGGGCGCAGGCTCTCAAACAGCTGACCTACCTCGCCAGCGCGTTGAAAGCACCACGGATCACCGAAGCCGCCGGCCGGTTGGCCGACCACGCCCGCGACGCCGGCTGGACCCACGAGGAGTACCTGGCCGCTGTCCTGGACCGTGAGGTCGCTGCCCGCAACGCCTCCGGTGCCTCGCTGCGGATCCGCGCGGCCGGGTTCGCAGCGCGCAAGACGATCGAGGAGTTCGACTGGGACGCTCAACCCGCAGTGCGCCAGCAGGTCGCATCGCTGGCATCCGGTGGGTTCCTGACCGAAGCACGCAACGTCGTCCTGCTCGGACCGCCCGGCACCGGGAAAACCCATCTGGCCACTGGACTGGGCATCGCCGCCGCGCACCACGGCCACCGAGTGCTGTTCGCGACCGCGACCGACTGGGTCACCCGACTCACCGACACCCACCGCGGCGGACGGCTCCCACAAGAGCTCGCCAGGCTGCGCCGCTACGGGCTGATCATCATCGACGAGGTCGGCTACCTACCCTTCGATCAAGACGCAGCAAACCTCTTCTTCCAACTCGTCTCATCCCGCTACGAACACGCCTCGCTGATCCTCACCAGCAACCTGCCCTTCAGCGGTTGGGGCGGCGTGTTCGGCGACCAAGCCGTCGCCGCCGCAATGATCGACCGGATCGTTCACCACGCCGACGTCCTCACCCTCAAAGGCGCCAGCTACCGGCTACGCAACCGCGGGATAGACACCCTGCCCAGCATCAAGACCCAAGACACGGCACACTAAGAAACACGAACCGGTGGCCTCGATTTCGAGCGTCGGATCGGCCTCACTTTGGAGCGTTGCCGACACGAGCACCAGCCCGACCCCGGCCGGAAAGTCGACACTCGCTGACTTGCCTGCCCACCCTGCCTGCCTTCGTGTCAAAAGGTCGACGATCTTTCGCCAGGTCGACCGAATTTCGTCGAGCAACGAAAAGGTCGTCGACCTTTCGAACGGCGATGTGGCGCCCGGCCCAAGCCATCCATCCATCCATCCATCCATCCAGCCAGTCGGCCAGCGCAGGGTTAGCTAGACCAGGTCGCAGATCGCGGCGACCAACGCCGACATGTCGTCGATGACGACGTCGGCATCAACCAACTGCCCCCGCGAGGTGACGCTGCCCGCGAAGCCGACGCACGGCATACCGGCGGCTCGTGCGGCGGCCACCCCGTGCGGCGAGTCTTCGACGACGACGCACCGCTCGGGCGCGACGCCCAACTGCGCGCCCGCCCAGAGGAAGAGGTCGGGCGCCGGCTTCCCGCGCGCCACGTCGGCGGCGGTGAAGACGGTCGCCTCGGTGAACCACTGCGCCAGCCCGCACCGGGCGAGCTTGCGCCACGTCGTCGCGCGCTCGCCGCTCGTCGCGACACACACCGCCCAACCGTCGGCCACGAGGTCGGCGATCGCCGCGCCTACCCCGGGCACGGCCTCCAGCTGCGTCTCGTATGCCGCGTGATAGGCACTTCGCCAGCGCAGCACCCACTCGGCGGGCACGGGCCGGCCGATGACCGACTCGATATCGGCCGTCGCGTCGGCCTCCGACAGCCCGACGTGCCTGGCAATGACTTCCTCGCGCGTGATCGCCCAGCCCAACTCACCGATCGCTTCCACGTCGAGCGCGACGTTGAGCCGTTCGCTGTCGACCAGCACGCCGTCGCAGTCGAAGACGACCAGCCGCCCCCTGCCCGACACGCCCACGCCCGACACGCTCATCGGCGCTCAGCCCACCCAAGCCCTCGCGTTGCGGAACATCCGCAGCCACGGGCTCATCTCGTCGACCGAGCCGCTCGTCCATGACATCTGCGCGTTGCGTAGCACCCGCTCCGGGTGCGGCATGAGCACGGTGAAGCGCCCGTCCGGGGTCGTCACGGCCGTCAGCCCACCAGGGCTGCCGTTGGGATTCGCGGGGTATGCCGTCGCCGGCCTCCCAGCCCCGTCGACGAACCGCATCGCCTCGTGCACCGCCGCCGCATCGCCCCGCTGCGAGAAGTCGGCCAGCCCCTCACCATGAGCGACTGCGATCGGGATGCGGCTGCCGGCCATCCCCGAGAAGAAGATCGACGGGCTGTCGAGCACCTCGACGAGTGACAGCCGCCCCTCGAACTGCTCACTCCGGTTCCGGGTGAACCGCGGCCACGCTTCCGCTCCCGGGATGTGATCGGCAAGCGCAGCCATCATCTGGCAGCCGTTGCAGATCCCCAACGCGAAGGTGTCCGGCCGGTGGAAGAACTCGTGGAACGATTCTGCGAGAGCAGGATTGAAGAGCACCGACCGCGCCCAGCCCTCGCCCGCCCCCAACGTGTCGCCGTAGGAGAAGCCGCCACACGCGACGAACCCCTGGTATGCCGCGAGGTCGGCTCGCCCGCTCTGCAGGTCGGTCATGTGGACGTCGTAGGTGTCGAAGCCCGCCCGGTCGAAGGCGTAGCTCGTCTCGACGTGCGAGTTGACGCCCTGCTCACGCAGGATCGCGACCTTGGGCCGGGTGCCGAGCGACACGTAGGGCGCTGCCACGTCAACAGCAGCATCGAAGCTCAAGGCCACCTGAAGTCCAGCGTCGTCCGGGTGACCGGCAGCCGCGTGCTCCTCATCGGCGCATTCGGGGTTGTCGCGCAGCGCGGCGATCCGCCACGAGACGTCGTCCCAGGCTTGCTGGAGCTCGTGAATCTCCTTGTGCAGCAACACTTCATCGCCCCGCGTCACCGCAACGGCGGACGTCTTCATAGTGCGACCCACGACCTGCACGCAGTCGCCGAGCCCGTGCTCGCGCAGCAGGGCGACGACGTCGCCCAACGAAGCCCTCGGCACTTCGAGCACAACACCGAGTTCCTCGGCGAAGAGGGCGCGCACGACATCGGCATCCGACAGGCCGGCCGGCAGCCCGAGTTGCACACCGACCCGACCGGCAAACGCCATCTCGGACACCGTCGCCCACAGGCCGCCGTCGGAACGGTCGTGATACGCCAAGACGAGATCGCGCTCGCGCAGGTCGGCCATCGCGGCATACAAGGCGCGCATCCGGGCCGGGTCGTCGAGGTCAGGGACCGCTCCCCCAAAGCCGCCGCGCACCTGGCCGAGGATCGACCCGCCGAGACGGTTCTGGCCCGCGCCGAGGTCGACGAGCACGAGGTCCGAACCCCCGCCTCGCAACTGCGGCGTGAGCGTGCCGCGCACGTCGGGCAGCGCCGCGAACGCCGTGACGACCAGGCTGACCGGCGCGACGACCTTGCGCCCCTGCCCCGACTCGTCGGTCCACGTCGTGCGCATCGACAGCGAGTCCTTGCCGACTGGCACGCCGACCCCCAACGCGGGGCATAGCTCCATCGCCACCGCTGCCACCGTGTCGAACAGCGCCGCGTCTTCGCCGGGCTCTCCGCAGGCCGCCATCCAGTTGCAGGACAACTTGATTCGCTCAAGCTCGGCGGGCGCAGCCAGCAGGTTGGTCAGCGCCTCGCCGACCGCCATCCGCCCGGAGGCGGGGGCGTCGATCGCCGCAAGGGGCATCCGCTCGCCGCTGGCCATCGCCTCGCCCGCAAAGCCGTCGTATGCCGCGAGCGTCACCGCGACGTCGCCCACGGGCACCTGCCACGGCCCCACCATCTGGTCGCGGTGGCTCAACCCCCCGACGGTCCGGTCGCCGATGGTCACAAGGAAACGCTTGCTGGCCACCGTCGGGTGGCGCAGGACGTCGAAAGCAGCCACCCCGAGGTCGATCCCCTCAAGGCTCAACTCGGGCTCGGTGCGAGCCACCCGCTCGACGTCGCGCTGCATCTGCGGCGGCTTGCCGAGCAGAACCTCCATCGGCATGTCGATGGCCCGCTCGCCGTCGGGGCCGTCCGCCAGGACGAGCATCCCGTCGTCACTGGCCACTCCGACGACGGCGAAGGGGCACCGCTCGCGTTCGCACAACTGGGCGAAGAGTGCCAGCGACTCCGGAGCCAGGGCCACGACATAGCGCTCCTGACTCTCGTTGCACCACGCCTCCTTCGGCGCAAGCCCGGTCTCCTCCAACGGAATTGCCCGCAGATCGAAGTGCGCACCCAGACCCGCACCATCGACCAACTCGGGGAAGGCGTTGGACAGCCCGCCCGCACCGACGTCGTGGATCGCCAGGATCGGGTTGTCCTCGCCGAGCGCCCAACAGTGGTTGACGACCTCCTGGGCCCGCCGCTCGATCTCGGGGTTGCCGCGCTGCACCGAGTCGAAGTCGAGGTGCGCAGCGTTGGCACCGGCCGCCATCGACGACGCCGCGCCGCCACCCATGCCGATCCGCATCCCCGGCCCACCGAGTTGCACGAGCAGCGTCCCGGCAGGGAAGGCCACCTTGTGCGTCTGCGACGCTGAGATCGTCCCGAGGCCACCGGCGCTCATGATCGGCTTGTGGAAGCCCCGGCGCACGCCCGCCACCGTCTGCTCATAAACCCGGAAGAAGCCGCCCAGCCCCGGCCGCCCGAACTCGTTGTTGAATGCCGCGCCGCCAATCGGCCCGTCGAGCATGATCTCCAGCGGCGTCGCCAAGTGCCCCGGCCGACCGATCGGGTCGCGCTCCCACGGCTCGTCGGTGCCGGGCAGGTGCAGGTTCGACACGGCGAAGCCGGTGAGCCCGGCCTTGGGTCGCGACCCCCGCCCGGTCGCGCCCTCGTCGCGGATCTCCCCGCCCGCGCCGGTCGCCGCACCAGGGAAGGGCGAGATGGCCGTCGGGTGGTTGTGCGTCTCGACCTTCATGAGGACGTGCACGGTGTCCTCGTGCGCGGCATACCGGCTGGGCTCGCACTGCTCGGTCGGGAGCCAGCGTGGGACGACCCCGCCCTCCATCACCGAGGCGTTGTCGGAGTAGGCGACCACGGTATGCCGCGGGCTCACCGACTCGGTGTTACGGATCATCTGGAAGAGCGAGCGGTCCTGCACCTCGCCGTCGACGACGAACCGGGCGTTGAAGATCTTGTGCCGACAGTGCTCGCTGTTTGCCTGGGCGAACATCATCAACTCGACGTCGCTGGGGTCACGCCCGAGCCCGCGGAACGCCTCGACGAGGTAGTCGACCTCGTCGTCGGACAGGGCCAGCCCGTAAGTCGCGTTGGCCTCGACGAGCGCCTCGCGCCCCCGCTCGAGGACGGCGACGTGCGCCAGCGGCTCAGCCTCACGCTCGGCGAATAGCGCTGCGGCACTGTCGTGTCCGAGCAGCACGCTCTCGGTCATCCGGTCGTGCAACACCTCCGCAGCGGCGGCCAGGTCGTCGCCAGCAAGGGCGACACCCTCCAGCCGGAACTCGGTCACCCGCTCGACCCGGCGGATCTCGAACCCGCAGTTGTGGGCGATGTCGGTCGCCTTGGACGCCCACGGCGAGACCGTCCCGAGGCGGGGCGCGACGACGAGGACGGTGACCGGGGCGTCGCCCGCACCGCCGGCGTCGGGGGCCGGGGCGGCATACGGGTCGCCATAGTTGAGCAACTGCGCGACGCGCGTGTGCGTGTCGGCGTCGAGAGGGGTCGCACTGGCGACCCAATGGACGTGTCGGGCGGTCACCCCGGTGATGGTGGGGACCCGGTCGCGCAGGCGCCGCAGCAGCCCCACCGCCCGGAAGTCCGAGAGGGCGCGTCCGCCCTCGAAGCTCGTTAGCACCGGGGCGGGCGAGGCTCCCATGACAGGCGGACTCCTCAACAAAGGGTGGGCGCGCCGGGTCGGCGACGGCTCACGCAGAGCCTACCGGGCTGACGGGGCGGCTCCCCCGGGAGTCTCGGCGGCTACGTGCGGTCAGGCGGGATCGGGTATGCCGCCCGCCTCCATGTCGAACACGTCGCCGGTCTGGCGGCGCACCTCGTCCATAACGGCGAGCATGGCGATCGAGTCGGCCAGCGGCCGCAGCGGCGACTGCGTCAGCCCAGCCGCGATGCATCGGGCAGCCTCGACGGCCTCGAAGTACAGCCCCTCGTGGGCGATCCGGGGCTCGTCGTATCGAGCGGCACAGCCATCCCGCAGCCGCAGGGTCACCCCGCCCGGCTGATAGAAGGGCGGGTCGAGAGAGAGCGTGCCCAAGTCGCCGCTGATCTCCCCGGCCGTGGGCGTCGCGGTCGCCAGCGATGCGTGCACGAGGGCGAGCGCACCGGCGTGGTCGCCCTCGTCATACCGCAGGATCGCGGCCGTCTGGCTGAGCACGCCGCTGGGATCGGGCTGCGCGAGGGCGCGGACCTCGCTCGGCGCGCCGAGGATCCACGTGGCGAAGGCGACCGGATAGGTCCCCAGGTCGAGGACCGGGCCCCCGGCGAGGTCACGCCGCAGGATCCGATGGTCGCGGTCGAAGTACTCCCCGATGTCGGCGGTGACCGTGTGGATGCGACCGAGGACGCCGGCGTCGAGCACCTGCCGGACGACGTCGAACTTCGGCAGGCACACGCTCCAGAGCGCCTCCATGACGAAGACACCCGCGGCCGAAGCGGCAGCGGCGATCTCGCGAGCCTGGGTGGCGTTGAGCGCCAACGGCTTCTCGACGACGACCGGCTTGCCTGCAGCGATGGCCGCCAGCGTGAGCTCGTGATGCGTGTGGTGGGGTCCGGCCACATAGACCACATCGACATCGGGGGCGGCCAACAGGACCGCGACGCTCGAGTGGACATGGGGTATGCCGTGCGCCTGCGCGAACGCGGCGGCGGCGAGCGGGCGCGGTGCCCACACGGCATACGGGATCTGCGTGGTGTGCGCGCGAAGGGACGTGACGAACTTGTCGGCGATCCACCCCGCGCCCAGCAGGCCCCACCGAAGCGGTGGGGCCTGCTGGGGGTCGGGCGTGCGCGGCGCCGGCAGCGTCACACCCTGGTGGGCGGCGTCGGTCACCGGTTCTTACGCTCGTCGAGGATGACGGCGATGATGATGATGGCGCCCTTGACGACCATCTGGACGAAGTCGTTCATGCCGAGCAGCACGAGGCCGGTGTTGAGGCTCTGGATGATCAGCGCGCCGATCACCGTGCCCCAGATCGTGCCGATGCCGCCCTTGAAGCTGGTGCCGCCGATGACGGCCGCGGTGATGGCGTCGAGCTCGATGCCCGTGCCGAGCTGCGGGTTGCCCGAGCCGATACGGCCGGCCGAGATGATGCCGGCGATCCCGGCGAGCAGGCCACAGAGGGTGTAGATGATGATCGTGGCGCGCTTGATGTTGATGCCCGAGACGCGGGCTGCCTGCTCGTTGCCGCCGATGGCGTAGACGTGCCGGCCGAAGCGCGTGTAGTTGAGCACGATGTGAGCGGCAACGGCGACCACGGCGAAGATGATGATCGGGACGGGGATGCCGATGATCGACCCCTGGCCGAGGAAGTTGAAGCCCGGGTCCAGACGCGAGATCGGTCGGCCGTCGCTGTAGATGAGGGCGAGGCCGCGGGCTGCGCTCATCATGCCGAGGGTGGCGATGAACGGGGCGATCTTGAACGCCGAGATGAGGAAGCCGTTGGTGAACCCGCCGATCGCTCCGGCCGCCACACCTGCGACGATCGGAATGATGAGCGAGAACGACATATTCGGGAATTTGGCTGTGTCCGAAGGTATCTGAGCCAAACTCGTCGCGACGACCGCCGCTACCGCCAGTAGGGACCCGACGGACAGGTCGATGCCCAGGGTGATGATGACGAAGGTCATGCCGATGGCGATAATCCCGATCGCCGCGACCTGCGTCACGACGTTGAGCAGGTTCTGCGCCTGCAGGAACTTGCCGCCGGTGGCGAGGGACAGACCGAGGACGAAGAGCACGAGGATGCCGACGATGGCGTACTGCCGGACGAAGGCACCGCGGTCGAACTTGGTCCTGGTTTCAGCTGCTGCTGTGGTGGACATCGAGTTACCTCTCAGGCTGCGTCAGCGGGGCCGGTGACGCCCGCGGGTCCGGTGGCGAGCTGCATGATGCGCTCCTGGGTGGCGTCGGCCCGGTCGACGATGCCGCTGACCTTGCCGTCATGCATGACGACGACGCGGTCGCTCATGCCAAGCACCTCGGGCATCTCCGAGGAGACCATGATGATGGCCTTGCCGGTCTTGGCCAGGGCCGACATGAGGCGGTGGATCTCGGACTTGGCACCCACGTCGATGCCACGGGTCGGTTCGTCGATCATGAGGATCTCCGGCAGCGTGAGGAGCCATCGCGAGATGAGCACCTTCTGCTGATTGCCACCCGACAGGTTCTGGATGTGCTGGTTGAGCGAGGGGGTCTTGAGGGCTAGGGCCTTGCGCTGGTCCTGGCAGACCTCCTCGATCAGGGCCTTCTGCAGCATGCCGCCGGGGCTATATCTCGGCAGGGCGGCCATGATCATGTTGTCGCGGACCGACAGCACACCCATGATCCCGGTGAGTTTGCGGTCCTCGGTGAGCAGGGCCAGGCCGGCGTCGATCGCGTCCTTGGGCTGACGGATCCGGACGGACTTGCCGTCCACGACGATCTCGCCGCTCTCGGCCGCGACCACCCCGAAGAGGGTCTCGAGGACTTCGGTCCGACCGGCGCCCATGAGCCCGGCGAAGCCGAGGATCTCGCCGCGACGCAGGTCGAAGCTCACGTCCTTGACGACCGAACCACGGTGCAGGTTGCGCACCGAGAGGACGACCTCGCCGATCTCGACGAACTCCTTGGGGAACATCTCCGTGAGCTCGCGCCCCACCATGAGGGTGATGAGCTTGTCGCGGTCCAACTCGGACGCCGGCAGGGTCTTGACGAGCTGGCCGTCGCGGAAGACCGTGACGTAGTCGGAGATGTTGAAGACCTCGTCCATCTTGTGCGTGATGTAGATGATCGACGCACCGGTGGACTTGAGCTGGCGGATCATCCGGTGGAGGTGTTCGACCTCCCGCTCGGTGATGGCCGAGGTGGGCTCGTCCATGATGATGATCCGCGAGTCGAAACTGATCGCCTTGGCGATCTCGACCATTTGGGTCTGGGCGATGGACAGGGTGCGCATCCGGGCCCGGGGATCGATGTCGATCTCCCAGCGCTGGAACAGCTCACGACACGAGCTGACCATCTGCTTGCGGCTCACCAGGCCGAACCGGGCCACGGGCTCGCGGCCGAGGAAGATGTTCTCCGCCACGGTCATCTCCGGGACGGGCGACAGCTCCTGGTGGATCATCGAAATACCCAGACCCAGGCCGGCGGCCGTGTCGGGGATGTCGACCTTCTCGCCACCGAGGATGATCGTGGCCCCCGGGTCGGCTTGGTACATGCCGATGAGGATCTTCATCAAGGTGGATTTGCCCGCGCCGTTCTCGCCCATGAGGGCGTGGACGGTTCCGGGTCGAACCTCGAGGTTGACGCCCGCGAGCGCCCTCACCCCTGGGAATGTCTTGGACACGTCCTGCATCTGCAGGAGGAACTCATCGCTCACGGATACCTCGCCCTGATCGCGGCCGCGCCTGGCGTGCCTGGGACTGGTGGCTGTGGGTTTGCGGTGGGCGGGCGACTCGTCGCCCGCCCACCGCGGGTCACTCACTGACCGGCAAACTCACTGACCGGCAACTCACTTACCGGCGAACTGTGCCATGTTCTCGGGGGTCACAAGGACGTAGGGAACGTCGACGTAGGCCGGCACGGTGTCCTTGTTGTAGAGCTTGATCGCAGCGTCAACGCCACCGGCGCCCTGGCCCTTTGCGTCCTGGAACACCGTCACCTTGAGCTCGCCCGCCTTCATGGCAGCCAGCGCGTCACCCGTCGCGTCCACCCCACCGACGATGGTCTTGTCGAGCTTGCCCGCCGCCTTGAGGGCGTTGATCGCACCGAGCGCCATCTCGTCGTTGTTCGCACACACGACGTCGATCTGGTCGCCGGACTGCAGCCAGGTCTCCATGATCGACTGGCCCTTCTCGCGCTGCCAGTTGCCGGCCTGGGTCTTGATGACCTTCATGTCCGGGTTCTTGGCGACGACGTCCACGCAGC
>Ga0208940_1004116_pt1 | contig 11718 bp, 9 predicted proteins | sample AD_JPNNA6_MetaG_FD_184445 | JGI IMG/M metagenome (GOLD analysis project Ga0208940, IMG submission 184445) | Active sludge microbial communities of municipal wastewater-treating anaerobic digesters from Japan - AD_JPNNA6_MetaG (SPAdes) (version 2) | ecosystem: Engineered > Bioreactor > Anaerobic >... | reverse complement strand
GGGAGAAAATGAATACCCAAGACCTTGAAACAAGGTTTAAAGATGAAAATGACCCTTTCCGTTTGGTGATTGTTTGTGCAATGTGGATAACTGGATTTGATGTTCCAACGCTTTCCACATTGTATTTAGACAAGCCTTTAAAATCGCATACATTGATGCAGGCCATTGCAAGAGCCAACCGGGTCAGCGAAGGGAAAAACAATGGTTTGATAGTTGACTACATTGAAACTTATACTGCTTTGTTGGATGCTTTAGCAATTTATGGTTCAGGTGGAGAAAATGGTGGAGGCGGTGGCGGAGAAAAACCCGAACCACCAGTAAAACCGAAAGAAGAACTTATAAAACAATTGGAGGAGGCATTAGAAGCAACAGAGACATTTTTACAGGACGAAGTAAATTTTGATTTGCAAGAACTCATCAATGCGGACGGCTTACAAAAGTTGGCAGCAATGGAGAAAGCAGTAAATGCTGTATATACCAATGACGAAACCAAGCAAAAATTTCAGATTTTAGCGAGAGAAGTTTTCAAGAAATACAAAGCACTTCAACCAGACAAAGTGTTAAACCAATATGCATCAAGAAAGAATGCAATTGATGTAATCTACACTGCCATTGAAGACAATATCGAAAGTGCAGACGTAGCTGACATAATGCGTAAAATTCAAAATGTAGTGGACGAGTCCATTGAAAATATGGTTGCCGAACCAAGCCACAACGAAGGCAAAATCATTGACCTGAGCGGTTTAGACTTTGACTTGCTGGAACAATATTTTTTGAAAACCAAAAATAAAAATACAGCAGTTCAGTCGCTCAAAAACAAAGTAGAAAAGCAACTGAAACGAATGATAGAGCGAAATCCAATGATGATTGACTATTACAAACGCTATCAGGAAATTATTGAAAAATATAACCGAGGTAAAGATGAAGCTGTAATCAAAGAGACATTCAGAAAATTGATTGAACTCGTAAATTCCTATACAGTAGAAGAAGCGGAGACTAAACGAGAAGGACTTACGGATGAGCAAAAGGCTATTTTTGACATTCTGAGGCAGGGTAAAACATTGACGGAAAAAGAGAAAAACGAGATTAAAAAAATCTCTGTTGAGTTATTGGAAGAGCTCAAGAAGGATAAATTGAGAGTTGAACAATGGGCGGACAAATCGGTTACGGCAGCAGCTGTTTTCAACTATGTTAATAAAACCTTATTTGAAGCCTTGCCTTACCCGACCTATCAAACTGATGATATTGACCTAAAAACCAATTTGATATATGAACATTTAAGGCAACAATATTTTGGAGGAGGTATGAGTATTTATGGTCAATATTAGCCCACGCTATTTGCAAGCACATTACCAAAGCCACACGAGCCCCCGCTTCAACCAAAGCTTTGTCAAAGAGCTAGCAAAGCCAACGCCCAGTGAGAAATTGTTTAAAAAATTCGCCGACACTTTTAAAAAAATAAAAAACTCTCAACACGAGCCCACAGAAAAGACAGAAATAAAATGACAATGACACGGAAACTGAATATTGACAATGATTTACAAAACTGGAAGATAGAACACCAGGCGGTAACAAAGGCTATATGCATTAAGGGGTTCAGTGGTAATTCAAGCATTCGGCCCCACTTAAACTTCGGTGTAGGTGGACAGGAAAGAAGCCTGCAATCCCTTACTGCATATAGCCTCAACCGTTAGCCCTAACTAGTCGACCCTTATTAACACAAAAACAAATTGACTACTAATAATATACCAGGTGATTTTCAGAAAAATATTTGCAAGATCTAGTGAATTAGGCCTATAAACCTTGCAATATTTTTAACCCCTATCCGCTATGAGAATTATGAAGGCACAAGGAATTGCCAACTCATTAGTACAGCTGAACTCCAAAGTCCCCTGAACAATTCTCTCCTTTTCATTTGCAGGAAGAGTTTTAGAATACGGCTATTGCCGTTTTTAATCATAGGTAGATTTTTTGCATTTACAATGAAAATCTATGTATTAGGATTTTTCGCTAGCTCTCAACATGACAATACACTCACGAACAACCGTCAACCATCAACCATCAACTATCAACCATCAACTTAATAAAAAAGGCCACCCTAAACAGGTAGCCTCTCCCTGCGAATAGCATTAAGGATTATAGCCTTGTGAGCATCTCCTTGAAAATTCTTGTCATCTTTTGTTCGGCCATGGCTCCTACCTTTTGAACCTCCTCGTGCGACACCTCAACAATTTTGCCTGGAACACCCAAATCGGTAATAATGGATATGGCAAACACGGGCAGGTTCATGTGACGGGCAACAATAACCTCCGGAACGGTTGACATACCCACTGTGTCACCGCCAATAATACGGAAATACTGATATTCCTTAGGTGTTTCAAAGGTTGGGCCAGTAGTTCCCACGTAGCATCCAATCTGCAATTTGAAGCCCAGTTCAGCCCCAATCTTTTGGGCTAAGGCAATCAAATCGTGTTCGTAGGGTTTATGCATATCGGGGAAACGGGGTCCGAGCTCATTGATATTGGGACCTAAGAGCGGATTGGGCATTAGGTTGATATGGTCGTTAATTATCATCAAATCGCCAATCTCAAAGTCGGGGTTTACGCCCCCGCTGGCATTTGATACAAAAAGATACTTAATACCAAGGAACTTCATCACCCTAACCGGGAAGGTTACCTGTTTCATATCGTAACCCTCGTAGTAGTGGAAGCGGCCCTGCATGGCTACAACCTTTTTACCGCCAAGGGTGCCAAATATTAAGCGACCCGAGTGTCCTTCAACAGTGGAAACAGGAAAGTTAGGTATATCCTTATACTCCAATGCCTGTTGATTTTCAATTTCACGAACTAAGCCACCCAAACCGGTTCCAAGTATAATCCCCACTTCGGGCTCAATGGTAACCTTACTCTTGATATAGGTTACTGTTTGGTTTATTTTCTCCAACATAATTGAGTATTTGACTGTTAAACCTATTTTCGTTGTTATTGATAAAGTAAACCTCAAGCGGCAAGTAGTAAATCCTACTTTTTACATCCGATGGCAGGTTTAGCCCACGAATACGAGCTGCATCCTTTTCGGTGGTTACCAGCATTACATCGTTTGAGGTGACCTCAAAAATAGATAGAATTTCCTTAACCGTAAAATTATGATGGTCGGCAAAGGTCTTCTTTCCTACCAATTTATAATTTTTTTCGAGTTGATGGATAAATGGCTTGGGATTTGCTATTCCCGATAAAGCGAAGATGGTTTCATTTGGATTAAAATTACAGTCTTCGTAATTGCTAAAAACAGCCTTTGGCTTACCATAGCTCACTGAGGTAAAATAAATATCCTGGTTTTGCTTGATTTTAAGCCTTTGGGCTATTAACTTTTGCTCATGGGTTGAAAGGTTATCGGGACATTTGCTCACTATAACAATATTGGCCCGCTTAATCTCCGAGATGCTGTCGCGGAGATTCCCGGCAGGCAAAAAGAAATCGGCGTAAACCGGTCGGTTGTAATCCACCATTAAGATGTTAAGCCCTGCTTTTATCCAACGGTGTTGGAAGGCATCGTCCAGAACAACAACCTCGGTCTCAGGGAACGAGCCCATTACCTCCACCACGCCGTTTAGCCTGTCCTCATGCACGGCACAGGCAACATCGGGGTGTTTGAGCTTAAGCTGAAGGGGTTCATCGCCTACCTCAACGGCCAGCGACGATTGCTCAACAATTCTGAAACCTTTGGTTTTACGACCATACCCACGGCTTAGCAGTGCCGTTTTATAGTTGTTTTTCAGTAAACTAATAAGGTAATCGGTATGCGGGGTTTTGCCTGTTCCCCCCACGGTTAAGTTACCAACACAAATGGTTGGAAGGTCGAACTCAAAGCTGCGCAGAACATTGATATCAAAAAGGAGGTTCCGAATCTTTACTGCAAACCAGTAAAGCAACGAAAAGGGCAAAAGTAAAAGACGAAGCTTTTGCATGGTTTTACTGATAAAGTTACTACTCAAATTTAAGTGTTTTATCGGGGCTAATCCGCGAAATTACCATCGATGGCACCACCAGCATAGCCACTCCAACGGCAAAGGCTAAAACATTCAAAACAATTACATGCCACCAAACTATGTTGATGGGCACTTCGGATAGGAAGTAAAATGCCTCATCGAGCTTAACTATACCAAACTGCTTTTGCAAAAAACAAAGTATCAAACCCGCTGCGGTTCCAATAAAAAGTCCGCGTATCATAATGAACGCCGACTGTATCAAAAATATCTTTCTAACGCTCCGGTTCGATGTTCCCATCGATTTCAAAAGGCCAATGGTAGATGTTTTTTCCAGAATAATAATGAGTAAGCCCGAAATCATGTTAATTGCTGCCACTAGCAACATTAAAACAATTAGAACGGCAGCGTTAATATCCTGCAGGTTCAACCAGTCAAAAATATTTGGGTACTTATCGATAATGCTTTGAACCTTTAGCCTTGAGCCATCGTCGAGGAAAACAAAGCCTGCAATATCATCAACCTCAACCCATAGGTCATCAACCCTATCGATATCATCAACCAAAACCTCAAATCCTGTGGCCTGGTTCTGGCTCCACCCGTTGAGCCTCTGGATGTGCTTAATGTCGCAAAGCACAAACATTTTATCGAACTCAACCATTTTGGTATCGTAAATACCAGCAACCGTAAACCTTCTATAACGGGGTGGTTCTTGAACAAAGAACATATCGTAGGTATCGCCTACCTTTAACTTTAAAAGGTTTGCCAGCGTTTTGGAAATAAGCGATGCAGTGGTTGTGGTTGAGTCGGTAATTTTGAAAATCGCCCCATCAACTAGGTTCTTTTGGAAAAAAGTCCAATCGAAATCGGAATCTATCCCCTTTAGGACAACTCCTTGAATATCGGTGTCGGTCTTTATGATACCTGCCTTTATGGCAAACCGCTGAATATGCCTTACTCCTTTTACTTTTTTTACCTCATCAATTACCGGAAGGTTTGTTGGTATGGGGTTGGTTTCAAGCGATTGGTTACTGTCGTAGTTTGTTATTTGAATATGGCTTCCAAAACCCACAACCTTTTGTTTAATCTCCCTTTTAAAGCCGGTAATAACGGCTATGGCCACAATCATAACGGCCACGCTCAGGGCTACCGAGGCAATGGTAATACGGATAAATGGCCTCGATAGGCTTTGGCTATCGGAACCGCTTAGGAATCGTTTTGCTATGTAGCTTTCAAAACTCACTTGTAGTTGGCATTTTGTTTATTTTCTGCCAAAATCGGCAGGGATTTCGCCCCAGTACTGGGTTTCCCATTTAAGCAAAGGGTTTTTCCATGTGTTTTCCCTTAACCATTTTTCGGCCCGCTCTAGTAGTTCAAAGAGATTCTTATTCCTTTCCGTTTGAATAAGTTTGGTACGTGCTTTCTTTGCCCTAACCCAACATATGGCAGTCATGGAGTCGGTGTAAATGGGTATTTCGCTATTCAGCTTTTTCAGATGCGCTAACCCATGGACAATGGCAAGGAACTCGCCTATGTTATTGGTGGCGTCGGGGAAAGGTCCTTGATGGAAAATCAGCTTGCCGGTTTGACAATCTACCCCTTGGTATTCCATTTCAAGAGTAGCAGTATTCCAGGCTGCATCAACAGCCAATGAGGGGTATATTGGTTTTGGGGTATTCTCGTTAACATTAAATAGTGCTTCCTGCTCGGGGTTCATGCTATTGTATGCCAAGTAACCCATTTCATAAGCACGCTGTGCGGCAAGCATGCTTGGAAATCCTTTATACTTTGCACCCGGAAAGCCCTTTATTTGCTTTTGACACTCCTCCCAACTCCCATAAATGCCAGGTTTTAGCCCTTCCCAAACCACATAGTGTGTATTTTTCTTTGCCATTCTTTTACAGTAATCAAGTGTCAAAGTTATTCAAAATCGGGGTAAAGCAGGTACTTTTTTCGAAGCAGTTTGAACTGCTCAAGCGCTGGCTGCCAGGTGGCTCTAATTTCCGAAGGGGTTAACCCGTTTTCTATTTGCTGGCGCAGCACGCTAGTTCCGGCAAGCAGGTTGAAGAAGTTATTGAAGAATTTATCTTTTTCAGGGTAGTTGTTGTAGGAGTATATTAGCCAATCGAGAATTATCTCGCGGCGGTCCAGAAAGTAGTTTACCGAGTAGTCCCTTAGGTCGATACCGTAAACCGGTTTGCCCTTGTAGGGCGGATTCAAGCTTGCCCCACGTTTCTCAACCGGTATGTACCTAAAACCCTTATCGGGGAAATTAGGGAAACCAAAAACCTGGAAGGGGTAATCGGTTCCACGGCCTACGCTTACCACCGTCCCCTCAAACAGCCCAAGCGAAGGGTAAAGCAGAATGGAAAGGTGATTGGGGAGGTTAGGGGAGGGGCGAACGGGTAGGGCAGTGGTCATGCTGTGGGTGTAACCCTTACAGGGAATAACTGTGAGGTTACACTGAATTTTCCCCTTTAACCAGCCCTCACCGTTTATCATTTGGGCAAACTCACCAATGGTCATACCGTGAACCAGGGGTACAGGATGCATTCCCACAAACGAGCGGTAAGCGGTGTCCAGTACTGGCCCATCAACGTAAAAACCGTTAGGGTTTGGCCTATCGAGTATTATCAACGGCTTGTTATTTTCCGCGCAGGCCTCCATTACGTAATGCATGGTTGAGATGTAGGTGTAAAACCTTACTCCAACATCCTGCAAATCAAAAATTAGAACATCAACATCGCTCAGGTCGGCTGGTTTGGGTTTTTTACTTCCGCCATACAGCGAAATTACAGGTAATCCCGTAACCTTATCGGTATAGTTTCCAATAAGCTCGCCAGCCTCAATATCGCCCCGAAAGCCATGCTCCGGGCTAAATATTTTTTTTACGGCTACACCAGCTGAAAGCAGAGTATCGACCAGGTGCTTCGAACTAACCAGCGTGGTATGGTTGGCCACAACAGCCACCCGTTTACCCTGAACTAGCGGAAGGTAGTTGCTCATCAATCGAGCACCGGGCAAAATTTCCTGTGCCCTTGCAGTTATCAGAAATAATGAAACCGAAAGGGTTAATACTATTTTACCAAACCTCATACCTCCCTTTTGCAAAATATGCGCCAATTATGGTTTTGCTAAGGTAGAAAATAATTTATACAGAAAAAAGAAAGGGGGAGAACCATGCTCTGCATAAACAACTCTACGGGAGGCTGAGTTTAGCTGAAAAATTCAGAACCGGTAAAACGTAATTAAGGATAAAGGTTAAAGGATAAAGGATAAAATGGTGAAATATCTCAAAGTGAATTTTTTAGATTTCATTGATTTTTACTCTCGTTTTAAAATGATGGATTATCTATCAATGTTGCTTAGTTAAGTTTATTTGTCATGTTGCGCGCAAGAGAAACATTATGCTGTCTTGCTGAGTCCTGATTTATAGGGATAGACTTTGCCGAAGCATCTCATTATACCTTCATTCACTATTTAATGAGATTCTTCGACTACGCTTGGGATTACAAAAACCCTATCTTCCTTTCTGCACTCTTGTCATGCTGAGCTAGCCGAAGCATCTCTATCTCCCTTCATCACCTTTTGATTGGTTTTTCGGCAATCGCTCTTTGTAATGATTTTTCTGTTTCGATGCAAAGTTTCAGTGATGCTCTTTGGAAAAAGTCTTGCGTGCATCGCTATACATTTGGGAATAGTCAGGGGGTTACAAATATTACGCCCCTACGGGGCTGGAAGCGTTTTTGGTGAAGCCATTGTCATGTTGAGCGCAAGCTAAACATCTCAATGGGTCGATTAGAGATCCTTCGCTACGCTCAGGATGACAAATGAAGTTATTCGTGTAAGTTGCTCGTTGTTCGTGGGAAACGACCTCACCCCAGCCCTTTTCCCTGAGAGGGAATGGAGCGGAATAAGCAAGCAGAGGCATAAAAGCCTGACCCGGCAATGGGTCGGGGGTGGAGCGTGGCGGTGGGTCTAGTAAGCAATACCATATGAGCCACGCTGAAGGCGTAGCGAATTGTATCGCGTGACAGTTCCACCCGCGGGGCACCCATCGGGAGGGCTTTTCAGCCTTGATTTTCTTTGGTTCTTTCTTGTATCAAGACAAGAAAGAACATGAAAATCACTCTTTGCAATGTTTTTCCTTTGCGATGCAACGATTCAATTTCGCTCTTTGGAATATCATAGCGTGCATCGCTTTACATACGGGTGTTCCATGGTGTTACAAATATTACGCCCCTGCGGGGCTGAAAGTGGTCTTCGTTGTTCGTTGTTCGTTGCTCGTTGTTCGTGAATGTCATAGTGTTACACTGTGAAACCCTATGAGGCTTATTTAGTTGATGGTTGACAGTTGATGGTTGTTGGTGAGGGTAATGTCATGTTGAGCGTTAGCGAAAAATCACTTTAGGGCCGATTAGAGTTCCTTCGCTACGCTCAGGATGACAAGCTGAGATGGCAGTTTATGGTTGATGGGTGATAGTGAATAGAAGCATTTCACAAAACACTAAAAACCAAACACTACTTTCCCTCATCCCTGTACACTGCACACTGTATACTGCACACTATTCAATAGTTCCTTCGCTGCGCTCAGGATGACAGGCATGTATATGTTTGTTAACTAAACGACTTTGAATTATCTATTAAAAAATTCAACCCTTTTCTGTAACTTTATCAACTTAAAATAGTCTTATTTAATAATTGAATAACTAAATCTCAATCACTATGAAACAATTTTTCAAGTATGTGCTTGCCACAATAGTGGGCATAGTAATCTCATCAATAGTAATCTTTTTGATGTTCCTTGGGATTGTTGGTGCAATTGTTTCCTCGGCCGATAAAAAAGAGGTTAAGATTGAGCCCAATTCAATCCTTTACGTCGATCTAAAACAGGAAATAGTTGACCGCGGTAGCGAAGACCCCTTCAAGGGCTTCGATTTTGCTTCGTTTCAACCCAATAGCCCAATAGGGTTGAACCAAATCCTAAAAGCCATTGCCAATGCCAAGGAGGATTCCAACATCAAGGGTATTCTTCTTGAGCTCGACGCCGTTAATGCAGGCGCCGCCACCACCGAGGAAATCCGTAACGCGCTCATCGATTTCAAATCGTCGGGCAAGTTCATCTATGCATACAGCGATACATACAGCCAAAAAGCATACTACCTGGCATCGGTTGCCGATAGTGTTTTCCTTAACCCTGAGGGTATGATTGAGTGGCTTGGCTTGCGAAGCGAGATAATGTTCTTTAAGAAAACCTTGGAAAAGTTAGGTGTTGAGCCACAAATACTCCGCCATGGTAAATTTAAAAGCGCCGTTGAGCCATTTATGCTCGATAAGATGAGCCCCGAAAACCGCGAGCAAACGCTAACCTACGTTTCATCCATTTGGAACCAATGGGTTAAGGGAATTTCCGAAACCCGAGGCATATCTGCCGATAAGCTTAACAGCTTGGCCAACAACATGGAGATATTCAATGCCAAAAAGGCGCTGGAAAATAAGCTGGTCGATGGTCTAATCTATAAGGATGAGCTTATTGCAACCTTAAAAACCAAGCTTGGCATTGAGGAAAAGAAGGATATCAGTAGCATTGAGCTGAAAAAATACTTTAAAGCCCCCGAGGTTGCTAAACGCAAGTTCTCAAAGGATAAAATTGCCGTTATTTATGCAAGTGGCGAAATAGGAATGGGTGAAGGTGGCGATGATAATATCGGTTCCGAGGGTCTTTCGCGAACCATTCGCAAGGCACGCCGCGATAGCTCGATTAAAGCCATAGTTTTCCGTATCAACTCTCCCGGCGGTAGTGCGTTGGCCTCAGAGGTTATATGGCGCGAGGTTGATTTAGCCGCAAAGGTTAAGCCTGTTATTGTTTCCATGGGCGATGTGGCTGCATCGGGTGGATACTACATTGCAGCCCCTGCTACAACCATTATGGCCAACCCAACCACTATCACGGGTTCTATTGGCGTATTCGGCTTGTTCTTCAACCTGCAAAAAGCGCTCGATAATAAATTGGGCATTACCGTTGATGTTGTTAAAACCAACGATCATGCCGATTTCTTTAGTGTATTCCGTCCAATGACCGCTGAAGAAAAGGCAGTTGGCCAAATGTTCATTGAGCAAACCTACCAAACCTTTATTGGTCATGTATCCGCAGGCCGTGGTATTCCTGTTGAACAGGTCGATGCCATTGGACAAGGCAGGGTGTGGAGTGGCGTTAACGCCAAGGACATAAAGCTTGTTGATGAGTTTGGTGGCCTAACCGATGCCATTAAGCTTGCCGCCGAAAAGGCTGGGTTAGAAAACTACCGCCTTGTTGAGCTACCAAAGCAGAAAAAACTGTTTGAGCAGCTTATGGAAGATATGTCGGCCGAAGCAAAGGCTTGGATGCTAAAGGACGAACTCGGTTTGTCGTTCAAAGCATACAATCGCATTAAGAGTATGCTTAACAATCAGGGCGTTCAGGCTCGTATGCCTTACGATATCGAGGTTTACTAATACATTCCCATAACAACATTTTGCCCCGATTCTAAAAAAATCGGGGCATTTTTTTCCCTTAATCCCAAAAATATGTTTCTTAACATATTTTATGAAACCTACCCCTATTAAACTGATATTCTGATCTTTATATACAACCATTCATGGCGGTGAGGGTTGTAAAATTTTTGGGACGAACATTTTGAATTTTAAAAAACTAATTTTGAGAACTGTAAAAACCAAAATCTAAACAAAAATATCTAAGGAGGTCTTATGAGACGTAATGTAGTTATTATCGGAGCAGCCGGAAGAGATTTCCACAACTTCAACACATTCTTCCGCGATAAAGAGGAGTACAATGTTGTTGCCTTTACCGCTGCTCAAATTCCCGATATCGATGGTCGTAAATACCCTGCTGAGCTGGCCGGGAAACTTTACCCCAATGGAATTCCCATTGAGGCTGAAGAAAATCTTGCTAAGATTATCAAGGAAAAGAATGTTCACGACTGCGTATTCTCCTACAGCGATGTGAACTACCAGCATGTAAATGCGCCTTAGCTCAATAGTTAACGCTGCTGGCGCTAACTTCATGTTACTTGGCCCCAATGAAACCATGCTAAAGAGCACCAAGCCGGTTATTGCCGTTGTGGCTACCCGTACTGGTTGCGGCAAGTCGCAAACTTCGCGCAAGGTTATTGAGTACCTTATGGGTCTTGGTCTTAAGGTGGTTGCAGTTCGTCACCCTATGCCTTACGGCGATTTGGTTGCCCAAAAGGTTCAGCGCTTTGCTACTGTTGACGACCTAAAGAAACACAAATGTACCGTTGAGGAGATGGAAGAGTATGAACCACACGTAGTTCGCGGTAACGTTATCTACGCCGGTGTTGACTACGAGGCCATTCTCCGCGAAGCCGAAAAAGACCCCAATGGTTGCGATGTTATCCTTTGGGATGGCGGTAACAACGACTTCGCTTTCTTCAAACCCGATTTAACTATTACCGTTGTTGACCCACACCGTGCCGGTAACGAGGTTAGCTACTATCCCGGTGAAGTTAACCTTCGCCTGGCCGATGTTGTTGTTATCAACAAGATGGATTCAGCTTCGCCCGAAGGCATTCAGATTGTTCGCGAGAACATTCGCAAAACCAACCCCAAAGCCATTGTGGTTGACGGCGCTTCGCCCATCAAGGTTGACAAGCCCGAACTTATCGATGGTAAGCGTTGCCTGATTGTTGAGGACGGCCCAACCTTAACCCACG
>Ga0208940_1004109_pt1 | contig 11738 bp, 9 predicted proteins | sample AD_JPNNA6_MetaG_FD_184445 | JGI IMG/M metagenome (GOLD analysis project Ga0208940, IMG submission 184445) | Active sludge microbial communities of municipal wastewater-treating anaerobic digesters from Japan - AD_JPNNA6_MetaG (SPAdes) (version 2) | ecosystem: Engineered > Bioreactor > Anaerobic >... | reverse complement strand
CCAAGGAGGGCTGAAATTTCCGCGTACCTGAAGTACGCAGTGCGTGCCTGAGGTACGGGGAATTTCACGGGGGTATGTCCCCTGGCTGTGGCAGCGCCGACGCCTTTCGGCCCCTGTGGATAGCGCCCGGCGTCTTCAGTTACAGTGCGCTTCGATAGGGGCATGGCGCGATTCAACTGGGAGGCCCTGCCCACCCGCTGGCAGCGAGCAGACCTCGACGACCCGCTCAACGTTGTCATCGACCCGCTCAACGTTGTCATCCTGCTTCGCCAGGCACTGTTGGGTGCCGAGCGCGCGGTTCACGAGGTGACTGACGGCCTCCTCCGCGAGGCCGTCGGCCCAGGCGACGAGATCGCCCTCCTCCACATCCTGCGCCGCGTCAGGGGTCGAGAAACCGTCGTCGCACAGTTGGCGGACTTCCTCCGCTGCACCCACCCGGTCATCAGCCGACGGGTCAAACGGTTGGAGGACGCGGGGCTGGTCCTGCGATCCGGTTCGTGGCGAGACGCCCGGTCGTCGTCCCTCACGCTGACAGCCGCCGGAAGCGAGTTCGTCGACGACTTGAACAGCGCGCTCGGGGCGCTGGCGCAGCTGTGGGGCGACGAGATCGAGACCGACAGGTGGGTCGTGCTGATGAAGGCGCTGGACGCCTTGGCCGACGCGGCCTGAGATGACCATCTCGACGGCGGTCGTGGCCGCAGCGATCGTGGACTCACTCGACTGCCCCTCCCGCCTGCTGGCCGCCAGGCGCACCTACCCGGTCGAGGTCGCCGGCCGATGGGAGCTTCCCGGCGGCAAAGTCGAGCCCGGTGAGGCCGCGACCGACGCCCTGCATCGTGAACTCGCCGAAGAGCTCGGCATCCACCTCACGTTGGGCGGCCAAATCGTCGGCCCACTCGCAGGCGGCGCCTGGCCGCTCACCCCCGCTCACCACCTGCTCGTGTGGCTGGCGCAGATGCGGGAGGGCGGCATACCGACGCCGTTGCAGGACCACGACGAGGTGCGCTGGCTGACCGCCGACACCCTGTATGCCGTGCCCTGGCTCCCCGGCGATCTCCCCGTTGTGGAGGCCCTGGCCCCCCTGATGGTCGGTGAGCCCCTGAATACCTGAGAGACTGATCCTTATGCCCACGCAGCACCGCGGCGACATCAGAAACGTCGCCATCGTCGCCCACGTCGACCACGGTAAGACCACGCTCGTCGACAAAATGCTCTGGCAGGGGGGCGCCTTCGGCGCCCACCAGCATGTCGAAGAGCGAGCGATGGACTCCGGTGACCTCGAACGCGAGAAGGGCATCACGATCCTCGCCAAGAACACGGCGATCCACTACAACGGGCCGTCGGCCGTTGCAGCGGGGCACGCGAAGGGCGTGACGATCAACATCATCGACACCCCTGGCCACGCCGATTTCGGCGGTGAGGTCGAGCGGGGCCTGTCGATGGTCGACGGTGTCGTCCTGCTCGTCGACGCCTCCGAGGGCCCCCTGCCGCAGACCCGGTTCGTCCTGCGCAAGGCGCTGACCGCTCACCTCCCGGTCGTCCTGTGCATCAACAAGGTGGACCGGCCTGACGCTCGGATCGCCGAGGTCGTCGACGAGGTCTACGAGCTGTTCATGGACCTGCTCGAGGGTTCCGACGACGAGCGTCACCACGACCACGCGCTGGAGTTCCCCATCGTCTATGCCTCGGCGAAGGCCGGCCGGGCCTCGTTGGAGCGCCCCACCGATGGCGGGCTGCCCGACGGCCCTGACCTCGAGCCGCTCTTCAAGACGATCATGGAGACGGTGCCCGCACCCGTCTACGACGACGAGGCACCGCTGCAGGCGCACGTCACCAACCTCGACTCGTCAAACTTCCTCGGCCGCCTGGCGCTGCTGCGGGTCCACAACGGCACGATGCGCAAGGGCCAGCAGGTTGCCTGGTGTCGCCGCGACGGCAGCGTCCAGCGGGTCAAGATCACCGAGTTGCTGATGACCGAGGGCCTGGAGCGCAAGCCGATGGACCCCGACACAGCGGCCGGTCCCGGCGACATCATCGCCATCGCCGGCATCGACGAGATCATGATCGGCGAAACCCTGGCCGACCTCGACGACCCGCGCCCGCTGCCCCTCATCACCGTCGATGAGCCGGCCATCTCGATGACCATCGGCACCAATAGCTCGCCTATGGCCGGGCGCGCCCGCGGCACCAAGGTCACCGCCAGGCTGGTCAAGGACCGCATCGATCGCGAGCTCGTTGGCAATGTCTCTATCCGGGTCCTCAACACCGACCGCCCGGACACCTGGGAGGTCCAGGGACGTGGTGAGCTCGCCCTCGCCATCCTCGTCGAGCAGATGCGCCGCGAAGGCTTCGAGCTCACCGTTGGCAAGCCTCAGGTCGTCACCAAGCAGGTCGACGGCAAGGTTCACGAGCCGATGGAGCGCCTCACCATCGACACCCCCGAGGAGTTCCTCGGCGTGGTCACCCAGCTCATGGCCGCCCGCAAGGGCCAGATGGAGCACATGACCAACCACGGCACCGGCTGGGTGCGGATGGAGTTCCTCGTCCCCTCTCGCGGGCTCATCGGTTTCCGGACCGAGTTCCTCACCGAGACCCGTGGCACCGGCATCGCCCACCACGTGTTCGAGGGCTACGCGCCCTGGGCCGGCCCGATCACGACCCGGATCAACGGCTCGCTCGTCGCCGACCGCTCTGGTGCGGTCACGGCTTACGCGATGGTCAACCTGCAGGAGCGCGGGACGCTCTTCGTCGAGCCGACCACCGAGGTCTACGAAGGCATGATCGTCGGTGAGAACTCCCGCGCCGACGACATGGACGTCAACATCACGAAGGAGAAGAAGCTGACGAACATCCGGGCCTCCAGCTCGGACAACTTCGAGAAGATCGTCCCGGCCCGCAAGTTGAGCCTGGAGCAGTCCCTCGAGTTCTGCCGCGAGGACGAGTGCGTCGAGGTCACCCCCGATGCCGTCCGCATCCGCAAGGTCGTCCTCGACCAGGTCGAACGTGGCCGCACGGCCTCCCGTGCCCGTTCAGCCGCCAAGGCCGAAAACTAGCCCTCATGCGAGGGTCAGGCTCGCCCAGGTATGCCGCGCGCGCGGCATACCTGTTCCTTGCGTCCGTGCTTCTCACCGGTGCCTGCACGGGCTCGCCGAACTCGCCGTCCCCGACGGAGGCCGCAGGTGGCACGTTGCGACTGCTCTACGACCAGACGATCACCACGTGGGACCCGCAGCGGATGTACTCCGGTCCCGAGGGCGCCATCGCGGTGCGCCTGTTCAGCAGGACCCTGACGAGCTACCCGGCCGGTGGGGCCGGCGGAGTCGGTGGGCTCGTCGGCGACCTCGCGACCGACACCGGCACCCCGTCCGACGGCGGGAAGACGTGGACGTTCACCCTGCGCTCGGGGCCGGCGTGGGAGGACGGGAAACCGGTCACCTGCCAGGACGTCGCCTACGGCATCGCGCGGTCGTTCGCGCGCGAGCAACTGCCCGGCGGCGCCCCCTACCCGATGACGCTCCTCGACATCCCCAGCCGGGTGGACTCCGCCGGTCTCGAGGTGCCTGGCTATCCCGGTCCGTATGCCGTCACCGCACCGCCCGCTCCCACGGCTGACCCCACGAACACCGGGACAGCGCAGGCCACCGCGACCGCCACGGATTCGGCCCTGCCGACGGCGAGCGAGACCTCGACAGCGACGGCGACCGACATCGTCGAGTCCGGCAGCGGGTCGGCCGAATTCGACGCTGCAGTCTCCTGTCGGGGCGCGACCCTCACGATGCGCCTCAAGGTGCCGGTCCCTGACTTCCCCGTGATCGTCGCGTTGCCGGCATTCGCGGCATACCGTCGGGACCACGACCGTGGCGGGGCGGGGAGTTTCGACGTATTCTCCTGCGGCCCCTACCGATTGGATGGCGCGTGGGAGACGGGGGCGGGTGGACGGTTCGTGCGCAACCCATCGTGGAACCGCGCGGGAGATGCGTTGCGCCAAGCGCTCCCCGACGTGGTCGACATCCGCGAGTCGATCCCCGTCAACACGCTGGTCCAGCGGCTCGTCGAGGACAAGGCTCCCGACCACACGGCGATCGGTATCACTGACATTCCGGCCGCCGGACACGCCGCGTTGCTCGCCGACCCAGCGGTGAAGGCCCGGCTCTCCAACCCCTTGTCGGGCACGGTGGAGTTGCTGCAGCCCAACGTCAAGAGCCCCGTGATGAGCAACGAGGGGGTCCGGCGGGCACTGGCCCTGGCGACCGACCGAGCCGCGTTCGTCGCGGCATACGGGAGCACGGTGATGACGCCCGCCTACTCTGCGCTCGCCAGTTCCATTCCGGGGCACCCGGCGACGCCCCCAGCCGCCGACGCCACGCCGACCGCCACGGCCTCTGCCACGGCGAACTCCATTGCTCCGCTCCCGACGGCGGCCGACCCCGATGCTGCGCGGGCTGCGCTCGTCGCTGCCGGCGTCACCCTGCCCGTGCACATCCGGGTCGCCTATCGCACGTCCCCTGCTGCGGATGCCGCGTATGCCGCGCTCGAGGCCGGGTGGGAGAAGGTGGGCTTCGAGGTCACGTTGGACGGGCTGGGGGAGGACTACTACCGGATCGTGTCGGGGATTGACGCCTCGGCCAACTACGACGTGTTCCGCAGGTCCTGGTTCGCCGACTACCCGGCCGGGGCAGCGGTCATTCCCGACCTTTTCGACGGGCGGATGAACCTCACCGACAGCGGGACCGGGCAGGACCTGGGGTCCTTCAACGACGAGGCGGTCAACACCGCCATCGCGGACGCCCAGGTCGAGGCCGACCCCGTGAAACGGGCCTTGGCGTGGGCCGCGATTGACGCGAAGATCGTCGCGGTCGTCGGGCAGATCCCGTTGGCCGAGCGACGCCGTTCGTTCCTGCGCGGGTCCGGGGTCGGGGGCTACGCGGAGAACCCCTACCTGGGCGGCTGGGTCGACCTGGCGGGGGTGTCCGTCGCCCACTGACGAACGATCGCGGTTCGGTCACGATCCGGAGAATCTCCGTTCAAGTTGTTCCTTTGTTGGGTTGGGCCCCGGCTAGGGTGTCCCAAACCTGAAGGATCACCGGCGGATGGCCGAACGCGACGGAAGGACGACCTGAGGATGACTGTGGCCCCGGGCGAACCCGAGAACCGTTCGGACGCGTCAGCGGTGCCCGTGGCTTCGGCCGTGGCCGTTGATCCCGGGTCCCCCGTCGCCCTCGACGGGGTGGACGGCGCAGTCGCTATCGCCGGGCGGACGCCCTGGCAGATCGTCATGCGCAGGTTGCGCCGTGACCGGGTGACCATGGTGGCGTTTGGCGCCTCCGTCTTCTTCGTCGCGCTCGCTGCGATCGCCCCGCTGCTCGCCAGGATCGGCATCCTCAACCCCGACCAGACCCACCCCGAGCTCGTCCAAGGCCTCGGCTCGATGCCCGAAGGCCTGATGGGCGGCGTGTCGTGGTCGCACTGGCTCGGAGTGGAACCCGGCACCGGGCGAGACCTGCTCTCGCGCATCGTCACCGGTATGACGACGTCGCTCACCGTGGCACTGCTCGCCACGCTCTTCTCGGTCGTCGTCGGAACGATCATCGGCATCATCTCCGGCTTCGCCGGAGGCCGCGTGGACTGGCTGCTCAGCCGGTCGATGGACCTCGTGCTGTCCTTCCCCAGCACCCTCATGCTGCTCTCGTTGCAGGCGGTGCTCGTCGACCGGATCGCCTCGATCATGGGTCAGCCGTCGAGCGCTCCACCACCGAAGATCGCGTTCATGGTGCTCGTCCTCGGCTTCTTCGGCTTCCCGTTCTTCGCGCGGATCATCCGCGGCCAGGTGCTGTCGTTGCGTGAACGCGAGTTCGTTGAGGCGGCCCGCTCGCTCGGGGCCCGCCGCGGGCGGCTCTACTTCAAGGAGTTGCTCCCGCACCTGTGGGCCCCGCTGCTCGTCTACACCACGCTCGTCCTCCCGGCCAACATCTCGGCCGAAGCGGCCCTGGGCTTCCTCGGCGTCGGCCTCAACCCGCCGACTGCCTCGCTCGGCGCGATCCTCAATGACACGGTCTCTTATGCGCTGCCCGACCCGGCCTACTTCTTCTTCCCCGGGGTGACCGTGTTCCTCCTCGTGTTGTCCTTCAACCTTCTCGGCGACGGCCTCCGCGACGCGCTCGACCCCAAGGCGGGCCGTCAATGAGCCTGGGCCGACCGGCATACCCTCTGCGCGGTGCGCAGGGAACCCACGACTTATCGCTATCCCCCCGAGAGCGATAAGTGACGGTTCGCGACGCCCGTCGCGGACCGACGACCCGTCGTAGCACGTGCGACGGAAGTACGACAAGGAGATTGCATGATGCGCATGAAGAAGGGCGCGGCCGCCGTCGCCCTCGGCGCGGCGGTGGCAATGACAGCTGCAGCCTGCAGCTCGGGCTCGACGCCCAGCACCACAACCGCGTCGACGGCTGCGGCAGTCGCGAAGGGCGGGACGCTCTACATCCTGAACCTCGGCCCGCACAATGGCCTGGACGTTCAGCAGTCCTACGTCGGCGCGGACCTGCAGACCGCCAACCGGGTCTACATGCGCTACCTCACCAGCTACTCGACGGGAGCGAACCCCAAGCTGGTGCCTGACCTCGCCACCGACCTCGGCACGATGAGCGACGGCGGCAAGACGTGGAAGTTCACGATCGTCGACAACGCCAAGTGGCAGGACGGCGCCAAGGTCACCTGTGAGGACGTTAAGTACGGCGGCTCGCGTACCTTCGCCACCGACCTGATCTCCAACGGGCCGACTTACTCGCTGCAGTTCCTCGACATCCCGAACGACGCCGACGGCACGTCGTCCTACAAGGGCCCGTACAACGGCACCGGCCAGGCGCTCTATGACAAAGCCGTCACCTGTGACGGTCAGACGCTGACGCTGCACTTCAAGACCCCGTGGGCCGACTTCAACCAGGCCACGGCGGCGCTGGGCATCTTCGCTCCGTTCCCCAAGGCGCAGGACAAGGCTGACAAGAGCCTGTTCGCCCCCTGGTCCAACGGCCCGTACATGCTGGAAGGCACCTTCGACCCGGCCAAGGGTGGCACCTGGGTCCGCAACCCCAACTGGGACGCGGCGACCGACCCGATCCGCAAGGCGTACCCCGACAAGATCGTTGACGTCGAGGGCATCCAGGGCGAGACGGTTTACCAGCGCCTGCTGGCCGACGGTGGCGACGACAAGACCGCCATCACCTTCGGTACGGCTCCGCCGTCGGTGCTGCCGACGATCGCCAGCACGCCGGGCGCCGACAAGCGCATGGCCAACGTTCCGGCTCCGTACGTCGACTACATCCAGCCGAACATGACGAGCACGGCGATGTCCAACCCCAAGGTCCGCCAGGCCTTCGCCATGGCGACCAACCGGGACGCCTACATCACCGCCAACGGTGGGCCGCAGGTCATGGTCCCCACCTACGCGATGTGCAACAAGGTGCTCGCGTGCTACAAGGACTTCAACCCCTTCGGTGCTCCGACCGCCGGTGACCCCGACGGCGCGAAGAAGGTTCTCACCGACGCTGGTGTCGCGATGCCGGTCAACATCACCGTCGTCTACCGCAAGACGCCCACCCGCGACAAGTCGTTCGCGGCGCTGAAGGAGACGTGGGACAAGGCAGGCTTCAACGTGACCCTCGAGGGGATCACCGACAAGTACTACCGCACCATCTCCGGGGCGGCCATGAAGACCAAGGATGCCTTCTACGCCAGCTGGGGCGCTGACTGGCCGTCGGGCTCGACGGACATCCCGCCGCTGTTCGATGGTCGGATCAACATCACGCCGACGAGCAGCAACCAGGACTACGGCTACTACAACAGCGACGCGGCCAACAAGGCCATGGACGCGGCATACCTGATCACCGACCCGGCCGCCCGTGAGAAGGCGTGGGGCGACATCGACGAGATGATCTCCAAGGACGGCGGCGTCATCCCGCTGGTCAACCAGAAGTTCACCTTCGTCTACGGTTCGGGCGTCAAGAACTTCGAGGTCAACACCCTGTTCGGCGGCTACGCCGACCTGGCGAACATCGCGGTTAAGTAAACCCAGACGTCGGTGCTGACACGGCTGGCACCGATGTCGCAGGACTACCGACTGTGCCGGATGGGGACATCCCCCGTCCGGCACAGTCGCCCCCCGGACCGAGAGGAAGGTGAGCGCACCCGCGAGGTGCCCTGACCCATGTTCTTCTACATCATCAGGCGGCTTATCTCGGTCGTCGTCATGCTCTTCATCATCAGCATGACCACATTCCTCGTGTTCTTCGCCTCGCCCGTCGATCCGGCGAGCCTCACCTGCGCGAAGAACTGCACGCCGGCGGTCATCGAGGGCAACCGCAAGCTCTTGGGCTTCGACAAGCCGATCACCGTGCAGTACGCCAACTTCGTCAAGGGCCTGTTCGTCGCCCGGGACTTCCCCGACGACCCCGAGCAGAAGGCCCGCGCCCCGCAGACCGTGTTCACCTGCGCCGCTCCGTGCCTCGGTTACTCGCAGCGCCAGGCCAAGTCGGTGACCGAGATCATCAAGGACGGTCTGCCGATCACGGCCTCCATCGCCCTGGGTGCCTTCGTCCTGTGGATCACGTCCGGTGTCTTCTTCGGGATCATCGCGGCCCTCAATCGAGGGCGCTGGATCGACCGACTGCTCGTCGGCGTGTCCCTCATCGGCTACTCCCTGCCGAGCTTCTTCATCGGCCAACTGCTGCTCGTCTTCATCGCCATCAAGTGGCAGCTCTGGCCCATCCCCAACTTCGTCCCACTCTCCGAGGGACTCTGGCCGTGGATGCAGAGCATCTTCCTGCCCTCACTCACCCTCGCCGCCATCTTCGGGGCGTCCTACGTCCGCCTCACCCGCGCCTACATGCTTGAGACGATGTCGGAGGACTACATCCGAACCGCCCGAGCCAAGGGCGTCAAGGAGTCGGTCGTCGTCCGGCGCCACGGGCTGCGCGCAGCGCTCACCCCGATCGTCACCGCTGCCGGTCTCGACCTGGGCGGTCTGCTCGGCGGGGCCATCATCAGCGAGCAGGTCTTCAGCTTCCGCGGACTGGGCTGGACGTCGATCCAGGCCATCACCAACACCGACCTTCCCGTCATCGTTGCGGTGGTCGTCGTGGCCTCGTTCTTCATAGTCATCGCCAACCTCGTCGTCGACGTCCTCTACGGCGTCATCGACCCGCGCGTGAGGATGAGCTGACCATGGCCGACACCTCTGGAGCCACCGTCACCACGTCGCCGTCCGCTAGAGCGGCCGGTGAGCGCACGGCATACCTCGATGTGCGCGACCTCAAGGTGCACTTCCCGACCGATGACGGTCTGGTCAAGGCCGTCGACGGGCTGAACTTCACGGTCGAGCGGGGCAAGACCATCGGCATCGTCGGTGAGTCCGGCTCGGGCAAGTCGGTGACCAGCCAAGGGATCCTCGGCCTGCACCGGCGCACCCGAGCGCGGGCCTCCGGCCAGATCTGGCTCGACGGCGAGGACCTCATGACGGTCACCGACGAGCGGCTGCGCGAGCTGCGCGGCAACAAGATGGCGATGATCTTCCAAGACCCGCTCTCGGCGCTGCACCCCTACTACACGATCGGGTCGCAGATCGTCGAGGCGATCCGGGTGCACCACTCCGACACCTCGAAGTCCGCTGCCAAGGCCAAAGCGGTCGACCTGCTCGGTCTGGTCGGCATCCCCAACCCGGCCCGACGGGTCGACCAATACCCCCACGAGTTCTCCGGTGGGATGCGCCAGCGGGCCATGATCGCGATGGCTCTGGCCAACGACCCCAGCCTGCTCATCGCCGACGAGCCGACGACGGCGCTCGACGTGACGGTGCAGGCCCAGATCCTTGACCTCATGCGCAAACTGCAGGCTGAGTTCGGCTCGGCGATCATCATGATCACCCACGACCTCGGTGTGGTCGCCGAGATGGCCGACGACATCCTCGTCATGTATGGCGGCAAGGCCGTCGAACACGGCCCGGTCAACGACGTGTTTTACGAGCCCGAGCACCCCTACACGTGGGGTCTGCTGACGTCGATGCCTCGGTTGGACCGGGCCCGGCTCAGTCGCCTCAATCCCGTTCCGGGGAACCCGCCCTCGCTCATCAACGTGCCGTCGGGCTGCGCCTTCCACCCGCGCTGCGCCTTCACCGGTCAGGTGCCCGCCGACGCGTGTCGAGCGGCGGTCCCCGACCTGACGGCAGCCGGTCCGGGTCACCTGACCCGCTGCCATCTGGAGCCGGCCACGCGCGCCGAGCTGTTCGCCAGCGAGATCAAGCCCAGGCTGTGAGGAGGGGCGCATGACCATTCAGACGAGCACCGGCGCCGCACCGTCGGCCACCCCGGCGGGTCGGCCACTGTTGCGGTTGACCAATCTCACCAAGCACTTCCCGCAGTTCCGCCAGACCCTCATCAAGCGACCGGACAACCCGGTGCGTGCCGTCGACGGGATCTCGTTCGACGTCGCGCCGGGGCAGACCGTCGGCCTGGTGGGGGAGTCCGGCTGTGGCAAGTCGACCGCGGGGCGGACCCTGCTGCGGCTGCTTGAGCCGACGGCCGGAACCATCGAGTTCGAGGGCCGCGACATCACCCACGCCAAGGGTGCCGAGTTGCGCACGCTGCGGCGCGAGATGCAGATGATCTTCCAGGACCCCTACGGCTCGCTCAACCCGCGCCAGACCATCGGCTCGATCATCGCGGCGCCCTACGACATCCAGAAGATCACCCCCGAGGGTGGTCGTCGGGCGGCCGTCCAGGGCCTCATGGAGCGGGTCGGGCTCAACCCCGAGCACTACAACCGTTACCCGCACGAGTTCTCCGGCGGGCAGCGCCAGCGCATCGGGGTGGCCCGGGCGATCGCGCTCAAGCCTAAGCTCATCGTCTGCGACGAACCCGTGTCGGCCCTCGACGTGTCGATCCAGGCACAGGTCGTCAACCTTCTGGAGGACATCCAGGAGGAGCAGGGTCTGGCCTACGTCTTCATCGCGCACGACCTCTCGGTGGTCCGCCACATCTCCGACCGGGTCATCGTCATGTACCTGGGCAAGATCATGGAAGAGGCCGACCGGGACGAGCTCTACGAGGCGCCCCTGCACCCTTACACCCATGCCCTGCTCTCGGCCGTGCCGGTGCCCGACCCCAAGCGGATCGAGCACAAGGAGCGGATCCTGCTCAAGGGCGACCTGCCCAGCCCGCAGAATCCGCCGAGCGGGTGCGTCTTCCGCACCCGTTGCCCGAAGGCCCAGGAGCGCTGCACCGTCGAGGTTCCCCTGCCCGTGGAGCTCAGTCCGGGTCACCGAGTGGCCTGTCACTTCCCCGAGGCACGTACTGTTCTGTAATGGCCCGTCTGCTCTTCGTCCACGCCCATCCCGACGACGAGACCCTTGCCACCGGCGTCGCCATCGCTCACTACGTCTCGCGCGGCCACGATGTCGAGGTCCTCACCGCGACCCTCGGCGAGGAGGGCGAGGTGATCCCGGCCGATGTGCGGCATCGCACGTCCGACCGGGACGACACCCTCGGAGAGTTCCGCGCGGGCGAGTTGGCCGGCGCGATGGCTCGCCTGGGTGCGCGGCATACCTTCCTCGGAGATGACGGGTCCGGTCCGCGGTGGCGCGACTCGGGCATGGCCGGTATGCCGTCCGCCGACCACCCGCGCGCCTTCGCCGGGGCCGACGTGGCCGAGGCCGCACGCCTGGTGGCGGCATACCTGCGCGAACGGCG
>Ga0208940_1004108_pt1 | contig 11739 bp, 14 predicted proteins | sample AD_JPNNA6_MetaG_FD_184445 | JGI IMG/M metagenome (GOLD analysis project Ga0208940, IMG submission 184445) | Active sludge microbial communities of municipal wastewater-treating anaerobic digesters from Japan - AD_JPNNA6_MetaG (SPAdes) (version 2) | ecosystem: Engineered > Bioreactor > Anaerobic... | reverse complement strand
AGTGGAGGCTTCTTCGAATGAGACTCCGTGTTTGCGTAAATTCGCCCTCGATTTTTTGGGATCCCACTCAAATTGCATGTTACTCCTCACCCTGGCACATCTGAATACTTATCCAGCCACATCACGTCACGTACACGACATTTTCGTAATAGAGATGACAATCTATCCGCCAATAATTCTATCATTGTTTTCTACCTGGCTGACAAGCCCGCCGCCCAACGCCCCGGCTTAAGCCGCGCGGCGGGTGCGACGCCCTACCTGCGAGAGCAGCCCCCTCCGCCCGTGTTTCACCGCCGCTGACCGGCGGCGATAGCCGCGTCGGCCTTGAAGCGATGTTGGGCGGCGACCTATACAGCCGGCGCCTTGTGCGCCCTGCCAGTGCTATGCCCCACTGTCTTGTCCTGATGCTACCTGGCGTTGCCCTACTGCCGACCAAAATTCCTCTTCCGACAACCCTTTTCCTTCTTGCAGGCTTCGCCTCGACTTCTCTAACATCACCTGAAAACGCGGCGAACGCGCTAAAACAAGATTTTCCAGGTCTTCGTCATCGGTGGGGACAATGAGAACGGCTGCGGCTTTTCCGTTTCGTGTGATTACGATTGGCCCTTCCGCTAAGCACTGGTCTACATACGCACTCAAATGTGTCTTTACATCCGCTAACGATACAATTCTCATCCTGTATACTCCTCGCCACCGATAAATAGCCGATTGCCTTCTTTTTTGCCAATCGCCAATATCCACACTTCTCCATGTTCCGAGTTTATTTCGTAGAACACCCGATAGCGATTATTTGGCCCAAACCGCAATTCCCATGTGGCGCCGTAGGGAGCTGGCTGGTCTAGTATTTTACGATTACGAGTTTCTATATCGGGGGTATGGATAAGCTGCTCTCTAAGCGTTTGGCGGATCAGGTTGTGATATTTCTGCTCTATCCAATTCAAGTGTCCGATGGCTTCTGGCGCAAATTTTAGGAAGTATGGTGGTTTCGGTGACATTGACTATAATTATAGCCATTATATTGGTTGTGTCAACACCATTTTTGGTGTTACATGCTGCCCCATGGCCAAAAATCTTCCGTTTCGCCTATCTGATGTTTTTGACTATTTTGCGCCGCGCCGCCCAACGGTGGCGCATCAGCCGCGCCGACTAAGATCGAGCATCCCGTCTGGCTCGCAAAACTCCGAAAATCAAAAATCATCGCTACCGTGCTTGACAAGGCGTCGGCTGGATGCGCGTGTTAGGCAGTTCCCTGCCTACGATCCCTTTCTCCCTACCTGAAAAGCTTGGGAAAGAACCGCCCGACTCTCCGCTGGTATTGCCGGTACTCCTCGCCAAACAAGGCTGCCAATTGCTTCTCTTCAGCCTCTGCGGTAGGCCCCATCCCTATCGCGACACACAGAGCCAGTAGAAGCGGCCAGAGTGTGGCAAGGGTCAGACCCAGCCCCACCAGGATCACCATATATGAGACATAGTACGGATGGCGCACGATACCTAGCGGTCCATCCTGCACCAATTGGTGATCGGCGTGGACGCCGGATGTTGAAGGCCTCAAGGACTTCCCGGCAAAGCCAATGGCCCAGGCAAAAAACAGCGCGCCAATGTATAGAACCACCAGCCCCACGATTTGCACGAATGATGTCATCAGAAACGAACAGGTAAGCAAGTCAAGCACAGTGTAATAACGATCCAGGAACTGCAACACGATCCCACTCAACCAGAATGGCCAGATACCGAAGTAACCAATCGCCACCAAGGTTAGAAAGAGCTTGTTGTAGTCAATATACTGCTTGCCAGAATCAAGCTTTTCCTGCTTACCATACGCGATCCAGTACGAGATGCTGACGAACAGAAGTACCAGCAGGGGCAATGAAAGCAGTACCGCCATAAGTCTTTGTGGTAACATACCAACTCCTTTAGATTCTTTTCTTCGGCCCGAAGAATTGCTTTATATCATAAGCGCCAATATGACGGGCAATCGCGCCAATCGGACCAAGGCTTATTCCCTGACCGCCGCCCATCAGATTACCGCCCATAAAACCAAAGCCGCAGTCATGCATACTATTCGTATTGATGCAAACACACATTTCAGCGCCGTTACAGGCTTCCTCGCACAGGCAGAAAATGTAAACACCGGGACGCAGTTTCACATAAAGACACGGAGCACACCACTGAGCGCCCATGGCCTGGTTATTCGTAAAAATAGTCCATGAAGAGGAATGTGGTGTAGTGTAAATGTGCATGGATGTCATTTGCTCAGAGTAAGTCCATGAATAAGCTTGCCCGACCAGTTCATCCGTATAACCATGACGCATATATCGCGGCGCTTTTATCCCTTCCATCTCGGCGACACCAAAGAGAGCGTGATAGGCAGCCTCGTTCCCGAAGTATTCTGTCCCCATTTTTGAATGAATACATGTGGTCAGCCCATTCGTAAGATCAAGGGCGATTTGTACGCTTTGACAGGGCTTGCTCCCTGTATGCATGTGGCTGAAGAAGACAAGGCTCTCATCGGCTTCAAAAGCGCGGTAAATCTCTTTATGCCATTCTGATTCATCTTCACTTTTCCATTCAAGATTTTCCTTGTCCAGTATCCTGTAATTCCATACAGGTCCGTCATGATCATATCTTAGAGTAAAGGCCTTGCCTGCAAGTAGATCGCTATAAGGAAGTCTATTCCCTGCCATCGTCTGGGGAATATCTTCTCTTTCGACAAATGAATGACTGGTCGTTTTTGCTGCTTCGAAAATTAGATCTTCTGTAACATTGTCAAAATCCCTGATTGGACGGTAAGCATATCTTTGTCCTTTGGGGATTGGCGGTACATTTCCTTCTGCGTCTGGAGAAGGTCCGGCAAGATTTATACAATTACCGCGATCACTAAAGGGTTCAAGATGGGCAAGCTGCCCAACAACTTCACCTTCTCCCCTGAACATAGAGTACTCAAGTTCATCATTTTCATTAAATCCCAGGCGTACGCCAACCTGTTTCATCGCATACAGATCCATGGCAAACATCGTGTGAATTCCCGAAAATTCACATTCTGTCCTGTCGTAAACGAAGAGATGATCATTGATTATGACATAATCCGAGGGCGCGCAATAACTAAGATCGTCATGATGCCTGGTGAGTTCAACAAAATTAGTGGAAACGAGTGAAGCATAAAGGTCGATAACTTCAATACCATTATCCTGTTTCCAGTGTATGCCCTTACCCTCAAGCCTGTTGGTCAGGCTGTGGCGTTCTTTCGGTCTTCCATCTGAAGTTTCAACATATCCGAAATAGATCTGGCGCTGAACTTCCCTGTCATCGACCAATACTTCTCTTCCCCCCATTGTTTTTTCTTCGATAGCGCTTGAAAACCATACGGCTAACACTGTCACAAGCCTGGTATTCTGATCGATAACGACATTGAAACCCTTCTGAGTTTTTGGATCCATATGTGAAAACAGGACTAATGGAGTCAGATCAAGTGCTCCATAACCGCATTCAATTGCTGGTTCACTGCCTTCTGCAAGTGTCAGTCTATTTTTGTTCTTAAATGTGTAGTTCAATACCGGACCGTTATCGGTAACGATCTTTAACGCTTTCCCTACCAGAGCGTCGGATAATTCGGATGCGCTTGCAGGGCCATTTGTGACTGAGGCCAGTTTCTGCCCTATTTGTTCTTTGGATAGTTTTGTGTACTTGAATCTATGCATTGGCACATCCATATCACTTTCTCCTTAAAAAATAACTTTCGTTCCAGACTTAATTTAGGGGCAGCAGCATTTTTATGCCCAAATAATCAAAGTTTTAATTCTTTACTGAATTTCTGTCAACGTAAACAAGCGCTTGGATCTTGGTGCCCCACATCCGACGCATTCGGCGTCATACCAACTCATAGGCAGGCCGCACTGGGGACAAAGCCAGCGCCCTTCTTCGGATTTAACCCATTCCTGAACGCCCATCTCACGAATTTTTTCGAGGTTTGGCAAGTATTCTTTACGGTGCAGATAGCAGCCCATATTAATTAAATACGTAATACGATGACAGGGTAAGTCTTCACAGTCAGAACAACGAGAATCATTCTGTTTGTGCTCTGCACATTTCCTTATCGCGCAGTTTTGGCAATGGGCAGCAAGCTTGCCGCCGCTGAGACAGCCGTCGCAAAGAAGGCCATCCATCCAATTCGAAGGCGGAATACCCTTCTGTGCCTTCGTCGGTCTGGATGAAAATCTCTTTTGCAGTCTCATTTTTATTTGGTCATCTTCGCTGTGTCTAGCGATGTAAGCCGGGCAGGCTCCGCAATATGTTCCGCACGCGGCTGCCAGACAATCCAATGAAAGACATACATACATAACAAGCACCGGTTACCCTTTTAACAAGCTTTCTTCGAGTGATATTTTTCTGGAAGTCTGAGTTTGATTTGGTAATCTTGTCCAACAACATTTGAACAGAATCCGCCCCCAGGGCAATCGCATTTGGATATTTTCGCCCCCCTGAGAGATTGATGTTTACCGAAGTACTCCCGGCCAATCTATCGGATAGTCTTCAGGAGGCTGGAAATAACCGAGACTTTCCGCTGTTCTTTGCATCGGTAGATTAGTGTGTCGTGCCCCACAGGTGGCTATTCGACCCGTTTCCAGTATATAGGAGGTGATAAAAGCACAGACAGCTTTACCATACCCACGTCTTTGATATTCTTCCTTTGTGTATACAGCGGCACAATCCCAAGCGATTTCAGAAAAGCGCCAAACGCCAGCGCGGGCTCGTATGCCGTCGGGTCCAATCACCGCACAATATTCATAGCCTAAGCTTTTATTTCACTCCAAGCGTTCCTAAAAGAAGCATCATCATCAGTTGATCCCCAGAAATCACGCGCAATGATGTAGTCCTGTTCCCAATCTAGCCAACGCACCGTAACTGATGTGGAAGGTCGTCGGAACGATTCGTTCGTACAAATGTATCGGATGTAGGGTCGTAACTGTGTCACCATGGAATATTTACTCCGCAGATCTAGGCTTCTTTCTTGACATCGCCCACAACGCAATTGAGTTAGCAGAGGACGCAACCGACCTCATGGTGCCTATCCGCGTCGCGGTCAATGGATGCCCGGCGGTGTTAGCGGCAGCCCCTGGTCAGCGACTCCGAAATGGTACGGAGAGAATGTGTTTCCATGTATTATCAAACTCTCCATAAACTGCGAGTTCGTCCGCGATAAATCTGAAGGGGAGCTGGGGTTTGAATTGTTCGACAAAGCGCTGCGCCAATTCCGGGCTGGCGGCTTCCTCCGCCCCATACGCGATCGTCAGATGATAGACGGGATAGCCAACCCCGCCTCGGAATTGGGGAAATTCGGAGCATAGCGCTTCCGTAACCTTCTCAAAATGGCTCTGCGGCGAAGGGGAAAGCCATAGAGTCCGACTGGTGGGAAATGCGCAGATGGGTTGGGCAAAGTATTCAAAAGGACTGAAACTATCGGCCAATGTCTGGAGTCTGCCGATCACCTCATTCGTCAGATCTGCAGACGCAAGGAAATAGGGCAGCACCGTGGTATGCAAGGGAATGGCCGCGCCCGGATGCTGAATGTGGTTCTGGCGAAAGGCCTTCAATTCATCAGGAACGTTAGAAACCGGAATCACACAAACTGTCTTAGTGCTCATGTATTACTCCTATTTCGCAGGTTGCAAAGCAAGCCCGTAAAGTATGCCTAGAATCAGCATCTCTCCTAACCCCGCCAGGAGAGTATAGAACAAGGCCTTCATTAGCCGCACTACTGGTTCTTAAGTTCGGCTTTAATCAATTCTACAGTTTGTTCAATCAATGGTGCGGCATCAGGCTCAAGTGCATCAGCCAGCAATTCAGCCGTGACTACATAAAGCCATAAGCCTGCCACCTTTTGATTGCCAAGAACCTTGACAACTGTGCGTCCATCCGGGTGAGATGCTACACCCAAACAGGTGAAACATCGACTCCTGCCCCAAGTGGATGGGGGAGAGTGCTTCCCTGCGGCGCGCGACTGGTCATCTATCGTCGCGGACCCAGGGCAAGACCGTCGTCAGCATGTCGCAAGGCAAGCGTCCGGCAAACGACGTCATTGCGGCCGGACGCTTACCCCACACACCATCATGCCTTGGGCTTGACCATCCCGTGCATGGTGAGCCAGCTCACGAAGGCATTGAACCAGCCGGTGCTGGTCGTTTCCTTGGGGTACATGCCGAAGCCGTGGCCGCCCTGCTCATAGAGGTGAAATTCGACCGGCTTCTTGGCCGCGCGCCAGCTCTCGATCAGTCCGAATCCGCTATCGCCGAAGAAGGGATCGTCGGCGGCGAGCGCGACGAACAGCGGCGGAGCGTCGTCCGGAACGGTTATCGAAGCCAGCGGACCGTAGATGTCGCCGATGAACGCCGGCCTGGCGTTCTCACCGACGAGCGCAGTCGCCATGGTAAGCATGGCACCGGCTGAGAAGCCCACCATGCCGATACGGTCCGGATCGATCTTCCACGTGGCGGCACGATTCCGGATCAGGGCGAAGGCGGCGCACGAGTCCTCGAGCTGCGGCGCGAGGTAAGCTTTCATCTGATCCGGAGCGGGTCGCGGAGGCCGGCGCTCAGTGTTCGAGAACATCTTGTCCATCGAACGTTTGAATTTGTCCATGTCCGCCGGCGTCTGGGTCAGGCGATACTTAAGGACGAATGCCGCAACGCCGTGCTTGACCAGAGCGCGGGCGACATTCCAGCCTTCGTTCTCCATTGATAATGAGAAGAAACCGCCGCCTGGCGCAACGACGACCGCGGCGCCGCTGGCGCCGGCTGGATCGGGCAGGAACGGCGTGATCGTCGCAACCGTGACGTTACGGGCGAACCGGCTGCCATATTGCGAGTGCCACGCTTCTTGGGCCGTCGCGTCGGGGAGCGGGGGGGTGCCGATCTCGATCGCATCCGGCTGATCGGGGATGGCGATCGCCGTCATCGTGTGGTCCAACGGCTCAGGAACTGGTGCCTCAGATGCATGATCATTCTTTTTCACGAAATTCACTCCTTATATCATATATGGTACATCATTATTATAGGGAGAAAGGGGGAGGGTGGCAAGTGGTAGGTGGCTGCGGGTGCGTTTCAAAATGGGGGCGAGTTAGGCAGCGAAGGCACGCGCCCATAAGTCGTCGAAACGCTTCTTGCCAGTCATCACTGCGCCACGTACGGCCAAGATGCGTTCCGCAGGGTAAAAGGTATCGCCGTGGAGGGAGGCCGAAGAGGGCGCGCAACACACGCTTAAAGACGCAGACTGAAGGGGGGCCTCGCTTGCGAGCTACATCCGCAAGCAAGCCCCCCCTCGTGAAAATGCTATTGCCGCAAAATCCGGCGCACCACCCCGCAATCAGTATGCTGATCCGGTCGTATTTTGCCAAACTTTCCACGCCTGTAAAACACTGGAATAGTTTTAGTTTTTATTTCCAGATCAGTCATTATCGGATTGGCTACGACGCACGGAGCACAAGAGGCAGGTAAATTCGGTGAACGGTGAGCAGGTTTTGTCGATAACCAGTATGGGTAGCGAAATGCGCGCTGCTGATGTTGCCAGTCGCCGGCTGCGCGATGGTCGAGGCGACCCGGAAATGCGTCGAGGCAATTTCGCCCCCGCCACTGCTGAAGGCGCTCCAATTCAGCCCAAAGTGCGTTGATCCCATTGGCGGCGCAGCAAGCTGCGCCGCCTGAGCTTTACGCGCGGGCAAACGCCCTCCATAAGCCAGCCCCAGCACACCCAGCAGCGCCACGCTCAAACCCAGCAAGAGCAGGAGTCTACCCCCTTTCATGGTTGCACTCCTTCCTGTGCCTCCGCCGGCGGCTCGACTAAGGGCATACGCGCGGCCGCCCCGCCGGCAGGTTGCGCCACGATCCGGTAGTCAAAGGCGATGTTGGAGGTTCCGCCGCCCTGCTCGCGCACCTCGAAACCGGTGGGGGTCTTTCGCGCGACATAGAGGCCCTGCGTGTCGCCCAGTGGGGTCAAGAAGACGTGGTAAGCACCGCCGGCGTCAATGGCTTTAGCGAACAACGTTTCAAGCGGGACAAACACGGTTCCCCTACGCAGTTGCGCCGTTCCAAAGTCTTCTATCCAGGCTTGCGGACTCTGCACGCCGTAAAACGCGCGTGTGTCGCCGTCGACTTCAGCGGTGGTGCGGAGTCCGTTTCCCGAAATCGTTCCCGCGCAGGTTAAGTTGCCATTTTCCAGAATCGAACACATATTCTGGTCATCCCCATTAATCACGGCAAAACTCGAGTCCTGGCTATCATCCCTATCCACATACAGCCAGATAGCATCGTGACTGTATAGATTCAAATCGCTGCCGGGGTCAGCGAGATCCGAGTAGATTGAGCCTTGTCTCCCCGAGCCTGGCATGACATCGGTGGGACCCGACAACTCCAGGCCCTTTTCACCCTCTAACCGCAGCGCTGGCAGAGAGTCGAAACTTAGAGTGCTTTCATAGCCATTCCCCACCGTCAATATGGCCTCGACGCCACTGGAGCCGTAAATGGCAGAATCCATGCTATCGGAAATGACCGCGCCCGGCATCAAGGTAAACGCATAGGGAGCGCCGTAGAGCCTTTGACGTGGCGTAAGCGTTTCTGTGTAAACACCGTTAGCGACCTGAACCTCAATCCAGATCGGCTCGCTCAACGCTTCCGCCGTAAGCCCGGCCCCTGGCGCTGTCGGCCCAATGACCACATCAAACAGCCCGTCGGTGACCGGCACCGTGTGCGTCTCGGTATAAATCGCCGTAACAGCGTCGTCGTCGTGGTAGTAGCGGAATTGCATCTGGTATGTCCCGTTCAAGGGTGTCCCGGCAGCATCCGTCAGCCGCCCCTGATACGTCATCTGTGGCGTCAACCCACACCCGCTCAAGATGAGCGCAACCCCCAGCAAAGAAACCGCCAACCCCCGCCAAATCCTGTGATTTTTCATCGTATACCTCCTGATTAGCGAAACCATTGAGTTTGAACACGAAATGCCACAAACGGCTTGAAAACCAACGCTCTGCATGTGAACATTACGGGGTGGTGTTCATAGCATTTTTTTGACGTGATAAAGGACATACAACCATTGTACGCCAGTGTACACTTAGAGCAAGAGTATCTGATACTGCAAACCTGAACGCCAACGTGCCCTTGCGCGTGTGCCTGGCCCTGCCCACCAACGTCGACAGCCGCGTGGTGCTCGATCGCGAGGGCAAGGATTGCGCGCTGCGGGCCTCATTGGCGGCCACGATGGGGTTGTAGTTGCCGACTACGCCGATGTAGTCGCCGACGACACGGTTGCTACCCATGGAGTCGGTGTAGTGGGTGTCACCGCTGCGAAAGTAAACATTTTCATGGAACTCCCCCGGTCTATGGGGGGCCGGGGGAGTGAGGGGAGTTATGGGTAACGGTGTGCGTTACCCGCCGCCGGGTGTAGCGGATCGGACACCGGCTACTATACCACCCCGGCGGGGGATTCGGCCGTCCCGTACCCGCGCCGAAGGCGGTCGGCTGCAACATCCCCAGGAAGGCGTGTCATCCTTCCCCCGACAAGAACCGGAACGCCGCCGGTTCTTAGCAATCGCTACGTAAGCGCACTTCTTAGCCCTCTTCCGCGATCAGATGAGCCTCCATGACCTCGAATCTCTCGTCGAGGTTCGCCTGCAAGTCCAGCAGCGTCCGCTCCGAGGCAGGCGAAACCACCCCAAATGCCTTCTCGACATCATAGGGTTGCTTGAACTTCAGGCAGTGGTAGATGTGTCTGGCCAACGCTGCACACACAAATGGCATCGCTTTATACCACGGGTACCCAGCGGCCATCTTGCGCTCGAACAAGCTCTTGTAAGGGTTCGCGCCCTGGTCGAACCACACCAGTGGCGCGGCGATCTGAAAGTACGCCCGTTTCAGGACACGGTTGCCCCGTCTGGACATGCGTGTGCGGTCAATCGTCTGCGACTTCTCTAGCCCAGCGTAGTAGCCGGTGTAGGCTACGTAGCGGCGATAGTTGCGGAAACGATTCACGTCGCCGGTCACTGCCAGGATCGCCCCCAACGTGGCTGGCCCTGTGTAAGGAACAGGCCTGATCCACACATAGCCTGGGTGACGGCCAACCTGTGCTTTCAGTTGCTTGCTCAACTTGGCCTGCGCTTCCAGGTGATTCAGCAGTAATCCGGTCAACCACTCCAGTCGCCAGGCCCGGCCCGGGTCAGGCAGCAAGCCGGAAGTGCGGCGGGCTAACACCTGCAACTCATCCACGCGCCGGGCGTGGTGATAAGCGCCAGCAGCCCATAGCACGGCCTTCACTTCCTCCGCCGCTGCCGCCGCTAGGTCTGCCGGCGTTGGGTACATGGCGATCAGACGGACCGGCGCCCATGACGCTACGCTCTTGGTGAAGAAGGTCTTCAGCTCAGGAAAGACCACGGCCATCAACTGGCCGAACTGGTTGCGTTCCCGCACGACCACTTGGTTTAGTTGCCAACTATCCCGGCACAGCGCCAGCAGATGGGCCTCATCTGGCCGGGACTGCTGCAGTGGGCGCAGTTTGAACTCCTCTCCCACCGCTTCATGCAGATAACAAATCCGTGCCATCACCCGTGCGTCTGTATCGTCCGTTTTGGGAAGTGCACCCATGATCCGCTCCCGCATGTGGCGCGTCAGCGCGTTCTCGACCATCTGCACCGGATAGTGGCGATCCAACAGGTATTGGTATACCGTCGCCCCGTAGTAGCCGCCGGTCGGTTCACAGACCCCCAGAAAGGCCTGCGGATCGGCACTGAACCCATCCAGATAGCGCTGAAATCGCTCCAGGCCTGTCTGTGTGCTAGGAAAATGCTCGCAACGGACGCGCTTCCAGCGTTCGCCCCCACGCACGAATGTCCTTAGGCTGATGACCACGGCTACATGCTCCTGATAGCCAACGTCCAATCCCAGATAGTAGCGCTCCGGCAATCCCTCACCCAACTGCGCCAGTAATGTCATCATGCTGCTCCTTGCGTTTCTTGGTCGGGGCAGTGATCAGGCCGCCTACGCTACGTACAGTGGTCGCTCGACGAAACCTCAACTGACTGCGCCACAATGGTCTTCAGTCAGGCTGGCCTGATCCCCAACCCCGTTGATATCTTATTGCGTCGAACGCCTCTGCTAGTCTACCCAAGATCGCAAGTGGCCGAAAGTGACGACGGCAGCCAACCCCCACACATTACGTACAAGGGTCACGGCCGACACAACCCATCGGTGTGCCCTACCGGTCTGAGCAGTGGTCTGAGCTACACCCCAAATCTGTTGCAGGTGGCTCGTAGGTTGGCGACACCCAACATTTGTTACGTGGGTCACTGCATGCCCAAAGCGATTTTCATGGGTCGTCGCCGTCACTTTACGGATGTACTCCCGTACTGCGCATTACCAGTTGTTAATGTGCAACGTTACAGCCAGACACTCATCCTAATCATAGCGGACATTTCGAGCTTGCGCAAATGCCCCCAGTGGGTGCGCTCTAGACCATTTGTTGGGCGGCCTTTTGTGGATTAAAACCCCTACCAATGGCACAACCACCCTCATACATTTTTATACCGCCTGCCATCGCCTTAACACTCACCAAAGACAAACTTAACCCTCGGCTGTTCAATGACAATTAGAATTAGACATCGGCGACAATTAGAAATACCCACTCGAAGTTCGGGGCAGTCAGGGTAAACTAGGCCGCAGGAGGCCTAGAGATGACTGCAACCGATACCCAAGTGAGGAT